>Ga0310345_10000044_pt1 | contig 315687 bp, 238 predicted proteins | sample HC15DNA20500_MG_FD_204667 | JGI IMG/M metagenome (GOLD analysis project Ga0310345, IMG submission 204667) | Marine microbial communities from station ALOHA, North Pacific Subtropical Gyre - HC15-DNA-20-500_MG | ecosystem: Environmental > Aquatic > Marine > Oceanic | place: Pacific Ocean... | reverse complement strand
CCGCGAAGGCATCGGAATCGTACGAACCACCAGCGACCGGCTCATCGGCAACTCCTTCTGGAAATGAGACGCCGCCAGTCTATCCAGATTGCCCATTTCGCGCTAGTGAATCACAGAAACTGCTCTAAGGACCGGCGCACCCAACCTCAAACAACCGAAGATCCATCCGAGTTGATCCACTGGCGAGACGCCAGTGGCACCCGGCACCCCGGTTCAGGGTCGAGTGGCTTCGATCAGACCTTCAGTTCTTCGGCGTCGTCGCCCAGTTCCGCGGCGTACTTCTCGCGGATCGGATCGACCAGAGCGGTGATGAACTGGTCAACCTGTTCCGGGGAACGGCCGATGTAGCGGCGGGCGTCGAGTGTAGCGGCCAGGTCGATCTTGGCGAAGGCGTCGTCCTTCGATAGTCGTTCGATTAGGTCGTTCGGCAGGCCCTGCTCTTTCACCACACGGGAGGCTTCCTGGCTGTGGACGCGGATTTTTTCGTGCAGGTCCTGGCGATCGCCGCCGACTTCGACGCCGGCCATCAGGATCTCTTCGGTCGCCATGAACGGCAGCTCCGCGTGGAGGTTCTTCTCGATGACCTTCGGGTAAACGACCATGCCGTCGCAGATGTTGCGATACAGAATCAGGATGGCATCGACCGACAGAAACGCCTGCGGCAGCGACAGCCGGCGGTTGGCCGAGTCGTCCAGCGTCCGTTCCATCCACTGCGTCGCCATCGTCTGATCGGCGTTGGACTGCATCGACATCGCGAACCGGGCCAGCGCACACATGCGTTCCGACCGCATCGGGTTCCGCTTGTAGGCCATGGCCGAGGAGCCGATCTGCGTCGACTCAAACGGTTCCTCAACTTCCTTGCGATGCTGCAGAATCCGGACATCCGAACCGGCCTTGTGAGCCGACTGGGCGATGCCGCTCAGCGAGGACAGCACCTGAGCATCGATCTTTCGGGAATACGTCTGTCCGGTGACCGCGTATGAGGCATCGAAGCCCATCTTCTGGCAGACGAGTCGATCGAGAGCATCGACCTTGGCGTGATCGCCTTTGAACAACTGCAGGAAGGTCGCCTGCGTTCCGGTTGTCCCTTTGATGCCCCGCATCTTCAGCGTCTCGAGACGATGTTCGATCTCTTCAAGGTCGAGCACCAGATCGTAGCACCAGAGCGTGGCCCGCTTGCCAACCGTAATCGGCTGAGCCGGCTGCAGGTGGGTGAAGCCGAGACACGGCAGGTCGCGATACTGCTCGGCGAACTTCGCCAGCTGATCAATCACGGCGACGAGCCGATTGCGGATGAGCAGCAGACTCTCGCGGATCTGAATCAGTTCGGAGTTGTCCGTCACGAAGCAGCTGGTCGCTCCGAGGTGGATGATCGGCCGAGCGGTCGGGCACTGATCGCCCCACGTGTGCACGTGAGCCATCACATCGTGCCGCTTCTCTTTTTCGTAACGGGCGGCGAGATCGAAATCGATCTCATCGAGGTGCTCGCGCAGTTCGTTGAGCTGAGCATCAGAGATTTCGAGGCCAAGCTCCTGCTGCGATTCCGCCAGCGCCAGCCAGAGGCGACGCCAGGTGGAATGTTTCTTCTGAGCCGACCAGATGCCGCTCATAGCTCGGGAGGCGTAACGGGTATTGAGAGGATTCTGATAGATGTCGTGTGACACGTTGCGTGTGATTCCGTTTGATGAAAAGTTTGAATGGAAGCCGACACGTCTCGGGTAGCCCCGATTGCTCCGCTACCAGAGCCGACGCAGTCGGTAAGAGGTCCTTGCAAGGGCGTCGTTCGAAGCCCGAAGATGTCCGTCTCAAGACCTCTCGTGGCTTCGCCACCCCGGTTGAATCAACCGGGGCTACCCTTACGTTATGAGTCACTTGCAAAAGCATGCCCACGCAAGCGTGGGCATGGCACCCTGTCCTGTGTGGTGTCAGATCCCTCTGGGTGGGTGGCACAGACATTCCTGTCTGTGCGTACTTCGACGCGTCCTGCTCGAAGAACAGGGGAAGAAAACCACGGAGACACAGAGTTCACAGAGATCTGAAGGAAAGATCTGATCCACTCAAGTAGACCACGATTCTTCAACGGACTCAATTCTCTGATGAGAATCTCCGCGTCCTCTTTCTCTCTGTGGTAAATCCCGCCTACCGGTTCTTCTTCCGCGATTTCCGGGCCTGTTTCCGCTTGTCCTTTTTCTGCTGCTGCAGTTTTTTGGCATCAGCAGGGCCGCGTTTGCTGCGGAATTTGGTGTCGCCGAGGCGTCCACCCGGGTTGGCCATACCCATTTTGCTGAGTTCCTGGACGGCTCGCATTTTGTCGCGGACGCCCATGCCGGCCATCTTCTGCATCATGCCGGCCATGTCGTTGAACTGCTTGACCAGGTTGCCGACGTCCGACGGTTCGGCTCCACAGCCGCGAGCGATTCGATTGCGGCGGCTGCGGTCGATGAGGTTCGGATTGCGACGTTCTTCCTGCGTCATCGAGGAGATCATGGCTTCCATCTTGCCGATCTCTTTGTCCGGGTTCATGCCGTCCATGTTCGACATCGCATCGGCCATCTGTCCCATGCCGGGGATCATCTTCATGATCTCGCCCATGGAGCCGAGCTTCTTGATCTGCTTCATCTGCTTCTGAAAATCCTCGAGGGTGAATTTCCCCTTGAGCATTTTCTCCTGCTGCCGCTCCATCTCCTCGCTGTCGAATTCGGCCTGCGCCTTTTCAACCAGCGAGACGATATCGCCCATGCCGAGGATTCGGCCGGCCATTCGGTCCGGGTGGAACGTTTCGAGCTTGTCGAGCTGTTCGCCAACCCCGATGAACTTGATCGGCACGCCGGTGACCTGCTTCACGCTCAGAGCAGCACCCCCGCGGGTGTCGCCGTCGAGCTTGGTGAGGATCACCCCGTCGAGTTCGAGCGCTTCGTTGAACGCCTTGGCGGAACGGACGGCGTCCTGACCGGTCATCGCGTCGGTCACGAGCAGGACCTGATCCGGCCCCAGCTTGCGGTCGATCTGCGAGAGCTCTTTCATCAGAGCATCATCAACGTGCAGACGACCAGCGGTATCGAGAATGACGGTATCGACTGAGCCGGTCTTCTTGGCGGCGTTCACCCCGTTCTGGCAGACCTGAACCGGGTTCGTTCCCTTGGGATCTTCGGCATGCACCGGGACGCCGACCTGGGCCCCCACGGTTTTCAGCTGTTCGATAGCGGCGGGTCGCTGAAGGTCGGCCGCGACGAGCATTGGTTTACGGCCTTCGGCCAGCAGCATTTTGGCCAGCTTACCACAGGTCGTCGTTTTCCCGCTTCCCTGCAGACCGCACATCATGATGATGCTGACGCCCGATTTCCGCAGATGCAGCGAATGGTCGACCGGGCCCATCAGGTTGATCAGTTCCTGATGCACGATCCCGATGATCTGTTCGCCCGGCTTCAGCGCCTTGAGCACCTTCTCCCCGAGCGACTGCTCGAGGACTGCTTTCATGAATTCATCGACAACATCGTAGCTGACGTCGGCTTCGAGGAGGGCCGCCTTGACCTCCTGCATCGCTTCGCGAATGTTGGCTTCATTGATTCGGCCGCGCTGCATTTTGCCGAGCGCGTCGCCTAATCCCTGCGTAATCTTTTCGAACATAACTGCTGACTGCCTGTAGATTTCCGAAGAATCCGGAACGATGCTTAACCGAAGCAATCAGGGATTCTACGGCATGGGCAGCGAGAACTGAAGAGACGGGAAGCCGGAAAACTCGACATCGAAGTCCCCCAACAGATAAGTCTCACGCAAAGACGCCAAGCCGCAAAGGTTGACGGCGGAAGCCTTATGAGACTCTCTGCGACTTTGCGGCTTTGCGTGCGAAATTCTCATTCAGTCCGCGGCTTGCGCGGAAACCTGGCGTTTCGAAGCTGAACTCAGCCAGCACACTCCCAATGCTCCCGGAACGCTCACCAGCAGAATAAAGAACTCGCGAATCAGGACTCGTAGCGTCTCGACGCCGGGATTGTTCGCGCGGATGTGCATCCGAATGAAGTGCTCTCCCTGGGGGACAGGCAGGGATTCGGGCGAACCTGTCCTCGTTGCCCGTGTCTCGGCCAATACCGAGAGGTTTTTGCGATCGAGGCTGTACAGGACGACGGCACTGGATGGCACGCCCTCCACTGTTCCCTCCCGATTCATCTCTTCCGAGATCTGGTAGAATGGCCACACGGTCGTGGCGATCTGGGCCGAAAAGGTTGGGATCTCGTACAGGATTTCTCGATCAGGATTATCGAGATACCGCGTTCCCAGTGAAAGAAACAGGAAGCTGATCCAGAAGAGTCGGGTCCGGCCTTTGGTGGCGATGGCCAGGCAGACGGCCAGCAGCATCAGCACGGCGGCTGCAATGGTGACGCCGAAGGCGACTTCCGGGGTGCGGTAGCGGAGAGCAAAGTCCATCAGGCCCAGCGGGGCGAGGACCAGAACGGCCGTGATCTGGGCGGTATTCACCCAGTCCTGCGTCGGTGGCTGCGTCGTTTCCGACATGGCGGGGCTTTCCTTCCGGTCTGCTTGCTCTTGTCTTCGATTTGTGTAGAGTGACAATGATAACGCCAGGGCACACGGTTCCCAAGCTGGCAATAGACAAAATGCCAGCATTCTTTTCGACGTGTTTTTCGCAGTTTGAGACAAGGCGACGATGACAGCCAAGCAGAATCTGTTCAATAAGGTCTGGGATCTTCACAACGTAGGCACGCTGCCAACCGGGCAGACTCAACTGTTCATTGGTCTGCACCTGATCCATGAAGTCACCAGCCCGCAGGCCTTCGAAATGCTGCGGGATCGCGGCTTGAAGGTTCTGCATCCGGAACGGACGCTGGCAACCGTCGACCACATTGTTCCGACCGATAACCAGGCTCGCCCGTTTCAGGATCTGCTGGCCGAGCAGATGATGTCGCAGATCGAGAAGAACTGCCGCGAGTTCGGCGTGACGCTGCTCGATATCAGCGATAACCGTCAGGGCATTGTGCACATCGTCGGTCCGGAACAGGGGCTCACTCAGCCCGGCCTCACCATCGTCTGCGGCGACAGCCACACCTCGACCCACGGAGCCTTCGGAGCGATCGCCTTCGGCATCGGCACCAGCCAGGTCGCTGGCGTGCTCGCGACTCAAACGCTCGCACTCAGCAAGCCAAAAGTGCGTCGCATTGAAGTCAACGGCGACCTCGCTCCCGGCGTGTACGCCAAGGACGTTGCCCTTTACATCATTCAGAAACTCGGCGTGAAGGGCGGCATTGGCTACGCCTACGAATACGCTGGCGATGTCTTCGATCGCATGACGATGGAAGAGCGGATGACCGTCTGCAATATGAGCATCGAAGGGGGTGCCCGTTGCGGATACGTGAATCCGGACCAGACAACGATCGATTACCTCCGCGACCGCCCGCAGTCGCCGACGGGTGAAGGTTTCGAAAAAGCCGCCGAGTGGTGGCTGAGCCTGGCTTCAGGCCCGGATGCCGAGTTCGACGATGTCGTGGTGCTCGATGCCGCCGATATCGAACCGACCGTCACCTGGGGCATCACGCCGGGCCAGTCGATCGGCATCACCGACAAGGTGCCGCATCCGGAAGACTTCCCGGAAAGCGATCGCCCGGGCATCCGCGAAGCTTACGAATACATGGGACTGGAAGCAGGCCAGTCGCTGCAGGGCGTGAAAGTCGACGTGACCTTCATCGGCTCCTGCACCAACGGCCGCATCTCCGACTTGCGGGAAGCCGCCCGCCTGGTGCAGGGACATCATGTCGCTCCGGGTGTGAAAGCTCTCGTCGTTCCCGGTTCTCAACAGGTGTTGAAGCAGGCCGTCGAAGAAGGTCTCGATGAGATCTTCCGCGAAGCCGGCTTCGAATGGCGGGCAGCGGGTTGTTCGATGTGCCTGGCAATGAACCCGGACAAACTGAAGGGCCGTGAAGTCTGTGCCTCGTCGAGCAACCGAAACTTCAAAGGTCGCCAGGGCAGCCCAACCGGCCGAACCCTGCTGATGAGCCCCGCCATGGTCGCAGCCGCGGCGATTAAGGGGTACATCACCGACGTTCGCGAACTCGAAGCGCCCGTCGGCGTTTGAGCCAAAGGGATGGCACAGAGATTCATCTCTGTGTTGCGGAGCAACAGGAGGCTTGTCTTCCGCGCCCCTTGGAGAGCGACGCTGAATCTCGCACAGACAGGAATGTCTGTGTCACCGAGTAAGACACCAGTCATGGATGGCATTGAACGCACAATTGCTGGGATACGCCTGACGGCTATCCCAGCCTACACGGTAGAACAGCATGCTTGCGGAAGCGTGGGCATGGCACCCGATCCAGGATTTTTCTGGTGCGTCGAGACGCACCCTACTTGAGAGAAGCAGAGCGATGAACGAGATCAAGCAGGTGAAGGGCACCGGGGTGCCGCTGTTGCTGGATGACATTGATACCGACCGCATCATTCCGGCCCGGTTTCTCCGCTGTGTCACGTTCGACGGCCTCGGCGAACATGCGTTCGAAGATGACCGCGAACAGGACCCGAAGCATCCGTTCAACAATCCGAAGTATCAGTCGGGTTCGGTGCTCGTCGCCGGTCGCAACTTTGGCTGTGGCTCCTCCCGCGAACACGCCCCGCAGTCGCTGATGCGATGGGGCATCAAAGCGATCATCGCTCAGTCGTTCGCCGAAATTTTCTTCGGCAACTGCACGGCTCTGGGCGTGCCAACGGTCACCGCTTCTGCGGAAGCGACTGAAAAGCTCTGCAAGATGATCGAAGCTGATCCGCAGCTCGAAATCGAAGTCGACCTCGAAAAGATGCAGGTCACAGCCGGCGATTTCAGCTGCCCGGTCGAAACGGTCGCCTCCTCTCGCGATGCCCTGCTCTCCGGACAGTGGGACTTCCTCTCGCTGCTGCTGGAGAACAAGCCGGCGATCGAGAAAACAGCTGACAGCCTGCCGTACATGAAGCAGTTCGCGTAAGTCCAAATGAGAAAGCCACTCTCCTGGAATATAGGGGAGTGGCTTTTTTGCTGCGCGGATCACGGGAGAACCAGGGTCGACAAGAGGTCCGACATTGAGAATTCAGCCTCGTGACTGACACGGCCTCTTGTGGCTGCGCCACCCCGGTTGAATCAACCGGGGCTACCCTTCTTATCCGGTCATTTTCGGTTGAGGCAGCTGAGTGACAGGACGGCTGCTTCGCGGACTTCGGCGTTGGGGTGCTTGTCGGCGACGCGGGTCAGGATCGGCACGAGTTCTTCGCGATTCTCCTGATACTCGCCGACCATGAGCACGGCCTGACGCTGTACCGCTTCTGAGTTCTGCACGAACTGCTTGAGCAGCAGGTCGAGGGCTTCGCTTGGAGAATGCTGATAGACGCTGCCCAGAGCGATCGTCGCCAGAAAGGCGAGGTTTTCGTCGGAAGAGCTCAGCGTGTTCTGAATCACCGTCAGCGCTTCTTCGCTGCCGTGCCCGAGCTTGAAGAGGGCCTCGGCACTGTTCAGCCGCACGTGATTGTTCTCGTGTTCGAGCAGGCTGCGAAGCGTATCGAGCGTCGCCTGTTCCGGGTTTGGTTCGTTGCCGACTTCGTAGGCCAGGATCGCCATGCGGTGCGAAATACCATCGTCTTCAGTGGAAGCAGAGTCTTGAACAGACACGGCTTCGGGCTGCGGTTCCGCGGCGACAGGCAGCGCCCATTCTGCATCGGTCTCGGCGGTTTCAGCTGCCGGCTCCGTGTCAGCATTTGCGTCTGAAGCGGCGACTTCGGGGTCCATGAATGGGGCTTCGAAATCGGGCAGTGCTGGCGGGAGATCGGCTTCCGTGGTTTCGGTCGGTTCCGGCTTGGCAGGGGCCTCGAACTCATCGGCGGCTTCGCTGTCCTGTTGTCCGTCGGAGTTCTTCCAGCCGGAGGCGGCCCAGACAGGAACGCGACCCTGGCTGGCGGTCCACTCGGCGTCCGGTTCAGAAGCGACTTCTTCGGCGACTTCGACAGGCTTTTCGTCGAAGAGCTCCTGGGTCGTTTCAACGGACTCTTCGACATCAGCTGGCGCGATGGCTGCTGTCTGCGTTTCTTCTTTGGGCGCGGCTTCTTTGCTGGCCATCTGGCCGAAAGCCGGATCGACAGTTGGTGCCGAGGCGTCTTCGTTCTCGTCGAGACTGACCTGAACGACCGGTTCAGCGGCAGGAGCTTCCTCGGCGGAAGCAAGCTGGACTTCAGAATCGACCGGGGCTGCTGGTGAAGGCAGTTCCGGAATGACATCGGTCGCCTTCCCCAGCTCGGGGTTCGGCAGTGTCGGTTCTGGCAGTGGACGGGTGGAGCCCACGAAATTATTGCGAGGAGCCGTGGACGAACAGCCCGTGAGAACGGACGCTGAAACGAGGCTGAAGATCAGGAGCGATCTGGACACCAGCATAGGGGTTCCGGCCTTTCGCAAAATCGGTACGACATCGGCGGCGTACCGTTGGCGGCACGACCGTATATCGGATAGTTCGACTTTGCAGGTCCCGCGGCTCTAGCCGATTGTGCGGATTCTGCCGGTTTTTTGAGGAGAGGTTTTCTGGGGAAAGCGAGGACCTTCAGAGAATGGGGATTTTCCCCGAGAGCCACGATGGGACGCCGGATCGGCAGGGGTGCCACTGCTGGCTTGTCCAGCAGTGCGATTGGCATGGGCCGATTTCGGAAAATCATGCACAAGGCAGCATGAGAGGCTCGGGTTCAACATGTCCCGAAGCCAGCAAGGTGAGAAGCCGCAGGCGTATCCCAGCAAATGTGCTCTCGATGCGGGGTACGGCTCCGTCAAACCCATTGGCCTGTGCGACACGCAAAATGACATTGAGAACCGGACGATTTCCGTAAACACGCGGATGGCGCAGCCTCTTGTCGCTGTCGCGACCCACCCGCTGTGGCGGACGGGCCACCCTTCGTGTTTGAACCTCATGCGTACGGACGGGACCTCTTGCCGACTTCGTCGGCCCCGGTAGCAGAGCAACCGGGGCTACCCTGTTCGTAAACTTGATCAACTAATGAAAAAAGCCGGATGGGTGTCCATCCGGCTTGATTCGATTTCGATTTGGCGATCCGGCGAATTAGACCTTGCCGCAGATCGTTTTGCCGCTGCTCAGCAGGTCGTCGCAGGCTTCGCCCAGACGATCGGCCACGCCCTTTTCGGCGGCCTTGAGGTAAGCGCGAGGATCGTAGGTCTTCTTGTTACCGACTTCGCCGTCGATCTTCAGCACGCCATCGTAGTTCTTGAACATGTGATCGGCGATCGGACGGGTGAAGGCGTACTGGGTGTCGGTGTCGATGTTCATTTTCACGACGCCGTAAGCCAGCGTTTCGCGGATCTGCTCGTTCGGAGTGCCCGAGCCGCCGTGGAAGACGAGGTCGAACATCGCTTCCTTGCCATACTTGGCGATCACGGCGTCCTGACCCTGCTTGAGGATATCTGGACGCAGCTTGACGTGACCCGGCTTGTAGCTGCCGTGAACGTTGCCGAAGGTGGCAGCGAACATGTAGCGGCCAAGGCCGTTGAGTGCTTCGTACACGGCGACCATGTCTTCCGGAGTCGTGTAGAGCTTGTCAGCCGGCTGATCGGAGTTATCGATGCCGTCTTCTTCGCCACCGACGACGCCGGCTTCGACTTCGAGGATGATTTCATTCTCGGCACAGAGCTTGAGCAGTTCCTGAGAGAGCTTCATGTTTTCTTCCAGCGGCAGCTCAGAGGCATCGAGCATGTGGGACTGGAACAGGTTGCCCTTGCCTTCTTTACGCCACTTGGCGGTTTCGGCGATGAGCGGCTTGAGGAAGCTGTCGACCTTGTCCGGCTGGCAGTGGTCGGTGTGCAGAGCGATGAGGACATCGTACTTGGCGGCCAGGCGATGGGCGGCTTCGGCGAGTACGATCGCCCCTTCGACCGAGCAGCCGACGTTCAGACCGGAAGCGAACTTGCCGCCACCGATTGAAACCTGAATGATGCCGTCCGACTTCTTGTCTGCAAAGCCCTTGAGAGCCGCGTTCAGCGTGACCAGCGAGGAGATGTTGATCGCCGGATAGGCGTAATCGCCCTGCTGGGCGGCGTCGAGCATTTTTCCGTATTGTTCGGGCGTTGCGATAGGCATGGATTATTTCCTGTCAGTTGAAATTGTCAGCTGATTTCTGAATTCCCGCAAAGGTTGATAAGAATCGAACGGGAATTCAAGCGTGGACGGGGGGCGTGCGGCGATTCGGCGGAAACTTGTCGCCGATCGCATCCACATCAGTTAATCTGTTGACTTAAAAGCAGTTACGAGTGATCGAAATCAGATCCGGCCCGGTTCGCGGACGCCGGCCCCCTGCTGTTTCGTGGCCGAGTCCCCCAGCTCTTTGCGGGCTTCTTCGGCCAGTTTCTGGAGTTTCTTCACGATGTCCGGATGCTGATCCTTCACATCGGTCGATTCGCCGGGGTCGTTCTTCAGATTATACAGAGCCAGTCCAGTCCTGCCCTGTGTATACCCGTTCGGAACGCCATCCATTCCCGGTTCGCCTGTCAAACTGCGGTAGCCGTGAGGAAAATGGAGCTTCCAGTTGCCACTGCGAATCGCCTGCAATTCCCGACCCCAGTAGAAGTAATAGGCGTCGTGCGGGGTCTTCGCGTCTTCTTCGAACATCAGCGGGCGAATGTCGAGTCCGTCGATCTTGCGATCCGGCAGCGGAACATCGGCCAGATCCGCGATCGTCGGGAAGATGTCGATGGTAGCCGCGAGTTCATCGCAGACCGTTCCGGCGGGAATGCGGCCGGGCCATCGCATGATGCACGGCTCGCGAACGCCCCCTTCCCACGTGGTCCCCTTGCCTTCGCGGAACGGGCCAGCCGAACCGGCGTGATTGCCGTAGCTGAGCCAGGGACCGTTGTCGGACGTAAAGATGACCAGTGTGTTTTCGTCGAGGCCGTTCTTTTTCAACGTGTCGAGCACCTGTCCGACCGACCAGTCGATTTCCTGAATCACATCGCCATAGGTCCCCTGCTCCGAATCGCCTTTGAACTTATCGGAAACGTAAAGCGGGACGTGAGGCATCGAGTGCGCCAGATAGACCAGAAACGGCTCGTCCTTATGGTCTTCGATGAACTTCACGGCGTGTTCGGTGTACCAGGTCGTCAGATGTGTCTGATCCTCCGGCGTAACAGCTGCGTTAACGACCTTGTTCCCTGAAATAAGCGGGAGATCCGGGAAACCTTTTTTCTTCTTGTCTTCGTCCGACATGTTGATGTAAGCCGGGTGATAGGGCCACATATCGTTGGAATAGGGCAGCCCGAAATAGTCGTCGAAGCCGTGCTGCATCGGCAGGAACTTCTGCTGATAGCCGAGATGCCATTTGCCGTACGCAGCCGTCGCGTATCCCTTCTGCTTAACAAGCTCACCGAGCGTCATTTCCTCGGCGTTAATGCCGATGGTCGACCGATGGTTCAACGCTCCCCCAATGCCGACGCGAACGTTGTAACAGCCGGTCAGAAGTGCCACGCGTGACGCCGAGCAGACCGCCTGCGAGACGTAGAAGTTGGTGAACTTGCGGCCCTCGGCAGCCATCTGGTCGAGATTCGGAGTCTTGTAACCTTCAGCCCCGAAGCAACCGACGTCGCCGTAGCCCTGGTCATCGGTGAAGATGATGACGAAGTTCGGCTGATCGGCCGCAACGGTGCCCCGTGGCAGAGCGGCGAAGAGAGCGAAAACCGAGAAGACAAGCAGGCGGGGAAGATTCACGGGAAAGGACCTCACTGGGCAACGGAACAAGACTCATTGATGGATCATCTTAGAAGCTGTTCATCTGCTTGTCACCCATCGGGCGGTTCTGCAGGTTTTGCCCGGCTGGAAGCGCTCTTTTCCCAATTCGGCTCACTGGATTATAGTGTGCGGGCCGGTCGGGATCGGATCCGGCATCATATCGCAGCGTTCGATTCTACATTGGCCACGGAGGGCGCAATGCTCCTGAAGATTCCGTATCTGTTCATTCCCGCGCTTGTCCATTGTCTGCGGGGCCTGGTGCTGATTCTTGCCGTGTGCCTGCTGTTGCTGCCCGGGTGCAGTTCAGAAACCAAAGATTCGAGCGAAGTGCTCGATGAATCGTGGTTCACTCTGGACGAAGACGGCGAAAGCGACGCCGCCGCTTCGCAGGCGGAATCCCGAGCTCGTCTCGGTGTGAATCTCCAGCAGGGAGACCGCTTCCCGCTTCGTAAGGTGGTCGAAAAGGTTCTCACGCAGAAGTCGATTCAGGGCTCCACACAGAACCGCGAGTACATCGAACTCGATATGGCCGTTACGGTCGAAGAGATTCGTGATCAGAAAAAGCGATTCTCGGTCCGTTACAATCGCGTGCAGTACGAAAGCGATCTGACTGGGCAGATGGTCCGCTACGATTCCGAGCAACCCGCGCTGAACGTTCCCGACTCCGTGCTCGTTTATCAGGGAATGGTCGACAACGGCTTTTCGTTCTGGGTCGGGCCGGACAACAAAATCACCGACGTGGTCGACTTCCAGCAGTTCGTACAGAAGTGTCTGGCCCAGGTTCCTTCCGACCAGGCAGATCGCACGGCCCGCATTCTGGCGCAGTACTCCGGACAGGATGGTATCGCCAATTTCGTGGACGATACGATTGGCCTGCTGCCCTACGATCCGAATTCTCCCGATGGATCCGCAGTCGTCCGTCTTGGTGGAAACTGGACGAAGTCGCGTCACTACAACGAACCGGTTCCGATGTCGCTGAAGAACACGTACACGCTGCGAGACCTGAATCAGGAATACGCCAAGGTCGAAATCCTGGGCGATGTGGCTCCCGCCTCGGCGACGTCCGGAACAGGTTCCGCCCAGATCTCTCTGCAGGTTCGCGATGGTCATTCGATCGGCAGCTGTACGATCGATCGAAAAACCGGCTTACCGCTGGAATCGCGAATCGATCATCTGCTCAACATGACCGTCCAGGCCGGGGCACTGCAGTTTGAACAGCAGAAGCGAGTTGTCACCTCGATCCGGATGTTCCCGGACCAGAACGCCGGACAGATGCCGGGATCGGCGACCGCTCAGCAGTCTCCGTCGCAGCCGTCGACAATTCAACAGGCTTCGTTCGAAGAACTTGTTCAGTAGATCGACCGCCTCTGCATTGGGCTGAGTTGTACCGAAGCATTGAGTCTGCTCTATTGATCTCTGCGAAGTTTCCAGACGGCAGGGAGAAAGTGTGAGCGACGGCGATCCGGTATTCATGATGGGCACGTACGAGGCGAAAATCCGCACGGATCGCCAGTACTCGACCAATCACATGTGGCTCCAGCTCAACGGAGACCGCTATCGCGTCGGCTTCACCGCGTACGCTGTCCGCCTGCTGCAGGACGTTTATTTCCTCGACTGGGAAATCGACGATGGCTCTTCGGTGAAGAAGGGGCAGAACATCGGCGAAATCGAGAGCTCCAAAGCAGTCTCCCATCTGACCTCGCCCGTCGATGGCACGGACATTCAGTTCAACGAAGAGCTGCTGAATGATCCCTCCCTGATCAACAGCGACTGCTATGAAGCCGGCTGGCTTTTCTCGCTCAAGACGGACGCTCCTCTGCAGACGGCTGAAGCCTACATCGCCCATCTGGAAAGTGTCTGGGAAGAGACACAACGGGTGATCAAGGGGCAGATTCAATAAAATGGAGTGGCAGGATGGCTCAGACGTGCACGTCTGAGTCGCGGCAGCGACAGGAAGCGGCTGACAAACGGCGAGGTTACCGTTCGGTGATCGCATCTAGGATTGCCCCAAGCCGGTGACCTTCCTCCTGTGGCCTGGAACGTGGGACAGAAAGCAACGAGAGTTTGGGTAGCCCCGGTTGCTCCGCTACCGGGGCCGACGTAGTCGGCACGAGCTCTCCCATTCTCGTGATGCCTCACGGAATAGAGTATTCTCATACTTTCCCTGCAGTCGCCTGATCGCGAAGAGCCTGAAATGCTTCAGTGTGCTCTTGCAAACACTGGAAGTGGAATCATGAATTTGCTTTTTGCTTGGGCGTCGAGTGCGACCTCTTGTGGCTTCGCCACCCCGGTTGAATCAACCGGGGCTACCCCAATGTCGTTCTTTCAAAACCTCCTGAGCAATAAATCCGACGGACCACGCCACTCAGACGCACGCGTCTGAGTCATCCTTTTGCGGGTATCCAGCGGTGGACCGCGTGCATCCGCGAAACATTCCCGGGGGTTGATGGTAGAATCTTACCCGCAGAGCGTTTACTCTGGAGAGAGTGTGCGCACAGCCGTCGCCATTCGCATGCTCCCTCCTTACGACTTTGCTTCCGCACGATTGAGATACCGCCATGGCTGGAAAGAAACTGACTGTCGTCATCTCGCAGTCTCAGAGTAAAAATCCGCAGTATCGCGATCTCGAAGAAACACTCGCCGCCCGATTGATGATGGACGGCTCGGTCGAAGTGGCCGTCGTTCCGCACTTGTACGACATGCACGCCGATCACACCGGGCTCATCTTCCTTCGCGGCGTGCCGGGCGATCTGGTCGTCCTGAGCTGGCTCTACCCGCGGCCCACGCGCTGGATTCTGCATCGACAGGGCATCACCGGGCTGGAAGGACAAACGCTGCTCGAAGAGGAAGTCGACGAGGACGAAGAAGAGCTCGACGAAGAACCGTCTCCCGATCGCGGTATCGGTCTGGGGAAAGTCGCTCAGCGGAAGATCTACTGTATCGACATGCGGGTCAGCTCTTCGGTCGACGATTATTTCAACGAGATCAAACGCATTGCCAGCGAGAAGTCGGTTCAAACCGTCGATCTGATGAGCTGGATTCAGGGCAGCCCGAAGCCGGAGCAGCTGGAGCGATACCTGCGAACGCCCGAGAGTTCGACGGGCAACAACGGAACGAATGGGGCGACCAAACCCGCAGCCGCGGAAGAGCCGGAACCGACGAAACGCCGCTGGTATCCGGTCATCGATTACGAACGCTGCACGAACTGCCTGGAGTGTATCGACTTCTGTCTGTTCGGCGTTTACGGCGTGAACGACGGCGACTTTATTCACGTCGAAACACAGGACAACTGTAAGAAGGGATGCCCTGCCTGCAGTCGGGTTTGCCCCGAGAACGCGATCATCTTCCCCGGTCATAAGACACCCGCGATTGCCGGAGCCCCGGGTGAAGTGGCCGGCTTCAAGGTCGACCTGTCGAAGCTGTTCGGCTCGGAAAACTCGATCGACATCGCCGTTCGCGAACGTGACCGTGAACTGGTCGCCGATGGCCGCGATGCGGTCGGCACGGCTGTCGGGCTCCGAAAACGACAGGAACACAAGCAGGATCAGCCACGAGATCATCTCGACGATCTGATCGACAGCCTGGACGACATGCCGCTGTGAGCGACGTGACTGCCACCACGACTCTGGATCGCAATCGCGCCCAGGCCGCATTTGAAATTTGTCGCGATCGTCTTCTGGCCGAACGGACTCCCGACGGTCACTGGGAAGGCGAACTGTCGACTTCCGCTCTTTCAACCGCGACAGCCGTGATGGCGCTGTTGAAGGTGCTGGAACAGAACGGAGTTCCCTCGCGCATCGACGAGATTCGTCCGCTTATTCTGGGCGGGCTCGGCTGGCTCGTCGAGGCTCGCAACGAAGACGGCGGCTGGGGCGATACGCAGCGAAGCTTGAGCAACATCTCGACGACGATGCTCGTTCGCAGTGTCTTTGCCGCAGCAATCGACTCCACTTCGGTCGACTGGTCGATCAGTGACGAGTATCTGGCCTCGACGGATGCCTACATTGACCGCATCGGCGGCGTTAAGGCGATTCGCGAACGGTACGGCACAGACCGGACGTTTTCGGTTCCGATTCTGATGCAGGGAGCACTCGGCGGGCGGGTCAACTGGCGTGAAGTGAACCAGCTCCCGTTCGAACTGGCCTGCCTCCCGGCGACCTGGTACAAGCGAGTCAACCTGCCGGTCGTGAGCTACGCTTTGCCGGCTCTGATTGCCATCGGGATGGCCCGGCATCGCCAGAAGCCGACTTGGTTTCTGCCATTGCGGTGGCTCAGGAATGCTGTCCGAGGCAACGCCCTGAAAGTGCTGCAGCGTATTCAGCCAACAACGGGTGGCTTTCTGGAAGCGACGCCCCTCACGAGTTTCGTGACGATGGCTCTCATGGCAGCGGGCGAGCAAGAGCATCCGGTCGTGTCGGAAGCGGTCCGCTTTCTGATCGAGTCCGTTCGCCCGGACGGCAGCTGGCCGATCGACACGAATCTAGCGACGTGGACGACGACGCTCAGCATCAACGCTCTCGACGACCATCTCCCCGAAAGCGAATTGAGGCCGGTGCTCGACTGGCTGATCGGTCAGCAGTATCGCGAGGTGCATCCCTACACCAACGCCGATCCGGGCGGCTGGGCCTGGACCGATCTGCCGGGCGGTGTCCCCGATGCGGATGACACGCCGGGCGCGATTCTGGCCGTGCATCGAATGCGCGGCCGGGTTTCGGAAGCCGACCAGCGACGCATCGACGAGGCCTGCAAGGCGGCCTGCCAGTGGCTGCTTTCGCTGCAGAACAGCGATGGCGGCTGGCCGACCTTCTGTCGCGGGTGGGGCCGGCTGCCGTTTGATCGAAGTTCGCCCGATATCACCGCCCACGTTCTGCGAGCCCTGCAGACCGTGCAGCCGGAATCGCGGGAGGCGATTGAAAAGGGATACCGATTCCTCGATCGACGACAGCGCGAAGACGGTGCCTGGCTGCCGCTGTGGTTTGGCAATCAGTATGCCCACGACGACGAGAATCCCCTTTACGGAACGTCCCGGGTCCTGCTGGCGTACGCCAACGTCAGCGGGGACTCGAAGCGGGAAGAGCGGCGGGATAGAGCGGTCGCGTTTCTGCTCTCCATTCAGAACGCCGATGGCGGCTGGGGCGGAGCAGCCGGGATTGAATCGTCGGTTGAAGAAACCGCCCTCGCTCTCGACGCCCTGTTTCCCTGCGGAGCCGATTCGGCTGCCATTCAGCGAGGTGTCGACTGGCTGGCTGACCGGGCAGAAGCAGGTACGATCGATTATGCGACACCGATTGGCTTCTACTTCGCAAAACTCTGGTACTACGAAAAACTGTACCCGCTGATCTTCGCGACCTCGGCGCTGCGAAAAGCGGTGTCGACCGAATAGCGGATCGTAGGCTGCTCTGTCGCAAATCGGTAGACGGGGTAGCCCCGGTTGCTCCGCTACCGGGGCCGACGCAGTCGGCAAGAGGTTCCCCAGATCGATTTCCCGTGAAAGCGCGCTGCCAGACCTCTCGTGGCTTGGAACGTTAGATCTTCACACCGAGAAAGCGACATAAGTTCCCTCGCCCCCGTGGGGGAGAGGGTTAGGGTGAGGGGGAAATGCGGGTGATATGCTCCACGGGCCGTGGATTCTCATTTGTATGGAGCATCGCCGGTTGATCACCCCCTCATCCGCCGTTGGGGCCGTCTGCTACAGGCAGAGGTATCAAGCCGCTCCCCCTAAAGGGGGCGAAGGAACATGAACCGCGGGACGCCCCCTGTTACTTTTCGAACGATAAACAGCAGTCTCCTGTGACTTCGTCACCGAGACGTACACGTCTGGGCCAGCCTGTCGGCGAAAGTCTGTTGTGCGGACATCTGCTCCACAAAACGGATCTTTCCGGAGGAATTTGATGCTATTTGGCGCGGGAAACGTCATAATAGTTACACGGATCGCCCCTCCCGGCCATTCCGTCGCTCGCTGCGCCTTATCGGGATTTCGTTTCGTTTCTGCACCGTTCTCTTTCTTTCCAGCTCTGTATGACCGCTCAGCGACTGACTTATCTTGGCCTCGAATCGTACGGATGGACGTTTCTGGTCGTCCTCTGTTTCGCCGTGGCTGTCGGTCTGGTCGTCTGGCTGTACCGCTATGAACGTCAGCTTGTCTCCGGCCCGATCGGCTGGACGCTGATGTCGCTTCGCGTGCTGCTGCTCGTCGTGCTGCTGTTCATGGCTTTGCAGCCGACGCTCTCCTGGACGACCAAACTCAAACAGGACAATTCGATCCTGGTCGCTCTCGATGTCTCGCAGAGCATGGACCTGCTCGACGAACAGGCGACCGAACTGGAACGCAAGCAGTGGGCTGCCGGGCTGGGAATGATCCGAGCCGAGTTGCTGAAGGAAGACGCCGGGAATCAGGCCGCTCCTCCCGCCGAACCGACGGACGATCGGGAAACATCTGAGGAAGATTCGGACTCGTCGGATGAGGAAACCGCCGAAGATGATGCATCCGAACTGATGGCGAGCTGGGAAACGCTCAGCCGGTTCGATCTCGCCCGCCAGTTGCTCTCGGCTCCAAAGATCGGCCTGCTCGACCGGTTGAGCGAAATCGCCAACGTGGAGCTGTTGCTCTTCAGTAAAGACCTGAAGCGGGCCAGCGGCGAGGATCTGACCGGCTCGCGGGATCGCCTTTCAGAAGGTCTTACCTCGGCCAGCACGTCGTTTACGTCGCTAATCGAAGAAGTCGCTACCCGGGAGAATGTCGCCGCGGCTGTGATCATTTCCGATGGCGTCGACACCTCGCCGCAAAAACCGCAGGCACAGTTGAACCGACTCGCCGGGCAGTCCCGTCCCGTTTACAGTATTCTTGCGGGTTCGACCTCCCAGCCGGTCGATCTGGCGATTGAATCGATCGACCATCCGGAATCGGTTTACCAGAACGACCAGCCGCTGATTCAGGTTCGCGCAACCACACATGGCTACGAAGGGAAAACCGTCGCCGTTTCGCTGACCGATGTCTCGAATGGTAATCGACTGACGAAGAACATCGACGTCGATGACCGTTATGAAGACGTGGAGTTCAGCCTGCCGCTCAATACGGCTGGTCGGCAACGGTTCATTGTCGACATCAGTCCGGTCGAGGGAGCGGGCGGAAACCGCAGTGAAGAACCGGCTGAGTTACAGCTCGACAACAATCAGCAGGAGTTCGCCGTCAACGTGATTGACGACAGCACGCATGTGCTGCTGGTCGCCGGCGAAGCGAGCTGGGAGTTCCGGTTTATCGATGCCGCCTACGAACGGGACGATCGCGTCGAACTCGATTCCGTGCTTTTCGAGCAGCCGTATCTGGGACTGCTGCCGACTTCGTTCTTCGACACGGCTCTGCCCAATTCCCGCACTTCGACCGGGCCTTTTGAAGGCGTCGATCTGGTGATCTGGGGGGATGCCGATCCCAAGGCGGTCGATGCCCAGACCTGGGAGCGGCTCGAGCGGTTTGTCGGCGAACAGGGGGGAACGCTGGTCGTTTACACGGGGAAGCGGCACTTCTCGGGAATCATGCAGAACCCGATTCTTTCCAAGCTGATGCCAATCACGCACACGCGACGCATCGAAGCGATCGACAATGAGAATCTCAGTGATCCCATCCAAAGGGGATTCCATCTGCAGTTGACTCCACAGGGAGCGCTGCATCCGGCGATGAAACTTGAAACCGATCACGACGCCAACATCGCTGCCTGGAGAAACCTGCCGGGACATTTTCTCGGCTATGTCGGCGATCCCAAGCCAGCCGCGGTTGTTCTGGCGACACCGGTTGGTGCGACGATCGCTTCGACCTCAACCCGTCCGGCCGGCACGGTGGTGGCCCAGAATTACGGACTGGGCCGCGTGATGTGGCTCGGAATCGACAGCACCTGGCGGTGGCGATTGCGGCGGGGGGATAAGGATCACTATCGCTTCTGGGGCCAACTGTCCCGCTGGGCGGCTGAGATGCGGTCCTCTGCTGGCTCCGATGACGTTCGGCTGGCGCTGGAATCGACGGAGATTGAAGAAGGCGACGAAACGATGATCCGCGCCCGCTGGTCGCAGGCGATGCACCAGAATCTGCCCGAAGAAGTTCGTACGGAAATCGAAGTGTACCCCCGCGATGTCGATCAGCTCGTGCCGATCATGCGGTTTCCGCTCGATCGTGTTGAAACCGAGCCGATGCTGCAGGAAGCGAAGGTTCCGCCGCTGCCGGTGGGAGAATACCGACTGCGACTGGCGGCCAGGGACGTTCCGCTGGGCCCTGCTCCGATTGAAGCGACGCTGTTTGTGACCCCACGGCAGAACGGCGAAACGAACCGGCTTTCCGCCGATCGAACGCTACTTGAACAGTTTGCCGCGGCGACAAACGGAGCGGTTTTTCTGCCGCATCAGCTCGATGAGCTGCTCGACCGGCTCAATCCCGAGTGGCGGACGCTGGAACAGAAACAGGACTTTCCCCTCTGGAATCATTGGCTGCTGTTTGTGATGATAGTGGCCATCGTGACAGCCGAGTGGCTGGTGCGAAAATGGCACGGACTGCCCTGATGGACGGGTTGTCGTTCAACCTGACTGAATGTGCGGATCTCCTTCTCGGAAATCTTGAGGATCGGTGAATGAGTCAGACCATTCCAACGACTGGCGGCAGACTGAATCCTGCGGCTCTTCCGGCTGATCTGCGTCGTGAGCTGGCTCAGCTCGACCGGCGACTGCGGTGGGTCAGCTTCGTACGGGGAGCCGGCAGCCTGATGTTCGTCGTGCTGCTCATGGCGGCTCTGTTTCTCGGCACCGACTATTACTTCCCGCTTCCGGGCGTCATCCGCTTCGCATTTCTGAGTCTCCTCTGCGTGACCGGACTCTGGCTGTTTTATCAATGGCTGATTCTCCCGCTCTCGCGCCGGCGTCGCTGGCCCGACCTGGCTTACATCATCGACCGGGCCTTCCCTGATTTTCAGGAACGGGTCAGCTCGACCGTTGAACTGTCGATGCTCGAACACAACGACTCGGCCGTCTCGGAATACATGACCGAACGGCTGCGGCAGGAAACCAACACCCGCCTGACGCACGTCGATCTGTGGGAATGTCTTTCGCTGCGAACAATGGCGATCGCGCTGGTTTCCGCGACGTTGCTCGGAATTGTGGCCGCGGTACCGCTGCTGCTGAATTCGCAGGGCTACTCCCTGCTCTGGCAGCGACTGCTCACGCCCTGGGTGAATCTCGACTCGGCGACGAATCTGACTTTCATTGTCGAAGACGCTGATCGCACCGTTCCACGTGGCAACGATGCGATGATCTACGCCGAACCGCACTGGCGTTACTACGAGGGAGAACTTCCCCGCGAGATTCGACTGCAGTGGACCGACGGGCACGGAAAAACGCAGTCCCGCGAGATGGCTTACGATGCCGGTCGAAATGCCTACGTTGGCAAGATCCCGCAACTGATGTCGCCGGTCGATTATGTGCTGTCGAGTCGCAACGCGCGATCGCGTACCTATCACATCAACGTGGCCGACCGCCCGCGGATTGTTGATGTCCAGCTGACGATTCAGCCCCCCGCTTACACGCAGGTGCCGGAGTCGATCGTCGAAGGCGCGATCGGCACGATTCGCGTCATCGAGGGGAGTCGCCTGATTGCCAATCTCAAGTTCGAGAATCCGGTCGGCGATGCGACCTGGAACTGGAAGACGCCGCGTCTCGTCAATCCGGCCGGCACTTCGCCGAAGGACGCTGCCGCGTCTCAACCCGCAACCGTGGCCCAGTCTCAGGTCCCGGCGACACTGCTGGAAGAAGGACGGGCAGCGCGAGTTGAGTTGATCGCGACGCAGTCGGACCAGTTCGAATTTCTCATCACCAGTGCCGACGGCCTGACGAACATCGACGAACCACAGCGGATGATTCAGATCGTTCCCGACCGGGCTCCGCGGATTGATATGACGGGCTCGAACGACCCGGTCAAAGTGCAGCCAGCCGATGTCATTCCGATTGAACTTCGAGCCGACGATGATTTCGGGCTGGTCGACGTCCGCATCGTCGTCGAGCAGCTTTCGCGGGCTTCCGAGGAAGCTCAGGTGCTGGAGTGGACCTCTCCAAAGACGGGAGATGATGTCCGCCTCCTGAACGACAGCTATGAACTGGATCTGAATCAGTTCGATTTGAAATCTGGCGACATTCTCGGTTATCGAGCCGTTGCCCGTGATGGCCGCCCGATTCCGGGACCGAATGAGACCTGGACCTCGCGGCGTGTGCTCATGCTCGATGAAGAAGTGAAGACAATTGCCGGGCAGGAAGTCGAGGAGTTCTACGAGTCGCTGCGCCGGCATGCCGACATCGTTAAGAACGAGATTGCCGCTCATCGCCGGGAACTGGAGAGCGACCGCAAGCAGCTCGATCCGAAGCCGCGTGAAGAATCAAAGCAGCGGGTCGACGAGAAGAAAGGCGAATGGCTGCAGACGAAGCTCGCGCTCAATCTGCAGCTGGATGATCTGTCCCGTCGACTGCAGCAGCGTCCGATCACCAAGGCGCTGGCACAGATGAATGTCGAGCCGGCCCAAAAATTGATCGATGATACCGCTCGGGCTCTCGAAGAGTTCAAGCCGGTCAGTGATAACGATGCGATGGAGTTGATTCGCGATCAGGAAACCGATGTTCGTGAAGCCGAAAAGTCGATCGACCGGCTGCTCAATCAGCTGCGTGATGCCGAGCGGATTGAACAGGAATTGACCGAACTGCAGCAGCTGGCTCGTCGGGCAAAGGAACTGGCAAAAGATGCCGCGAAGCTCAACGACAATGAACAGCAACCAGCCGCCGAGACAGAGCCACAGCGGGCCGATCAGCCCAATCAGCAGCAGCCACTCGAAAAGCTGCAGAGCGAATGGTCGACCCTAACCCAGGATCTGGAAAACCTGCTCAAACGACGTCCCGAATTGAAGCAGGCGGCTAAGAATGCGTTGTTGTCCGAGCTTTCGGAAGTCGCCGAAACGGCGGATGAACTTGCCAAGTTGCAGGCGGCTCTCAGCGATGCCACGCGAGCCGATGCCGAGTCGATGACGGAAGCCCGGCAGCCCGTTGCGGCGGATCTGCAGAAGGCCCGCGAGATCGCTTCGGAACTTTCGCAGCGTTCGAGCGAAGAGGCCCGGAAAGACGCGGCTCCGGTTTTCAATCCGACGGCCACCCGCGAGGCGGCTCACGAACAGGAACAGGCGAACTTCGGCAACGCAGCCGAGCAGCTTCAGGCCGCCCGCGAAGCTCTCGACCGCTTCCAGAAGGAGTCGCTGGACCAGGCCAAAGCCCTCCCTGAGGACATTCAGCAGGCCGCTGAAGAACTGGCAAAACGCAGTGCGGAACTCGCCGAAGAGATGAAGGCTCACCACGACGAGCAACGCAAGCTCGAAGGGGAAGCAAAGTCGATTGCCGGCGAGGAGAAGAAGCTGGAAGCCGCCCGCAAAGCAAATCCGGCCGATCCGGGACTCAACGAGAAATCCGAGCAACTCGATGCCCGTAAAGCGGAATTCAGCGAACAGGAACAGGCGAACGACAAGGAACAGCAGAAGCTGGCCGAACGTCTGGCCGGCCTGATGCAGGCCGCCGCGGCTCTGCCGACGACGCCGCAGTTCGAGCCCCAGAAGCGGGATGCCGTCGCGAAGTTCGATCAGGGAGCCGATGAACTGGCGGCCAAAACTGATCGAGCCGATGATCGCGTTCGCGATGCCTCAAAGTCGCTGGAGAATCTGGCCCGCAGCATGGGCGACAAACCAACTCGCGATGAGCGGGCGAAGAATCAGTTGAAACCGATTCAGGAACAGGCCGAGCAGCTTGCCAAAGAACTGGAAGAGAAAGCCGCGCAGAGCGAGCCGGCTGATCCACAGACGGGCCCGGGACTCGCCCCGCGACAGCTCGAACAGCTTCGCTCGGCCCTTCGCAGCGATGCTTCTGAACAGGAGGAGAAACTGGCCGAAGCCGTGAAAACCGGCCTCGAAGCCAACGAGCAACTCAAGGCCAACGATCTGAAGAAGGCCGCCGAGTCGCAGAAGAAGTTCGCTGAGCAACTCGCCAAGTTGAACGAAGAACTCTCGAAGCAACCGGCCGAAGGCGATGAGGGCGGCGACAAACCGGAAGCGAACGCGGCCGGCGCTCCGCAGGAAAAAGCCTGGGACGATGTCCCGCTGACACCGGAACTCAAAGCTTTACGTTTCCCTCAGCAGCCGGGCGAGCCGGAACAGCTTAAAGCGGAACTGGAAAAGCTCGTCGCCTCTCAACAGGAGTTGAACGAGAAGACGGAGAAGGCGATCGCCGACAACGCGGCTCCCGAACGGGCCAATGAACTGCGGAATCGACTCCGTCAGCTGGCCGGCGAGCAGCGAAATCTCGCCGAGCAAACGAAGAATCTGAACGGCGAATCAGCTGCCCTGCCCCGGATGAACGCCCAGCGGATGCAGCGGGAATCGCAGAAGGCACTCGAAGGCAATCAGCCCGAGGAGGCGACGGAATCGCAGCAGCAGGCGAAGCGTCAACTCGAAGAAGCGCTCGATCAAGTCAATCGTGAACTGGCCGAACAGAACGCGGCTCCCGAAGGCGAAGAGCCCGAAAAGTCGCGTTCGGAAGAACTCGCTCAGGCTCTTCGGAATCAGCTCGATAAACTCAGCGAACAGATGCAGCAACCCCAGAACCAGGCTGAAGGACAGGCTCCTTCGACCGAGGGGAAGCCCGAAGACGCCCAGATGGCCGAGGCTCAATCGAACGGACAGGAACCAGCCGCTCCTGCTGCCGAAGGGCAGCCGATGGAGAATGGAGCGGATCAGCCGCCGGCTGGGAACATGCCGAACAACGAGTTGCTGGAGAACCTGAAGAACTCGCTCGAGTCGCTGCAGGCCAGTCAGCAGCGTCTGGCCGAACAGGCCTCCCAACTCGCCGAGCAATCGGAAGTGATGAATCCCGATCAGGAAGCACTCAACCAGAAGTTTCAGGCCGCAGCTCAGTCCGCTCAGAAGGCGAGCGAACAACTTCAGAGCGGGCAACTTCGACAGAGTGAACCGCAGGCTCAACAGGCCAGCGAACAGCTTTCCGAAGTCGCCGAGATGGGCGTGGCCGATGAATCGGCTCAGAAAGCGGTTGAACAACTGGCCGAGCAACAGCAGCAGATCGCCGAGCAAATTCAGGAGCTCGCGCAGAATCCGCAGGCGAGTCAACTGGCGCGAGAAATGACACAGGAACAGCTGCAGGAGCAGACGAAAACGCTGGCCGAAGCCTTCCAGAAACTGGCCGAGCAGAGCAAGACCGATCCCATCTCCGACCAGCGGAACAGCCAGCAGCTTTCGAGCATGCAGAATCAGTCCGAGCAGGCCGCCGGGCAAATGCAGAACGCTCAACAGCAGAGCCAGCAGGGCAACATGCAGGCGTCCGGCCAGGCCTCGGATCAGGCGTCGGACACTCTGAAACGCCTCGCCAAAGACTCAGCTCAGCTGGCCAACACCAAGCGTGACACACTGGTGCCGGAACCGGTTGGAGAAGATGCCGCTCAGGCATCGCGATTGCTGGATCAGGCCGAGGAATCGCTCAAACAGGCGATGCAGCAGGCTTCTCAGCAACAGTCGCAACCGGGTCAACAGGGTTCCCCGTCAGAACAGTCGCCGCAGCAGGGATCGCAACCGTCACAGCAGTCTCAACAACAGGCGAATGCCGAAGGAGGCCAGCAGACGCCGGGACAGCCTTCCGAGAACGGCGGCCAGCCGACCTCTTCGCAGCCTCCGTCAGCTCTCCAGCAGCTGGCTCAGCAACTTGCCCAGGCCGCTCAGGCTCTCGATCGTGCTCATGAGAACCTGCAGCCTCCACAGCAGAACTCGCAGGGCGTCGATCAGCAGCAGATGGCTTCTCAGTCGACTCCCGGCCAGCCGTCGGAAAATTCTGATTCCACAACCGGTAATCAGACGCCGATGTCCGGCGATGAAAAGATGGACGGCTCCGTCCTCCGTTCCGCTTTGATGCGGGACTGGGGCCAGCGGCAGGAAGAACTCGATGCTGATCTGACCGACGCACGACGTCGCCCGATTGATCAACAGTATGCTCCGCTGATCCGCAGCTACTTCGAATCACTGGCTCAGCCCGAACCGACTCCGAGCGAGGAATAAGATGAATCCGTTCAAATTATTCCGTTCAACCTGGTTTCGATCGTTGATTCCGGTCCTGTTAATCGTATCGCTGATTGGCGGCACGCCGACTTCCGTACCGGCTCAAAACGCCGAGTGGACCGATCGCGATATCGACCGGGCGATTGAGAATGCCCTCGATTATCTCTCGAAACGCCAGCTGCCGGATGGGTCCTGGCGGATCGACAACATTGGCGAGTCCACAGCTGCGACATCCCTCGCGGTTATGGCCTTTCTGGCTGGCGGACATGTTCCCGGAGAAGGCCCGTACGGCGACCAGATCGAACTCGGCATCCGCTGGGTGCTCGATCATCAGGAACCGAACGGGATGCTCATTCACAAAACGAGCCACGGCCCGATGTACTCTCACGGCATCAGCACACTCATGCTGGCCGAAGTCGTCGGCATGCTCGGCGTTGAAGATGCCGCGCGGGCAAGACGAGCTTTGGAGCGTTCGATTCGTCTGATCCTCGAAGCTCAGGCGATTCCCAAGAACGAACGGCAACGGGGCGGCTGGCGGTATCAGCCATCGAGCCGCGACAGCGATCTCAGCGTGACTGGCTGGCAGTTGCTGGCTCTGCGAGCGGCCAAGGACATTGGCTGCGACGTGCCTGCTGAGTCGATTGATCTGGCCGTTGAATACGTGAAGATGTGTGCGAACCGCGATCAGAAAGGCTTTGCGTATCAACCCGGAGGCGGCCCCACCCCAACGCGAACGGGCACCGGCATTCTCTGTCTCGAAGTCTGCGGCGTTCACGAAAGTGCCGAGGCGGTTGCGGGAGCGGAGTACCTGCTGAAGTCGCCGCTCGAGTATCGCGATTCGTACTTCTTCTACGGCGTCTACTACTGCACCGTCGGCATGTACAAGATGGGCGGCAAGTACTGGGAAGACGCACGCAAACATCTCTTCAGCGTGCTGCTCGAAAAACAGGAAGCGGACGGCAGCTGGTCGTCAGACAACGCCTCCGAACGCCGCCAGGGGCAGGTTTACACCACCAGCATGGCCGTGCTGGCCCTGGCGATCGAGTACCGTTACCTGCCCATCTACCAGCGATAGAAGTCACCGTACCGGCAGCTCGATCTCCGAAGGGTGGCATAGACATTCCTGTCTGTGCGTGATCGGCGTTCCTCCCGATTTACCGTCGATCGACGATGAGGCCCTCATTGTGTCCACGCGTTCTGGCCTGGATTCCGCAGCCATGCTTTTTGTCCACAGACAGGAATGTCTGTGCCACTGACTGAAGTCGACGGCGGCGTCTGGAGTAGGGAACACTCTTGAGAAGATGCCGCCGGTATGGAATGAGGCCGGCTTCGGCTGTCTTGAAACGGGTGCGACTCTCAATCCGTGGCCTTCGCGGGGATGAAGAGTGGTCGAACGTCCCTTAAACGACTATCATCGGAGGAGGCGGTCGCGGTCTTCCGGCTGCCTCTCATTTCTCGACTGCACATGCAACTCCCGGTTGATCAACAGGAAATCTCTCATGTTCAGCAACTCCCTGATTCTGGCAGCGACCGTCTGGGATATGGCGATCTGGTTCGGCATTATCGTGCTGATCCTCGGGGGCCTGATTTTCTTCGCTCTGTTCGCCCGCTACGTCGGCCTCTGGATTCAGAGCAAGACGACCGGGGCGGGGATCGGCCTGATCAACCTGTTCATCATGTCGATTCGGAAGGTCAATCCGACCGTCGTCGTCCGCAGCAAAATCATGGCTGTGCAGGCCGGGCTCACGCAGGTCTATCCGATTTCGACCCGCGATCTGGAAGCTCACTACCTGGCCGGCGGTAATGTCCCGAACGTCATTCGGGCTCTCATCGCCGCTCATCGTGCCAGTATCGATCTCGACTGGATCACCGCAGCCGCCATCGATCTGGCCGGTCGCGATATCCTTGAAGCCGTCCGCACCAGCGTCTACCCGAAGGTCATCGACTGTCCCGATCCCAAGAAGGGCATGGGTTCGCTCGATGCCGTAGCGGGCGACGGGATTCAGCTGAAAGCCCGGGCTCGGGTGACGGTTCGCACGAACATCAAGCAGCTTATCGGGGGTGCGACGGAAGAAACCATCATCGCCCGCGTCGGACAGGGGATCGTGCAGGCGATCGGTTCGACGGCGTCTTACGCGAAGGTGCTCGAGAATCCCGATAAGATTTCTCAGACCGTGCTCAATCAGGGTCTCGAAGCCCAAACGGCATTCGAGATCGTTTCGATCGACATTGCCGATATCGATGTCGGCGACAACATCGGGGCTCGACTGCAGGCCGATCAGGCCGAAGCCGACATGCGAGTCGCTCAGGCCAAAGCCGAGCAGCGACGAGCCGAGTCGAAAGCCCGCGAACAGGAAATGGTCGCACGAACCCAGGAAAACCGAGCCAAGGTCGTGCTGGCCGAAGCCGAGATTCCCGAAGCAGTTGCCGAAGCCTTCCACACCAAGCGGCTCGGCGTGCTCGATTACTACGAACTGAAGAACGTCCAGGCCGACACTCAAATGCGAACCTCAATCGCTGGCGGGAACGCCCCTGAGGACGGGAAAGTCACCATCTAGAGCAATTCACAATTCGACAGCAGGCGTTTGTAGAAGCAAACCCAGGTAATGGAGTCAGCTCGCGTCAAAGCAGCTGCATGAGAATGCTCTGGTTCGAGAGGGAGGCAGACAGATGGAAGGCTTAATCGGACTGATCATTCTCGTGATCTCCGCGATCGGCTGGATTTCCAATGCCATCAACGAGCAGAAGGAGAAACAGAAGCGGGCTCAGCGGGGGCAGAATCCACAGCAGCCGCAACGCCCGAAACGCCGGCTGCAGGACGAGATCGACAGCTTCCTGAAAGAAGTTCAGAAGCAGCAGGAACAACAGGGGAACGCAGACGCTCGCGAACCCAAAGAACAGCCGCGTCGCGAACAGCGGCCCGTCGAAGCATTCGAGCCTCCCCGGCCGCAGCCGCCTCGCCCGGAACGTCAGGAACCAGCCGCTCCTCTTCGCCCGCTGGAGCCGAAGCCAATTCCACAGATGCGGCGGGAAGAACCGCCACGACGGAAACCGGTTTCCAATCGCAAAGCCCGCAAGCAGGCTCGGCAGCCGCAGAAGTCCAAAGCGATTCCAATCGGCGTGCCCGTCGCGGCTCTGGAAACGTCCGAGAAGATTCCGTCATCCGGTCAGGCCATTGCCACCACGACCGCTCCGACGGGACCCGCAGTCGACTTTGCCGCGATGGTCCATAACCCGACGACCGTGCGGAATGCGATCGTCATCAACGAAATTCTGCAGCCGCCCATCGCTCTGAGAAAACGCCGCTGATACCGCTCGATCCGAGCCCCGACAATTACGAACAGGTCCCGTCGCCTGAATCCTTTCTCGTCTTCTCGAGAGCTTGAGCAAACAGAGCCGGGAGTCACCGGTCCAGAGGCGAAACGGCCTCATTCGATTACATTCATTTCGCGGCACATCCAGGCAACAGATCATCATGGACCAGAAACCGACTAACGGAGAGGACACGGTTCCGACTTCGGAGGTCAAACGAGCAAAGTCGACCAAGTCCCGCAAGAAACGGGGCACGTTGCGGGTCCTGCTGCTCTCCGGCCGGTTTGAGGTTCGCGGGTCGTCGTCGCAAACGCTGATACTCGCCGAGCAGCTCGGCAACTACGGAATCCAGCCGACGATCGTCACGCCGGACATTCACAACGTCGCCCCGGAACGCCGGGCCGCCCTCGATGTCCGTGAGTATCAGTACTTCGAACTCCCGATCATCAGCCGCCTCGTCCGTCGGTTTATCATTCAGGACCTCAGCGATCAGCCGCCGCATCTGATCCATATTCAGTCGCGGCATATGCTCAGCCACGGCATCCGGCTCGCCCGGAAGTTTAACTGCCCGTACATCCTTTCGGTGCAGGACTATCTCAATCGCGGCGAGATGCTGAACTTCGACTCCACGCACGGGAAGAAGATCATCGCGGTCAGCGAATCGGTGAAGTCGGAACTGCTCACACAGCCGTCGATTCGTGGCGATCAGGTGGTCGTCATTCACAGCGGCATTGAAACGATTCCGGAAGAGCTGACGAAAACCGTGCTCACACCGAAACGAATTCCGGTCATCGGTACGGCTGGTCCGCTGGAGCAGATCAAGGGGGTGAGCTTCTTCCTGGGAGCCGCCAGTCGCGTGCTGCAGGAGTACCCGAACGTCGAGTTCCTCGTCGCCGGCTCCGGTCCGGAAGAACGCAACCTGCGGCAGATGGCCCGGCAGCTCGGCATCAGCCAGAAGGTGACGTTCGTACCGAACCTGTTCGGCTTCCAGGAAGCCCTGCGGGCGATGGACGTCTTCTGCCTGCCATCGATCAAACAGGGGCTCGGCACCATCATGCTGGAAGCGATGGCCTGGGGCCGCCCGGTGGTCGCCAGCAAAGTCGGCGGGATCTACAGCGCGATCAAAGACACCGAAACCGGCTTCCTCGTGCCGCATTCCGACAGCGAGGCTCTGGCCGACAAATTGCTGTATTTACTGCGGAACCCGGAGACGGCTCGCAGTGTCGGAGAAGCGGGGCGGCTGCACGTTGGCAAGAACTTCCGCATCGACCAGATGGTCGGCCAGATCGCCGATCTCTACCGCTCGACGCACGCCGATTTCGCGGGTACACTGCCTGAGCAGGAGTCCAAAACGCAGTAAATCCGCGGCTTATCCCGACTCCACACGCGCCCGTAGCTCAGTTGGATAGAGCAACGGACTTCTAATCCGTAGGTCATAGGTTCGAATCCTATCGGGCGTGCTTTCACGGCGAAGCTCTACTGATGCAGAATCAGTTCTGAAGCGGTCACTTCGACGCAGTCGACCTGAGAGAAGGCGGCTTCAAGCTCTTCGATTCGTTGCTCGAAAACTCGTAGCAGGGCGTGGTTCGAGATATTTCCGGTCCGGATCCACAGCAGTTTTCGGGGCGTCCCATTTACGAGATGTGAGTCAAGGAAATCGCGATCTTTCGTGACTACGACTCGGCATCGTCGTCCGCGATCGAGCAGAGCGTTTCGTCTGTCGTCGCGTTTCCAGATGCCAGTTCAGTCGTATGCAACGGTTCCTGCCAAGTCGCTTCAAAACATCACAAAGACGAACGGGCAGTTGAGCGTCAACCAGCCATTTCATGCGGAAGCCTGAGTCGTCTTCACATCGCTCAGTTTGGCGGCGTATTGTAGACACGCCTGGATGTCTTCAATTTCCAGATCCGGATAGTCGTCCAGAATCTCTTCCGGCGTCATGCCCGACGCGAGCAATTCGAGAATGGTCGTGACGGGATAACGGAGTCCGCGGATACACGGTTTTCCGTGGCAGATTTCCGGATTGATGGTGATTCTCGAAATCACGCTCAGACTCCCTGAGAGGACAGAAACTGGACGGGACACGCTGTCCGCATACCAATCATAACTCTGAGGGAAGTCCAGGGAAACATGTTCCCGACAGAACCTGTTTAAGACCGCGTTTGAAACTCGACCTTCTCCTGAGTACACTGCCCGCACGATACGGGTGCCCGCCGGTTTGTGGCCAGTGCGGGAGAATAGGGAAAACGGTGCAATTCCGTTGCGGTGCCGCCGCTGTAACCGGGGACGCATTTCTCGAACCCACTGTCTGCTCGACCGAGCCGATGGGAAGGGGAGAAATGAAGGATGATCCGGAAGCCAGAAGACCTGCCCGGATGTCGGCTTCGTCGATTCCTTTCGAGCAAAAGGACATCCCATGTTGAGTTTGTATGCGCCCCGCGGATCTTCCTGAACGTTCGCCCTGCGAACGTGTCTTTTTCCGCATCCAGCCGTTGACGCGAACCATCGCCCGGCTGCTCCTTCGCGCCTGTCTTCGGTAAGACTGCGCGCTATCCTCAGGAAGATCTCCCATGAAAGTCTCTCTTCAGCCGACCGAAAACCGGCGGCTCCCCGCAGCGTTTACGCTGATCGAACTCCTTGTCGTGATCGCAATCATTGCGATCCTGGTCGCCTTGCTGCTGCCGGCCGTCCAGCAGGCCCGAGCCGCGGCTCGACGCACGCAATGCAAGAATCATCTCAAGCAGATCGCGCTGGCTCTGCACAACTACGCCGATGTGCACGCCGAGCATCTTGTTCCTTACAAGATCGATGATGAGGCCGAGATTGCCTACAACACCGGAGCCGGCTCGGTTCGTGGAAAGATCAACTACTGGTTCGGCGTTGTCGATTACACCCAGCCGGTCGATTCCCAGTACGATTTTGCCGCCGGTCCGCTGGCGCCGTTCATCGAGACGAATCAGGCCGTGTTTCAGTGCCCCGATCTCGGCGAGAGCCAGCTCGATCATCTCCGTTTCGGTCGTCCAGCCTGTGGCTTTGCCTACAACGGACACTATCTGAGCTACGGCATCAACTACGATTACTCGGCATTCCCGGCGGTCACCGTCTCGGCGAATCCGGCGACGCGGAAGTTCCGCGATGTCCAGTCGACAACGCAGACGATCGTGTTCGCCGACTCGGCCATCTACAACACCTGGGACTACTACCCGAACGAGTATCTCGTCGAGAACCCGCTGCTCGAACCGCCGTCGAACACGCAGCCCACGGTCCATTTCCGGCACCATAACACGGCCAATGTCGCCTTTCTGGACGGCCACGTGGAGTCGAAGAGCCCGAGTTCGATCCCGCTGCCATTCTGGTTCACCCCGGCTCAGGTGAAGGCGAATAAGGACAATCACCTCGGCTTTGTTGGTGAAGACGATATGTGGTACGATCGCGAGTAACTTCCATAGCCGCGGCACCCTGCCGCCGAACGGACGTGAGAATTGATAACGACGAAGAGCGTTTCGAGCAGAACGTTTCTTCTTCTCAAGAGAATCTGCGGTTTCCGACAATAGAACGCGGATTCGGCGGCAAGATGCCGCCGCTACGAAAAGATCCCCCCGAGTGGACCTGTTCCACTCGGGCTCTTTGAAAAACGAAAGCTTCGATTCACTCCCCAATCGCGTGAATCCATTTGAATAAGGACAACCCCGTGTCGTCAGCGTCTCCTGTGAAACTCTCTGCTTCCCGCTGGATTCTGTTGGGCGTGCTGGCTGTCCTGGCCGTCGCTGCCAAGGTGATGCCGTACGTGTTTTACCGGCTCGACTGGAATCTCGATCCGACGCAGTTCGGGTCGTATGTGTGGAACTTCTCGCCGCTGATGCCCCTGGCGATCGTGGCCGGGGCATCGCTGTCACGGAAACTGGCGATCGGTCTGACAATGGGGGTCTGGCTGCTGGGCGATCTCGGCATCTGGGCCGCCTCGGGGCACTTCGAGTGGGCCTTCTATCCGCATCAGCCGCTGATCTACGTGCTTGCCCTCGGCCTGATCGGACTGGGTGCCATGGGACGTCGGCTGCAGAAGAGCGACGGCTATCTGGAATCGGTCGCGTTCAATTTGGGAAGTGGCGTCGTGGGAGCGACCGTCTTTTTCGTCGTGACAAACGTGCTGGTATGGGGACTCGGTTCCGAGATGCTGTATACCCGCGATCTGGCCGGGCTGACGGAGTGCTTCGTGCAGGCGATTCCGTTTTATCGGAACAGTCTGGCCAGCATGATCCTCTTCGTGCCGGTGCTGACGGCCATTCTGAATGGTGCGACGGAACTGTCTGAAAGTCCTACGGGATCTTCCCGGATACCGGCGACCTCGGGTAAGTCGCGGGTGTGAAAAATTCCAATCTCCCCTTGCAAAGTTGGGTGCAGGTTGCATAATCTGATATCGATATGAACCTGCCTGCTGAGTAGAGTGACTCGGCTACCGTACCTGTAAGGGCGTCCCAACCGAAATTAGAGTTCTTCGGACTCGATCTTCATCGCCTGCCTCAGGTCTTCCTTCCCGTACACGAAATGAGCCACGACTCAACTTCGGTGCGGGCGCCTTGCAGCGGATCGGCATTACTTAACGATTTTTGTTTCGTACGATCTTCGTTAGACGTAGTTAATGTCCGTTCCGACTTCCGCTTTGCCGGGGTGCGCTTGACCCTGGAAGCTGTGATCGGACAACCACGCGCCTGACAGGTCCGGGTTTAAGCTCATGGTTACCGCACGCTTCTTGGGCCTTCTGGCCCTCTGTTCTCTGTTTGTCGCTTCGTCCACCTCGCTGTTCGCCGAAGCCGAAACTGCTCCTGCTGTTGTCAGCTATCACACGCAGATCAAACCAATTTTCCAGGCTCATTGCCAGGGATGTCACCAGCCGGCCAAGTCGCTTGGCGATTACGTGATGACGGAGTTTTCGCTCCTGACGAAGGGAGGAGAATCGACCCTCGCTGCCATCGTTCCCGGCAAGCCGGACGACAGCTATCTGATCGAACAGATCACGCCGGACAATGGCGAAGCTCTCATGCCGAAGGGGAAAGCTCCGCTTTCTCCGGAGCAGATTGAACTGGTCCGCACCTGGATTGAGCAGGGAGCCCACAACGACACGCCTGCCTCGGCGGAAGTTGTTTACGACGCCGAGCATCCTCCCGTCTACACACGGCCGCCGGTCACCACGTCGATCGACTATTCGCCCGATGGTTCGCTGATCGCCGCGGCTGGTCACCATGAAGTGCTCATCCATAAGGCCGATGGCAGCGGCATCGTCTCGCGGCTGATTGGCGTTTCAGACCGGATTGAATCGGTCAAGTTCTCCCCCGACGGAACTCGCCTGGCTGTCGCTGGCGGGGTGCCTGCACGCATGGGTGAAGTTCAGGTCTGGTATGTCGCCAAAGCCGAACTGCTGATGTCGAAGCAGATCACTTACGACACCGTTTACGGGGCCAGCTGGTCGCCGGACGGAACGAAGATCGCCTTCGGCTGCAGCGACAACAGTGTGCGGGTGATTGAAGCCGCAACCGGCAAAGAAGTTCTCTTTCAGGGATCGCACAGCGACTGGGTGCTCGATACCGCGTTCTCGGTCGATGGTTCGCATGTCGTTTCGGTCGGTCGTGATGGCACGGCCAAGTTGACCGAGTTTGAAACGCAGCGGTTTGTCGACAACATCACGTCAATCACTCCGGGAGCTTTGACAGGTGGACTGGCCGCCGTGCAGATGCATCCGGAACGGGATGAAATTCTCGTCGGCGGAGCGGATGGTACGCCACGAACGTATCGGATTCATCGACTCACCAAACGGGTTATCGGCGACGATGCCAACCTCGTTCGCGAGATGCCCGGCATTCCGGGACGAATCTTCGACGTCGGCTACAGCCCGGACGGTAAGACCCTCGCCGCAGCCAGCAGTCAGGATGGCAAAGGCTTTCTGGCAATCTACTCCTACGACACCGACGGTGGACTCACCGACGAGATGAAGAAGATTCTCGAGCAGCGGGTCGCCCAGCGGAATGCCGAGCAGAAGAAAAAAGTCGAGGAGATGCGAACGGCTGGCGTGGCGAAGGTCAAAGAGATCGCCATCCCGGGCCGCGGTGCCTACGCACTCGCATTTCATCCCGACGGAAAACAGCTGGCGGTCACCAGCACCGATGGGCAGGTTCGCGTCTTCAATACGACGGACCTGACCCCGGTTCGCGAATCGCCGCTGTATCCGCTCAGCGATGCGCCGGCGACTCTGGCGGAGAGTGAATCGAGCTGGAAGTTTGGTGCGGGTGAGGTTGAGGGATCTGACAGTGTCCCGGCCAGGATCGAGAAGCTGACAATCACTCCTTCGAAAGTGACTCTCTCGGGCCCGCTGGCTTATACGCAGCTGGTCGTCACCGCCACAACTGCAGACGGCGATCTGATCGATGTGACCCGTTCGGTGAAGTTCGATGTGGATCCGCAGATCGCAACCGTGGACTCGCTGGGACTGCTGCGTGGTCAGGGCGACGGAACCGCGAAGCTGACGGCTTCGATCAACGGTCAGCAGGTTTCGATTCCGCTGCAGATTGAAGACCAGCAGGCCGGACTGCAGGTCGACTACATCCGCGATGTGACGCCGGTGCTTTCCAAGCTCGGCTGCAATCAGGGAACCTGCCACGGAGCTCAGGCCGGAAAGGCGGGCTTCAAGCTGTCGCTGCGGGGATACGATCCGATCTTCGACGTGCGGGCTCTCACCGACGATCACGTCTCGCGACGGTCCAACACGGCTGCTCCCGATGAATCGCTGATGCTGCTCAAAGCGATTGGCGGGGTCCCCCACTCGGGTGGACAGCTCACGACGGCCGACCATCAGTACTATCACATTCTGAGAAACTGGCTGGCCAACGGAGCGATGCTCGATCAGTCGACGCCGCGTGTCGTTTCGATCGATGTCTTCCCGAAGAACCCGACAATTCAAACGATTGGCTCCCGCCAGCAGGTGCGTGTCGTCGCGACCTACGCCGACGGTAAAAACCGCGATGTGACTTACGAGTCGTTCGTCGAAAGTGGGAACACCGAAGTGGCAACGATCAGCAGCAACGGATTGCTGACGTCTATTCGCCGCGGTGAAGCCCCGATTCTCGCCCGCTACGAAGGAGCCTATGCCGCCACGACGCTGACGGTGATGGGCGACCGGACCGGCTTCGTCTGGGAAGAGCCGGAGACGTTCAACAAGGTTGATGAACTCGTCGCCGCGAAGTGGAAGCGGATGAAGATTCAACCGTCGGAACTCTGCGACGATGCCGAGTTCCTGCGTCGCGTCACGCTCGATCTGACAGGACTGCCGCCGACCGCCGAAGCGGTGCAGTCGTTCCTTGCCGACCCGCGTCCCACGCGAGAAAAGCGGGAAGCGATGATCGACTATCTGGTCGGCTCGGAAGAATACGTTGCTCACTTCTCCAACAAATGGGCTGACCTGCTGCAGGTGAACGGCAAGTTCCTTGGCCGCGAAGGTGCCAACGCATTCCGCGAATGGATCCGTACGCAGATCGCCGAGAACCGTCCGTATGACGAATTCGTCAATGAGATTCTGACGGCGACCGGATCGAACCGGGAGAATCCGCCGGCCTCTTACTTCAAGGTCCTCCGAACGCCGGAAGACACGATGGAGAACACGACCCACCTGTTCCTGGGGGTGCGGTTCAACTGCAACAAGTGTCACGACCATCCGTTCGAACGCTGGACCCAGGACCAGTATTACGAGACGGCGGCCTTCTTTGCTCAGGTTGACCTGAAAGCCGACCCCGAAAGCAAGGGCAAGAACATCGGCGGCTCGGCCGTCGAATCGGGTAAACCGCTGTACGAGATCGTGGTCGATAAAAAAGAAGGCGACATCACTCACCAGCGCACCGGTGAAGTTGTCGCCCCCGAGTTCCCCTACAGTGAAGAAGTGAAGGTCGAGCAGGCGGTCAGCCGTCGCGAACAGCTGGCGACCTGGATGACGTCTCCCGATAACTACTACTTCGCCCGCAGCTATGCCAATCGGTTGTGGGGATACATGTTCGGCGTCGGCATCATCGAGCCGATCGATGACATTCGAGCCGGGAATCCGCCGACGAATCCGGAGCTGCTCGATTACCTGACCGAAGAGTTCATCAACAGTGGATTCGACGTTCAACACCTCGTACGGCTCATCGTGAAGTCGCGGACCTATCAGCTTTCGCTGGCCACAAACAAGTGGAACGAAGATGACGCGATCAACTTCTCCCACGCTCAGGCCCGTCGGCTTTCCGCCGAAACACTTTATGATGCGATCCATCGTGTGACCGGATCTCAGTCGAAGATTCCGGGTGTGCCTCCGGGAACACGGGCCGCGGAACTGGCGGACGCTCAGATCAAGTTGTCCGATGGATTCCTCAGCAACTTTGGTCGACCGGCTCGCGAAAGTTCGTGTGAGTGCGAACGCTCCAACGATGTCCAGCTTGGCTCGATCATGGCTCTGGTTAGCGGACAGACGGTCGCCGATGCCATCGCCGACCCCAAGAACGCTTTGCCGGAACTCGTGAAGAGTACGCCGGACAATCAGAAGCTGATTGACTCTCTGTTCCTGCGGATTCTGAACCGTCCTGCAACGGAGAAGGAAATCGCCACCACCCTGCCAATCTTCAGCACGGTCGACGATGCTCACGAGCAACTGACGCAACGGCTGGCGGAGAAAGAAGAGTGGTGGAAGCCGATTCGCGCTCAAAAGGAGCAGGAGCGACTCGAAAAGATTGCCGCGGCCAGGAAGACGCTGGCTGATTACAAAGTCGAACTCGCCCCGCGTCTGGCAGCGGCCGAAGAAGCTCGTCAGAAGCGGATCAAAGCAGCCGAGGGTAAGCTGGCCGAATATCAGACCGGCATCGAGAAGCCGTTCAACGAATGGCTCACCAAACAGACGGAGTCGACTTCCGTTGACTGGACGGCTCTTCAACCGACTGAGATGAAGGCTTCGACCAAGGCTGAACTGACAGCGTCAGAGGATGGCATCGTGCTGGCCAAGCTGGTGGAAGGTCAGGGCAATTACGAGATTGTTGCCGAAACCGATCTCTCGGAAGTAACAGCGATTCGCCTCGAAGCGCTGACGCATCCCGACCTTCCGCGACAGGGCCCGGGACATGGCGGCGGCAACTTCGTCCTCACCGAATTCCAGGTCTTTGCCTCCGACGCCAGCGATCCCAAGGCGAAGCCGGAACAGATTACGCTGGCCAACGCTCAGGCCGATTTCAGCCAGGGCAGCTACGATGTGAAGACAGCCATTGATGGTGACCTGCGGGTCAACAACAACGGTTGGGCCGTTTCGCCGCAACAGGGTCAGGTTCACTGGGCGACCTTCGAAGTGAAGGAGCCGAAAGCAGCGGACGGGAAGACGAAACTCAAGTTTGTCCTGCATCAGCGGTATCAGGACAAGAAGCACTGGCTCGGCTGTTTCCGCCTCTCTGTTACCACGGCGAAAAAGCCGATCCCTCTCGGTCTGCCGAAGCAGTTCGCACAGCTGGTTCAACTGCCAGCCGAAAAGCGAACGGAAGCTCAGACCGCTGAGCTGATTGAGTTCTACCAGCGGTTCGACGAACAGTACCAGAAGTTGAAGACGGCTGTCGCGGAAGCGAAGAAACCGTTGCCGCCGGACCAGAAACTGAAACAACTTGAAGCCGCCGTGGCGAATGCCGAGAAGCCGGTTCAGGATGATCCGGGCCTCGTGCAGCTCAGACAGGACGTCGAGATGAGTTCGAAGCTCCTTGAGAATGAGCGGTTGACCGCTGCCCAGGATTTGACCTGGGCTCTGATCAACAGCCCAGCGTTTTTGTTCAACCGGTAAACCGTTCCCACCTCACAGACAGCCGATTTCCCTCGGCACGGGAGAAAGTCATGTTTTCAATCAAAGGTCAACGTGGAAAAGACATGTGCGATGAGCATCTCGGGCTCACTCGCCGCGATGTACTGCGGGTCGGGGGCTCCAGCATGCTCGGCCTCAGTCTCGGATCGATGCTCGAACTGAAGTCCGCCTCAGCGGCCGCCAAGATCTCCGGCGCAGCCGTGCCGGGGTGGGGTCAGGCCAAGAGTATCATCATGGTGTACCTGCAGGGTGGTCCGAGCCACATCGACCTGTGGGATCCCAAAGAGAATGTTCCCGACAAGGTCCGCAGTGAATTCAAGGCCATCGACACCGCTCTGCCCGGCGTGAAAGTCACCGAGATTCTGCCGAAACTGGCCAGGGTGCTCGATAAGACCACGCTGGTCCGCTCGATGAGCTACACACCGAACGGTCTGTTCAATCACACCGCGGCGATCTATCAGATGATGACCGGTTACACGACCGACAAGGTCAGCCCGTCGGGTCAGCTCGAACCGCCGACGCCGAAGGACTTCCCGAACTTCGGCTCCAACATCATCCGGATGAAGCCATCTGAAGTGCCGATGCTGCCCTTCGTGATGCTGCCGCGCCCACTGCAGGAGAGCAACGTCGTCGGCAAAGGAGGCACGGCTGGCTTCCTCGGTAAGGCGTTCGATCCGTATACGCTGTATCCGGATGGCGACGATATGGACATGGAGAAACTGAACCGCATCAAGGTCGACGACCTCAAACTTCGCCCTGAAGTTTACGCGTCCCGGCTCGAACGTCGCGCCCGTCTGCGGGACCAGATCAATGACCTGATGCCGGAAATCGACAAAGCCGTCGCCAAGTCGAGTCTGAACGAGTACTACGATCGGGCTCTTGAACTCGTGGTCTCCGGCCGGGCTCGTGATGCCTTCTCCATCGATCGGGAATCGGCCGAGGTTCGAGATATGTATGGTCGCAATACGTTCGGTCAGAGCTGTCTGCTGGCTCGTCGACTGGTCGAAGCCGGCACGAAGGTTGTCGAGGTAATCTGGCCGAAGGTCGCGAACTCCGATAACCACTCCTGGGACCACCACGTCGGACTGACCGACCGTATGAAGAACAAATCGGGTCCGATGCTCGATGCCGGGCTATCGGGGCTGATCACGGACCTCGATGAACGGGGCCTGCTCGACGAGACGCTGGTCGTTGCCGTCGGGGAATTTGGTCGCAGCCCGCAAAAGGGAGTCAGTACCTCCGGAAACGGCAACAGTGCCGACGGCCGCGATCACTGGCCGTACTGCTACACCGCCCTGCTCGCCGGAGCCGGCATTCAGCGGGGAGCCGTTTACGGGCAGTCGGACAAAACGGCCTCGGCTCCGCTGGTCGATCCCGTCCACCCGGGTGAACTGCTGGCGACAATCTACCATGCCTTCGGCATTGATCCGGAATCGATCGTATACAACCATCTGAACCAGCCCCGCGAACTGGTGAAGGCCCATGCCGTGACCAAGCTCTTCGGCTAAGAACGCCACAGTGATGAACCAGAGAAGTGGACAGCCTCTTGCTCGTTTCGGGTGAGAGGCTGTCTTGTTTCCGGGGCCTCTAACTCTGGCGAAAGGCGGCAATCATCGCACTGGCTCCAATTACAGCGGTCGCCACCCACGCAGAGATTCCAACGGCGATATCGCTGGAGTAGATGGACGTCACCCCGGCAGTGACGGCAACTCCCAGTGTGACCACTGAACCGCACATCAATTTCATCACACCGGGACTTTGTGAACGGGCTTGTGCTTCAGGATCGGTCACGGCTTTTCCTCCCTTCTTAACAAAGATTCTCTTCCATCGTAATTCCCTGATCCTCAAAGGCGAGGGTTGGAGGCGGTTGGAGTTTATCCGGCGTTTATCTTAGACTTGGGACCAGACGGCGAGCGCGTGTCACGCCTTCCGGAATCGCTACGCACCGTGGAAACAACAATCGGAGAACGGGTGTATGACATCGTCTGACATGGCTAAAGTCCTCGCCAGTATTTTCGTCCGGAAAGGGATGTACGCAGTCGAAGCGGAAACCGTTGCGGCGCGGATGATTGAAGCCGATCTCATCGGCCGAACGGAATTCGGCTGCATCAGCGTGCTCGATTCGGTGCGTTCCATCGATGTCGGCGATATCGACCCGCGTGCCCTGGCCATGAAGAAGTCGGAAACCCCCGGCACGATCCTGTTTGACGCCAACGAAGGCATGGGACATGTCGCGGCTTCGAGAGGGACAGAGGCCGCGATCGAAAAAGCCGGCACGGTCGGTCTCGGAGCCGCCGCCATTTCCAACAGCCAGAGTCTCGGTACGCCGCTCGTCTACGCCTGCATGGCCGCTCGAGCGGGAATGATTGGCTGTTGCCTCACGAGTACGCCCGGACCCAAACGCGATCCCGACGCCCCAACCAACGAATTGAACTTCGGGAGGCAACCGGCTGCCTTCGCCTTTCCTGATGGCGAGACTCTCGCGGGCTACGAATTCTCTTTTGGCGAAGATCGACCGCTGCAGCATCAATTACCCGGCGAGCTTTCCTACACCGTCGGCATGCTGCACGCCATGCTGACGAGCGGTCTGACCGGTTCGAAAGTCCCCTCGGCCAAGACACGCGGTCCGCTGCACGAGCGGTTCGAGCACTTCATTCTTGTCATCGATCCCGCCGCCTTTGCGGGAGGGGCAGCGATGAAGAAAACAGTCGACACGCTCCGCGAACATGTCGGGTCGCTCGACAATGAAAACGCCGCCCGAGCCGCGATCAAGGAGCGACCATTCGAGCTCTCGTCGGACAGTATTGAACAACTGCGGGCGCTCGCGGAGAAACTCAAAATCGAGTGGCCCTCGTGAAATTTTCTTCGCAAAGAGCCCGAGTGCAAAAGGGAACACGACTTGATAAACTCGTGTCCGATGATCACCTCAGCGCCTGTAGCTCAGTTGGATAGAGCAACGGTTTCCTAAACCGTAGGTCGTGGGTTCGAATCCCGCCAGGTGCATTTCGAACTGTCAATTCTCACTCGTCCTCGCCGTTTTCAGGGCAGGTTTCAGTGTCTCCGCAGTCCGGTAGGCTTCGAGCGTCTCCTTGAACAGTTGCGAAGCTTCCGAATACCCGACGGTCCAGCCGACCTGATACGAACTCCCGACGTAAACCTCGCCCAGGTACAGTCCAAGGAGGGTTCCTGCCAGGAAGGCGAACGCAAGCTTCGAAAACTTCTTCATCGATCCGCTCCGAATGATGTCACGGTGTCGTCTTAACGACGAACCACGCAACACGGATCATACGTCCAGTTTTTGTTTGACGAGAAAAAATCCGGAAATTGTCCGGCGGCCCCTTCACGCAGGCCCTGTCTGCATTCGATGGAACGAGGCGATCTGTCGTCTCCCGGGATCGGAGATCTCTATGTTTCCCCGCTTCAACTGCATCATCTGCCTGCTCGTCCTTCTGTTTTGTTCGCTACTGTCCAGCTCCGTCCCGGCGCAGGAACGAGGGGCAATTGGGGAGTATCGATCCCGCAACTTCCTTCTGCGAACCGATCTCGATAAGGACGAATCCGCCGAGTTACTGAATCGGCTCGAGACCATGCTCGATCTGATTTCCCGCTACTGGGGAAAGAAGAACGCCGGCCTGATCGAGATTTACGTCTTCGAGAACACGGCCAACTGGTCTCAGGACACCATCCCTCCGCAGGCATGGGATTCGGTGACGTCCGGTGGCGGGTTGACGATGACTCAGAAGCGGACAATCGGCAATGTCTGGCAGGCCAAGGCCATTGTCTACGCGATTGCCGATCGCGGGACGCCGCAGCACGAAGCCGTGCATGCCTATTGCGCTCAGGCGTTCGGAAGCACCGGCCCGGTCTGGTACAGCGAGGGGATGGCCGAAGTCGGCAAGTACTGGCAGGACCCGAAAGACAAATCGGTCACCTGCGATCCCTATGTCATCGAATACCTGAAGTCGGTCGAAAGGAAACCGCTGAAGGAGATCGTCGATCTGAATCAGTTTACGGGCGACTCCTGGCAGAACTACTCCTGGCGATGGACTCTCTGCCATCTGCTCGGCTTCAATGAGAATTACTCGCAGCGATTCAAGCCGCTGGGATTGGCGCTGATGACTGAGGTTCCGAACGTCACCTTTTGGACCGTGTATGGTTCGATGGCGAAAGAAATCGAGTTCGAACACAAGCTGTTCGTCCAGAATCTCTGCGTCGGCTATCGCGTCGACCTGTGCAGTTGGGACTGGAAGACAAAGTTCACACCGGCTCGAGGCAGCCGAACGGTATCTTCAAAGATCGAAGCCAATGAAGGCTGGCAGGCTTCACGGCTTGAAGTGGAAGAGGGGCAGACCTACAGCGTTTCGACAACCGGCGACTGGACGATCGAAGCCGATGGCGAACCGCTTTCCGCCGCAGGAGATGACGAAGGCAACGGCCGGCTGATCGGCGTTCTGTTCAACGACTATGAACTGAGCGAGCCTTTTGATCTTGGGTCCGAAGAAACCTTCACGGCTCGCGGCGATGGCCAGCTCTATGTTCGCTGCCAGGATGACTGGGGGCAGCTGGCTGACAATGAAGGATCGATTTCCCTGAGACTGCAGCTCATGCGATCCGAATAGCGCCTACGGTTCCAGTTCGTAGCGAGAGCCGCGGTGCAGCCCGAGATCGTCGCGGAAGCGACTCCACTCGCGGAGCGGGACGTTGGCATCCGAGGCATCGAACGTGCCCACGCCGGCGACAAAGAGACGGGCTGTCAGCAAGCCGAGTGGTTTCCATTCATTGTTCTCGTACGGCTCCGTAATCCGCCATGGAAGTTCGACCACCGCGACTCCCGGGCGGATGTAGTCCTTGCCGCTCAGTTCGACCGACCAGCGGCCAATCGACTCAAACCGTTCTTCGTGCGGAAGCGGATGCTGGCGTTCGGCGAACAGTTCAAAGGTGACCGTTCCCTCGACATCGACGGGGACTCGCCGTGCCGCCTGGGGAAAGATCTCGACCGCGAGCCCGTCCGGCTGCGTATCCCGGTCCCAGGAATCGAAACCGGCCCGAATCTTCAGACTCTGAATCGGTTCCGGTCCGCGATATTTCGACGGAGCAACTGAAGGTCGGTGCGAAGCAGGCGGCAGCGGTCTTCGAGGAGCCGGGTCGACAAACAACGGGTCGATCACCTGAACATCGCAGACGGTGTGACGAGGAAACCGGCTGACCAGAGCGATGTTATTCGAGCTCGACTGAAGAACCACGAATTCGCTGTCCGGCTCTTGAGGCACCAGTTGTCCGACGGGTGTTCGCCCATCGATCAGCAGCAGTTTCACATACTCCCCCGCTTCAACCGCACCTGCCCCGCAGAACGCAAGCAATCCCCCGAGGAGGGTTGCTCCGAATCGAAGAGTCAGATTTTGGAATCGGGAATGGCTCATGATCGCATAGAAAGCAATCGCGATGCCAGTTCCCGCCGGACCGTAGAAAGTCCTGTTTCAAAGGCCCAAACGCTGGGAGCGTAAGGATATCTCGTCGCTTCACAGCATCACCCGTGTGGTGCCCGTTCGACGAATCGTTACATTCCTCACGGAATCCTGAAGGGATTCGGGGTGTACGAAGCGACTCTACAGGGAGACAATGGACAGACTCTTCCTGGAGGATCTCTGCGGGGCGATTGCGATCGACGCGACCGGCTGCGGAACAATTCATCCCGGACGGTGTTAGATACTCCAGAGAATTCTGTGAAGGAGAACCTGATGCTGATTCGCACTCGCCGTGACTTTCTGCGGTCCGCCTCGGCTGTGACGGCCGCCTGCTGGACCACCTCCGGTCTGTTCGCCGAAATGCTGACCACCCCGGGCATGACGGAAGGCCCGTTCTATCCCGACAAGCTGCCGCTCGATACCGACAACGATCTGCTGGTCATCAACGATTCAACCACTCCGGCCGTCGGCGAGATCACGCATCTGTCCGGCAAGATCCTGAGCAGTTCCGGCAAGCCGATGCGAAACGCCTTCATCGAGATCTGGCAGGTCGACAACGAAGGCGCCTACATCCACTCCGGCAGCAACAACGCCGAGAGTCGCGATAAGAACTTCCAGGGATACGGCCGCTTCTTCACGAACTCAAACGGGGAATACTATTTCCGGACCATCAAACCCAAGCCGTACCCGGGACGGACGCCGCACATCCATGTCGCAGTCAGCCTGAATGGCAACCGCGTCCTGACGACTCAACTTCTGGTGAAAGGGGAACCGCAGAACGAGCGCGATGGTGTCTTCCGTGCGATCCGAGATCCGGAACTTCGCGAAACTGTGATGGCCGATTTCAAACCGATTCCCGATTCACCGATCGGCGAACTCGCGGCGAACTTCGACATCGTCCTCGGCCGCACCGTGCCGGATGAGCATGACCACACCATCAAAGGCGGCATCTCCAAACCGGAACGCTTCAACAGACCCGGCGCCCGTCCCGGCGGTCCCCCGCCCGGCCGCCCGGGTCGTCCACCACAGTAGACTAACGAAAAAACGCACTGCTTTGACTGGCAGTGCGTTTATCTTTTTATGCGTCGACTATCCCTGTCGGGTGGCCCTGCTAGCTCTGCTATCAGTGCGGTGAAGCCGTCGGAGAACGCTCCTGGACGCCCGCCCAACAGAACGACTGCCCCTTCGCTTAAAGCAGCCGGACGGGGGTGTGCGACAGGAGTTCCATTCCCGTACTCCCACGGCTGCGCCGCCCCGAAGGAATCTTTCGGGGGCACCCAAAGGACACTCGCTCGTGAGTTCATGAGTGTCGCGTCGCAGATCGCGGAAGACAGGCCTCCTGTTGCTTCGCAACACAGAGATAAATCTCTGTGCCATCCAGACCGCCGCAGATCAGATTGCCACATACTCGTGGAACACATCCACTTTGGGTTCCGCGGCGAGGATTGGGCCGACCTTGGCGAGCAGCTCGTCCAGATACGGCTGGTGCAGGTGCGAGTTTAAATCGGCCAGGCTTCGCCAGTGTTCGATCACGATGAACGTGGTCGGTGCGTTGGCCTGCTGAATCAGCCGGTAGGTGAAGTTGCCCTCTTCCTTGACCGTTTCTTTCAGCGGACGGTGGAAGGCCTGCTTGAAGGCGTCTTCCTGGCCGGCCTGCACTGTGAAGTAGACCAGCATCATGAAGCGGTCATCCGGATTGTCCAGATGCTGTTTCACGTCCTGAGCCAGCGGATGCAGTTCGGATGTCATGACAGGCCTTTCTCCAAGTTGAAGCGGTCGGATTACTCGTTGGGCAGGTCGAGCTGAATGTGAAGTTCCTTCAGCTGCTTCGGTTCGACTTCCGACGGAGCCCCGCTCAAAAGGTCCGAGGCCTTCTGCGTTTTCGGAAAGGCGATGACGTCGCGGATGTTGTCGTAGCCGCACATCAGCATGACCCAGCGATCGAGACCGAGAGCGACCCCGCCGTGCGGAGGAGCTCCGTATCGGAGACCTTCGAGGAGGAACCCGAACCGCAGCTCGGCTTCTTCTTCATCGATGTTGAGGAGGTCGAAGACCTGCTGCTGAATCTTGGAATCATGAATACGAATACTGCCGGAGGCGGCTTCGTAGCCGTTGATGACCAGGTCGTACGACTGAGCCCGCACCTTGCCGGGATCGGTCTTCAGCAGCTCGATGTCGTCCGGATGTGGGTAGCAGAACGGGTGATGCTCGGCGACCCAGCGTTTCTCGTCAGCATCGAAGTGCAGCAGCGGGAAGTCGAGCACCCAGAGGCAGGAGAACGACTTCGGATCGTACAGTTCAAGCTCTTTGCCCAGTCGATTTCGCAGGGCAGAGAGTGCAGCCGAGGTGATGGCTTCTTTGTCGGCAACGCAGAAGATCAGATCGCCCGGCCTGGCTCCGACGCGTTCGATGATCGCCTGCTGATGTTCATCCGAGAAGAACTTGGCGATCGGCGAATCGAGTCCACTTTCGTTGACACGGAAGAAGGCAAGCCCTTTCGCTCCGTGGACGCCGACGAACGCAGTCAGTTCGTCGATCATCTTGCGGGTGTACTTCTCAGCCGCCTGCGGAGCGACGAGGCCGCGAACGCGTCCGCCGCTTTCGATCGTCTTGCTGAAGACGCCGAAGCCGCACTCTTTGGCGATATCGCCGAGATCGTTGAGTTCCATGCCGAACCGCATGTCCGGCTTGTCGCTGCCAAACCGTTCCATCACGTCGGCGTAGCTGAAGCGAGGCAGCGGCGTCGTCATCTCGATGCCGTTCATCTTCTGCAGCACGTCGGCGATCAATCCATCGATGACTTCGAGAACATCGTTCTGCTCGACGAAAGCCATTTCGACGTCGATCTGCGTGAACTCCGGCTGGCGGTCGGCTCGCAGATCTTCATCGCGGAAGCAACGGGCGATCTGCATGTAGCGGTCGAAGCCGCCGCACATCAGCAGCTGCTTGAAGATCTGTGGCGACTGCGGCAACGCATAGAAGCAGCCCTCATGCACTCGCGACGGCACCAGATAATCGCGGGCCCCTTCCGGCGAGCTCTTGCCGAGGATTGGCGTTTCGATATCGAGGAAGCCGTGGCGATCGAAGTAATCGCGGACAAGCTTCGTGAGACGATGGCGTGCGATCAGAGCGTTCTGCAGTTCCGGGCGACGCAGATCGACCACGCGATGCTTCAGGCGAAGTTCTTCGTTGGGAAGATCGGAACTTCCCGGCAGGAACGGCGGCGTGGCCGCTTTGCTCTGCACTTTGAGCGTCGCAACGCGAAGTTCGACCGCTCCGGTGGAGAGCTTCGGATTGATCATGTCATCGGGACGGGCGACGACATCGCCGGTGACCTGCACCACGTCTTCATAACGGAGGCCGCGGGCGTCCTTCTGAATGTCGCTGTTGTCTTCGAGGTTGAATTTGATCTGAGTCTTGCCGTAACGGTCCCGCAGGTCGATGAAGACAATGCCGGCGTGATCGCGATATTTGTCGACCCAGCCGCACAGGGTAACCTGCTGTCCGACGTGTTCTTTTCGCAATTCGCCACAAGTATGAGTTCTAAGCACGTGAAATCGTTCCTGTCGTGTCAGTTGTACAGTCAGTTTGCGGGGTGAGCAGGGAGTCGAGCGGCCAGAGCATTCTCATGCTTCTCGTTGTCGGGGCCGCCCGGGCGAGACGTTCGCGGCAAAAATCGAGCCGCATTATAGTTCCCCGCACCGCAGATTGAAGTCCGAACGGCAGCCGACTTCGTCAGGTGTCCACTCTCATCCCTCGGTGCCATGCCTGCATCGCGTCAGCTGGGCAAGCATCCCGGTGGATTCCGGCCTGTCGGGAAGTGCTGAGGGATCTGTCTTGCGGAAGAAGTCCGAAGGACAGATCCATCTTCGTTCGAGTGTGAAGGATCATCGACGGGCATGCTGCCTCTGCGAAGCGATGCAAGCATGGCACCCCGCGTGGGTTATCCTTTGGGCGGTGCTTTCGAGGCGGACGGAGTGGGACTGCTGGCGAAGTGGGGCGGATTCGGCCCGCCGCCCTTCTGGCGTTCGACCTCGGCGTCGAGGCGACTCAGTTTGCCGGCGAGATCTTCGTAGCCCCGGTCGAGGTGGTAAATCCGGCTGATGACCGTCTCGCCACGAGCCGCCAGTCCGGCCAGAACCAGAGCAGCGGAGGCTCGCAGGTCGGAAGCCATGACACAGGCTCCGCTGAGTTCGTTCACGCCTTCGATGATGACGCCGCTGCTTTCGCGACGAATCTTCGCTCCCATCCGCAGCAGTTCGGCGGCGTGCAGAAAGCGATCGGGAAAGATCCGATCGGTAACGACACTCGTACCGGAAGCCAGGCACATCATCGCCGTCAGCTGGGCCTGCAGATCAGTCGGAAAGCCGGGAAATGGCAGCGCGACCACGTCAAGCGGCTGCAGATCCCCTGCTCTCTGAACGCGGGCCGTTTCATTTTGAAGCTCGATCTTCAGTCCGGCTGTCCGCAGTGTTTCGATCACAGCTGCGAGGTGATCTTCGCGGACGCCTTCGATTGTCAGGTCGCCGCTGGTGATTCCGGCGGCCATCATCCACGTGGCCGCTTCGATGCGATCGGGAATGATGGTGTACTCGGCTGCGTGCAGTTCGCGGACGCCGTCGATTGTGAGAGTTGAGGTTCCGAGTCCGGAGATCCGGGCTCCGCAGGCGTTCAGAAAGTTCCCGAGGTCGACCACTTCAGGCTCGCAGGCGGCCGCCTGGATGATGGTCCTTCCCTGAGCGAGCACCGCAGCCGACATCACATTGCAGGTTCCAGTGACCGTACTCCCCTGGAGTCCGCCGAGATAGATCTCAGCGCCACGCAGTTCGCGAGCAGACGCATGGATGTAGCCCTGATCGATAACGATTTCCGCCCCGAGAGCCGAGAGTCCTTTGAGATGCAGATCGATCGGGCGATGGCCAATGTTGCAGCCGCCGGGAAGGGACACACAGGCTTCCCCCTGACTGGCCAGCAGCGGCCCGAGGACGCAAATGCTGGCCCGCATGGTGCGGACGAGTTCGTAATCGGCCCGGCACGTCGCGGCTTCACCCGGCTCCAGGGCGATGGTATGATCATCGAGAAACTCAACGGCCACGCCAAACTGCGTGAGCAGCTGAATCATGCTGTTCGTGTCCCGCAGTCGCGGGAAGTTGTGCAGAACTGTTCGACCGGGAATGGCGAGCGTCGCCGCCATGATGGGCAGCGCGGCGTTCTTCGCTCCGGAAACGGAGACCGTTCCCTGCAGCCGATGTCCTCCCCGGATTCGCAGTTCGTCCATGTTGGCTCCGGGAGGTCAATATGTGGGTTAACTACGGGTGGCCCAGCCGTTTCGGCTGGGTCGCGAAGAGGAACGCAGGATTTATTCGTCAGAGGGTTTCCAATCAAAAACTCTGAGAGGGATCGCCGGTAATATAAGTTCCCTCGCCCCTGTGGGGGTAACATGGTCCGCAGGCCATTGACTGGTATTTGTACTTACGTGTATGGAATATCGCTGGTTCATCGCCCCCTCATCCGCCCTTCGGGCACCTTCTCCCCCTAAAGGGGGCGAAGGGACATGAACCCCTTGAGTAATAAATCCCACGTCCCGAGCGACAAGAGACTGCGTTATCCCCGTGTTGCGTCAGTGAACCGTACTCGCGCACATGGCGCAGACTCTTGTGACTTCGTCACCCGGCCTTGGGCTGGGCCACCCTACTACTTCTATTCACTTCCTGCGGGCAAACAGGAATCGGGGTTTTCCGGCCAGATCGTTAATCCCACGGAGGTCGGTCCACTGACCGGTCTGTTCGGCGAAGGCAATGGCGGCTTTCACCTGAGCCGGATCCATTTCCAGCAGACAGACGCCGCCGGAGCGGACATAGTCGGGGCCCTTGGTCAGGATCTCGCGAACAAAATCGAGGCCGTCTTCTCCGCCGTCGAGAGCCGCGTGGGGTTCGTGATGGACAATGTCGGGGGCCAGGCCGGGGATCTCATTCTTCCGGACGTAGGGCGGATTGCTCACCAGCAGGTCGAACGGTTCTTTGGAGACCGGCTCGAACAGACTTCCCTGCAGGACCTGCATCCGGTCTGCGACTTTGAGTTTTTCGGCGTTATGGGTCGTGGCCTGAAACGGAGCGTCGTGCAGGTCGACGGCGGTCACTCGGGCATCGGCCCGCTGTTTCGCCAGCGAAATGGAGATGCAGCCACTGCCGGAGCAGAGTTCGAGAATCCGGGGGTTCTTCACCTCCTGCAGAGCGGCGAGCCCTTCCATGACCAGCGTTTCGGTTTCCGGGCGTGGGACAAACACGCCGGGGCCGACTTCGAAGTTCAGGCTGAAGAATTCCTTGCGGCCGACCAGATACGCGACCGGCTCGTGTTTGACCCGCCGTTTGACGAGGTCCCGCATCTTCGAGCGGACTTCATCGCTGACAATCTCGCTGAAGTGCGTGTAGAGCTCGATGCGGTGACACTTGCGGGCGTGGGCAAGCAGAATCTCGCTTTCGAGGCGTGCCGATTCGACCCCATGCTTTTTCAGATGGTCGGTGGTCCATTGCAGAATTCGCTGCAACGTCCAGGCCTCGGCGGATTCGGTCGTCACCGGTTTTTGAACTTCCGACTGTTCCAAGAACGTCCTCCTGACAAATCAGATCGATCAGTTTGTCTGGCTCGGCCAGTGTCTGGATGGCATCGGTTCGCAGCGCTCGAACTAACGATATCGCACAGTCCCCGATGCAGCAAATTCGCCCCACCGGGTCGCGCAGACATTCCTGTCTGTGCGTCATTCGATGCGGATCGCTCAAGCATCGCTGAGGACAAGCCGCTCGTTGCTATCGCAACACAGAGATCAATCTCTGTGCCATCCTCCCGTTTGTTAGTCGGTGGCCTGACTGTTAAGGCGTTCCTGGCGGTCGAATTCGAGGAGCTGCTGAATCAGTTCATCCAGATTCCCCTGCATTATCTGGTCGAGCTTGTGCAGGGTCAAACCGATGCGGTGATCTGTCACGCGGGCCTGCGGAAAGTTGTAGGTCCGAATGCGGCTGCTGCGGTCGCCGGTTCCGATGAGAGTGCGGCGATGCTGGGCCCGCTCGTTGGCCTCTTTCTGCTGTTGAGCTTCCAAAATACGGCTCCGCAGCACCTTCATGGCCTTGGCCTTGTTCTTGTGCTGGCTCTTTTCATCCTGACACGTCACCACGGTTCCGGTGGGAAGGTGGGTGATGCGGATGGCCGATTCCGTTTTGTTGACCTTCTGACCGCCGGGCCCGGAGGCACGGTAGGTGTCGATCTGCAGGTCTTCATCCTTAATTTCGATTTCGACTTCGTCGGCTTCGGGCAGAACAGCGACAGTCGCGGCACTGGTGTGAATTCGCCCCTGCGTTTCCGTTTCGGGCACACGCTGGACGCGGTGTCCGCCACTTTCGAACTGCAGGGCGTGGAAGGCGCCTTCTCCGGTGACGGAGATGATAACTTCCTTGATGCCGCCCATTTCCGTCGGCTGGAAATCAAGCACTTCGTGCTTCCAGCCCTGGATATCCATGTAGCGGGTATACATCTCGTAGAGATCGTGGGCGAACAGAGCCGCTTCGTCGCCGCCGGTGCCGGCTCGAATTTCGAGGATGAGCCCGCCACGAGTGATCGAGTCGCCAGCGGTTGCCAGGTCCTCGAGTTCCTCCTGCATTTTCTCCATCTGCTCTTCGAGCTGATCGAGTTCTTTGCGGGCGTACTCCCGATCCTTCGGGTCGTCCTCTTCCTCGAGCATCATCTCGGCCGCTTCAATGTCGTCCTTCAGAGCGTAGTAGCTCTTCAGGGCAGCGGCGACCTTTTTCAGGCCGCCGTACTCTTTCTGAATGGCCAGCAACTTCTGGGGATCCGAGAGGACGTCCGGATCGACCAGTTTCTTTTCGAGTTCCTGAAAGCGGCGGTATTTCGTTTCCAGACTGGGAAACATGACAAGCTGAGCCTTGAGTGCGAACAGCCGGGCTATCCGGCAAGCGGGGAAACAGTTCCGCGCGTGCGATCAGCTGATCGCCGCGAGCGTTCGCAACAAGCTAGGCCTTTTTGCCGCCTCGCTTGGCCCAGTTGTACTTCTTCTGGAACTTCTCGACACGACCAGCGGTGTCGACGTACTTCATCTGGCCGGTGAAGAACGGATGGGAGTAAGCGCTGATATCGACTTTCACCAGCGGATACTCATTCCCATCTTCCCACTTCACGGTTTCCTTCGACTTCATGGTCGAACGGGTCAGGAACTTATCGCCCGAACCGGTATCCAGAAACACGACGGGATGGTAATCAGGATGAATGTCTTTTTGCATAACTCGGAAATCCAGGGTAACTGCTGTGTACGGGCGTACCGGCTGCGGCGGCTCCCAATTTTTGGTGATTGGGAAGTCTAATCACGTCCCGTCCTGCTGACAAGCGATTTCAGCCTGCTAATGTAGATTGAACGGGAGAGAATTTCTCTTCCCTCCGACAGATTGGCGCGGAACTTGTATTACGCTGCTGGCTGTTGATTTTTATCGGATCGAGAAACCAGATGTGGCCTTCAGATTTGCGATACCGCCCACTGAGAAAGCCGAATAGAAATCTCCGCCCGAGGCTTCCCATTTCCCTCATTTGAATTCGCACCCAAGGCCACCAGACACCATGATCCCTCTTCACGACACCGTGCCGTCCCGGAGCACTCCGTTCGTTAACTATCTGCTGATCATCATCTGCGCAGTGGTCTTCTTCCAGCAGATCACCGGCGAGGGATCCGGCACGAATCTGGTGGAACGTTACGGGATGATTCCCGCTCGGCTGGTGAATCCGGGCGCGGAGATTTCGATTGAGGAATACAAGCCCGCACCGAGCGGGCGGCCCGGTGAATACGAGATCGTCTCCCGGCCGGCTGCTCCTTCAGCCGTTCCGCCTTTGATCACGTTGATTACCTGCATGTTTCTGCATGGCGGATGGATGCACTTTCTCGGGAATATGCTGTTCCTGTTCATCTTCGGAGATAACGTCGAAGACTGCTTCGGGCATTTCGGATACCTGTTGTTCTATCTGGGAACAGGAATCCTGGCCGGGCTGGCCCACTTTGCGAGCATGCCGGGTTCCACGATCCCGACGATTGGGGCCAGCGGAGCGATTGCCGGCGTGATGGGCGGATACTTCGTGCTCTATCCGCACTCGAAGGTGGTCACGCTGGTGCCAGCCTTCATTATCTTTTTCACCGTCCGTCTGCCGGCTCAGGTGTTTCTGGGCATCTGGATTCTGTTCCAGCTGCTCCAAAGTTCGTTCGCTCCCGGCGGAACCGAGGCGAGCGGCGTCGCCTGGTGGGCTCACATTGGGGGATTCGCGGCTGGCTTCCTCGCGGTCGTCTTTCTCAAGAACGCCAACCTGATTCGCCCGCCAATTCCCGAGCCGCCGACTTACGAGTTCTGATCAAGAAACTGCCGGATGGCAGCTGTCAGATCGTCCGGGCGTTCTTCGAACAGATAATGCCCGGCCGTTTTGAATTCGACCGATTGAGCGGTCGGGAACCGTTTCTGGAACTCTCGCAGAAAATGCGGCGTGAAGCACCAGTCTTTCATGCCCCAGGGAAGGAGCATCGGCTTCCCCTTGAGACGTTCCAGATTCTCCTCGATCTCGACCAGAGCCCGATAACTCGGGTGCGTCGGTCGCAACGGGATGTCCTTTACGAATTTGTCGACGGCGATCCGATTGGTCCACGAATCGTAGGGAAGCAGATACCCCTTCTTGATCCGCTCCGGCAGCGGATGAGCTTCATTCACAGCCATCCGGACGGCTGCGCCGGCAAACAGATTCATTCCGCGAACACCGAAGGAACCGAGCAGCGGGGTTCGGCAAACGGCAATGCGGAGCGGAATCCGCTTCGAACGAAAGGCAGCCGTGTTCATCAGCACGAGCCGCGAGAACTGGTCCGGCGTGCGACCAGCGACACCGCAGCCAATGGCCCCGCCCCAGTCATGGGCGACCAGGGTGATGTTTCGCAGCTGGAGTGATTCCACAAGTTGCTGCAGGCGATCGACATGTTGGCGGAGCTGATAGGCACGCAGTTGGGGCTTATCGGAAAGTCCACAGCCGAGGTGATCGATGGCGATGCAGCGATACTCCGGGGACAGCTGCTTGATCAGATTCCGCCAGGCAAAACTCCATGTCGGGTTGCCGTGCACGAACAGCAGCACCGGCCCCTGTCCTTCGTCGATGTAATGCACATTCCCGAACTCGGTCTGCAGAAAGCGCGAGGCGAAGGGATACTCCTCAGCCAGTCCGGCTTTGGCGATGGCAGGATGGACGTCCTGTTCAGTGAGAGACGATGGGCTGTCGGTCATACGTGCGATGCTTCGTGAAGTTTCAACAGGACGCGTGTCAGTTCCTCGAGCGTTTCGGGCGAGTGAACCGAGCTGAGTGAGATACGCAGTCGTGCAGTATTGTGAGGGACCGTCGGCGGACGAATCGCTCCGGCGAGATAACCGGCCGCTTCCAGTTCGCCGGCCCAGGTCATGGTGCGTTCGGGATCTTCCAGAACGATCGAAACGATCGGCGAGTCGGCATCTCCAAGCAGCGTTAAGCCGGCTTCGCTCAGTATCTTCCTCAACTCGGCGGCTGCTCGACGCAAATGCCGACATCGATCCGGCTGCTCCTGCAAAAGGCGGATCGATGCGGAGGCCCCCGCACAGGCGGAGACCGACAAGCCGGTCGAGAACATGAGGGGTCGCGCGGAATTCCACAGCAGTTGAGTCAGCTCCGCGGAACCGGCGATAAACCCGCCCTGAGAACCAAGCGACTTGCTAAGCGTTCCGATGCGAACGGGAATGCGTCGGTCGATCATGGCGACATCATATCGGCCCGACTCACGGAGTTCGGTCACCGCTCCCTGTCCACTCGAGCCGTAGACACCAGTGGCGTGGGCTTCATCGCAGATGATCGTGGCATCGTACTTGTCGGCCAGTTCGACGAGGCGCACGAGTGGAGCGAGAATTCCATCCATGCCGAAGACCGTTTCCGTGACAATCCAGCGACGGCCGTTGTGCGATTGGGCCTTCTCCAATTGCCGTTCGAGGGCATCGAGTTCGTTGTGACGGAACACTCGCAGTGAACCACCGGAAAGGCGGCAGCCATCGATCAGACAGGCGTGATTGAGCCGGTCGCAGAAGATCAGATCGCCCGGTTCGATCAGAGCCGAGATCGCTCCCTGACAGGCCGCATATCCCGACGAGCAGAGCAACACATCCTCAGCCGCTTCGAACTGCGAGAGTTGATCCCGCAATGCCTGATGAGCGGGCGTCCAACCGGAAATCAGCACGCTGGCCCGGGCTCCCAGTCCATGCACCCGAGTTGACTCGCAGGCAGCCGCGATCACTTCGGGATGATTGGCCAGTCCGTGATAATCGTTGCTGGAAAAATCCCAGAGTTCGCGACCGTTCAGCCGACAGCGCCCTTCTCCGAGCGGCTCGACCAGCCGACGTTTTCGCAGCAATCCTTCGTCGCGGATTGTCGCCAGTCGGCGTTGGACAAGTTCGGAAAAGGGTTCGGACACGGAACGAATCAGGTCAGAGAGATTTTGTGATCACTCAGCCGCTCGTAACCGGTTTCGGTGATCAGATAGTTGTGTTCGATCCGCATGCCGCCGACACCTTCTTCATAGGCGCCTGGCTCCAGCGTGACCACATCGCCCGCCTGCAGCGTATCGGTGCTTTCCGGAACCAGAATCGGAGCTTCGGGATGGCCGAGGCCGAGACCATGACCGGCGTGATGGGTGAAAACGTCGCCCTTACCCGCATCGAGATAGGGCTGCTTGACGGCCTTATAAACGTCGGCGCATTTCACGCCGGCTTTCAGCATTTCTTCCCCGGCCTTCATGCCAGCCGAACACATCTCGAAGAACTTGACCTGCTCCGGCGTCGGCTCTGTCACGGCCAGAGTGTTCGTGAAGTCGCTGCGGTACCCACACAGGACCACCGAATAGTCGAGTACGAACAGATCGCCGGACTGCAGTTTGTAATCGGTTGGGAGTCCGCCCTGCTTGGGGTTCTTTGTCGTACAGGCGCGGAAGTCACCGTAAACAAGCCCGGGGCGTCCAGCGGCAGCGACCGCTGCTTCCTGAACCTGACGGTACAGTTCGAATTCGGTCACGCCTTCTGCAATGACGTCGCGAGCCCGCTGCTGACCGGCTGCCCCAGCTTTCATGCAGACTTTCATCAGTTCGATTTCATCCGGGAATTTGCTGCGACGCATCGAGCGAATGACCGTTCCCAGATCGAGCGACGTCGTTTTGTGCTTACCGGAATCTTCTTTGGAAACCGAATGCGCTTCGTGATCGGCAGCGAGAATCTCCCAGGCTCCGACGGGCAGCCATTCGGCTTCGACCGATCCGGGTTTGCCCAGCAGGCGTTCCGCGACGGTCTTCACGGCATTGAACAGAGCGTGATCGCGATTGATGACCGAATGCTTGTGATCGTACCAGCCTTCAACGACTTCTTCGTCGACATAGGCTTTGGCAGCCGCGGAGCGGATCGAGAAGTTGTCGCCGAGCAGCGTTGCCTTTTCCCCGTCGCGTTCGAGCAGCAGCAGGCAGCGTTCCCCCAGAGAGAAACTGAGCGGCTGGACCATGAAGTTCGAAAGATACTGCACGTGCCGGGGATCGGCGATGAGCAGCCATTCCAGATTTTCGGGAACGCGGGACCAGAGGAGAGAACGGCGTTTCTTGCAGCCTTCTTCGGTCAGCATGAGGAATTCACTTCCTGTTGAGAGGATTCACAGGGTCTTGATTTCAGAGACATTTATTGTGCACAGACCGGAATCTGTGTGCCACCCTGCCGGCGGCGCGAGATCCGGGAGAATGCTCTCGGGGTGCCAGGTCCACCGTTGCACGGGCATGTGATATCGGACGAGTTAAGAACAAAGCATGCCCACGCGAGCGTGGGCATGGCACCCGACCGATATCCGCAGGCTTAGTGATGTCCCTGAGCGGAGAGCCAGCGTTCGGCGTCCAGAGCGGCCATGCAGCCACTCCCGGCCGCGCTGATCGCCTGCTTGTAGTAGTCGTCGGCCACGTCGCCTGCAGCAAAAACGCCTTCAACACTGGTATTGGTGCGGAACGGGACAGTCCACTTAATGTACTTGTTGGGGTGAGTTTCGACCTGACCGCCAAGGAAATCGGTATTCGGAGTATGTCCGATCGCGGCGAAATATCCGGTCGCTTCGATCTCTTCGGTCTGGCTGCCATCGACCGAGCTGCGAATCCGGACGCCGGTCACACCCTGCTTTTCGTCGCCAAGGACTTCATCGATGACCGAGTTCCACTTCACTTCGATCTTTTCATTGGCCAGAGCCCGTTCAGCCATGATCTTACTGGCGCGGAACTCGTCGCGACGGTGGACAATGTAAACTTTCGAGGCGAACTTTGTGAGGAAGGTGGCTTCTTCCATGGCCGAGTCGCCCCCGCCAACGACCACGAGCGGTTTGTTGCGGAACCGCGGCAGAGCACCATCGCAAACGGCACAGGCTGAAACGCCCATGTTCTTGAAGCGTTCTTCAGACTCCAGTCCCAGGTAGTTCGCCCGGGCACCGGTCGCGATAATAACCGCATGCGCCTGGAAGTCCTTGCCCTGCAGAGTCTTCAGCGTGAAAGGCCGCTCCGAGAAATCACAGGAGACGACATCGTCGGTGATCACTTCCGTGCCGAAGTTCGTGGCCTGCTTTCGCATCAGCTCCATCAGCTCCGGACCACTGACCCCCTTCTTGTGATGGGTCGACTTCAGCTCTTCGGCCTTACGTTCGTCGAAGGCGGTTTCGAAATAGCCGGTGAGATCGCCCGCCGGAAACCCTGCGAAGTTCTCGACTTCTGTCGTCAGGGCCAGCTGACCAAGCGGGAGGGTTCCCTTGAGACGATTGTCTTCGGTGAACGCCCCTTCGAAGACCAGCGGTTCGAGATTGGCACGCGCCGTATAGATTGCCGCCGACCAGGCTGCCGGACCGGAGCCGATAATAATGACTTTGCGGATATTCTGATCAGCCATGAGGGCAGTCCTTGTGTCTCAATACAGCCGGGAAGTTCGTGTGTTTTACGGACGATAGTACGAACGGCTTCTCGCGGCAACTGACGCTGCAAAGCCTCGGTCAAAACGACGCGGACACTTTTGCGGCTGTGGAAATGAAAACAGGACAGCGACCAATCGCTGTCCTGTTTCCGAAAATTCAGAGGCGATTAGAACTCGCCGACAACTCTTCCATCCTGACGATCGAGCAGGAATTCGTAGGTGCTGTTGGCGGTCTGATCGCGATTGTGGTCGATGTTTTCCGAGAGGAAGCGAACCGAACCGTCGGCCAGAACGAACTGAGCTCCCCCCTGGTGCTGGCTGCTGAAGCCCTTCACGAAGTCCCAGCCCGTGGCCTGACCGTTGATGTTCGTGTGACCGGTGCCACAGTTGTCGTAGCCGAAGTCATTCTCGTGGGTCGCGGCAATCGTTCCCGCCCAGACCCCAGCCGAGGCGTTCACGCCGGAACGCTCGTAGCGACGTTCACCCACCATGATTGTGTTGCTCGTTCCGTCGGTAATATCGCGCATCTGCATCTTGCTGTGCTTCCAGAACATGCCGGACGGATTGTGCGACGGGTTGGTATCGCCATTGTCGCGGTTCGTGAAGTCGTGGTCGTTGGCGGCCATGTAGTTCGACTTGGCGGCTTCCCAGCCATCGTTGGTGAAGCGATTCCACATCGAGCCGTTATCGAGCGGCGATCCAACATCCGAAGGGCACATGTAAGTGTTGATGACCGTGCGGACTTCCGTCTGGTGATCAAACGGCTTGCTGCCTGCGCCAATTCCGGCGGCATCGTACAGAGCAGGCTGTTCGACGAACGGCAGAATGAAGGCCTGCCAGCCCCAGCCGGGCCAGCAGCTGGTGGCACAGGCGGCTGCGTGATTGGCCGATCCCTGAGCATTCACCGGCTGAACGATGAGAGGCGGAAAAACGCGATGCGTGTCGTGGTAGTTATGCAGAGCCAGACCGATCTGCTTGAGGTTGTTCTTACAGCTGCTGCGACGAGCGGCTTCGCGAGCCTGCTGGACAGCGGGAAGAAGCAGAGCGACCAGAATAGCGATGATCGCGATCACGACGAGAAGTTCAATCAGCGTAAAGCCACGCCGATTCCGAGGCGACAAGTTCATTGAGTCTCCAGATAGTTCTAAGGATAGCCCGTCTTTGAAGGGAGCGCTTGGATCAAGGGGGGTGCGGATTCTAAGGAGGGACCCTCAGATTTCAAGGCTTGCAGATATCGATATTCATAAACCTGAAGCGTGCCCTCCACCCTAACCGCACAGAGATCCAGTGGAGTATCGAACACCACTTGAAGCATTCCGCTCGCCGCTTCCTTCCCTCGAGTCCATACGTACGTTCTGTCTCGATGAGCGCCGTGTTCGGTGGAATGCGAATGAAAACTGCTCTTTTCAAGCCCGCCGAAATCCATCAAATTACGAATCGTACCCGTATTCTGTAGATCACCGCGTTGCGTAGGGAAGCTCTGACCGATGGCGATCCGTTTTTATAACAGTCTCACTCACCAGACCGAGGAATTTCAGCCGCTCGAGCCGGGAACGGTTCGCATGTACTCCTGTGGTCCGACCGTTTACGACTTTGCGCACATCGGGAATTTCCGTTCGTTCCTGTTCGCCGATCTCATTCGCCGATTCCTCGAAGTGATCGGAAATGATGTCATCCACGTGATGAACATTACCGATGTCGGGCACATGACCGACGATCAGATGGCTGATGGCGGCGGCGAAGACAAGATGGAAGCGGCGGCCAAGCGTCTGAAAGAAGACAAGAAATCGGGCCGCGTCCCCGACGGAGCGATCGAAAACCCGGATGATCCCTATCAGGTCGCCGATTTCTTCACCAAAGCATTTCTCGAAGACGCCCGCAAGCTCGGTCTGAAGATCGCTTTCGAATATCCACAGCGGATTCCGCACGCTACGAACAACATCACCGAAATGCAGGAGATGATCTCCCGGCTGATCGACAACGGCCACGCTTATGTCGGTCCGGATGGGGCGGTGTATTACAGCGTGGAATCGTTCCCCAACTACGGTTCGCTCAGTGGCAACACTCTCGAACAACTTCGTGAAGGTTCCGGCGGACGTGTGCAGGAAACCGACCAGGCCGCCAAGCGGCACCCGGCCGACTTCCTGCTCTGGAAACCGGACCAGAGCCACATCATGAAGTGGGATTCGCCCTGGGGCATGGGATATCCCGGCTGGCACATCGAATGTTCGGTCATGGCCCGCAAACTTCTCGACCGCGATGTGATTGATATTCACACAGGGGGTGAAGACCTCATCTTCCCGCATCACGAGTGCGAAATCGCTCAGAGCTGTGGAGCCTCCGGTCAGGAACACTTCGCTCGCTTCTGGATGCACGCCCGCTTCCTGATGGTCGAAGGTGAGAAGATGTCGAAGAGCAAAGGCAACTTCTACACCGTTCGCGACGTTCTCGGCGGCAAGGTGACGGGACGCGAAGTTCATCCCGCCGTGCTGCGTTACGAACTGCTGCGTTCGCATTACGGCAGCAATATGAACTTCACCGAGAAGGGCCTGAAGGATTCGGCGACGGCTGTCCGAAAGCTCAACGAGTTCAACAGGATGCTGGAAGAGAAAACAGGCGGACAGACAGCAGAGATCGACAACAGCCATCCCGTGCTGGCCGACTTCCTGAATGCACTTTCGGACAACCTCAACATCTCTGGAGCCCTTGGCGTGCTGTTCCCGTGGATGTCCGGACCACACGACAATCCGCAGGAATCGCTGGCGGTTCTGCGGACGATCAACCGCATTCTCGATGTCGCTCCGATGGAGCACGCCGCTGACCTCGAAGAGGAATCGTCCGGAAACGACGAATTCGACGTCAAAGCCCTCTGCAAAGGCATCGACGATGCCCGGGCCAGCAAGGATTACGCGAAGGCCGACGAGATCCGCAATCAGCTTCAGGCCGCCGGCTACGAAGTGCGGAATTCTCCGGAAGGCACCGTGGCGACTCGCCAGCTGGCGTAGTTTGTTCTCCGAGCGATCACTACGGAAAATGACCGATCAGACCTCGTCTGACCGGTCGTTTTTTCTTTGGAGTGAGAAGTCGCATTGCTTATCGACAGCCACAGCCTCGACATGAGCGACAGCTTCGGCAGCTGCGACAACTGCGACAGGAACGGCAGCTCCGACAACTGCTGCAGCAGCGTCCCTGGGGAGTCTGTTTGGCTGAACGCAATTTGCCAACTTCTTTCACCAGGCCAGTGTTCGTCTTCGTGGTGATGGCTGCCATGATTCGTCTCGCTTTCGATGGTTTTGGGTCTCGAGTTTGCTCAGGGAGATGCTGTCTGTCAGTCATCGTGTCCCCCTTCCAGGCGAAAGTTGGAACGGGATGGGGACATACCGCAACACCCACTTTGTGAACCGGAGACCCTCACCACCTGAACACCGCACTGAACTTCCCAGAAAATCTTTCCACCGTTCGCCAGTTCCGATGAGCCTCATATCCCTGTTCTTTAAGGATATTTCGTCTCTCCGGACGTGATTTGACAAGGAGGTCCGGGGATGCCGGTTATGCGGTGTGATTCGCGTGATAAAAAATTGACCACCTCAAAAACGTGACGTATGCTGAATTCAACAATGCTGTTGTACAAACCCAACAGCCATTGAGACTGATCATTCACTGTCGCCCACGCTTGTCGGGCTGTTCGAGAATGGAATTCTCACGTGAATCTGTCAGCTGTCGCCTCTGGGAACAGATTGGGAGTTCCTCAGCGACACAGGCTGGTTCGCACTATGTATTGCCTTTTTAACTGGAAGGCGATTCCTCAGGAGGAATCACAAGCGGCGACTTGCAGCAACTAGAGGGGGAAACGCTGCATGTCCTTATTCAGGAAATCGTTGGTATCGTGCTGTGGCGCGATCTGTATGGCTGTTGTTCTCTGTCACGTTCTCGAAGTCACCGGCTCTCCGGAATCGGAACTCGAACACGATGGAGTGCGTCAGGCAGTTTACGAAGGTGCGGAATTCGAGCGATCGCGAAAATGGTCTGATGCAATTGTCCATTATCGCGATGCTCTCGAGCTCTGGCCGGAAAATGAAGAGCTTAAATATGGTCTGCGGCGGGCTCGCTTCCACATGCAGATCGATCGGCGTTACGCCGACCCGAGCTACGGCAAGTCGCTGTTGCGTCTGTCGGAACGCCAGTCGCTGGAACTGCTCGACGAAGTGCTGATGAAAATTCACAGCCACTACGTCGACTCGCTCTCCTCGACCTACTTCCTGGCTCATGGCACGGAAAGCGTCTATCTGGCGCTCAATAACGAAGCCTTCCTTGAGAAGCATCACGTCTATGATGTGACCAACCATCAGCTCAAGGCGGCTCGCCGGATGCTCTTTGACGAGTACTGGAACAAGCCGATTGGTGGACCGGACGAAGGACGAAAGCTTGTCCTTGAAGTCGCCGGTCGTCTGGAAGATCAGCTCGGCATCAGCCGCGTGCCGATCATCCTGGAGTACGTCTTCGGAGGCTGCAACGCCCTCGACGACTACAGCAGCTATCTCACACCGGGCAAGCTGACCGATCTCTACAGCAACATCGAAGGCGAATTCGTCGGCCTGGGCATCGAAATGAAGTCGGAAGCCGGCAAGGGAATTCATCTGATCGACGTGTTGCCGGACAGCCCTGCTCTGGCGGGAGGACTGGAACCGGAGTGTTACATTACGCATGTCAACGGTGTCGATGTCCTCGACAAACCGACTGATGAAGCTGCATCTCTGATTACTGGAAAGAGTGGCAGCCGCGTTCAACTGCAGTGGATCGACCCTCGTGGACAGGAACGCACGGGAACCTTCATCCGACGTGAAGTGAAGGTCAAGAGCGTGCCGATCGCCAAGATCATCGATGAAGCCAACGGCGTCGGCTACCTGCGTCTGGCTGGTTTCCAGCGAACGACCGCTCAGGAATTCGACGAAGCGTTGACGCAGCTCAGCCGTCAGGGAATGAAGTCTCTGATCTGGGATGTTCGGGGCAACCCGGGTGGACTGCTCACCGCGGCAGTCGAAGTTCTGGATCGCCTGATCGACAACGGCGTGCTTGTCTCGACCAAGGGACGCACTTCGGATCAGAACTGGACCTATTCGGCTCACTCGGCTGGAACCTGGAATGTTCCTCTGGTGCTGCTGATCGATGAAAACAGTGCCTCGGCCAGCGAGATTGTCGCCGGTGCGATTCGCGATCATCATCGCGGGACTCTGGTCGGACGGAAGTCGTATGGAAAATGGTCGGTGCAGAGTATCTTCCCGGTCAGTCAGTCCTGCGGACTCCGCCTGACGACGGCCAAGTTTTACTCGCCAAACGGTCATAACCACAGTAAGATCGGCGTCGAACCGGATGTTCTGGTCACACGTGATTCCAGCGAACATCTGCGAGTGACCGAAGCGTCGCTCGATACGGACCCCGACATCCTGAAGGCCGTCGAACTGTTGCAGGACACCCAGCTGACCCGCACGCCGTAAGACGCCCGCGCAGCTGACACTGCAATATGAAAATTGAACCACCGACGTGGATGAATCAGGGGGCCGGCCGGCCTCCTGATTCTGTTTTATCCTTTCGTGCGGAATCAGCAATCACCGGATTCGAGAGTATGCTCGAAGCCGGTGATTACGTCGTTTCTGACGACATCGGTACGGTTTATCGGCTCGACGCTCTGCTCAACGTCAAACTGTTAACTCGCCTGCAGGAGCCCGTGAAGATCCTCTCCTGGAGCGAGACCGGCGAGTTCGGGACTGCACTTGTCGGCAAGAACTCCATTGTCCGCATCGACGCCAGACTCAAGGTCGTCTGGACCATCGAAGTCCCCTTCACCTGTACGACGCTGGCGATCGATCCTTACGGCGTTTTCACGTTCCTCGCCTCAGCCGATGGCGGAGTTCTCGTTCTGGACGATCGGGGTAAGAAAGCCGCGGTCATCGAAACCGTCCGCCCGCTGAGCCACGTCGGTTTCCTCATCGACGAGCCGGTCGTCTTCGCCGCTGCTGAGCATGGGCTGCTCGCAACCTATTCCATCGCCGGCCGCAAAGTCTGGGAACAGCCGCTCTGGTCGAACGTCGGCGATCTGGCGGTGGTGCAGAAAACCGGTCACGTGCTGCTCGCGACACTCAATCAGGGAATCCAGGCATTCAACGGACAGGGAGATGCGGCTGGATCCTTTATTCTTGAAGGAACGGTGAGCAAGGTCGCGACGAATTATTCCGGCAATCATTCGCTGGCTGCCACAATCGAAAACTCGATTTATCGCCTCGATGACGACGGTTCGCTTCTCTGGGCCGCGCCCACCGAAGAGGAAATCGTTAAAGTCGATGTCCATCCGATCGACCCGGTCGGACTGATCGTCCTCAAGAATCATCAGGTGCTGCGACTCGAATGGTCGTAGCCTCCCCTCCTGCGTGAACCTCCCAAGGGAAGACTCAACGAATGACCAACCCCCGCGATGCCCGTATTGTCCGAGCCGATGTCTCTTTCCAGCCCGTTCCCTTCCGAGCTCCGCTGAAGTTCGGAGGCCGAACCGTCACTCAGACCGACTTGATTAACGTTGAAGTCGAACTTGAAGGCCGCGATGGAACCCGAGCGATTGGTCACGGCAGCATGCCGCTCGGCAATGTCTGGGCCTGGCCGTCACAGGTGACCGAACCGCCCGCCGCCGAGAAGGCGATGAAGCTTCTCGCAGAACGAACGGCTGTCGCAGCTGTGGACCTGAAAGAATTCGGTCATCCGATCGATCTGATGCTCGCTCTCATCGAGCAGTACGAGCAGATCGCGGCCGGGGTGATTGCCGAACTCAACATGCCCGAAGCGATTCCGGTTCTCGCCCAGCTCGTCGCCAACAGCCCGCTCGATGCGGCCGTCCACGATGGTTACGGACGCCTGCACGGCCAGAGTTCGTTCAATGTGCTGTCCTCGGAATACATGAACCATGACCTGTCGCATTACCTCGGCGACGACTTCAAGGGCGAGTATCTCGATCGGTACACCTCCCGCGAACCGAAAACGACACTGCCGCTGTATCACCTGGTCGGTGCCGTCGACCCGTTGAAAGACGCCGATATTCCCCAGCGGATTAACGACGGGCTGCCGGAAACGCTTTCGGAGTGGATTCTTGCCGATGGTTTGACCCATCTGAAGATCAAACTCAACGGCGACGATCTGGCCTGGGATATCGACCGAGTCGTCGAGATCGACGCCATTTCAGAAGTCGCACAGAAGGAGCGAGGCTGCAAGGAGTGGTTCTACTCCCTCGACTTCAACGAGAAGTGCAAGAACGTCGAATACGTACTCGACTTCCTGAAAGGGATTCAGGAGAAGTCGCCGGGTGCTTTTGATCGGGTGCAGTACATCGAGCAGCCGACGCATCGCGATCTGAAGAAGTTCCCCGACAATCGCATGCATCAGGCAGCCGCCATTAAACCGGTCGTGATCGACGAGTCCCTGATCAATCAGGAATCGCTTCACGACGCCGAGAAACTCGGCTACACCGGCGTGGCCTTCAAAGCCTGCAAAGGGCAGACAGAAACGCTGCTGCTTTCCGCCGCTGCCCAGAAGAAGAACATGTTCCTCTGCGTGCAGGATTTGACCTGCCCGGGATTCAGCTTCCTGCATTCCGCATCGCTCGCGGCTCGCATTCCGGGGGTCGCCGCTATTGAAGGCAACGGCCGGCAGTACTGCCCTGCACCGAACGCCGAATGGGCTGTGGATTACCCCGGCATGTTCGACGTTTCGGACGGAACCGTACAGACCGGCGAACTCAACGGCCAGGGACTCGGGTTCGAGAAGAAGTAGTCTGCCGGACGTTTTGATCAGGTGGTCGAGGGAGTGACTGTCTCGACGGTCGTCGCCGCCTGCAGTTCTTTCTGAGTGCGAGTCAGTTCGACCAGTTCTTCGTTGAAGATGCGGATCAACGCATACAGACAGCAGGCGACGACCGGGGCGATGAAGACGCCCCAGAGCCCCATGACCTGCAGACCGCCGAGCACGCTGACAAAGGCGAGCAGCGGATGCAATTTGGCGTCGGAATGGAGGACGTAGGCGCGAATCACGTTATCGAGCGTGCCGACCACCGCGAAGCCATACAGGCAGAGCATGAGAGCCCAGCCCCACGACCCGATGTAGAACAGATAGACCGCGCAGGGCAACCAGACGAGCCAGGTGCCGGCCAGTGGAATTAGCGCGGCAAATGTGCCGACGATCGTGAACAGGAAGAAGTGGTTGAATCCCAGCGCCCAGAGTGCCAGAGAGGTCGCCAGTCCCTGAGCCACAGCCGCGAGCAGGGTCGCGGTGACCACGGCTCGAATCGCCTTGCCGAACTCATCGAAGAGAGTCCGCTGATGGGCAACGTTGACGGGCGTCAGTTCGATGGCGTACTCGATCAGCTTGGGTCCTTCGAAGAAGAAATAATACAACGCGATGATGAACGTGAGCAGGCTCATGAGCATCCAGCCGAACTTCGCCGCCATGTCGACCGTGGTCATCGCCGTTCCGGGACTGAGCGTGGCAATCGCGAGACGCCGAATGGCGTTTTGCGTGCTGACCCGCAGTTCTTCCGCCCGCTGCTGGAGTCGCTGCTCACGCAGTTCGGCCAGCTGCTCTTCGGTCAGCTCGCCTTCGTTCGGGCCGACGAGCGGAAACAGCCGCTCCAGCTGAACCACAACAGTTTCATAGATCTCGCCGTCTTTAATCGATTCGACGGCATTTCGGACGGACGCATCGCTCAGGATACGCTCGGCGACATCGAACATCTGCAGGGCACCGATTGTGACCCCAATGAAGATCGGGACGATAATGGCCATGACCAGCCCTCCGGTGGCCAGTCCCGCAGCCATTCGGGGCCGGTCTCCTGTTCGCCCCAGAAAGTAGCGGTAGATCGGATTGGCAATCAGAGCCACGACGGCGGCCAGAAACAGCGGAAGCAGAAACGGCACAATCACCCGGATAAAGGTCGCCCCGAGAACGACGAGCAACAGGACGAGAATCGCCAGAGAAACATATCGTGTCAGCACGTTGACCTCTTTTCAGTCTTCGTTGTCCATTGCGAGTGCATCCGCGAAAAGCAGCGGCCTGAGCCTCCGCGTGAGGGAATGATCACGATAGCCGATCGGTAGCTGTTCGCCTACTTTGTGTGCAGAACTGTGCACCAACTTGGCGAAACCTGACCCTGAATTGCAGAGCCCACGTGTCTCAGTAGAAATACGGAGACTACCATTTAAGCGGATGCCCGTTCCGATCATCCGGCAGCCAGCGACGTTAGGGACGGGCCGCAAGATTTTCGCAGGCTGTTTGGCCTTTTCGGAAAGCCATTTTGCCAATGATTGCCGGGAGCACAGCCGATTCCGGCAATTTTCTCCACGAAGGTCGGCAACTTTCATATTGACGAACTCCGATGAGATGTTAATTTGTCACCAGATTTCACCGTCAGGGACGTCTGCTCCTCCCCCGTGATCTTACCGCTTTGAGACTGGACAAAGGACTGTCGCAAGGCTGTGCATCTGATAAAACGGGTGCCTCTCCAGGTCAGAAGGTCCAGGATTTGCCTTTCATTCTGACCGACCGCCGCTCAATCGACGAAAGAACGCTATGTCCAATACCTATTTCATTACGCTGGCTTCGCAGAATCACTGCGGTGTCCTCCCAGCCGTAACCACGGCCCTCGGTGAACTCGGCGGGAATATGCAGCATGCGTCGCAGTCGATCGTGAACGGTCTATTCACGATGACAATTGCGGCTCGCTTTCCGGATCATCGAACTCAGGACGTCATTCGCGATCATCTGGTCCAGGCCGGGCGTTTCTACGATATGAAGGTGATGATTCGCGAGATCGCTGATGACGACTTCGAAGAAACGCTGATTGGACAGTCGTACTTCCTCACCGTTTCCGGACACGATGCTCCGGGCGTGGTGCGGGTCATCAGCAGCATGCTTGCCGAGCAGATGATCTCGATCGAGTCGCTGTCCGCGGTTCCCGATTCCGAAGAAACATTCTGCATGGTGATGAATGTGACCGTTCCGCCGAATGTGGACCTGGAGGAACTGATTTCCGAACTCGAGACCTTTGGTTCTTTGAACGGTCTGGTCGTTTCGCTGATCGATGAAGAGGAGTTTTACCGTGGCGGAGCCGATGCCAATCCGGCGCTGCGAAACTACGCCCGCAATCTTCCGGATCCGCTTCGCTAGTTGAACGGGATCATCAGCCGTGGTCGCTCCGATTCTCCGACGGTGTGCACGGCTGGCCGCCGTTCAGATGACTGAGTTTGCATTCCCTTCCGAATGCGTCCTCTGTCGCCGAGCCCTGCCGCCGGGTCCTCTATCCCGACGAGTCTGTATCAGCTGCCGCGATGACTTTCCGCCAGCGATTCAACACCCCTGTCAGATATGTGGAGCAGAGACGGGCCCGTACGCTTCGACCGCAGATGGCTGCCCGCATTGCAGAAATCTGCCGGCGAGCTGCAAAAAAGTAATCGCATACGGCATGTACGAGAAAAGACTGCGTGAACTCTGCACGCAGTGCAAACTGCCCCATTTCCAGCCGACGGCTCAGTATCTGGCCCACTGCCTCTGGGAAAGTCGCGGCGAGGAATTGCGTTCGCTGGCTTGTGATGTCGTCGTCCCCGTGCCGATGCACTGGAGCAGTCGGTTTCGCCGCAAGACTCATCCGACCGAAACCCTGGCCCGCTTCCTGGCCAGAAAGCTTGAGATTCCCTGCAGAATAACCGCTATGCGTCAGCGTCGCCGCATCGAACGCCAACATCTGCTCAGTCCGTCGAATCGTCGTAAGAACGTTCAGGGTGCCTTCGGCTGCCGCTTCAGCGGAACGCTTCACGGTCGAAAGGTTCTCCTGGTCGATGACATTCTGACGACAGGAGCGACAGCTCATGCCTGTGCTCAGGCATTGAAACAGGCGTCCTGCGAACTGGTCGGTGTCGCAGTCCTTGCTCGGGCAGTCGGCCGATAGCCATTTCAGCGGGGGCCTGCCGCAGAGGCGGCTCAACTTCAGACGAATCCCGTCTCCTGCGAAAAAAAGCACCGATTCTGCTGCGCAATTTAACCAGTTTCGCACTGGTAGGGACTAGGTAAACTTTGAGCCGTCCGAACCGGGCTTTCAAGCGGTTCGCACGTCTGTGCCGATTCTGGCTATCAGGATATGGAGGTGCGCGTGTAGTCCCTTTGCGGGGATTGATGACAGCACGTGCTGCGCTCGATCTGCGTCTTCGACCGGTTTTCCGACCAGAAAACCGAGACCCTGGCCGCAGCGAACCATGCGTTCGATCGAAAAGCCGCCTCTCAATACCGGCGACACGCACCTGAGACAGAATTGACGCATGAAGAATCTACTATTTGCAACCGGATTGGCAGTCGGTCTCCTCTGTCAATTGCTGTCTCCCCTTGCCAGTGATGCATCTTCGCTGCGGGAAACTCCGCTCGTAAAGGCGGTCAAACGTGCGCAGACAGCGGTTGTGAATATTCACACCGAAAAGTCGTCCGACGAGTCGAACTCGATCTTCGGCACGACGAACCGCGGCAAAATCAACGGCATGGGAACCGGCATCGTTCTCGATGAACGGGGTTATGTCGTGACCAATAATCACGTCATCGCTGGCGTCGATTCGCTCGAAGTTTCGCTCTGCGATTCGAGCCGCTATTCGGCTCACGTCGTTGCCTTCGACCGTGCTCACGACCTGGCCATCATCAAAATCGATGGCAATCCCAAGCTCGATGTCATGACGATCGGCACCTCCTCGGACCTGATGGTCGGAGAAACAGTGATCGCCGTCGGCAACGCGTTCGGTTATGTGCACACGGTCACGTCCGGCATCATCAGTTCGTTGTCGCGGGATGTGGAAGTTAATGAAGAGCAGCAGTATCGGAATCTGATTCAGACCGATGCCAGCATCAATCCGGGCAACTCCGGGGGCCCGCTGCTGAATCTGGACGGCGAAGTGATCGGCATCAATGTCGCCATCCGGGCCGGGGCCCAGCGGATTGGTTTCGCGATTCCCATCGACGATGCCCGCGAGCAGATTGCCCGGTTGTTGAGCGTGGAAACGCTCGAGCAGAAATATCATGGGCTGCTCACCCGCGATGTGAAGACGCCGGACAGCCTGCAGCTGATCGTCGACAACGTAAAGAGTGGCAGTCCCAGCGAGTCGGCTGGGTTCCAGAATGGCGATGTGATCGTCCGCATTGGGCAGACGCAGATTGAAGACCGCGTCGACCTGGAGCGATCTCTGCTCGGCCTGCGAACCTCGGACAACATTCCCGTTCTGATTCGTCGCGGTTCCGAAGAACAGGAACTGATGCTGAGCCTGTCACGACTCTCAGCCCGTCAGTTCGCCAGCGGAGTCGAAACGCCCGCCAAACCATCGGCTCAGCCCGTGGCCTTCAAGGGCTCGGGAGCCTGGGATGTTCTGGGCATGCAGCTCGAGGAAATGACGGGCTCCTCGAAGAAGCGACTCTCTCCGCGATATCGGGGCGGAATGCAGGTCGTCAACGTCCGTCCCGGATCCCCGGCTGCCGCCAACGGGATTCGCCAGGGCGATGTCCTCGTCGGGCTCCATGTCTGGGAAACGGTCAACACCGAGAACATCGACTACGTTCTCGATCACCCCCAGCTGAAGACGTTCAACCCGCTCAAGTTCTTCATTCTGCGAAATGGCGAAACGCTTTATGGCCATTTGAACCTGAGCAGCACGCAAGCAACCGCGAGTCGGTGATCGCGAGCGGCGCTGGGCGTTAGGCGTTAGTTTTTTGAAGAGTCATCTGAACGTCTCGACGACTTATCGAGAAGCAATGTAAGGCCCAGCCATTAGCATTGGCTGTCGCAGGTGCTTCGTTCTAATTCCAACCAGATCACTCAGCTTATTGTCACGGCCTCGGGCATCCGTTTGGACCGGCCTGTTACCCGGCTACCTATCCCATGAGCGGTTTCTCCGTATCCGAACGTTGAGAAAAATCCCGGACGCTCGACGCCTCGTGCCTAGCGCCTCGCTGCTCGATTCTCTACAATCGGGGGAGTTGAGGAGACGTGATCTCCTCCTCGCGACACTCCACCCTGAATCACGAACGAGCTGCTCATGTCACGTCCTAAAGTTTTCGTTACCCGCAAGTTCCCGGCTGTTGGGCTGGAGCGGATTTCTGCACAGTTCGATACCGACATCTGGGAAGGCGAACTCCCCCCGTCGCGCGAGGAACTGCTCAAGCGGATCCAGGGCTGTGCCGGCGTGCTGACAATGCTTTCGGAAAAGGTCGACGACGAATTTTTTGACGCCGCCGGTGATCAGCTCAAAGTGATCAGCCAGTATGCGGTCGGCTACAACAACATCGATATCGAGGCCGCGAAACGGCGAGGCATCTCGGTCGGCAATACTCCGGGAGCATTGACGAACGCGACTGCGGATCTGGCCTTCGCCCTCCTGATCGCCGCTGCCCGGCGGATCACCGAAGCTCACGACTACATTCACGATGGCAAATGGAAGGCCTGGGAACCGCTCGGGCATATCGGCTGGGATCTTGAAGGCAAGACGGTCGGGATCGTCGGCATGGGACGCATCGGCCAGACATTCGCCAAACGTTGTCGGGGCGGATGGGACATGAATGTTCTTTACACCGCTCGCAGCCCCAAACCCGAGGCCGAACAGGAACTTGCGGCAAAACGTGTCTCGTTCGAAGAACTGCTCGAACAGTCCGACTTTGTGTCGGTGCACTGCGATCTGAATGCGGAAACCAGGGGCATGTTCGACTCGGCGGCGTTCGAACGGATGAAATCGGATGCGATTTTCATCAATACCGCTCGTGGCAGCATTCACGTGCAGCCGGACCTGATTCAGGCGTTAAAATCGGGACAAATTGGCGCAGCCGGGCTGGATGTGACCGATCCGGAGCCGCCGGCGGTCGATGATGAGATCCTGCATCTGCCCAATTGTGTCGTCGCTCCACACATCGGCAGTGCAACCCGATCGACCCGGGATGCGATGGCCAATATCGCCGTCGACAATCTCGAGGCGGGCATCGCCGGCAAGCCGCTGCGGTGTTCGGTCACTTAAGACCTCGGGCTCAATCGACTACAATCGGGCAGCCCCGAACGGCCGGCGGAAACAAGCCTCCGCCGGTCCCCGATCGGGATCGCCGTAAGTACGCGTGTGCTCACCGCAGACCGATTTCCGAGCCGAATAATCAGGGAAAGTATTTATTATGGCCGACACGGAACGTTGGCAACCGATGGTCGAGCGGGCCAGTCTGGCTGCTCGACAGGCCGGCGAGATTCTGCAGGACTGGCGGGAACGATTTACCGTTTCCGAGAAAAGCCGGTCCAATCTCGTGACCGAGGCCGATTTCGCCGCGCAGAAGGCGATTCATGAAATCCTTCTCGAAGCCTACCCCGACCATGGCTACTTGGGGGAAGAAGGACTGAGTGAGAACGCTTCCACAGCCGATTACGTCTGGATCATCGACCCGCTCGACGGCACCGGGAACTACGTTCATGGCTTCCCTTACTACTGTGTATCCATCGGGTTGCAGTATCAGGGGCGGATGGTCATCGGCGTAATTTACGATCCGACACGGGACGACCTGTTCACCGCGGCTGAAGGCTGCGGAGCGTTTCGCAACGGGAAGCCACTGACAGTGAGCGGGACGACACAGCTGTCGCAGGCGATGTGCGTGGCCAGTCTGCCGGTCGCGGGCGATCCGAATCACCCTGCACTGGCCCGCTTTATCCGAGCCCTGCCCCATGCTCAGACAATCCAGCGGCTCGGTTCGGCGGAGTTGAATCTGGCTTACCTGGCTGCGGGACATCTGGATGCCTTCTGGTCGTCCACGCTCAAGCCGTGGGACATGGCGGCTGGAATGGTGCTTGTTCAGGAGGCGGGCGGAACGTTGTGTAATCTGTCCGGCGGACCGATCGATATTCACGCCTGCGAAATTCTCGCCTGTTCGTCCAGCAGACTGCAGAACGAACTCGTACCGATACTGAGCGCGGAGTAAAGGCGGCCGAATCCGGCTGTTTTCCCGGACTGTCGACTGTTCCAGATAAATTGTTAAACCGTCGCGATCCCGCTTACCTTCCTGCGCCAGGGCGGGCTAAAATAAACAAGTGGCGCGGCTACCACTGCGAATCGTTCAATTCTTTCATCGATCACTCGGCTTTCATCGCCGCAACCTGATCTCTCCGATCGATTCCTGCGGATCAATGTCTATGGGTTTCTGCCTTCAATCCAATTACCGGAGCTGGACATCGGCGCTGATGGGCCTGCTGCTTGTGCTGGCAGTGCTCATTCCCCGAAGTCCGATTGCTGCGCAGCCGGCCGGGACAGAAGAAGCGACTCCGCCCGCCCCTGCGACCGATACAACTCCTGCCACCAGTCCGCCGCTGCCGCAGACCGATCGTGTGCCGCAGGATATCGTCTACATGCCCAACGAAGAGGGCAAGCCGATTGCAGTCCCGTTGAACGTGCTGCTCGAACAGTACCTCGACTGGCTCGATCGCAAGGAACTGGCTGCTGGGGAGAATCAGTTCTGGGTGCTGCGAAGTCTTTCAGCGTTCGCGAGCCTGAGCCGCGATGCCGAAAAACGGCTCTGGGCCGATATTCGTTTCGATCTCGATTTCAGCGTCGAACGCTCTCCGGAGTGGAACTCACTGCCGCTGATGATGGGCGAAAGCGTTCTGACGGGATTCAGTCAGGTGCAGGAAACCCCTGAGGCGGAGAGTACCGGACAGCTGATGGTCTCTCGGGACATCGATAGCGGACAATGGCTGCTCTGGTATCGGAATATGGAGACGTTCCGCATTGACCTGCAGATGCTCACTCCCATTCGGACGGTCAGCAACGAAAACCAGTTACTGCTCACGGTGCCTCAGGCATCGCGGACCGAGATGGAAGTCCAGCTCGACCTTGAGAACCCGGCGATTGAACTTAACAGTCGTGGCTTCTGGGAACGGGATTCCAGCAATGGAGGCGTCCTCGTTCGCATCGCCGGGTTTCAGCAACAGATCGACCTGACCTGGTCAGAGTCGTCGATCGATATGAGCATCGATCCCATTGTCGATGTCGACAGTCGCATCGAGGTCCTGCGTCAGGGCGATTCGACGTCGATTACCGCTCGACAGGCCGTAACCATCGAACGGGGAGCGATCACGACACTCAACGTGAAACTTCCTTCCGGCTTCCAGCCCGACAGCATTACTTCGGATCGGGACATGAAGTACATCTTCGACCCGACCGATCCTTCGTCGATTCAGCTCAATTTTTCGCCGCCATTGCAGACGACTGCTCAGATCAACTGGAAGCTGAGCGCACCGGTGCGGCGGTTCGAAAGCCAGATTCTGATTGATGGGTTCAAAGTCGATCGGGCCCGGAAAGAGACCGGCAAAGTGGCGTTGCGCAAGTCGGCCGACTGGCGAATGACGCAAATGACGACGCAGTCGGAGAACATCTTCGCGACCGATGTTCGGGACTTAACGTTCGCACCCGATGCCGTGCAGGCGTTCCGGTATTACAGTCAGCCCTTCCAGCTCGCGCTGTCGGTTCAGCGGGCGAAGACGACCTTCTCGGCCGACGGTTATTTCAATCTGCTGGTCCAGGATCACCAGCTCGATCTCACGGGCGAGTTCGTCATAACGCCCCGCAATGGGGTGATTGATGCGATCAGCCTGACGTGGAAGAACTTCGACAGTGACGGCTGGGAACTTTCGACGGTTACTGCCGATGAAGTGCCGCTCGACGTCGTGTTCGAACGGGCAGATCAGCTCGTGATCAAGACGCCCAGCTGGACGACTCAGCGTCGGATTCGCTTCAAAGCCCGGCGTCCGCGGAGCAAGACTGTTCCGCCCGCCGATGCAGGCCCGCCGACAATCAACTTCTCGTTGCCGGTGATCGCTTCATCAAATACGGACTTTCAGGATCAGATCATCCGCGTTGTTTCGCTGCGTCCCGATCGTCGTCCGCGGCTGGACGGGGAAGGATTTGTGCCGTTGTCCGATCAGCGGATCAGCGTCCTGAAACGACAGGCCAAAGTCTTCGACGAAACGGGATCGAAGTCTCAGCAGGTCGCCTACTATTCCGTGCTCGAGTCCGATGAAGCCCGCACGCTTGCTTTCGATGTGGTCGAACGAAGCGTCGCTGTGCGAGAAAGCCAGGTCTTAACTCGGATCGATCTGTCGACGAAAACGGCCTCGCTGGACCATGTCTTTGATTTTGACGTCGAGACAATTCCGGTCGATGAATTTCGGTTTCAACTGGCGACAACCGGGACCGAAACCGCCGCGGCCAGGTCAGTCCGTTTCTTCGATCAGGCCGGAAACGAGCTGAAGATGATCGCTCAACCGTTGGCTTCAACCGGTTCGGAAGAAGAAACGCCCTCCACTCGTGTTGAATATCTCTATCAGAGCCGCGAGCCCATTCGTGGCAAGCTGCGGATTCGCGCCCGACTGAATGTGCCGGTTCAGATTGAGAATGGCGATCTGGTTCGTGGTCGCCTGCCGCAGATTACGGCGTCCCCCAGCGATCGCAGTCGTCATGAAGTCGTTAACGAAACTCCCTACGATGTCTCCCTGGAAGGCGAGGGCTGGCAACTCGAAGATTCCGGGAACTATTCGACGACCTTCGTCAATCTCGACAGTCGGGGCGCTCGCGGCTTCACGGTCGATCTGACGCAGACCCGAACCGGTCTCGACGTGGGTTACGTCGACGCCCGCGTCGAAACATGGGTCGCTTCGGATGGAACAACCGTGAGCAATATGCTGTTCCGCATTGCCCGCACGCCGGCCAGCCTGCAATTTGATCTGGATGACAATGTCGACGGCGTTTCTGCTGCCTGGAGTTTGGACGGACGGGTGGAAACGTACTTCCTGGACGGCATCAGCAACAGCCGTGGCGTGAGTTTTCTGCTCCCGGACAATGCGGTCGGCCTGCCGGGGCGGCTCGTTGTTTCGATCCGCCATCCCTCGGAAACCGGTCTCACCTCGCTCAAACGACAGGAATTGTCCTTGCCGGCCCATTCGCTGCAGGACCATATCGGCCTGATGACCTGGGATCTGTTATTCCCCAGTGGCATCTATCTGTTCCAGCCGCCGGACAACATGCTGTCCACCTATCGCTGGGAATGGCGAGGGTTTGGGTTCCGCCGGATTGCTCAGGAACCGGTAAGTACACATCGGGAGCCGTCTGCCGCTCGCGATGCTGCCGGCAAATTCTCCCGCTACCGATTTACCAGCCACGGCTGGCCGGAAACGATGGAGTTTCGATCCATCGGGCGAGGTCTGCTCATCACCATTGGATGTGGCCTGCCGCTTCTGTTCGCGATTGTTCTGCTTGGGCGGGCTGCCACGGTGCAGTTGCAGATTCTGCTGGCGATCATTGTCGCGGGAATGACCTTTGCCGCGGTAATGCCAGAGCCTGCCCTTGTTCTGGCCCAGCCGCTGCTTCTGGGAATGATTTCAATCGGCATCGCCACCTGGGGAGCCTATCGACTTCGCTCACGTCAGGAAGAACCGACGCTGATTATCGTCGGCCCGCATCATGAGAGTGGCAGCAAGAGCGAAGGTGCGATTCAGATGGACGCTCACGGCGTCGGAGCCGACGACATCACCCGCATTCAGCCTCCTCGCGAATTCGCCGAATCATCCCAGCATTAAGAGTTCGGCCCCCTGTCCTTCATCTGATGAACCCCATGTCCCGCTTCGCCACATTCTGGAATGTCTTCCGGATCACCGCTCTTCTTCTTTTGATGAGCGTGAACGGTCAGGCACAGCCGGGAGAAGAGTTCCCTTTTCGCCGAGTCTATGTCCCGGAGAATCAGCCGGAGATTTGGCCTGCAGGCGACTGGCGGCCTATTTCTCCCGCTCGACTCGTTCCGTCACCCCGGGCGTTGTTGCCCCAGGCATTGCAGGCGCGGGAAGGACGGACGCGGAAAGCAACCTATTCGGCTCGCTTTGAAGACGGCAATCTGGTCGATGGCTCTCTCGAACTCGAACTGATGACCGAAGAGAGTTCGGCGAGCTGGGTTCGCTTTGGCAAAACCAGCCTCTGTATCGATTCCTTGTCCTGGGGCCGTGAATCGGAGAACTGGGGCATGGGAACCGACGGCCGGCTGATGGTCTACGCCAGCGTCGATTCCCGGACCGTTTCTGGAAGCTGGACGCACCCCGGACGAACCGAGGGGCGTGCCACCCGCTTCGACATCGAACTGCCAACGAGTACGAATTCCACCCTCGAACTGACCGTGCCGGAACGATTCGACGTTACGGTTCCTTCGCAGGAGCGGGTCGCCATTTATGTTTCGCCCGTGAACAACGCGACCCGGACCTGGACGATCATCGGGATCGAAGGGGATCGCGTCTCGCTGGACGTGGAACCACGGCGAGGCCGTTTCGTGCAGCCTCAAATGGTCAGTCGTTTCGCACACCTGCTCAACGTCTCGGCTTCTGGCACGACGTTCACGACCGACTTCCAGTTCCGGATGGACAATCGAGCCGAACAGGAATGTCTGATCCAGTTCCCTGCAAACTTCGAACCGCAGTCCGCTCAGTTTGAACAGGCCGAGGTCCTGCCCCTTTTCGAAGCGGTCGAGCAGGACGAGAGCATCCGTGTCTATCGCTTTCCGTTCCCGCCCCAGAGCCCGTCGCTGGCGACACTCCGCGTTCGAGGGCGACTGCAGCTCGCCCGTGAAGGGCAGATTTCGACCGGGTTCCCGCGGGTGTTGAACGAAGTCTCCCTGAACGGAGAAGTCAATCTGACCGTTGAATCCCCGTATCAGATTCAGTCGTTGTCGACCTCGGGCCTCCTGCAGCAAAGTGCGCGATTCGTTCAGGGAACTCGCGACCTTTGGTCGTACGCGGTAACGGAAGCCGATCCCCGCGTTTCGCTTCAGGCCCATATTCCCAAAGCGCAGCTGCTGGTCGACCAGATCATCCAATGCCGCGAGTCAGGCGATGCCTGTCTACTCGACCACTTCATGCTCTGGACGCCCTCTCAGGCAGGGGTGTATCAGGGAGAGTTCGCGCTCGCCAATGGCTTCCAGGTCGTCGCCGTGGAAGCGATGTCGGATTCGACAGAGAACGTGGTAATCGACTGGACGGTGGGACGTCGCAATGGACTGAATCGGCTCACGATCGATCTGGCAAATCAGCTGACGGTTCGAGACCCGGTAGCGATCCGCATCACCCTTGAGGCCCGTCCCGCAGCCTCGGGTCAGCAGCAGTTGACTCTTCCGGTGCTGACGCCCGAAGCGGGGCGGCTGCGTCAGTTTCTGCTCTCGGAAAAGAACTTGCAGATTGTCAAAACCATTCCAGAGCAGGCCGAGATCGCTCCCGCGACCGCCAGCTCTCTCGTGAACGCTCTGCGGAAACGTGTTCCCGCTTCGGCGGGACTGCAGTCGGGTGCAGAGGCCCGACTGATCGATGTTACACCGGCGTCGCGTATCATTGTTCAGCGAGCCAACTCGGAGAACAACGATGCGTTGCCGACCGTAACCGAACGGGGTGCTGCCGAGTATTGCGGCGTTAACACTCTGATCACCCGGCAGGACGATCAGGTTGTTGCCCGATACCGCATCGAAATCCCGCCGTTTATCCGAGAACAGACCACTTCGCTGTCCTGGACCATGAGTGTTCCGGGACAGCAACCGATCTGGAAGCGACCGCCGGGACCTTCTGTTTCCGCGGAGGGACAGGCCATCGTCCCGGCCATGCTCTATGTAAGCGCGAACGACAACAATCAACAGAAGTGGACCTGCGACTGGGGAACCGCAACAGAAACCGGTTCGCTGGTCTTCGAAGCCACGCTCGCCTGGCCCGGCGAAGAGATGTCTTCCCTCCCCGTCCCGGTTGTAACGTCCAATGTAAGCTGGCAGGGTCGCGTAACTTCAGTGGCTTCCTCGGGAAGTGAACTGCGAACTGCGGCCAATCCCGACCTTCCTCTAAGTGAAGATGTCGAATACGGACCGAAATCTTCGCCGCCTGAGTTATTTGTTCGCTTCAATCAGGACTCGAACAGCAACGCAGTGAACCGGCCGGTAACGCCGTGGAAAACTCGACTCTACGCATTGCGGCAATCGTCCCCCGCTCCGCGATTGCAGACACAACTTGATCTGGTCGCCAGAGACCAGTCGCTCGATGCCTCGCATGCCCGTTTCCGGTTCTCGGCTCCCGTGACGCTGCAATCGGTCTGGTTGAATGACGTGTGCATCACCGTTGACGAAATCGTGTCCGAGTATGAGCTCCCCGACTATGCCGAACAGATCGAACGCATTCGACTGACTTACCAGTCCACCGATACCGAATCGCTTCTCCTGCCCGCGAGTGCATTAACCGGAAACGATCTCGAAGTCTTCCTGTGCCTCGAGAAAGACATGGAGATAAGCCCTGCCGGTCCGGTCCCATACTGGCGGCCATTCAGTCCGACCGATTCCTTCTCGGAAACCGGCTCTCTCACCGAACTGATCACACGACTGCTCACCCAGGAAACCCATCACGTTGTCGCCACTCAGGTCACGGTCCCCGACGACCTTCGGATTCCGATCGAGGCCTCCCGTCCCCACCTCTCCTGGGGCTGGATCCTGTGGACCTTTGGCATATCGTTAGTCCTGCTGTATGGCGTCGTGGCGACAGGGCTTTTCCCACAGCGGCTGTTGCTCGGTCTCACGGCTCTTGTCTCTCTTATGCTCGCATTCGCGCCCAGCGGGGACTGGACTCAATTTGCCTATCCCGTTCTCGCCGCGTTACTGCTGGTGGCCCAACTTGGCCCCGCGTTCGAACAATGGCGACGGAAACATTTCACTCGACCGGAAGCGAACGCCGACTCACGTCCGGCGATCAATCCGATCTGGAATCTTCTGACCGGACGTCTGGTGCTTCTGATCGCCGTCCTCGGCAGTTCAGCAGCCGTGGTTCGCTCGCAGGATCAAGCTCCCTCGCTGACAGATAGCAAAGCCTCCGCAAACGCATCCTCGTCCGCAGGCGTTCAACGGGAAGACGTTCTCATTCCGGTTCCGACCGCGACACTTTCGAACGATTTCCGGGGACTCTCCCTCGATCAGTTCCCGGCCGTCGTTTATGTCCGGAGAGAGGTCGCGGATCGACTTCGGGTCCAGCCGCCGTCTCGAACATCGGGGAACGACATTGTTTTCCACAGCTCGAACTATACGCTTCGCTCCGACGGTCGCGGGCAGTATTCCCTGCAGTGCGAATTCGAGATTATCGAGAAAGCTCCCGAACCTCTTTCGCGGTTCGTGCTTCCGATCGTCAACATTAGTGGGATCTCCGCTCTCCGAGCCGAGGTCAACGGACAGATCGTCAACATGACACCGCTGCCCGAGAATAAAGGTCTGGAGATTCCGCTGTCCGGCATCGATCTGTCGACTCTCAATCTCCCGGCTCCGCCGGGAGGTCGCCGCGAATTCGGCCGGCAATCGGCGCCATTCCGAAGGTATCGCGTTCGCGTCGACGTCCTTCCTCAGCAGGCCAATGTTGTCGATGCAACCGAGTTGGCCATGCGTATTCCCACGGCTGCCCGGTCTCAGCTGATTGTTCCGACCGAGCTCGCTCCTCTGGTCAACGTCGAGAGTGGATGGACGAGTTCCGGAGCTTCGCGATTCCCTTCCGAAGCAACGCCTGAGGCAATCACATGGAAACTCAGTCCATCGGATTCAATGAAGATCACACTCCGTGAACCGGGTCTGACGCCGGGGACGGCTGAGAAATCGGGCCTGACATTGAAAGATTCGACGGCACTGGCGGAAGTTCAGCTGGACGTTGTCGAATACACCTGGCAACTGCACTTCGACGTTCGCACTGCCGGGCTGCATGAATTTGATTTGTTGCTGCCTCAAGAACTCATCGTGCAAAACATCGTGGGAGCCGAGTTGCTGGGGATCAGTAACCGTGAGCAGGATGGAGATCTGCAGCGAGCCAAGTTCGAACTGACGCCCGCAGCGGTTGGTTCGGCCGTGGTGGTGGTTCAGTTTGTCGTGCTTCCGGACTCCCAGGATGGCGACTTCTTACTCACGCTTCCAAGGCTGCTGCCGGCTGATTCGTCACGAACAACCCTGCTTGCCATTCAAACGTCGGTTCCCGGCTATCGCGTCGCAGCGGAGATCAACGGAAGTTCGGCAAGTCGCCTGACTGCCGAATCGTTTCAGGCCGTCTGGCGGGAACCTGCCGTACTGACCTCGAACGTGCAATGCTTCCGCCTCACCGAACCTCAACAGGTTCGACTCGATCTGGCGCCGGTCCCATCGACGCTCTCCGTCGACGCCGAGCATGTCGTTTCGGTCGAACAGAAGGATGTGCGACTGGAGTCGACTTACACCGGGCGTTCCACGGGGGCACCGTTGTGGCAGCTCGATCTCACGAACGATCTCGGCTGGGAACCCGTAGCCGTCACCGTTCGCGAGGGGATGCAGGTCATCACGGCTCGAATTCTCCGAGAAGGACGGCGTGTCCGCCTTTGCCTGGAACAGGAAGTCACCGAGCCGTTCCAGGTTTCAGTTTCCTGGCAGAAGCTCCGGAGCGTACGAGCGACTCGAATTGATGTCACACCCCCGCGGGTTCTCAACACGAATTCCCAGTCAGAGTCGATTCGCGTGGTGAATGCGATTTCCCGTTATCAATGGCAACTCGTGGCGCCAAAAACATCACAGGATCCCCTGCCCCAACCCGCCCGGTCGCAGTCCAATGCTGAGGAACCGGAGAAAGCTCTCCCTGAGTATTCATTGCGTCGAACAACGCTCGAAGAGAGCACACCGCCGTCTCCGAACGGCGAGTCGCCAGCGGGATCTCCGCCGTTTGGAGAGTCTTTAACGGACGGGGCATCAGGCTCTGCGGATGATCACGAGCCGCCAGTTGATCGTTCGACACCATTGACTCTTCTGGTCGATCACACGCTGAGTCTGAGAGATGCTCAGGTACTCGGCGAAACTCTCATCGTTCGACCTGCCGACACCGAGCAGCAGAAAGCAGAACCTACGATCTTCCGTGTCGAGCTTCCCACGGGAGCCGAATGGATCGATCAGTATGCGAGCGAAGAGCTGGTCATCGATGATTCAACGCCGGGCGCCCTCACGGTGACAGATTCCGCCTCTCTCGATGAGGCGACTTACCTGCTCATTCACTGGCGATGTCCCGTCGAACAGAAACTGCTGGTCGATCAACAGATCGCACTTCCCCGCATTCCCGCGGCGACGCGCACGCAGTGGCGACTTCTGCACCGCAAAGCCGAGGCCGGATCTTTACGGACGTCGATTGCAGCCTGGGGGACCTATCTCTCGGCCCTGCAGACACTCGGCCGTAATGCCAACGACAATCCGGCGTCGAATCGGAATGCCAGCTTCGATGCCTCCTCGTTCCGCAGCGAACACGCTTCCCTCGCGGAAGCTGCAGCGACTGCGGAAGACCTTCTGAACGATCCCGAAACAGCGGTCGCTCGAGGCTGGGAGCAGATTCGCGGGCGTTCGTGGCTGGCCATGTCGGAACGCCACTACGGCAACGTCATCAGCCAGGGACTGAAACTCGGGCCACAGAGCGAGATTCACCAGCAGCATCGTGAGAAGATCCCTCGCTGGGGATTGCTCGTCCTCTCGCTCACATGGGGAGCCGGTCTGCTTGGCTATTACGCACGCGAGAAACCGCTTTTCAAACGACGGCATCTGCTCGTTCTGAGCCTGATGATGATCGGCCTGTTGATCGTGCTGTTGACCTCGGCCTGAATCAAATCAGGGTGAAGTACATCGTGACCAGCGACACGATCACGCAATAGACGGCGAAGTACCGAAGCCGGTTCTTTCGGACAATCTTCAGCAGCATTTCGAGAGCTGCGATTCCCACCGCGAAGGAAACGATTGCCCCGATCAACAGGTTGATATTCAACCCGAGTCCCGCTTCGCTCTCGAACATCTCTTTAGCGTGCAGCAAGGTTGCTCCGGCGATGGCGGGGATGGCAATCAGAAACGAAAAGCGAGCCGCATCTTCCCGGGAGATCCCCACCATCACACCACCGGCAATTGTCGACCCCGAACGAGAAATTCCGGGCACAATCGCAACCGCCTGGAAGCATCCGACCAGTAAGGCCTGCCACCAGGTCGGTGTCTTCGGCTCGACATTCTCGGCCGACTGCTCTTTACTGCCGAGCCAGTCGCTCAACGAGAGGAACGTTGCGGTCACCAGCAAGCCAACTGCCGCGACGGCCGGTGTGGAGAAGGCGACTTCGAGCTGATCCTTGAGAGTGAATCCGATCACGACGATTGGAATCGTGGCCAGAATGACGGACAGGATTAACGGGAAGTCTCGAATGTAATTGCGGAGGTCGCGGCGGTAGACCACGAGAATTGATCCCAGGGTCCCCAGGTGCAAAGCGATATTCATCGCCAGATCGTCGGTAGCCCCTGCCGAGGAGGAGTCAGGAAGCAGAGCGTTGACAATTACCAGATGCCCGGACGAACTGATCGGCAGGAATTCCGCGATCCCCTGCACGATACCGAGCAGGATCACCTGAAAGAGCTGTTCCACATCCATGTGTCTTCTCCGTGGGGCCGCCGCGGTCCTCGCAGCAGTTCTGACTGAAGCCTGTTATAAGAGGCCGAGAGTTTCTATCCAGCGACCGATTGCATCAAAGTCATCTTCGTTCAGTTCTTCGCCCGCTTCCATCGTCAACAACGGCAGGCCGCGATTCTCCATGACCGCGTTCAGCTTCTGCATGGTTTCCGCGTCGAGAACATCCTTCTGGGGAAGCAAAAGCGAAAATCGCTTTCCCGGTTCATTGAACGGAATTTCGGTCCGGCTCGGCACCGTTAGAGACGCCAGCCCATGCAGCCGATCACGATGGTTCCAGGCAAACTGCCACAGAAATTCCGGCTCGTTCCCCGTTACGAACATTGCCGACATTCCCGGAGCAATCTGATATTCGTCTTCGACTTCGTCCAGGCAGGTCTCCAGCGACAGGGCATCATCGTCCGACCACGCAACACTGTCCGCCGAACGGGGTCGAAGCAACAGCAGTCCCCGCGTGCGACAGATCCGTTTCCATTCAGCCAGTTTGCCTGCCGGCAAGGAATCGCCCTTGCTCGACATCCACATCACCAGGCCATACTGCCGCCCGGGCTGATAATCCTCCGGCACGTACAAATCGTACTTCAAATTAACGCTGGCCACCGTCCGCTCCAGGTCCCCCGATTCCGGCTGATTGGCGGCATTCTGCGGAGCTTCCCCCGCGAACGGCAGAGGAAGTTCGGTCGGGATCGTCCCCGTCTGCTCACCGAGCGTAACAGTCAACTCGAGTTCCTTTCCGTCCCGAGTTATCGTCATCGGAAGTTCTTCGCCCGCAGTTCGAACTGACAGAAGTCTCGCCAGCTCGGCGGCATTCGCAATGTCCAGCCCGTCGACGCGAAGGATTCGATCTTTACTCTTAATCCCGGCTTTATCAGCAGCCGACTCGGTAACGACATGCCTCACGATCACCCCCGGTTCCGGGGAAACAGTTCGCTGAGGTAGAAGCCCGAGGAGACCATGGTGAAACGCTTCGAGCTCTGCGGCGAGTTCCAGGGAGACCTGCTTCTCTTCTTCGCCTCGTTTAATCGTGAGAGAAATCGTATCCCCAGCGTACAAGCGACCGACGACCTGACGTAGTTGAGCAACGGTTTCCACCGGACGGCCAGCCGCGACAATCACGCGGTCTTTGGCCTGAAGACCGGCTTCATCCGCCGGCGAATTGGGGCGCACTTCCTGAACCACCAGATCGGTCATGAAGGACGGAGTGGCGGCGAAGCTGACGCCGAGCAGTCCGGGCCGCAGATCTTCGCCCGCCTTCAATCGATCGAGCGAGGCATAGATATCGTGCAGCGGAACGGCAAAGCCGATTCCGGAATCATACCAGTTCACGCCTCCCGTGCTGTGAGAACCATCCTGCGAGAGCGGCGTGAGAATGCCGAAAACCTGACCTCGAAGATTGATCAACGGGCCGCCGTAGTTGGCTGGCGAAACCTTGGCGTCGGTCTGCAAAGCCTTGCCTTCCATCCGTCCCAGTGCACTGACGAGCCCCAGCGAGATATTCGCCTGAGTGGGGTCGTAAGTTCGACCGAGCGCCAGCGCCCATTGCCCGACTTTGATTTCGGCTTCCTCAATCGCTTCCGCCGGGATCAACCCGCTGGCTTCGACTTTGAGCAGCGTCAGATTCTTCAGTCGATCGTGAGCCACGATCGTAGCCGGCAATCGCTGATTGGACTCCGCCAGAGTCGCCAGCACGGTCGCGGGATTGGCGGTGAAGTTGAAAGAACTGGTGATGATGTAACCGTCTTCTGAAACCACGACGCCGGTTGTGGGGCCGGTTCCAGTCAGCATGTCATCGACGACATCGGCTCCACCGACGGTCTCGATTCGGACCAGCGACGGGCTGGCGGCAATTACTGCCTGCTTAATGACCCGCTCGGCGTCATTTCCCGGAAACGGAGCCGCGGAAAGTTGGGCGGCGACGCCCATCACACCCAGGACGAGCGCGAGCATCAGCCGGTATCGGCAGAGTGCGGGCGAATTTAACATAGCTGGCGGCCTTCCGTGGGAGTATCCGTTCCGAAGGGCTGTGGCGGAAAGTTCCGTTCTCGCCCTGATCGGTGGAAGTCGTGGAGTTCTAAGAGGATAGTGTCTGTCACCATCCACGGGGAAGTCAAGTTCAGCAGCGAACGCCCCCGGTTCACAGGGCAGGCTCCCCACTGGTGCCGATCGGACAGTTGGAAACTGCACCAGGGTTCCCGCTGCGGCGAGCTCGTCGTATAATCACGAGGTGCTGCGTGACTCGGCCTCGACACTGATTGAACAGAGGTAACCAACGGTCGCCCATGGGTGTCCCACCTGTCATTCCGCGGTCACTGTTCCATTCTGGTCCTCTCGACCAGGCCGCCCGCTCCATCATCTACGCTGCAAAGCCTGTTCGCTCTCATTGCAGGAGACCCACTGACAATGACTGAACCGATCGAACCGTCGACGATTGGCTGGAGAGAACGAGTCGATCTCCCTGACTGGGGCATCGAAGGAATCGAAGCCAAGTCGGACACGGGAGCCCGCTCCTCAGCCATCGATGTGAAGAATCTTCGCTTCGAGGGTGAAGACATGGTCACATTCGAGGTGGCTCTCTCCCGTGCCGATCGGAGCCGCACACGACCCGTCCAGGCAAAGGTGAAGAGACGGACGGTCGTGAAATCGAGCAACGGCCATGTCAGTGACCGGATCGTAGTCGAGACGTCTTTGAAAGTGGGCGAGATCGTCAAGTCGATCGACGTCAGTCTTGTCTGCCGGAAACGCATGCAGTGCCGCATGCTCATCGGTCGGACCGCGCTGCAGCAACATTTCGTGGTCGATTCCAGCCAGACGTATTTGCTGACGACTCCCAAGCCGAAGGCCAAACGGAAAAAGAGTTCGGGCAAACGGAAGAAGAGCCAACGGAATTCCGACAGCCGGGAGAATGCCGCCGAAACGAATGAAGCCGGCGTCTCCCGTTAAGCGCCCTCGCGTCCCGTGAGCAGAAACAGGACGAGCATGCCCAGCCAGATGACGTCCAGGAATCGCCAGTAAATCGCCGCGAGTCGCACTCCGTTATTGAACTCGTGATCGTACCGACCGCGGTAGCCCTGCACCGTGACATAAAAGAGGGCGAACAGTCCGGCGACGAAGTGAGCAACGTGCAGGAAGACCATCAGAAAGATCGCGGCTGCTGACCGGACTTCACCGCGTTGCCGCCAGTGCTGTTCGAGCAGATCTCCCATGCCCCACGCTTGGAGCAGGCAGAACAGGCAGGCGAGGACGAGAGCCGAGGTGACGTAGACCCGGAATGTCTGTTGTTTCTCGCGCCGTACGGCACGATAAGCCCGGAACAGCAAATGACTGCCGGTAAGCAGCAGTACGGTATTGACCCAAAGCAGAACCGGGAGCTCAAACTCAACCGGGGGATCGTCGGTCACGACGTAGCGGGTCAGATAGGCGATGAAGGTCGCAATGAAAAAGATCGTGATCGAACCGATCAGGCCGTAGACCAGAAAGGTCGTTTTCGCAAATTCGGGATAAACCCGAGTTTTCATGGCCGGTCACGTCTCTCTGGTCATCGCCTGACCGCTGGCAGACCCCTCTCAGCTGGCCTGCTCGATCTGTCCGTATTCGTATTCTTCGATGCGGTGCTGGTACTGATCGGTATCGGAAATCGCGAACCCGAGGAACAGTGCGACAAACACGAGGGAGAACACGAACAGGATCGCGTTCAGAGGTTTGTCGTAGATCATGTGCATAAAGAACAGCACAACCAGGGCTCCTTTGATCGTGGCGATGGTGAGTGCCACGATGATATCGAAGCCCGGCGGAATGAGCGGATTACCGGCCACGACGACCGTCACGACCGTAAGCACGATCAGCGCCACGAACACGCCCAGCAGAATCGCCGGAGACATGGCATGGGAAAAACTGGGACCGTGACCCTCATGATGTTCAGACATTGAACGAAACTCTCTCAACAGCAGTTTGAAACGACAATACGAAAGAACGCGGACGGATCAATGTCCGATGAGGTACAGCAACGGGAACAGATAGATCCAGATCAGGTCGACGATGTGCCAGTACAGACCGACAAAGTCGACCGGTCCGAAGTAATCCGGACGGAAATGGTTCTCAACGGCCCGCACCATCAACCACGAAATCGCGATCATGCCGCAGATGATGTGGAAGGCGTGCAGCCCGGTCATGAAGTAATAGATGCTGAAGAAGATATTCGCGTTCCGCGGTGCGTCGTGATCGGACTTGTCATCGACCGGCGGACCGGCGGACGTCATATCGCCCAGAACCGGATCCATGGCTTCACCGGCGACGGTTTCCTGCTTTGAAGCCGCGACAGCAGCCGCTTCGTCAATCGCTTCGGCTTCCGATTCTTTCTGATCGTGGGCGTGATCGTCAGCATGCTCGGCGTCTTCTTTCACAGCCAGACCATGCTCGCCGTGCTCGGTGTCGTCGTGCTCGGTGTCGTCGTGCTCCTCGCCATCATGAGCAGCGTGAGCTGCACTGTGATCGCCGGAATGCTGGGCGTGGTGAATCGCGATACTGACCTGAATTCCGATAATGATTGCCACGATCGATATCAGGAACGACGCCGCCACGGTCAAGGCCGGACGGGATTTCACCCCGAAGCCGATCCCCCCGATAATCACGGGAATCGCCAGAGCGAAGACCCAATACTTCGTAATCGTTCCGAGTGAACTCATCACCCGGTCTTCGAACTCGGCCTTTGGCAGCGGTTCACCCACCTTGAAGACCTGAGAACCGGTCTTGCCCAGCTCTTCGGCTGAGGCAAAAGCTCCGGCCCAGAGGAGGCGTTTGTGTGCTTTCTCGGTGTACTCGAACGTCTTCACGCCAAGGAACAGAGCTGCACAGAACAGCGTGATCCCAAGCATGATAATCAGCCCCCGCTGCTGCCCGAGCTGAGCACAACGGACACCCCAAGCCATCGTGAGACTACTGAAGATCAGCACGATCGTGTTCATCCCGCCCAGATACTTGTCCAGGAACTGAGAGGCGTAGATGAAGACTTCCGGATGATTGGCCCGGTACACGGCGTAGGCGCAGAAGAGCCCGCTGAAGAACAGGACTTCCGTCACCAGGAACAGCCACATGCCCAGCTTCCCCGAGTCGAACTGCTGCTCGGCGTTGTCGAAGTGGTGGGCACTGAAGGGCTTGTGATGCCAGTCATCGTGACCGTGATCGGTCTGGTGCTCGTCGTGAGGTTCCACGGCTGTCGCCATCGGCTGACCTTTTTTTCTGTCTGTCGCAAACGGGCTGGCCACGATTCAGGCGGCCAGCGGACTCAGGAGTAAACGTTTGAAGGAATGTCGCTCGTCGTCAATTAAGCGTGAGCAGGCTGTTCGGATTCATCCGGCACGATCGGCACTTCGCCACGGCGGACAAAGCTCTCGGTATCCGGATCCCAGACAACGGACTGCATATCGTAAGGATTGCCGACGGTCGGCGTCTTTTCGAAGTTGGCAAGCGGCGGCGGTGAAGAACACTGCCATTCCAGCGTCGCGGCTCCCCACGGGTTCGCCGGAGCTTTCCGCCCTTTGAACAGCGAGGTGATCAGAACGATGGCCGCCAGCAGCAGACCGAAGCCGAGCAGGAAGGCCCCGATCGTTGAAAGCACGTGGTAAACCTGGAACTCCGGCAGGTAGTTGTAGTACCGGCGGGGCATCCCGCGGGATCCCATCACGAACTGCGGGAAGAAGGTCAGGTTGAAGGCAACGAAGACAATCAGAGCCGAGATCTGACCCCAGAACTCGTTGTACATCTTGCCGGTCATCTTCGGCCACCAGTAAAACAGTCCGCCGACGAACGCAACCAGCGTTCCGCCCATCATCACGTAGTGGAAGTGAGCGACCACGAAGTAGGTATCGTGGAGGTGGATGTCGGTCGCAAGAGCTCCCAGGAACAGACCGGTCAAACCGCCGATCGTGAACAGGAACAGGAACGACAGGGCGTAGCACATTGGCGTCGCCAGCACGATCGAGCCCTTGTACATCGTCGCCAGCCAGTTGAACACCTTAATGGCGGACGGAATCGACACGCTGAAGGTCAGAGCCGAGAAGATGATCGTGACCATCTCCGACTGTCCGCTGGCGAACATGTGGTGACCCCACACGAGGAAGCCCAGCAGAGCGATTGCCATACTACTGAAGGCAATGAAGCGGTATCCGAAAATCGCCTTGCGGCTGAAGGTCGAGATCAGTTCGCTGATGATTCCCATCCCCGGCAGAATCATGATGTACACGGCCGGGTGGGAGTAAAACCAGAAGAAGTGCTGATACAGAACCGGGTCGCCACCCAGTTTCGGATCGAAGATTCCGAGACCGAACATCCGCTCGGCTGCCAGGAGCAGCAGCGTGATTCCCAGAACCGGAGTGGCCAGCACCTGAATGATGGCAGTGGCATAGAGCGACCACAGGAACAGCGGCATGCGGAACCAGGTCATTCCCGGCGGACGCATGGTGTGGATCGTCACGATGAAGTTCAGACCGGTGAAGATCGAGCTGAACCCGAGGATGAAGGCCCCGAGTGTGGCCAGTACCACGTTGGTTTGTGAGGTGTTTGTCGAGTAAGGCGTGTAGAACGTCCACCCGGTATCCAGTCCCGTGGTGAGCAGCGCTCCGACAAAGAAGATGGCCCCGAACACCCACAGATAGAAACTGCAGAGGTTCATCCGCGGGAAGGCCACATCCTTCGCCCCGAGCATCACCGGCAGAATAAAGTTGCCGAGTGCCCCCGGGATACTGGGGATGATGAACAGGAAGACCATGATCGCCCCGTGCAGCGTGAAGAGCTGATTGTAGGTGTCATGGCTCACGAAACCCGGCGATCCCGACAGATGCTCGGCCCGCAGCAGCAGGGCGAGGAAACCGCCGATGAACATCGCGGTCATCGTCCCGATCAGATACATCACGCCGATTCGTTTGTGATCCAGCGTCACCGCCCAGGACATGAAGCCCCTTTTGGCCGTGAGGTAGTTGTCCGCAGACGAATGAGAATCAGAATGAGCGGGCATAACATGGGAAGTCATGCTCTTGCTCCTTGCGTACTAGAGAGTCAATAAAAATCTGGTCGTCGAGAAATCGTCCGCAGGCGAATTACTGAATCGACTTGATATAGGCAATCACGGCGTCAATCCACTCGTCCTTCATTGCGCCCTTGAAGCTCGGCATCTTGGGATCGTAGCCCTGCCGGATCTTGGCGTTCGGTTCGAGGATCGACTCGCGAATGTAGTTTTCATCCATCAGCACAGAACCGTCCCGGGTCTGCACCTGCTGTCCGAAGTGACCTTTGAACGACGGTCCAACCTTCTTGCTGCCGTCGATCGAGTGACACTGCAGACAGCCAAACATGCCGATGACCTTTTCCCCGGCCTGCTCCAATGGAATGCGGCCCCCTTCGAGCGGGTCAGATGCCACCTCGAGCCATTTGTCGAAGGTCTGAGGAACTTCATCGGTTACACCGGCTTCGTCCGTCGCGTGGACGACGACCTTGGTAATCATATCAGAGTGCTTCTGACCGCAGTACTCCGTACAGAACAAGTCGAACGTTCCAACTTCCGTAGCTTCGAACCAGAGGCCCGAATAACGTCCCGGGACCACATCCTGCTTCACGCGGAAGGCCGGTACGAACAGACTGTGAATCACGTCCTTGGACTGCATGATCAGGCGAACGGGCGTTCCGACAGGCACGTGCAGTTCGGAATCGACAGCTCCGGTGCCGTACTTGAACTGCCAGGACCACATCTGGCCTGTCACGTTGATGTCGTAGGTCTCTGCCGGGGGGCTTCGCATATCGACATACCCGGTGAAGCCCCACCAGAAGATCCCGAGAACCAGGATTCCGGGGACAACCGACCACGTCACTTCGAGCGGCGTGTTGTGCGACGGGCTCTTTTCAGGCTCCTGACCTTCCACGCGACGGTACTTCACGACGAAGTAGCACATCAGCGCGACGATGATCACGAAGAAGAACGTCGACAGCCAGAAGATGAAGTAGTAAATCGCATCGACGTTGGCAGCAAAGGTCGATTGCTGCGAGGGAAACGGGTCGAGCAGATTCCGAAAAGTTTCCATGGTGAGTCAGTTACCGTAACGAGGTAAAAAATCGTGTTGATTGTCTTCAGGTGGCCGAGATGCTGGGAGCACCCAGTCGCTGTTCTTCGCGGCGAGCCTGACGGGAAGCTCGGCTGCGGGCGACTCGATGGCAGGCCCAGAAAATCAATCCCAGTCCCAGGATGCCCAGTCCGCCGCCCACTTTCATAATGTTGCGGGCAACCGGAGCGTAACGTCCTTCTTCGGCATCGTAGTGAAAGCAGATCAGCAGGAACTTGTCGAACGCGTTGCCAATCTTGCCTTCGCTGGCTTCCACCAGGGAGAGCCGTAATGTATTTGGCGGGAATTCAATCCCGTAGTGATATCGCGAGATCCGTCCGTCTGGTGTGCACGTCGTGAACACAGCCGGATGCGAGTATTCCTTCTTCTTCGGCAGGTAGACATACTCAATGCCCAGGGCATTCGAGAGTCGTCCGATCGACGCTTCGTGGCCAGTTAGAAATCGCCATCCGTCAGGATCGGCCTTGGAACCGTACGATTCGAGATACTTCTCTTTCGTGGCCCGGGCCTGCTCCGGTTTTTCGTTCGGATCGAGACTGACCGAGACAATGCGGTAGTCCTTTCCGGCAACCAGATCGACTTCCTTCAGGGAGTTGATCATCCCGTTGAGCTGCAGAACGCAGAGCATCGGGCAGTTGGAGTAGTTCATCGACAGAACAACCGGAATATCGCCTTCGAAACAATCTCCAAGACGGATCGCCCGGCCGGTATCGTCCACGAACTGCAGATCGAGCGGAAGCTCTTCGTTGAGATGCTCAACGACTTCCGTTTCTGTCAAAGCCGCGGGAGTGAACTGACTTCGCGGATCCTGCCCTGCGCAATCCGCCGTCGCGGCGAACATCACGCCGAGAGCAAGCAGACTGGAGAGGCAGGAATAAGCGTTCATGGAATTTCGTGTGGTTCTATCTGTTAAATACGTTGGAGATCGACTCGTTGAACGATTGTTCTAGCCTTCCGAGGGCTGCGAGCTCTTCATTTCTTCGAGCACTTCACTCATTGCTTTTTCGATGGGAATGGAGACTGCACCCTTTTCCCGGTCAACCCAGGAGTACGTGTTCAGTTCCGTCTGCTGCTCCTCGATCATCTCGTTGGTGAGGACGAGCGGAGCATCAACGACCTTCCGCTGATGTTCGATGGCCTGGAACTGGTAGTACAACACCTGTGCGGCGACGATGATCACGAAGGTCAGAGCCGCAGAAACGATCCCTACGAGAGTGATCGTGCCGGTATGTAAGTCATCATAACGAGCCATGGTCGCATCCGTTGTTAGTAATTGCCTCGAATCGTTTCGCGACTGCCATTCAAGTTCGGCGTCACGAGTCGGCTGCAATCTGTTCTGTCCTGATTTCTCCGAGCAGCCCGGTCATTCTGTATTATGACCGTTGCTGATGAATCAACCAGAGGATCACTACTCCATCGCGGCGATTCGCCGCACGTTTGTCCGCTGTGTGAGCTGCCAGCGACGTTCTCTCAATCAGTCGCTGGCGGCTACGCTTAAATGTTGTGGAACGCCAGCGATTCCTGCAGGCGAGGATCTTTTACCGCCAGCAGATTGAAGTCGGCCGACAGCTTCACCAGTCCAAAGGTGAACAATCCCACGACACCGAGAAGGCTGAAGATGTCGATCAATCCAAAGGCTGGCGTCTCGGGGGAGACTTCCGGAATGATCAGCCAGTACAGGTCGATCCAGCACATCACGAGCAGGAAGACCGCCCATGAGGTCAGCTGAACCGGATTCCGCTTCACCGTGCGGGACATGAGTCCGAGGAACGGAATCACGAAGTGACCGACGATCAGCAGCATCGAAATGACTTCCCAGCCATTCTCCTGCCGACGCATGTACCACATCGTTTCTTCCGGGATGTTCGCGTACCAGTAAAGGAGGTACTGGGAGAACGCGATGTAAGCCCAGAAGCAGTTGAAGCCGAAGAGCAGCTTGCCGATATCGTGACGATGCTCCGCGTTGACGGTTTGATTCAGGACGCCATTGCGATTGGCCATGAAGACCATGATGGCCAGCGTGGCGTAGAAGGCGACATTCGCGTTGGCGAAGTAGTAGACGCCAATGATCGTGCTGAACCAGCGGGGATCAAGCGACATGATCCAGTCGATCGCAGCGAAAGTCAGCGAAAGAGCAAACAGGATCAGGCTCACGGCTGCGTAGCGTTCCATCTTCAGGCTCAGCTGAATATCGCCGGTCTTGTCCTGGCGAGCCGAGGTCATCAGATAGAAGCGGGCGCACAAAATCCAGAAGGCGAAGTAAGCCACGGCCCGGATCGTGAACCAGGTCGGGTTCAGATAGATCTGCTTGTGATTGAGCAGCGGGTCATGCGAAGCAACTTCCGGGTTGTTCCACAGGAAGAGCGTGTCGCTGCCGGAAATGACCAGGAACAGGATCGGCAGAAACATGACGACCAGCGGCACAAAACCGTTGGTGAGGATTTCGGCCAGACGACGAACGACAGCACTCCAGCCTGCCCGTGTAATGTGCTGAATCAGCACGAAGAACAGGGCTCCCAGCGAAATGCTGAGGGCAAAGGTGAAATTGTGGAGATAGCTGAACTGCAGGCGGGCCCAGTTGCCGGACACCGCGGCGATAATGACAGCCAGCAGCAGTCCTGCCACTCCGGCGTACAACGCCAGCGTGCCCAGTTGTCCGGAATTCTGTTCGAGAGTTCCGGGCTCTTCAACAGGAAGTGTATGTCCGTGGTGTGCCATGTTGGTATCAGTCGTCGAAAAAGAGATTCGCTGGCTCGAGTGCTTATCGAAAGCTGTTCACATCCGGGCGGATTCGGTCTCCCGCCACATGCTGCTTACTCGCCGCTTCTTTAACCTGAAATATGAAAGTGTTGACGATCCCTCAGAAGGACGGCTCTCAGTTCGCTTCCGCCTGCAGTCGCTGCTGTTCTTCAGCCGGCAACTGATCGATCGTTGCCGAACCTGCTTTCTGCAGAGCACGGACATAAAGCACGATGGCCCAGCGGTCCTGAATCGGAATCTGTGAGGCGTAACCCGGCATCTTTCGGACGCCGTGAGTGATTGTGTTGAACAGCTGGCCGACGGGCTGATTGCGAATCGGTTCGTCGTACAGAGTGATCGGCTTGATCCAGGTACCAATGCCCGGCGAACCAGCCTGCAGTTCCATCGCCCGGCGAGACACAAGGCCATCGCCCTTACCGGTCATGCCGTGACAAACCGCACAGTAGATGTTGTAGCGAGCCTGTCCGCGTGCCATCAGATCTTCCGTCGGCTCGACCGGAAGTTCGGTCACCCAGGGAACGGTCGACAGATTAAACGTGGTCCCATCCGGGTTCTTGGCGTTCGGAAGCAGCATGCTGCGATCGACATTTTCCGCCTGCTCCGGCTGCAGTCCTTCCGAGAACGCGACATCTTCATAGAAATCGCCCCGGGCCAGCGTGCCGGCAATGACCGGCCGCATGGTGCGGCTGTCCGCAAAGACCGGAGAGGCTTTCTGCGTCTTCGCCTTTGGCTGGAAGTCCATGTCAGTCAGAATTTCGATTCGCGGAACATCCGACGGAATCGCCCGCATCCGAGCGATGAGAACGAGCGGAATCAGACCAATAACAAGCAGGAAGACGGCAACTGGAGCCAGCAGCTTCGGCAGAGCCGCGCTTTCGTGCGGTTCCATGCAGGGAACGACCGTGGTCGGATTCAACGAATTCAGGAACGTCTTGGTATCCTCTTCGTGGAACTTCGGATCTTCCGACTCGATGCCCAGGAAAAAGCCGTTCGTGGTCACCTTCTGGAACGGATCGACCAGGAAGATGCGATTGTAGAATCGCGGCAGATTGTTCAGAGCCAGCATGCCGATCAACGCACCGAAGGCCGAGAACAGAACCGTCAGTTCGAACGTCACCGGCATATCAGCGGGGATGCTGAAGAACGGTTTGTTACTGATGATGTACTTGTAGTCCCAGGCGTTCGTGAAGAACTGCAGTGCCAGAGCCGTGATCGACCCCATGGCCGCACAGCAGAGCACGATGAACGGCAGGCGTGTCGGCTTCGTGCCCATGGCATCATCGATGCCGTGAACGGGAAATGGCGTGTAGCAGTCGAAGCTCTTGAAGCCGGCGTCGCGCGTCTTCTCGGCGGCGTGCATCAGCGAAGGAACATCGTCGAACTGGGCCACGTAGCCGGCGAGCGTCGGCTCGGGCGGAGCCTGAGGCTCGGCTGCGGTTTGATGTTCAACGTCTGTTGACATAGGAACCTCTTCAGTATTTACGGAAGAGAGCAATCGACGCTCTCACTTCGGTATGGATGATCTCGATGTCGTTATTGGATGTCGGTCGTCGCTTAGATCTCGGCCGTTTTCGGGTCCGGATCGCGATGCTGAGCGTCCGGCATGATGCTCTTCACTTCCGCCATGGCGACCACCGGCAGGAACCGGCAGAACAGCAGGAACAGCGTGAAGAACAGACCGAAGCTTCCGATCAGCATCAGCACGTCGATCGGCGTCGGCGTGAAGTAACCCCAGCTGGACGGCAGGAAGTCACGGCTCAGCGAAGTAATCGTGATCACGAATCGTTCGAACCACATCCCGATGTTCACGAAGATGCAGATCACGACCATGAAGATCGGATTCGTGCGGCACCATTTGATCCAGAAGAACTGCGGACTGATGACGTTGCAGGAAACCATGGTCCAGTACGCCCACCAGTAAGGACCGAAGGCCCGGTTCACGAAGGCGAACTGTTCGTAAGGGTTACCGCCGTACCAGGCGATGAAGAATTCCATGGCGTAGGCGTATCCGACGATCGTACCGGTCGCCAGAATGATCTTGCACATGTTTTCCAGGTGACGCAGCGTAATGATGTCTTCGAGACCGCAGAGCTTGCGAGCCGGTACGAGCAGCGTAACCACCATGGCGAACCCGCTGAAGATGGCCCCGGCGACGAAGTACGGCGGGAAGATCGTGGTGTGCCAGCCAGGCAGCTGCGAAACGGCGAAGTCGAAGGACACGATGGTGTGCACGGAAAGCACCAGCGGCGTCGCCAGAGCAGCGAGCAACAGGTAAGCCTTTTCGTAGCGACTCCAGGCCCGAGCCGAACCGGTCCAGCCCAGCGACAGGACACCGTAAACGATCTGGCGAACGCGGCTCTTGGCCCGATCGCGGAAGGTCGCAAGGTCGGGGATCATCCCCATGTACCAGAACAGAAGCGACACAGTTGCGTACGTCGAAACGGCAAACACGTCCCACAGCAGTGGACTACGGAACTGCGGCCAGAGCAGCATCGTGTTCGGCAGCGGGAACAGGAAGTAAGCGAACCAGACGCGACCGATGTGAATCCCCGGGAACAGACCGGCACAGATGACCGCGAAGATCGTCATCGCCTCGGCTGCCCGGTTGATCCCTGTTCGCCAGTTCTGACGGAACAGGAACAGAATCGCGGAAATCAGCGTACCGGCGTGACCGATACCGACCCAGAACACGAAGTTCACGATCGGCCAGCCCCAGAAGACCGGAGACATGTTACCCCAGACTCCGACCCCGTTCAGGAGCAGATGCACGATGCACATCTTGAGGATGACGAGCCAGATCAGCGAAATCCCCAGAGCGACGAAATACGCCGGTGGGATCTTCGGCTTTTCGGCCAGCAGACAAACCTGATCGGTGACCGTCTGGTAGTTGTTATCGCCGGTGACAAGCGGAGCCCGCTGTCCCGGAATTTCCTTTGTATTGTCGTAAGAACCGAGGGAAATCGAAGCCATAGTTCAACTCAACCAGGTCTAAGTAAAAGTACGTTCTGTCTGCCTGTGATTATTCGCTGGTGCCAACCGGCGAAGACGTTCCGGCAGGAGACGAGGTCCCTGCAGGTGTCGACGTTCCGGCTGGTTTGCTGTGCCCGTGATCGGCCCCATGATGGTCGGCCTTGCCGTGAGCATCGTGACCGTGATCGCCGTGGCCATGATCATCATGTCCGTGCTCGGCTTCATGGTGGGTGCCGTGCTCATCACCGTGATCGGCATGCTCTGCATCGTGACCGTGCTCGCCCGGCTGCAGGTAATAGGTATCCTTCAGCGACGGATGCGGGTTACGAACGCGGGCCAGATACTGTGTTCGCGGCTTCGTGTTCAACTCGGCCAGCATGCCGTAAGCACGTGGATTGGCGTGATTGCGAGACACTTCGCTCTGGTCGTCCTGAATGTTGCCGAACACGATGGCGTTCGTCGGGCAGGCTTCCTGGCAGGCGGTTTCGATCTCGCCATCGCGAATGAGGCGACGCTCGTTCTTCGCGGTGATCTTCGTGTTCTGAATACGCTGCACGCAGTAGGTACACTTCTCCATGACCCCGCGGCTGCGGATCGTCACTTCCGGGTTCATCACCAGCTGCACGAGCTGCTTCTGCTCTTCCATCAACGGCAAAGCGTTGCTGTAGTAGTTGAAGCGACGAACCTTGTACGGGCAGTTGTTGGCACAGTACCGGGTTCCAATACAGCGGTTGTACGCCATATCGTTCAGACCTTCGTGGCTGTGAACCGTGGCGGCCACCGGGCAGACCTGCTCGCAGGGAGCGTTCTCGCACTGCATACACAGAACCGGCTGCGTCGAAATGCCGACGTTTTCCGGATGATCGGGATCACCAACAAAGTAGCGGTCGATGCGAATCCAGTGCATCTCGCGGTTGCGAGCGACCTGATCCTTACCAACGACCGGCACGTTGTTTTCGGCCTGACAGGACACAGTACACGCGTTACAGCCGATACAGCGGGCGAGATCGACGCTCATGCCCCACTGATAATCGCCAGTCCAGTCCCGCTCTTCCCAAAGAGATTCAATCCGGGCCGGCATGTGAACGCGATGCGTCGCGAACGACGGATGTTCTTCGTATTCGTCTTTCGTACCTTCTCGAACGAGGGCACCGACACGCTTGCCGATTTCGTTCATCCCGGCAACATCGATCGCCCAGTGCGACTGCGTCGTTGCGAGCGGATAACTGGCTCCGACGGGCGTCACCTTGACGCTGTTGTCGTAACCCATGGCACCGAGAGCCATCACATCGTAGGTGCTGCTTCCGACGGTCGGCACGTCATCCTGAGCACAACCGCCGACATGGCCGGCCAGCGTGCGGCCGTAACCGACGCAGACGCCGTAGGTGTTGTCCGCGATGCCCGGCATCTGGAACACAGGCACGGTCATCTTGTAGTCGCCACGAGCAATCGTGACCTGATCGCCGTCCTTCAGCTTCTGCTTTTTCGCCGTATTCGGGCTGATGATCGCGACGTTGTCCCACGTGACCTTCGTCAGCGGCTTCGGCGTTTCCTGGAGCCAGGCGTTGTTCGCAAAGCGTCCGTCGTAAACCGTTTCATCCGGAAGATAGACCACTTCCGCAGCCGGAGCGTCCCCTTCCGAAGCAGCTGAGCCAATCGACTCGAACCAGCTGGTGAGCTGACCTTCGAGATCGCCGGAAATCTGTGGCGAAGCGACCGGCGTCAGAGCTGAGTTCTGCACGAAGCCATCGTGAACTGCCTTTTCCCAGTTGCGTCCGCTGGTGCCGGGAACAAGCGTTTCGATTGTCTGACGAACGATCCCCTGCCCGTCTTTGACAGACTGATTGAGCAGCAGAGCCAGCAGCTCGATCTGAGAACGACCGCGGTGCAGTGGCTGAATCAGAGGTTGTTGAATACCAATCGTGCCGTCCCAGCTGCGACCATCGCCCCAGGCTTCCAGGTCGTGAGTTTCCGGCACGTACCAGGTGCAGAGATCCGAGGTCTCATCGTCGTATTCGCCCAGACGAATCGACGTGGGAACCTTGGCGATCAGTTCGCCGAGGCCGAGTTCCGCTGGAGCATTGTAGGCCGGATTGCCGCCGAGAATGATCAGCGTTTTGACCGTCCCCGCCTTGAGGTCATCGACCAGAGTCTGCAGGCCGGCGGCATGCGTCGGGCGATCCGCGTCGGGAATCGAGACTGCCGTTACGGTCTGGCCAAGGTTGCCGAGCAGACTGTTCAGCTGCAGGCAGGCGGCGTGAACTTCCGGAGGCTGACGCGGACCAGCCACGATCAGCGAACGACCGCGATGAGAAGTCAGATCATCGACGATCGCGTCCAGGAAGGCCCGTTTCGGATCATCGGAATGACCGGCTTCGGTTTCTGCCGCCCCGCCGAGAACACCCTGCAGGCGATCACGGAGCTCCGCGACGAAGGCACCAATTTGCGAGGTTGCCAGCGGGAAGCGATGATCAGCAGCCATGCCCAGCGATGAATAGCAGCTTTCCACCGCGTAGACGCGGTTCATCTCGCCATTCTCGGGAACGCGACGATTCGCCCATTCCTTGGAGTGACGGAGAGCATCGGGATGGAAGTCAAACAGATCGGAATCGAGACCCACAACAACATCAGCATTTTCAAGCTGATAACGAACCCGCAGACGACTGCCGAGCGCCATCTCAGCACCGAGCAGTTCGTTATCGCGAGAAAGCGGTTCGTACTCGACCCACTGCGAAGTCGGGAGCGTCTGCTGAAACTCCTCTTTCAGCCGCTGACGAGAAGGCGACGAACTGGCTGATGCCAGTACGCGAACATCGGCTCCGCCATTCCCCTGCACACTGGAAAGCCAGCCTGAGGCGAAGTTTTCGAACTGCTCCCAGGTACGGGCCTTGCGTCCCGACTTTGTCTTTTCGCGGAGAACAGCCGCATCCTTGGCATTGTACAGATTATTGTGCCCACCGGTTTCGACATCCCGCGCGATGCGATCGGGATCGTAAAGGCCGAGCACGCTTCCCTGAGTGAGACCGTCGGAACCGGCGAACCCCTGCGGATGCTCGCGGTTCACATCGACCTTAATCGGGCGACCGTCGAACGATGTGGCGAGCACACCGATGGCGACCCCGGAGCGCTCCACCAGCGTGGCGTATTTTACCGGGACACCGGGAATGCGATTGGCGGGCCGCTCGACGTAGGTCAGAATCTTTTCATCTTCCCAGCGGCAGCCGGCCACTCCAGCCAGCGTGAGCGAAGCCCCCATCACCTGCAGCCAGCGACGACGGGACACCCCTTCCGGGATCACCGAAGCTGCCTCCGGAAACTCCCGGTGCAGATACTCGTGAAAGGCCGGTTGCTCGTAATACTCTTCCAGACTACGCCAGTATTTTGCCATGGATCTCAGGATCTTGATTGAATTAAACGTTACCGAACCAACCCACGCCGCGAACTAGCGGTGACAGGTCGAACAGTTCTCCTGCGGGTGAATCCGCAGGCTTTCGGCGATTTCCTGACCGATATTTTCCTGTCCCGGCCCCGGCTCCCAGGCCAGGTTGGTGACTTCATCAACAGGACGCAGGCTCGGCGTCGGATTGCGGTGGCACTTCAGGCAGAAGCCCATGGCCAGCGTCGCTTTCTGCTCAACCACTTCCATGCGATCGACGCGTCCGTGACAGGAAACACAGCTCACCCCACGGGTCACGTGAGCACTGTGATTGAAGTACGCATAGTCCGGCAGGTCGTGAACTTTCCGCCAGACAACGGCCTGACCAGTGGCAGCAGACTCGCGAATCGGCTGCAGTTTCAGACTGTTAACATGGATGGCCACAGTCGGCGACTGACCGTTCTCATCGACGCCCTGATGGCAGTTGAGACAGGTCGCCACGGGCGGAATCGCCGCATGAGCAGCCACTTCGACCGTGTTGTGGCAGTACCGGCAGTCCATTTTCAGATGACCGGCATGCAACGCATGACTGAAGGGCACGGGCTGTTCGGGTCGGTACCCGACATCCGACGTCAGCGGGTGAACGGCGTAGGCGAACAGGCCCGTATAGTAGAGAGCCCCGATCCCCAGAAACCCGGCCACGGCCGGCAACAACGGGTTAATCCAGGCTGGAAAGTGAAATCGACTCATTTAATCACCAGGCTGTGCAGAGACTCCGAAAGCGGAAACTGAGTGCCGGACCCGCAGAATGGGCAGGCGGCAGTTCGGATAGACCTGCGGAGTTAAACGTGGAAACTCCCCTCCGAGAAGTACGTCGAATGATAGTGACTTACCCTGAAAATGGAACCGCGACAGGTAGTCACGTTACGTGACAAATTGCCGCAGAAATCTGTCACAGTTGCAGGAGTTTTCAACATTGCTCTCGAAGCGTTTCTGCCCTGTTTTCTCGAAGAAAACTGCAAATTCGCCGAAGCGCAGGCGAGCGCACAAGGGCACTCGAACAGCAGCCGCATCAGCAGATGCCAAAGTGTCGCAGCGCGCCCGGGATAACGAAAAACGGGTTCCTGTCAGTTTCAGGAACCCGTTCGGTTTTTCGGGATGGAGAATCCGAGTGCAAAGTCAGGCCTTGGCAGCTCCGTTCCCTTCGGCAGGCTTGGCCGCGGGGCGCTCTTCGTCCGGCAGACGACTGTCGCTGGCAACCTCGGCCTCTTCGCCGTGCATTTTGACCAGCGTCTCGGGCAGCTCGACGCCGCCAATGTCCTTCATCACCTGAAGCATGGGAGGCAGAGTCCGCGACATTCCCTGCAGGAAGTTGGAGACATTACTCTTATCCCCATTCCCCCCATTCTCCCAGACCACGATCTTGTCGAACTTAATCTTGGAGATCGCCTCGGCCGAAGCACTCGCCAGTCCGTCGAGATGTTCGAGCAGCAGCATCTGGAAGGCTTCTTTGGAGCCGCCGCAGGCGCTGATGATCTCGCGGAGACCTTCCCCCTTCTTGGCGAGGATTTCGTACTGCCCCCGAGCCTCGGCTTCGAGCTTGGCGTACGTCGCGGCGGCATCGGCTTCCGCTTCGAGCCTTTTTCGCGCAGCGGCGGCTTCCGCTTCGACAATCGTCCGGGCCTTCTCGGCTTTGGCCGGTGCTTCCAGCTTGGCCCGCTGTTCGGCTTCGACCTTCTCGGCTTCCGCCAGAGCAGCTTTCGCCATGGCACGGTTCTGCACTTCGAGAACAGCGGCTTCGGCTTCTTTTTCACGGGTCTTGGACCGTTCGTACGCCTCGGCTCGTTTCACCTGCAAAGTCGCCTGTGCTTCCGCGACCTCGGCATCGGCGACTGCTTCCCCGCGATACGCCTCGGCATTCGCGTTGGCGACGGCCACCCGCTTTTCCCGGTTGGCATCGGCGACGAGCGTTTCCTGTTCGAACATCGCCCGCTGCTTGCCGTATTCTTCTTCTTTGGTCAGCTCGGCAACACGAACAGTCTTTTCGCGATCGGCTTCGCGGATCCCGATTTCCTGCTCGCGGCGGGCGTTGGCCACCTGAATTAACTTGTCACGCTCGGCGGCGACAACCCGGATTTCCCCGAGCTTTTCCTGCTCGGCAACATCCCCGCGGGCCTTCTGAACTGCTTCGGAGGCGGCTTTCTGTCCAATGGCCTGAATGTATCCCGATTCATCGGTGATGTCGGTGATGTTCACGTTGATCAGCACGAGGCCGATCTTCTTGAGTTCCGGCTCCAGCGAATTCTGAATGCTGCTCAGGAACTGTTCACGGTCGCGGTTAATGTCTTCAATCATCATCGAAGCAATAACCTGCCGCAGCTGACCGAAGATAATGTCTTCCGCCTGCTTCTTGACCGCCTGACTGTTCAAACCAAGCAGACGAATCGCCGCGTTCTGCATCAGCTGAGGTTCGGTGCCGATCGCCACGGTGAAGACCGACGGGACGTTGACGCGGATGTTCTCACTCGAGAGAGCATCCTTCAGCGGAACTTCGATTTGAATCGGTTCCAGGGAAAGATACGCGTAGTCCTGAATGATCGGCAGAACGAGACGACCACCCCCGTGAATCGTCGTCGACGACTTTCCTCCACCGACGCTTCCGTAAACAACGAGAATCTTGTTACTCGGGCAGCGCTTATAGCGGGTGGCCAAAAAGAGTCCCGCGCTAACCAATGCGAGCACGGTGAAGATGATTGCGCCAGCGATCATAGGGTCACTGAAGAACCCGAGCTGCGCAATCGGTAGAATTAGGTGCGACATGAGAGCGACCTCGTGATGAAAGGAACGTCAGACGGAAGCAGACGCGGAGTCCGCGGCTGCGGTCGTTGACTGTGGCGAGCGAACTTCGACCGAATCTTCGCCGGTCACCCGTGTCACAACGATCGGGGTTCCGGTCTTCAACGCGGGTCCATCCGTTGTGGCGCGATATTCCATCGTGCGCCCTCCCAGGGTGATGTGCACTTTGCCGGCTCCGCTGTCCTCGCCGGGAATCGTGAGATAAACGGTCCCCAACGCGCCCACAGCTTCCCCGATTCTCACGGTACCATCCGAACGCAGCTTGTAGATCTGCTTAAAGCTCCAGCCAACCAGATAGAGCATCGCCAGAGCGGCCAGGCAAGCTGTGGCGAAGGCTTTCTCCTGCGGCATGTGCTGCAGAGCCCCCAGTCCTGTCAAACCGAAGACCGTGGTCGCGGCGACAATCGAACGGAAGCTGACAATTCCGACGAACCAGCCATCGCTGAGCGCATCGGGGTGATGGTCGAAATCGACCTCAGCGTCTCGCAGCGAGACATCGCCGTCGGCATCCGGGATGTCGGCGTCGGGAACGTCGAGCTCCGGCGTATCGAAATCCAGATCGCCGCCGCCATCGAGCCCGATCAGGAGCATGATGAACTGAACGGTAAAGATGGTGCCGCCAATGACGGCACACCATGTGAAGAGACTTTCCATGGACGACTCCGCTGAGAACGCCGGGGGAGAGGGGAATCCATCATCCATCGACTTTAACGTCGGAACCGTCCGTCGGTTCACGGAAAATCACTCAGTTCAGAAAAACTTCGAGCCTCCGCGTCGATGAAGACAGACGGAGACTCGTGGGAAATCCAGAGGCTGAACCGCAAGAAAATCTACTGCAGTAGACCTGCTTGCGAATCACTACCAGTTGTACGGATACGGCGGCAGATCGTGATTGGGGTGCATATAATAAGGAGCGGGCGGAGCCAGAGGGGCCATCCGGTAATCCCAGGTATACGGCATCCAGTCGATGGTATACGGGCCGTAATACGATTTCGGAGCGTAGTAGCCACCGTATCCATATCCGTAGCCGGTGTAGCCGTAGCCGGCGTAGGAGTGCGAATGGGCATCGGCGTAGGCTTCGGGCGAAGGCATGGTTTCTTCAGACCCGGTAAACGGATCGCCTTCTTTCAGCCAGATGTTCCGGTATCGCACGGGATTGCCGTGGTCCTGCAGCAGAATGGTCATCGGCTCGGGACCTTCCGGCTTGCCGGCTCCCGTCTTTGTGGTGATCTCGACGGCGTCGTGAATGACGATTCCATTGTGCTTGACCGTGATTTTCATGTTCTCGGTCTTGTTGCCTTCGTCATCGAAGCGGGCGGCCCGGAACTTGATGTCGTATGTCTGCCAGCTGAGTGGCGGCAGACACATGTTGCGTTCCGGAGCTTTCACGCGATAGATGGCTCCACAGTGGTTGAACGCCAGCGGATCGCCGAACGAGTCGAGCACCTGGACTTCATACCGACGCTGCAGATAAACCCCACTGTTGCCCCGATCCTGGGACGTGCCGAGAGGCTTGTACGGCAGACGGAATTCGAGATGCAGCGTGAAGTCGCCGTAGGCATCGACGGTTTCGCAGCCTTCCTGGAGCAAACCATCCTCGGTGACCTTCATGTTCTTCCAGTGATCGTTCTCACGGCCATCGAAGAGAACGACGGCATCGGAAGGAGCAGGCAAACCGATGGTTGCACTGCGACGGTCGTACTTCCGCAGCACGCCGAGGGAGCGACCGTTTCCATCGGAGAAGAACGCCTGATTGCGAGCGACGCTCACGTTGAAGTCGCCGACTTCAGCAGCGACCACGCCGTCTTCCAGAACTGACTGAGCCCGCTGCGGCTCTTCTTCATCCCAGCCATCGCCGGGAAGTCCACCGTCGTAGAGTACGACATCGAAGTTCTGCTGTCCGCGGGCGACGATCTGCAGGCCGACCTTGCCGGCTCCCGGCAGGTAGCCCATGTATTCCCCCTGGTAACGGAAGTCGCTGTCGACTTCCGCCAGATTCTGCGTTGCGGGCGGCGGATCCTTGGGAGCAGCTGTCAGCATTTCGCCCTGAAAAAGAGCCGCGGCGGCAATCAGCAATCCAGAAACAGCTGGTGATTTGGAAATGAGCACAGGAACCCCTCGTTGCATCGGTGCAGTAGTCAAAGTTGCACATCGAACCCCGAGCACACTCAGCCGGGAACATCGACGAATAGTTCTACTCTGCCATCCGGGGGCAACCGCTCGCAAGATTCTACCCGCGAAGCAACCGAAGAATCTGCAAACTGCAGAAATCGTAGCGGGTCCAGCGAACGGTCCGATGATTCGGGTTGTGCCCCGATGTGGTGTTTTGGCAACACGGATGAAGACATTACCGGATGACTCAGACGCGTGCGTCTGAGTGGCGGAGCCACAGGAGGTCGGTATCCGGGGTTGTCTCGCTCATTGCTGAGTTCTTACTGAAGAATGTTGCAGCCGCGTTTCCCAGATGTGCGGCTCGATGTGTCGTCTGAGGCCGACTGGTGAGCCTCGCTGAAGACAAGCCTCTTGTTGCTTGGGCACGCGGAGTTTATTGCTCAGAGGATTTTGAATGCACAACTTTGGGGTAGCCCCGGTTGATTCAACCGGGGTGGCGAAGCCACAAGAGGTCGCACTCGACGCCTGAGCTATTTCATGCGAGACCTCGTGCCGACTGCGTCGGCCCCGGTAGCGGAGCAACCGGGGCTACCCACTGTTACTTTTGGACGGGAGTTCGAACGAGTCTCGCTGAAGACAGGCCACTTGTTGCTTGCGCAACACAGAGATGAATCTCTGTGCCATCCGTGCGGGGCGATCGATCTGACCTGGCTGGCCGAGAACGGCGTTATTCATGCGATGAAACGAAGCATGCCCACGCGAGCGTGGGCATGGCACCTGAGATTGTGATCCCGGAATGGTGAATCCGAGAGGGTGACTACTCTTTGTGGGAGAGGCCGGTGAGGTTCGTTTTGATACGGCAGATATACATGTCGGCGGTCATGTAGAGGGTCTTGCCATCCGGGCCGCCGAACGTGCAGTTCGAAGTCCGTTCGCCGGTGCTGATCCGTCCCAGGAGTTTGCCTTCCGGCGTGAAGACGTAGACGCCGCCGGGTCCGGTGGCGAAGATTGTTCCGTCCTGAGCGACAGCCATGCCGTCCGGCAGACCGGGCAGAGACTTCACATCTTTGGTCGCATCGTACAAGAGGCGACTCTTACCGAGGGAACCATCACTGTTGATCGGGAATGCCTTCCAGATGGCCGCTTCGGGATCGGACTGGGCGACGTATAGAGTCTTCTCATCCGGAGACAGGGCCACGCCGTTCGGGCGTGTCATTTCTTTGGTCAGCAGGGTCAGCTTGCCGTCCGGTTTGAGTCGATAGACCCCGCAGAAGTCGAGTTCGCGCAGCGGATCTTCCCAGCGGTTTGGCAAGCCGTACGGAGGATCGGTGAAGAGAATGTCTCCACTGCTGTGGACAATCAGGTCGTTCGGACTGTTGAGCCGCTTCCCCTGATAATTGTCGACGAGCGTCCGCTTGCCACCATTCTCGGTGAGAATCGACAGACGCCGATCGCCATGTTCGCACGACAGCAGACGCCCTTCGGCATTGAGCATGAGTCCGTTGCAGCCCGGCTCTCCGCCGTAATCGGCCACGCCGGTGTAACCACTCGGCTTCATGAAGAGCGAAGCCCCCTTCCCTTCCTCCCAGCGATAAACGGAGTTCCGGGGAATGTCGGAGAAGAGCAGATGCCCCGGTTCACCCGGCACCCAGACCGGGCCTTCAGTCCAGTCGAAGCCGGCGGCAACGACTTCGATCGCGGCGTCTTTCGGAATGATCTTGTCGAACTTCTTCTCGAATCGCAGCACTTCTCCCAGATGCGGAAAATTCAGGGTATCCTGAGCCAGACAGGGAGTGGTGAAGAGCACCAGAAGCGGAAGAGCAAGAAGTCGGATCATCGCGGCGGCTTTCTGAGAGAGATCGATCTGCACGGGGCCTCATTTCGCATCAGGCCCCATCGATGAGTAGGGATAACACGAACCTGAACGACACGCAACTGACTTCCATTCCGCCGTTCTCCCTGGTCTGCTGTCAGAGATGCGCGACTTTCAAACTGCGATTGAAGTGAGACCTGATGAAACTTATCTCCACTGCATTGCTCCTGATCATGGGACTGCTTCTCGGTTCCGAGCATGGATCGTCGGCCTGCGCAGAAGAGAAGCGGGAGCGTGGAAAGAAGTTTATCGAATGGTCGGCCGTCGAGCCGGACAGTCGTACGGTGAGAAGACTGGCCGGGCAGTTCGAACAGACCCCGTTCGATGGATTCGTCTTCCGCACCACGACCGCAACCGGCGAGCAGATGATGTGGCAGATGTGGGGCGGACGGAAGTATGAATTTTCAGAGTTCGCGCATGTCGTCAACGACTTGAAAGCGACGGAGTTCACCCGCCCGATGGCCTACTTTGTTCGCGCAAACGTCACGCCGGGCAAAGTCGACTGGTTTGATGACGAGCGCTGGGAAACAATCTGCCACAACTTCGGCGTCGCGGCTCGGCTGGCCAAAGCGACCGGCAGCAAAGGGCTGCTCTTCGACACGGAGCAGTACGCCTATCGACCGTTCGATTCTGAAGAGATCGAAAAGGACTTCCCCTGCGATGCCGAGAAACGCAACGAGCAGGTGAAGCAGCGGGGGCGGGAATGGATTAAGGCAATCAACGCCGAGTTCCCCGAGGCGACGATTCTGATGACGTTCGCGTATCGGGCCTCCCGCCAGTCAGAAGAAGAACGATTTCGAGTCGGCAACTATGAACTGCTCGCCCCGTTTCTGGACGGCGTGCTGGAAGCGTGTGATGAGCGAACGACATTCATCGATGGCTGGGAGTACGCCTACGGATATCGAACGAGCGAAGAGTTCCGCAGGGCACATCGAATTATGACGAAGCGGGCGACAAAGTGGACAGCCAGCCCGGAGCGTTATCGCGAACTTTTTCACCCGGCGTTCGGCGTCTGGACCGATTACGCGATCCACGACTTCACCTGGAACAGTGACGACTGGTCGGGGAACTTTCACCAGCCTGCGGAGTTCGGAGAGCGGGTCCGCATGGCGCTGGAACAGACCGACGAGTATGTGTGGGTCTACTCGAGTCAAGCGAACTGGTGGACCGGAGACAATTTGCCCGTGGAATATCGCGAGGCACTGCGAAAGGCAAAATTGGGTGCGAATGCAAAAACAGCAGCCGCCCCGGAATGAGACGGCTGCTGCCTGAATTCGCTATCGCAGAGTGACCGAGCTTAAATCTCGAACATCGTCTGCAGCTGAACGATCAGCGGAGTGATCTGCGATCCGAGTCGAGTGAGTCGTTCGCGTTCGCTCCCTTCCAGCTTGTGGATGTACTCATCGTTCAGGTAGTTCCAGCCGCGAACCAGCGTATCACAACGGGCCCGCAGTTCGTCCGGCGTGGCGCCTTCGGAAAGATCGTAATGAATGTTACGGGCGAAGGCGGTGAACTGCTGGCAGGTGTGCAGTCCCTGAATCGAGAAGCGACGGTTGTACCGGGTGTTGGTCAGCACGTCGGCACTGAAACGTTCCTGCAGGTGTTCCCCGAAGTTTTCCAGAGAAGCCAGCAACTGCATGGCCCGGTTCCGATCGAAGGTCGACTTCAGCTGCAGAGCGTCCTGCATCGAAGAGATCGTCATATCGGTCGTCTTGATCATGCGGAGAATTTCCGATTCCGAGCAGGCCCGGTAAGCGGCTTCGAGCTGACGCCACTTCTGCTCCATGTTGCGGAACTCGGTCTGCAACTGCTGCATCGGACGGTTTTCTTTGATCGACTGACTCAGTCGCGTGTTTGCGGACGCCAGGTCCGGCGACACGCGGATGATGACATCGCGATCCTTCAGCTTCATCAGTTCGGCCAGCGTGGTGGCCTTGAACAGACGATCGATGTCATTGGTCAGCGTTTCGGTGAGTCGAGTCAGCTGACGGTTGTCGATCGCGACTTCGAGCCACAGCAGTTCATGCAGTTCACGGTCGGTCTGCTCGATTCGCTGCAGGCTGCGTTCGATGTAACGGTTCTGAAGCGGCCAGAGCTGGGAGGCGAAGGGGCCCCAGAGATCGTGGAACTTCTTGAATTCGCTGAGAGCAGCTTCGCGTGAGCGCTGAACATCGACAGCGGAAGCCATGAAGCGGACCTGCTGTTCGATGAGACGTGCCTGCACGAGCAGTTCGCGAGCCTGCTGAGTCCGGCCGAGTTCGATGGAGATGTCGTCCAACAGATTCCGAAGATCATTCTGCAGGGAGTCGGTCAGACGGAGAAACTCGCGCTGATCGATCTGCGGCGAGACGTCGAACAGCGTGCACAGCTGTTTGTCGAGTTCGTCGAGACGATTCACCGACGTTCGGGCGGCGTTGCTCAGTCCGCTGGTCGCTTTGAGGCGGTAGGACAGGAGACGCCAGTCACGGTCGAGAGTCTGGAACTCGTTTCGCAGCATCGTCCAGTCGGTGCCGCGATCGCTCAACTGCGTCAGCACGGTGGCTTGAGCCTGGACTTCCAGAGTTGAGTTCAAATGAGTTTTCAGGCTCAGATTCTGGTAAACATCGGTCGCCAGGGCATCGAACAGGCGGCTGGCTTCCTGACTGAACTGGCTGATCTGCGTGCGGAATGTTTGCGTCTGGTTGCCCGGACGGGTCGTCGGAGGGCCGTAGAACTGCTGGGATTGCTGGGAATCCTCCATGCGGCTTTCGATGAGGCTTCGCAGCAGGCTTTCGAACAGCTCCTGCCGTTGCTTGTTGTTCTGAGCGACTGCCACGTTGGCGGACAGGCAGACGGCAAAAAGAGCGAGACCGGTCCGAAACCGGACCTTCAGGGTACCCATTAGCAATTCCTCCTTGGACAGATTTCGGGCAACCGCTTGATGAACTCAAGGGATAGAGCGACCAGGTAATTCCGTTCTGAGTCGGGACGTATAGTAATTGCCACCACCAAGGAGCACAAACCGAATTTGAGCTCTTCACGTAAATTTCCGTCGACCCCCTGTCGCCCCAGAATATGGCCGACTAGAATCAAAGCAGACACCAGGAAAGACTTGCCGGAGACATTTGCCATGCCACAGACCGCTGTCATTATCGGAATTCTGCTCGTTCTGCAGGGACTCTATGGCTATCTGGGAGCCGAACTGGAAGATCGCAGTCCGACCGCGCTGATTCCCCTGTTCTTTGGAGCGCCGATCCTGCTTGCCGGTCTGGCGGCTTTCAAAGAGAGCTTTCGCATGCATGCGATGCACGTTGCCGTGCTGTTCGGCCTGCTCGGAGCGATCGCCGGCTGGGGACGTGGCATCATGCTCGCCATCAAGATGAGCAACGGAGCCGATGTGAACTCGCGAGCACTGACGATGGTCTTCGTGCTTGCGATCCTCTGCACAATCTTTGTTGTGCTCTGCGTCCGATCGTTCATCGCCGCCCGCAAACGCCAGCGAGCCGAGAAAGACGCCGCCGCGTAACACACGAGTGTCGCTGGTCAATTCGTACCGGCGGCATCCTGCCCAGTCGAACTTGCTTCGAACCGATATTAATGAAATCGGACGACCGAAGTTTCATGCAGGCGGAACTTCCGACAGGGTGGCACAGACATTCCTGTCTGTGCGATATCGACGTTTCATCTCCTACGCCGTCGGTCAGCACAGGACGATTCCGTCATCGCCTCTATCGTTTCTGACTTGATATCCGCAGCCAGATTTTCTCTCCACAGACAGGAATGTCTGTGCCACCGACTGGAATTGAGGGGAACGCGAATCCCAATCACCTGAATGCCGCACAGATTGCCGGACGGACGCGACGAGGGGGCGATCTGCTGATCAGTTTGTACGGAGCCTGAGAATTCTGATCGTTCGACCTTGTCGTGATACGCAAAATTGCCACAATCCATGGAGATGATGCAGCGGAGTGTTTGAGACATTGCGCAGGACCCGCATGCCCCTCCGCTGATCGCGTACGATCTTTTTGATGAAGGCTGATCAGGCCAAACCATGTCGGCTCCCACCTCCGATCAGGGCGATTCCAATGGATCGCACCTTGCTTCCGCCCCTTCCAGTAACGGTCACCCCAGCGTCGAAGACAACGCCCAGAGCCTGCTGTTTCTGGAGTCGCTCTACGAACAGTATCTGAGATCGCCCGACAGTGTCTCGCCGGAATGGCGGGAGTACTTCGCCGAACTCGATCGGCAGTCGGCGACCGACAACGGAGCCCGGCTGCGACCACAGCGGAAGCCGTTCTCGATCTTCAATCCGCCATCGATGAATGAAGGGGGCCTGCGTCGTCCGCAGCGACTTGAGGTCGCCGGTCGCCAGGAACGGCTCGACCAGCTCATCCGTAACTACCGGGTTCGTGGTCACATCCTTTCGGAAGTAGACCCGCTCGGTAAGAAACGGGGCAATCCGCCGGAATTGAAACCCGAGTTCTACGGCTTCACCGAAGACGACATGGACCGCCGCTTCTCCACGAGCTGGATGGGCGGACCGGAAGTTCGAACCCTGCGGCAAATCGTGCAGTGGCTGCGAACCACGTATTGCCGGTCGATCGGCGTGCAGTACATGCACATCGACAGTCTCCGCGTTCGCGAATGGCTGCAGACACGCATGGAGACGACCGGAAACCGCATCAAACTCCGGCGTGAAGAACAGGTTCGTATCCTCAAGCGGCTGAGTAACGCCGTGCTGTTCGAACAGTTCGTGCAGAAAAAGTTCATCGGCGAGAAAAGCTTCTCCCTCGAAGGGGCGGAGAGCCTCATCCCGCTGCTCGATATGGCCATCGAAAAAGCCGGGAACGATGGTACGAAGGAAATCGTGATCGGGATGGCCCACCGCGGTCGCCTGAACGTGCTGGCCAACATTCTTCACAAGAGCTATCGCCAGATCTTCCGCGAATTCGTCGATGCCGATCCGGAACTGCACATCGGTCGGGGCGACGTGAAGTATCACCTCGGCTACAGCAGCGACTGGCTCACCGAACAGGGCAAGAACGTCCACCTTTCGCTCTGCTTCAACCCGAGCCACCTGGAGTACATCAACCCGGTTGCACAGGGCCGCATGCGGGCCAAGATGGATCGCTTCCGCGACTTCAAGCACAAGAACGGCCTGGTCGTGCTTATCCACGGCGACGCGGCGTTCATCGGCGAAGGGGTCGTTCAGGAAACACTCAACCTGAGTGAACTGCCCGGCTACTCGGTCGGCGGGACACTGCACGTCGTCGTCAACAACCAGATCGGTTTCACGACGACCCGCGAACAGGCCCGGTCGAGCACGTATGCGACCGACATTGCGAAAATGCTGCAGATTCCGATCTTCCATGTGAACGGGGAAGACCCGGAAGCCGTGGCTCAGGTCGTGAATCTGGCTCTCGAATTCCGCAAGACATTCCATCGCGATGTCGTCATCGACATGTACTGCTTCCGCAAGCATGGGCATAACGAGAGCGACGAACCGGAATTCACCCAGCCGCTGATGTACCGCGATATCAAGCAGCATCGCACGGTCTTCGAGAGCTACTTCGAACAGCTGATCCGCATGCGGGGCATCACCCGCGAGGAAGGCGAGCATATCGTCGAGCAGCGGCGTCAGGTGCTGGAGAAAGAACTCGAAGCGGCCAAGCGGGATCAGTACATCCGCTGTCTCGAAGACTATGGCGGGTACTGGTACGGCTTCCGTGGTGGTTCGGTCTCCGAAGCCGATGACGTCGACACGCATCTGTCGCCCGATGAACTCGGTCGCATTATGAACGTGCTGACCGACTACCCCGAAGGGTTCCAGCCACATCGCAAGCTGATTCGTCTGCTCGAACAGCGTCGCGAGATGGGACAGGGACAGCGTCCGTTCGACTGGGCCGCTGCAGAGTTGCTCGCCTTCGGCTCGGTCATTTCAGACGGCTATCCGCTCCGCATGACCGGACAGGATGTCGAACGCGGAACATTCAGTCAGCGACACGCCGTTCTTCACGATGTCCAGGACGGCAACCTGCACAGCCCGTTGAAGCAACTGGCCGCAGCCGATGGTCTGGTCGAGATTCACAACAGCCCACTTTCCGAAGTCGGCGTGCTCGGCTTTGAGTACGGCTACAGTCTCGACTGTCCGGAAGGGTTGATCATCTGGGAAGCGCAGTTCGGCGACTTCTGCAACTCGGCTCAGGTGGTGATCGATCAGTTCATTGCCAGTACCGAAGACAAGTGGGAACGCCTGAGCGGTCTGGTGATGATGCTGCCGCACGGCTTCGAAGGACAGGGGCCGGAGCACTCCAGTGCTCGGCTGGAACGCTTCCTCATGCTGGCCGCCGAAGACAATATTCAGATCGTGAATCTGACGACGCCTGCTCAGCACTTCCACTGCCTGCGTCGTCAGGCGCTTCGCAAGTGGAAAAAGCCGCTGGTGATGATGACGCCAAAGAGTCTGCTGCGGCATCCGGAGTGCGTCTCGCCAATTGAAGAGTTCACCAAAGGCAGCTTCCAGCCCGTGCTGGACGACGATTCGATTGAAGACAAGAAGTCCGTCACGCGGATTCTGCTTTGCTCGGGTAAGATCTACTACGATCTCGTCGCGGCTCGGGAAGCCCAGAATCGCCCGGATGTGGCCATCGTGCGACTCGAAGAGCTGTACCCGCTGCCGTACGTGAAATTGCAGCAGGTCTTCGCCCGCTATCCGGCAGGAACGGAAGTTCGCTGGGTCCAGGAAGAGCCGGAAAACATGGGCGCGAGCCGATTCCTCAAGGCTCACTTCGGCCAGTCGTTCTTCGACGAATACCCGTTCCGCTCAATCGAACGCCACGCTTCGGCCAGCCCGGCAACGGGAAGCAAGAAGAGCCATCAACTGGAACAGGCCTCGTTGATGGAAGCGGCGTTCGCGAAGTATTAAGCGCTGTGTGGCACTGGTATTGTCAGTGTGAGAATGGAATCAGACTTGGGAAAACACTGGCAAAGCCAGTGGCACCCTGACGCCAGGGATCAATCAGAGCCTCGTCCTTCCGTCACCCTCAGTCAGTGACACAGACATTCCTGTCTGTGCCATCCTTTCGGAGTGGGTAACCTGTCGGACGAATCACGAACTTCAGGGAGTGAAGTGGCATGTGGAATGGAGATTCGATTTCGTTCTGGGTGGGCGGCATCCTGTTTGGGCTCGGCTCCGGGCTGGTGATTGCCCGTTCGCTGCCAGATGTTCCCGAGGTGGCCGTACAGGCAGAAGACCAGCCGCGAAACCTCGCGGAATCGGCTCATCTGGCCAGCCCGATGTCGGCCCCGCTACTCGCGCAAAATCGTGGATTCCGTCGGGCCCCGGATGCTGTCGGCGGGTCGATTGAGCCGGGGCGGTTTGTTCCCCCATTGAATGCGGTTCCGGTGTCTCAAGCCCGCCCAGTTAAGCCAGCTCCGTCCACCAGTGAGGAACTGCCGGCATTCAGCAGTTCGAGCACGCCGGAGTTTCGTCAGGAGCTGGAAGCGATCTCGGACGGCTTCTCGGAAGAAGCGCTGAACGAGCTGACGCGGATTCGAGATTCGATTGAAGGGGCAGCCGAATCCGGGGAAGAAAAAACGGAGTGAGTCTGTAAGCCGGGTTTTGTCGAGGACGGTCATTTCTCTGGGATGACTGTTGCCAGTCACCTCGACGCGATCGACCCGAGAGTCTAACGGTTCGAAGAAAACCGTGCCGGCGGACCGGCTCCTCTCTGCTTGATCTTGCTCCCGGTGGGGTTTACCGAGCCAGGATGGTCACCCACCCCGCTGGTGCGCTCTTACCGCACCGTTTCACCCTTACCTGTGCCCTCCGGGGAGGGCCATCGGCGGTTTGCTTTCTGTTGCACTTTCCCTGTTCTCGCGAACGGTGGGCGTTACCCACCACCGCCTTCTATGGAGCCCGGACTTTCCTCCAGCAGCGAACTGCCAGCGACCGCCCGACTCACTCCGCCGGACTATTGTATCGGATCGTTTTCGGGAAGGAAGAAGCAGAATCGGACGCAGTCGGAGGAAACACCTTCCCGGCGGCTGACGGGGCATTGTTTCCCGAATTGGACCCGGTATGATCTCAGGCAGCAGGCAGTCTGCCGTTGACGTACCACCCACCAAGGAGAGAGACATGCAATTGAATTTCTGGACCAGGCTGATGTTCAGCGGCCTGATCGCTGTGAGCTGTGCCGCCTGCAACAAGCAGGGCGAATACCGCGAAGTGAGCGATGCCGACATGGCCCCGCTGGAAGAACACGATCATTCCCACGCCGCCCCGCACGATGGCATCCTGTTCGAACTCGGATCCCATGAATACAACGCCGAGATCGTGATCAACGACAGCGATCCGAAGCTGGCTGTTTACATCTACGATGCCCACGCCGAGAACCCGGTGGCCGCGAAGGCCGATGGCACCTCGCTGACCGTAACACAGGGCGAAGTCGTCCTGAAGCCGGTTCCGCAGGAAGGGGAAGCCGAAGGGACCGCATCGCAGTTCCACATCGAAGGCCCGCTTCCGGCTGACGTGACCTATGAAACGATCCACGGCGATCTGAAGGTGACAATCAACGACAAATCCTACGCTGCCCACGTGGAACCGCGCGGCCACAATGCCGATCATGATCATGATCACGACGGCATCGATCACGCCCCGGATGACGTTCCGCACTCTGATGTTCCGCCCCCGGCCACGACAACCACTCCGGCTCCGACCGTGACCACCACGCCGATGCCGTCCGAGGGCACCTCGACTCCATAGTCATCTACTGCTGATTGATGAACATAAAAAAGGCCGGTGCCCTGAGACACCGGCCTTTTGCTTTTCATCGATTCAAGACCTGAATCAGTCGTGATTCTTATACGGAACTTCCATGATCTGCGGTTTCGGATCGAAGGTGCAGAGCCACTGGCCGTTCTGGCTGGGAAGAGGCAGCGACTGAGCGAGGATCTGATTCTGTCCGGTCGCCGGATCGTATTTCCAGTTGGCCGAGAATTTCTTCAGCACGGTCTGCACGCCGGGATCATCCGGGTTATTGAAGGCCCCGACGGTCACGATCGATTTGCGGCGATCGTGGAACACATACGATTCGAGTCCCCGTTCCCTCAGAGCCCGCATGACCTGCCAGGCCTGATCACCCGCCAGATCGAGACCACCGCCGCCGAGTTTGTTTTCATCAGGGGCTTCGTCGCCGACGTGCGTCGTCGAGTTGCCGTAAAACGAGGCCACGACCACGGTGTACTTCCCGGGGTTATCGAGCAGAGAGAATTCGCAGTGTGAGTTGTAACGAATGATCTGCGGATCACGCTGACGTCGCTTCACTTCCGCCGGATCGAGCATCGGATTGACGGTCAGAAAGGCCCCGCTCAGCGGACCGGGCTGGCCGGGAGTCGGCTTGTAGATTCCGCCCTGCTCCAGACACTTCGGCTTGTACCGTTTGAGCCAGTCGAGGGTTCGCTTACCCAGGGAATCTTCCCCTTCGACACTGCTGTAGTTCCCGGCGAGCACGCAGATTTCACTGTCGAGCTTGTACTGACGGGTTTCGTTCTGATTGAGACGGTTAGTCGTCTGGATCGACTCGAACTTCTGGTCCCGACGGTAAGTGTAGGCGGGAATCCCTTTTTGACGGAGTTCATAAACGAGCTCCGAAGCCGCTTCTTCCGGGCCGATGCCATCGCCCTTCAGTTCGGCGGGAGGTTCGCTGAACACGGCCACCATGACCATCCAGGGGCCATGCTTTGTGGTGAGAGTGTATTCTTTCCCTTTGACTGCTTCGATGGCAGCCGAGGTGAGCACGGGGCTGGTCAGCCCAACGCTCAGAGTAAACGCGAGCAGGAAAATCGCGGCACGCATGACAGACTCCGTTCTGGCGATGGCGTGAAGGGGCGAGAGGGTTCTCTTCAGACCGAATGGTCCGGGACGGGAACGAGCGCCGGGAGATCCGGCGCTGTCGGCCGGGGGTTGTATCAGCTTGAGTGTTTTCCGTCCAGAGGCCAGTTTTCGCCCAGAATTTCCTTCTGTTTGCTTGTTAAATCTACAATGCCTTTGCCTGCGATTTCGAGTTGTTTGAGCAGTTGGTCGTGCGAGAACGTCCGCTGCTCGGCTGTGCCCTGGATCTCAACGTATTCGCCGGAACCGGTCATCACCACGTTCAGATCGACCTCGGCAGAACTGTCCTCGACATAGTTCAGATCGAGGAGAACTTCGCCTTTGCAGATGCCGACACTTACCGCGGCGACGCTGTCGACAAGGATTTTGCTCGCCTGACAGCTCGGCTCCTGTTCGCAGAGCCAGTTGACGGCATCGACCAGAGCGATGAATCCGCCGGTGATGCCGAGCGTGCGGGTGCCGCCATCGGCTTCGAGCACATCGCAGTCGATTGTAATCGTCCGCGGGCCCAGAGCCTGAAAATCGACGACCGAACGAAGGCTGCGTCCGATGAGCCGCTGGATTTCAGTCGAACGGCCGTCGACCTTGTTGCGTTCCCGGTTCTTTCGCGGACTCGTGCTGCCGGGCAGCATGTTGTACTCCGCGGTAACCCAGCCGGTCGGATTCTCGTCCCGCTTCTTCCAGGGAGGAACATCGAGATCGACGCTGGCGGTGCACAGCAGTGTGGTGCGACCCGCTTTGATGTAGACCGAACCGGGGCTGGAACCGGTGAAGCCACGGCGGATTTCGAGGGGGCGGAGCTGATCGGGAGTGCGGCCATCGTGACGCATGGGGAGTCCTGAAGGGATTAAAGCTGCAATTCAGACGTTTGACGTATTGACTTCCCCTTTTACAGACCGTGATCCCGGAATGAAAGTCCGGCGGACACGGACGGGCCGAAGCCGTTTGCTCTCAGGGCCTTGCGTTGAAAATGGTCTGCCGCACAAGTAGCATGCTTCGATAAACATGTTTCGATTTCAAAAAGTCGGGACAAATTCTGCGATCGCCCGTTCGGTGCAGATGACACTCGGCCTTCCGCCGCGTCTCATTCCGCTTTGACACCTTTTGTTTTTCCGTGATCGCCTCATCGAGGCGTCGAGTTTTGGAGAGATTGCGTATGAACACCAACGAAACCCAGGTGATCGCGCCTAACGCGTATCGCCTGTTGTGGGCCGGTTTTACGGCGATCCTGGCAGCCGGGGTCGGCTTTGCCATTCGCGGCGGCATTCTGGACAACTGGGCCGGCGAATTCGGCTTCACCAACGCTCAGCTGGGCGCCATCGGTGGTGCCGGTTTCACTGGCTTCTGTTTCGGGATCATTATCGGCGGTGTGGTCGTCGATAAAATCGGCTACGGCAAGCTGGTTATCGCCGCCTTCCTGTTCCACTTCGCCTCGGCTGTCGTTACGTTCCTGCCGAATCCCGAGATGTCGCAGGATCTGGTTTACAAGTACCTGTTCTGGGGAACGTTCCTGTTCGCCATTGCCAACGGAACCCTGGAAGCCGTCGCCAACCCGCTGGTGGCGACGCTGTTCCCGACCAAGCGAACCCACTACCTCAACATTCTGCACGCGAGCTGGCCAGCCGGTCTCGTGCTGGGAAGTGCCATGGGCTGGGTGCTCGACGACCGCGTCGGTCTGCACTGGAAGTTCCAGCTGGCTCTTTTCCTCCTGCCGACCATCGTTTACGGCCTGATGTTCCTCGGCCAGAAGTTCCCGATTTCGGAAGCCTCCGAGAAGGGACTCAGCCTGGGCGAGATGCTTAAGGACGTGGGGATTCTGGGTGGGGCAGTCGCCTGCTTCCTGCTGGCTCTGTTCTTCGCCGGCGTGCTCAGCCCGTTGTTCCCGGATGCTCAGACCGGCACTATGGTCGGATATGCAATCGGCGGGGCCCTGTTGATTGTCGTGGCGTTGATGACCGGCTTTTCGCTCGGTTCCTGGCTGCTGTTCGTTCTGTTCGTCACGCACGCACTGGTCGGAGCCGTGGAACTGGGAACAGATGGCTGGATCCAGAACATCACGGGCAACATTCTGAGCTCGGAAGAAGGCAAGGCACTGTTCGTCTACACCTCGACGATCATGTTCCTCCTGCGATTCTGTGCTGACTTCATCGAACGAAAGATCGGCCTGTCGCCGATCGGAATTCTGCTTGTCTGTGCAATCCTGGGCTGCGTCGGTCTGATTCTGGCCAGCAACATCACCACCTTCGTCGGTGCTCTGGTTGCTCTGGGTGTCTACGCGGTCGGCAAGACGTTCTTCTGGCCGACCATGCTGGCCGTGGCGAGCGACCGGTTCCCGCGAACCGGGGCTATCGCGATCAGCATCATGGGTGGTATCGGGATGATGTCGGCTGGTCTGATTGGCTCGGCTGGGCTGGGTTACGCCAAAGACCGCTACGCCGGTGAAGCTCTGCAGCAGGCTGATGCCGAAGCCTTCGAGGAAGTGAAGGCTGCCACGCCGAGTAAGTTCCTGTTCTTCGGCGAAGCTCCGGGCCTCGATGGTTCGGTCGTCGAAGAATACAAGGCGATTCCGCCGGAAGAACGCACCGACCGGCAGCAGGCCGTCGTCGATGCCAGCATCACCGGGGACCGGAAGACCCTCGTTGCGGACGCCTTTATCCCGGGAACGATGGCGGTGATTTATCTCTGTCTGTTCTTCTACTTCAAGGCGATCGGCGGCTACAAGACGGTCCACCTGGCGGGAACGCATGCCGAAGAGATCGACGAGAACGACGAAGTGATTCCTGCTCACGAGAAGAACGAGAAGTAGCATCACGGTTTTGAATCTGCGAAGATCACGTCAGGAGTTTCCGGCTGGAGACTCCTGACGTTTTTGTTTTACCCGGAAGGATCGACCCCATGCGACAACTGACCTTCTGCTGCCTTCTGCTCTGCTCGACCACGGTCTTCGCGCAGAACGAACAGCCGACTGAATTTCAGGTCCAGCAGCCGAATGCCGCTGCACTGCGACAAACGCTCAATGATCTCCGCGAAGCCCGTAAGCAGGGCTTCTCCACTCCGGTTGAGATAGTATTGCCCTCCGGTCGCTACGAGTTTGCGGAACCATTGAAGCTCGATCCAGAACTCGTTGCCGACGGGCTAACATTGAAAGCGAAGGAAGCCCGGGAGGCGGTGTTTTCCGGGGGAGTCTCGCTGACATCAAGAGGCAAAGACGAACAGGGCCGCTGGCGGTACGCGTTGCCGCAAGACTGGCAGAGCGAAGTGCAGCCCCGGGTGATTGTGATTAACGAGGAGCTTCGAAGCCCGGCTCGTTATCCGAACGAAGGCTACCTGCGAATCGAGAAAGCCCTTGAAGATCGCCGGAGCGGCTTCTCTGTTAATGCGAATGATGTTCCATCTAAAGGCCTGCCGGGCTCGGGTTACGATCTGATTCTGATGCACGACTGGTCGAGCAGTCGGCTGCCGGTGGCGAGCTTTGATGGTTCGTCGCGGGTGCTCAAGACCGTGGGACCGATTGGCTGTTCGGCTCCGCATTATGCAATCGATCATTTCGAGAAGCAGCCCCGTTATTACCTCGAAGGACATGAGCAATTTGCGGATGTCGCCGGGGAGTGGTACTTCGACAGCGAAACTCGGGAGATCGTGCTGCTCAGCGGAAGCGAAGACAAAGCCCCGGCGGTTGTGCTTCCACGATTGACGACGATTCTTGCCGCCTCGGGCGATGGCGATTCGCCAGTTCGCGGCCTGGTCGTTTCGGGCATTACATTCACGGAGACGGCGTTTCCGATGCCGGCCGGGGGACTGGCAGGAGCACAGGCGACGATGCACGAACCGCGCGACGCCAGCGGGAAACGAACGACCGGCAACCGTCCGATGCTGCCCGCCGGGGTGACGCTGGAGAATGCGAAACGCTGTCGCTTCCTCGGCTGCCGGTTCGAGAACATGGGAACGACTGCACTCTGGTTGAGCAGTCGGGTCAGTGACTGTGTCGTGCAGCGTTGCGTTGTCACCAGCGTTGGCGGCAACGGGATCAACATGGGGGAAGACAACTCTCGCCGGGTCGACGGTCGCGCGTGGTATCAATCGGCTCCCGATCAGGTGCCGAGTCGGAATACGATCGATCAATGTGAGATCAGTCTTTGCGGCCGAGTGCTCCCGGGAGCGGTCGGCATCTGGGCTCCGCTGAATAACGAGCTCAAGATCACGAACAACAACATTCACGATTGCCCTTACACGGGGATCTCGCTGGGGTGGATCTGGAATCCCTCGCCGAGCCCCGCGGGGAAGAACCTGATCTCCGGCAATCGCATTCAGTACGTGATGCAGACACTGAGCGATGGCGGCGGCATCTACACGCTCGGCTATCAGCCGGGCAGTGTTATCGAGAACAACATCATCACCGATGTGCCGCTGAACGCTGGTCGAGCCGAGTCGAACGGGATGTTTCTGGACGAAGGTTCGACAGGATTCACGATTCGACAGAACACGATTCGCCGTATCGATCGCTCGCCATTGCGATTCCATAAGGCGGGGAAAAATCTGGCCGAAAACAACAGCTGGGAACTGGCCACCCCGCAAACCCCGCCCGTGCGTTTCAACAACACGCCGGAGAACAATATCACGGTTCGCAATAACACCGTGCTGGAAGAACAGCAGCGGATCTATCTGATTGGCAACTCGCTGACGTGGGACACGGTTCCCTCCCGGCTCGACGAAGGCGTCGAGTGGCATGTCGACTGTGGAAAGAATCTCCAGTACATCCGGGATAACCCGTCTGAGCCGTGCGTCGGCACCTCACGCATCTGGCCGCGTGCGTTGCGGTCCGCTCAGTACGATCTGATTTCGTTCCAGATCCACTACGGGTCCACTCTGGAAGAAGATCTGGCTGTGATCTCCATGTGGCTCGAAATGCAGCCAAAGGCGGTTGTCATCCTGCACACCGGCTGGCCGCGTCATGCCGAGCTGACGGCGGGCATCGAGCCGAAAAACCCGGAGTTCACACATACCGACGCCTACTTCAATGAACTGCTCAAGCGGCTGCGGAACGAGTTCCCCGAGCGAGAGTTTCGCTGCACCTGGGCGATGAATCTGGTGCGGAAGGTTCAGGCCGACATCGAAGCCGGCAAGGCCCCGTTCAAATCAATTGACGAGCTGTATCGGGATGCGATCCATATGACGACAGACGCGGGACGTTATCTGATGCATAATCGGATGCGTCAGACGATGGGGCAACCGCGGAGCAGTGAGGGATACACCGATCTTGATCCGGATTTGAAGTCCTACCTCGATGGTGTTCTGAACGAGTTCGCAAAATCGGAAGAGTCGGCAGCTCGATAGGTCGGACGGTCTGTTGAACAGGCCAACCAACCGCCAGAACTGACAGGTTCCCTCGCAAAATTCGCGTTTCCTCCCACTGAAATCGGACCGGACACAGGCGGACCAGCTTGACGTCCGATGCTAAACATAAGATACGTGTGTCACTGCAGGCCGGGATTGCGCGCTCACTGCGCGACGGGAGGAAGAGACCCCGGCCGGTTCAGAGGCACACCGATTGAACTCAGAGTCGCCGATCGACGACGGACGCGGATTGCCTCGTTCGATCGGGCTCGCGGGACTTATCGCCAGTACAACCAGCTTCTACCGAGTAACAGCGACTGATGAACGAACCAACTGCCAGTGAACGGATCGCCCTGTGTGTGCAGAACGTCGAGAAACTGGCTCGACAGAACTTGCCGCGGGAAGAGTTTTTCCGGCAGTTCCTGCAGTACGTGACTCAGGGTTGCCGGGCTCCTGCTGCCGCGATCTGGGGCATTCAGCAGAACGGCCTGAACGTCATCGCAGAAGAAAACCTCGCTTCGACCGGAGCGATGAACGATCAGCAGACCGCGCAGAAGAACATGAAGCTGCTGGCCGAAGTGGTCAACAACTCGCAATCGGTCGCGATCGGTGCGGGCGGAGCGAAGTCCGATCTTCGACCGACGCCGCATCTGTTTGTCTGCTCGCCGATTTTCGAGAACAAACAGTGCGTCGCCGTGATGCAGCTGTTCTTCCCGGAGAAGGTCAGCGAGGACGCCCAAAAGGGTCTCCTCCAGTTCTCGGAGCATCTGGCCGGTCTCGCATCGCTGCATGTTTCCGGCAAGATGACCTCGCCGGTCACCGTGAACACCAAAGACTTCTGGGAGTCGATGGACCGGTTTCTGCTCGACCTGCATAACGGGCTCGATACCCAACAGGTCGCCTCCACCGCTGCCAACGATTCCCGTCAGCTGCTTGCCGTCGACCGGGTGGCCATCGCCATGAAGTGGGGTAACAAGACCCGCATGATGGCCGTCAGCGGTCAGGACAAAGTCAACCGGCGTTCGAACCTGATGCAGAAGCTGAACCGGCTGACGCGCACGGTCTACGCGACCGGCAAGCCGTTCATTCACACGGGGGAACTCAAGGAGCTGGCTCCGCAGGTGGAGAAGCAGCTGGCCGATTACCTCGAAGAATCGAACGCCCGCATGCTCGCGATCTATCCGCTGGTCCATAAAGACCGGGAGCATAAGGCGGAAGACCGTCCCCAGGACAAAAAGAAGCCCGACCTGCTGATCGGAGCCATGGTCGTTGAACTGCTGACATCGAATCAGTGGGACGCCGATCGCCAGGCGGCTGCCGAGTTGATGTCGGACCATATCGCGACCGCGATCCATAACGCCGACGAGCATGAGAAGATTTTCCTGCTGCCTGCGTGGCGAACGATCGGTCGTGGTTTCCGCGCTCTTCGGGGGAAGACGCTGGCGAAAACACTTGTGATCAGCGGACTGGTGCTGGCCGTCGTGCTCGCGCTGATGTTGATTAAGTACCCGTACCGGGCCACCGGCGACGGACGCCTCATGCCGGTCGTTCAACGCGATGTCTTCGCTCAGCTCGATGCCGAGGTCCAGCAGGTACTCGTGCGTGGCGGCGAGCCCGTGAAGAAAGGGGAATTACTCGTCCAGCTGACGAATCCCCAGTTGCAGTCGGAGTTCCTGCGCGTACAGGGCGAGATCAGCGAGAAGTCGTTTCTGGTGCGCGCCCAGCAGGCGGAACTGGAGGAAGTGTCCCGAGCCGGTCGTGCAGACGAAGCCGTCCGCCTGCAGGGACAAATCGCGGAAACCCAGATCGAAGTGAACAGCCTGAGGAAAGAGCTGGAGATTCTTCAGGATCGAATGTCGAAGTTGAAGGTGTTTTCGCCGATCGATGGAGTGATTGCGACATTCCAGGTCGATCAGCTGCTGCAAAACCGTCCGGTCCGCCGCGGTGACGTGCTGATGGAAGTTATGGATCCGAAAGGATCGTGGCATCTCGAGCTGGAAGTCAAAGACAAGCGAATGGGGCATATGCTCCGCGCCCAGCAGGTCCGTGATCCGAAACTCGACGTCGAATATGTTCTCGCGACCGATCCGGAAACAACCTACCGGGGACATTTGCAGAAGATCTCGACGCGAACAGCAGTGAACCAGGAAGCAGGCAATGTGGTCCAGGTGATTGCCTCGATCAACGAGGAAGAACTTCCCGAACTGCGGATTGGTGCGGAAGTGAAAGCCAAAATCGACTGTGGCCGAATGACGCTCGGCTACGTTCTGTTCGGCGATGCCCTGGACTTTATCCGCATTCAGCTCTGGCTGTAGGCAAGAGCTGCGGAGGACCGACATGATGCCCACGCTTGCGTGGGCATGGGTTGTCCATCGGGAACGTTCCATGAATCCATTCTGGTCCGACCTGCTCCAGGAAATCTCGTCCAATACCTTGAACATCTCGGGTGATGAGATTCGCGAGGCACGTGCCAATACCTGGGGCGTTTCGCTTCCTGAAGATTTCGACGCATCCTCGGCTGACGTATCTGAGTTTCTCGAAGCCGTCCGGGACTGCAAACTGCGAGACGATTCTCCCCTCCTGTTCTACGCATGGGTTGACGAACTCGCCGGACAGTTGAGACTGAGTTCGTCATCGACGGCAGATATCAGGTCTCTGTCATTCCGATGCCCGATCGACACTCGTGTTACTCTTTCAGAGATCGCGCAGATGTTAGTCGAGATTCGTCGTGGAGGGATCGAACTCTCGGAATTGGAAGAGTTCACGGCCGGTGAAGACGTTAAGACGACCGAGTCTCCCGCTCCATTGCGAGTTTACGTTGAACGGGTGTGATCACAGTCGGCGGGGTCATTGAGCGTCATTTTGGTTGCAACACGAATGGTGCGGCCTCTTGTCGCTGCGCGACCCGCCCGACAGACGGACGGGCCACCCTTGAGGTTGTTCAATCCAGTCATCTCGTCTGGATAGGCGCAGCCGCATCCCTGCATTTGATGCTTGCATGAGCATGCACGTATAGAGCAAGCGAACGCCGGACTCAGCCTTTCGGCAGATCGAAATCGAGCGATTCGTCGTCCTCGGCCAGATCATCATCCGGCTCGTCGGCGGGAGCAACCTCTTCCGGTTCCTCGGCTTCGCGGACCACGACTCGCGTTCCCGATGCTTTGATGATCTCGACCTCAACGCCCGGATCGATAATCGTTCCCTGGCTGCTCGCGTTGACTCGTTCGTTGTCGATCAGAACGAAGCCGTTGGGCGTGAGCGGGGTGGCGGTCTTCGCCCGTCGTCCGACGTAGGTCCGCAAACGGGCTTCTTCGGCTGCGAACGGAATGACTTCCTGTTCCGAGGGACCGGCGAGCAGAATTCGCTTGCCGAATCGGGTTCGAGGCAGAATGGCAAACGCCGCGATGACAGCAGCCGGAAGGAAGACGATGGCGAACCCGGTGAAGGCGAAGAAGTAGCCCGGACTCGACCCCCACCACGCCTGCCACGCGAAGTAGAACGCGGCTCCCAGGCTGGCAAAGGTGCCGATCGCCAGCAGTCCGCCTGACGGAATGAAGACTTCCGCAATGATGAGCACCGTCGACAGAGCGAGCAGTGCGATGGCAAGGAATTGTTGATCCATCAGGCCGAATTACCGGAAGGTGTTCACAGGGAAACGGATTTGGGATCGACTCCCGAGACCAGTTCATCTTCCCAGTCATCGAGCAGAGGCCAGTCGACTGCGCAGGTGCCGAAGTCCGCCATGTGCTGATAGCTCTCCAGACGATCGATCGTCTTTTGAATCATGGCTGGTTCTTTACGGAAGACCGGACCATGACTTGGCAGGAGCCACTGGACGTCGCTGTCTCGAATGCGTTCGAGCGATTTGATGAAGTCAGGGATGTTCGAACCGTGGTGGGCATCGATATTTCCGACACAGCCATCGCGGAAGAGATTGTCTCCCGAGAACAGAAGATCGCCCATCCGGAACGCCAGCTGGCCATGAGTGTGTCCCGGCGTATGCCAGACTTCGAGCGTCAGGCTGCCGATCTGGATTTTGTCGCCTTCTTTGACCGTCTTGCCGATTTTGATTTCCGGCAGATCGATCGAGATGTTCTGAGCGGGAATCTCGGCGTAGGTCATCAACCGATCTTTTTCGGCCAGCAGTCGAGCCGCCTCGGCATGCCCGACGATCTCTGCCCCGGGCAGAAGAGACTGGGCGCGGGAGAATCCCTGAATGTGGTCGACATCGGCATGAGAGGCGACGAGATATTTGCAACCGGCCAGCGGGAAGTCCATCTGACGGATCATCTCGATGATTTCGTCGACCGTGTCTTCATACCCGATATCGATCAGCAGCCATTCCGTTCCCGAAAAGACCAGGTAGACCGAGCAACCAAACCGGCGGCGCGCCTGGTAGTTGATCTCGATCACGTTCGGAAACAATTCTCGCCGTTCCAGCATCAGCTTACTCCGCAACTTCATTGAATACTGTCAGGATCACAGGGTCTCAGACCACCCCTGACGAGTGTTCCTATCTTAGGCCGGGGTGCGGAAATTACCAGCATACACCGTGGAGCGATCCCGGTTGTGAATGAATCTTCAACGACATCGGGGCGGCGACACGGCGCGTTCCATGGCGAACAATTGCATCCGCACCGACCGATCGTCACACTGCAACCTGAACGGAACCTTCACGCTGTGTCCATGAAACGTTAAATCGAGATGAACTGGCGCTTACTTTCCAGGCTGCTCAGCCTGTTATCTCTGCTCGTCGGTGCCTCGATGTTCCTGTCGCTGCCGTGGGCCTTTCCGGTCTTCGGTGTCGCTGTTCAGTTCGAACAGCAGGGCTTTCTTGGAATCGTGCTGGCCATGCTCATTTGCATGGCTGTGGCCGCCTGCCTGTGGTACGCCGGTCGAGGGGCGCAGGGAACGATTCTCCACAAGGAAGCTCTCGCGGTGGTCGGCCTTGGCTGGATTCTCGCCGGGATTCTGGGATCGCTTCCCTACCTGCTGTCGCGCACCATGCGGACCCCTGAGATCCCGATGACTGTCATCGATGCGTTCTTCGAGTCGGTCTCCGGGTTCACCACGACCGGGGCTTCTGTTCTGACGGAACTTGAAAACCCGAGCCAGATTCCGAAATGCGTCATGTTCTGGCGGTGTTTTACGCACTGGCTGGGCGGAATGGGCATTATCGTGCTGTTCGTCGCCCTTCTGGGACATCTGGGCGGAGGGGGAAAAGCGCTGATGCAGCGGGAAGTCCCCGGCCCCCTCAATGAAACCGTGAAACCTCGCGTCCGCGAGACGGCCCTCGCGATGTGGAAGATCTACGTCGGTTTGACGCTCGTTCTGTCGATCGTCTTCATTCTGGAAGGCATGAGCCCGTATGATTCGCTCTGTCACACGTTCGGGACCCTGGCCACAGGCGGATTCAGCACCTACAACCGAAGTGCCGGACATTTCGAATCAGTGACCATCGAAATGACAATGATTGTCTTCATGATCGCCGCCGGGACGAACTTCTCACTCTTTTACCTGTTATTGAACCCGCCCCCCAAAGCCAAGAAGATTCCGTGGTACCGACGGGCAGAAGTCGTCTACAACGAGCCGGAATGGCGAGCCTTTATCTTCACCATTCTGCTGGTGACGGTCGCCCTTACCGTCAATTTGCTCGTCAGCGGGACGTACAGGCATTTCGGCGAGGCGATCCGACACGGGCTGTTCACCACCGTGTCGATCATCACCACCACGGGTTTCGGGACTGAAGATTTCGGTCAATGGAGCGATTTCTCACGAGCCCTGCTTCTCCTGTTAATGTTCGCCGGGGGCTGTGCCGGTTCGACGGCTGGGGGAATCAAGATCATCCGCTTCCTGCTCTTCGCGAAGATCATTCGCGTGGAGACCGAAAAAGCCTTCCGCCCGAACGTCATCCGCTCTCTGCGGCTGGGTCGAGAGAACCTTCCTGATCGGCTGCGGCAGGAAGTCGTTGTCTATTTCAGTCTCGTGCTGTCCCTGTTCGTCGTGAGCTGGATGCTCCTCAACACAATTGAGCCGGACACTCTCTGGCAAAATGGCAACGACTCTCTGAAAGCAGAAAAACTGATCGACTGTGCCAGTGCCGTCGCTTCGAGTCTGAACAACATTGGCCCGGGACTCGGCGTCCTTGGCCCGGCCTCGAACTACTCGGGGTTTTCCCAACAGGGCAAATTTCTGCTGACCATTCTCATGCTGCTCGGGCGGCTCGAACTGTTTGCGATCCTTGTCCTCTTCTTCCCCTCCTTCTGGCGAAACCAGTAAGTGCTTCTTCTGCTTTGAAGATGACCTGCGGTAGAATCAGGTTGTCCGCACGGCCCTGGAGCAACCGGACTCCCCGACGTGTCATTTCTTCGCGGCACGGTCGGCTGGAGCGAACGAGGCTGAGAGTTGCCTGAAATGCCTGCACGCCCATCTAAAACACTGCTTACCTCGCCCGACCAAATCCTCATTCTTGACGGGCCGATGGGGACTGAGTTGACGCGGCGGGGGTTTGACGTCGATCGTCCCGGATGGTCGGCTCGAGCACTGCTCGAAGCTCCCGAGCTGGTCCTGGCAATCCACCGCGACCATGCTGCCGCTGGAGCAAAGATTCTCACGACAAACACCTTCCGCACCCATGCTGTTAATCTAAAGAGCTGGCACAATCCTGCGGAAGCAGGCAGATTGACTCGACGGGCAGTCGAGTTGGCCCGGGAAGCAGCCGGCGATCGCTGCCGGGTGTTTGGGTCCATCTCGCCGCTGGGAGACAGTTACACTCCCGGCGAATACACCGAGGAAACGTGGCTGTCTGATCAACACGCCGCCATGCGGGACAATCTTCTTGACGCCGGCGTCGACGGGTTGCTGATAGAAACCCAGACCACGTATCGGGAAGCCGACCTCATCGTGGAACTGACTCGCGACTGCGACGTCCCAGTTGTCCTGAGTGTCGTTTCCTTCGACGGGCAGACGATGCTCGACGGAACGCCCCTTCCCCAGCTTGCCCGTCTGGCGGAGTCCGGTCTGATTTCGGCCCTCGGCTGCAATTGTGTTCCGGTCGAGATTGTGGGAGCGATTCTGACTCAGCTGGAGTCGATTGCCGTTCCCAAAGTCGTGTACGCCAATTCCGGCCGCATGAATCGAACAGGCGAATGGGAAGCGACTGCCGGTGCAGTACCGGGACAGCATCTTGAGCTGGCGCGGAGCTGGATCGCCCGGGGCGTCCGCCTCCTGGGTGGATGTTGCGGGACAGATGTCGGGCTGGTTGCAAAATTTGCAGACGAATTTGCATCTGCGAACTGACTCGAAGTCCCCAGTTCCGGAAGCCGGACGTGATGTGTTCGCGAAGCCTCGCCGTGCAATATTCCCGGCAGAGTCGAGCGGACTCCCGGGGTGGCGAAAAACCCGTAAGGCCTAGATTTCCCAGCGGTTTACAGGCGGAGAATCGTTTCGAAACGACTTGAGAGAAACTCCCGAACGATTTGAAAAAAATCGGAAGACCGGCGGATTATCACGCAAGGTTTAACAGGAGGGGTGTCGAATAAGAGAAAGGATGATCATTTTTCCGGAAACGATCTTTCCTCACCGACACACTTCCGATACTTTCCAGCTCCTATTCCCTGACCCTCGGTCACACTCCATTCGATTGCCGTCATTCTCTGACGGTTTCCAATTACCAACCATCTCCGACCGCCCGGTCAGCCACAACCCTTTCCAACAACCACTCAACCGATCAGTCCATCCGTCTCGTCTGAGCGGCCGTTCCGATTGGTGCCCCCTTCCCATCGTCAAGCGATCGTCGTTTCGAATCTGGATCGACATCGTTCAATTCCCATCACAGATCCCCTGATTCCAGGTGACGTCCGTGTTGCGACCTCCAGTGACATTACGCACGACAGGGCCCGCCCGCATGAATATCTTCACCAAGACCGTCCACCGTATCGCCACGCTGTTGCGCAAGCGACGCAGCGACAACCGGCATCACGCCACTCAACTCCCGTGGAGTGGGGCCGATTCCGTGTGGGCTGGGACGGGGATCTCAGGATCGCTCAAGCCGTTGGCCTCCCGCATGAAGACCATCAATCCGCTTCGCTTGTCCTCACGATTCGGCAAAAAGGCAGCCACGGCGACAGCCTGCACGATCGTGTCCCTGATGTTCGGCAGCATGCAGGCTCAAGCCGCCGATGCGACAAGGCCCCCTGCCCTGCCCGGCACGGTCGCGATTGAAGGCAATCAGCCGACTTACAGCATCGGTGCTCCGGAGCAGGATTTCTTCTCCATGAACGCCGGCCGGCCCCAGCAGATGTTCCAGGAACGGGGCATGGGGTACTACTTCCGGGTCGGAACTCAGGGCGGACGAACCGTCGGTACGGAGGAATCACTTTCTTACATTGAAGCTCTTCCCTACACCTTCTGGGAAGAAACGATGTTCCTGGCCGATCTGCGTCTGTGGGCCATCCACTCCGGTCGTATGGGGGGATCAGTCGGTGCCGGTTTCCGTCACTACTTCCCGCAGATGGACCGGACACTGGGGATGATCGCCTGGTACGACATCGACGCCACCTATCCGGAAGACTTCCGCGAAGTCGCCGTCACGCTCGAATCTCATGGCTGTATTCTCGACTGGGATGCGAACATCTACATTCCGATCGACCTGAAGAAGCAGGATGTCGGTCTTGATTTCGTCAACGGCTCGCAGCGATTCGAAGGCAACAACGTCCTGTTCGATCAGCTCCGCACGTCCGGCTTTGCCCTGCAGGGCTTCGACACGATGTGGGGAACACCGATCGGCACCGAGTTCGCTCAGCGATTCGACATGCGGGCTTCGACCGGTTTCTATAACTTCAACCACGAAGATCTGGACGACATCTGGGGCTGGTCCGGCAAGCTGGAAGCCAACTTCCTGCGATATCTCGATGTCGATCTGACCGTTACCCACGACAAGACATTCGACACCCGCGTTGCCGTGAATGCCTCCTGGACGTTCGATCCACACGGCGAAATTGGCGAACGGTCGCGCACCTGGGATCGGATGGTGTTGCCGCCGACTCGCCTCTGGACAATTCCCAAAGCTGAAGTCGCTGTGCTTGAACCCGATCAGGTGGCGATCAATCCGACGACCGGATTGCCGTACTTCGTGGTGCATGTCGACTCCGTCACCGGCGTCAATGCTCCAGGAGCCGGCACCTTCGAGAATCCGTTCAACTCGATCAACAACGCCGTCAACGGTGGAAACGCCGTTCCGATCGATGACTACGACATCGTCTACACCTGGAGTGGCTCGCAGTTTGACTCCGAGCCAACCATCGTCGTCCCCGATGGGAAGCGATTCCTGGGCGGCGGCGACCGTGTTGAACACTTTATTGAATACAACGAATTCGGCGACCAGCTGTTGCCTCGTGCTCGTGGAGACTACAACGACGGCGTCTTCGATCCCCGTCCGCTCTTCACCAACCTTGGTGCTCCAGCGGGTCCGGGTGTCACGTTCGATCTCGTGACCAATCTCGGCGGGTCGGTGATCTCCAACGAGTTCACCGAATTCTCGGGCTTCGTACTCGGCAATCCCGATGGCACGGATCCGACTTCAGGGGATTCGGACGGATTCAACCCGAATACCACGGTCGCCCCTGGCAACGGTCCGCTTGGAAACGGGATCGATTTCGCCACCCTTACTACGACGACCCAAACTCGGTTTGTCGACATCCACGGTGCCGAGGCCAATGGGGTTGAGTTCAGCGGCCTGACTGGCACTTATCTGCTGGAAAGCATGATCATTAACCAGTCGGGGAACCACGAGTTCTTCGTCCAGGGCGGCGCCCCAACAATCACCATGCAGTCCTCGACTCGCGGTGAAACCGGTTCCCGTGTCGATTCCTACGTTGTGAACCGCGCTAACGGTTCGGCGATCATCCCGGATACGACAGCTGGAACCCCGGGCGATAACCACGACCTGTTGATCTCCGCCACCACGGGTGGTTCGGTCGACTGGATCGACGTCATCACCAACGATCTCGGCGGCGACGGTATCATGATCACCGGTGCATCGCAGAGCGACGTTACGATCCCGGTCAGTACGACCATTGTGAACAGCCGTGGCAACGGCGTCGGCATCTTCCCCGGCGTTGGTGGCGACATCATCATCTCCGGTTCGCGCACCGATGGGAATCCGTCGGGACTTCCCTTCACGATCACCAACCCGGCAGAAAATGCGATTCAGATCGGCCTGATCGGCACGCCCATCGCTCCGACTCCGGCCAACGTCAGTTTCGTGCAGCCACTTCTGATCAACGATCTCGATCGGGACATTTCCGGAATCTTCATCGCCAACACATCGGGAACGACGGTCTTCCAGACGTCGGCTTCGACGACGATCCAGTACGATACTGCAACCACGGGAACAGCGGCCGGCTTCGAGTTCTTCCAGAATCTCGCCGGCAACCTGACTCTCAACAACGGAATGGTTATCAACGATTCCGGTGGGGCCGGTCTGCGAATCACCAACGACCTCGATGTCTTCCCGAATGATCTTCCGGGCGAATTCCGCTGGCTTGGAGGCGCGGGAATCGGGTCGCTCACCATCAACCGGGCCGGAGCCAACCAGGGAGCCGGCGGGGCCGCCCTCATCATTGGTGCTGATCCCCCTGCTGGAGCCCCCAACAATTCGGTGGCCGGCTCCGGTTATGAATCAGACGTGACCTTCTCAGTTCCTGTCACGGTGAACAACTCGGCCGGAACTTCGATCCTGGTGAGTCAGAACACAGGCGACGTGAGCTTCACAAATGGAGCCGCGGTTAATGCAACAACAGCTGCAACACCGTCGCAGGTGAGCCTGTTTGACAACCTCGGAAACATCTTCTTCAGCACGCTGTCGGTCGACAACTTTGTCGCGACGGATATCGATTTCCTCGACGATAACGAGCCGACCGCCGCGGAGCTGGCCGCTCAGTTCGCCGCCCTGGACATGCGTCGTAACAACGGTCGCATCACGATCAACGAAGTCGATATCGACGTCATTGCGACCGGGATCTTCGGTTACAACAACCAGCAGATCAACATCAACGGCGGCTCGGTCTCTACAGTCTTCGCCACGGCTGTTGAAATCTTCATGGCTGACAGTGCGATCGACGACAATCCTCTCGGGTTCAACCTGACGCAGCTCGGTCTCGAGCTCGACAATGTCGATACCGTCCAGGCACCGGATCACGGCGTGCATCTGGCCAACGTCAAAGGTCAGGCGACATTCCTGTCGGGCGATTTCATCCAGGCGGGAACCGGGGCCCTGCTCGGGCCGACCGAGCAGGAAGCCGGGATTTATGTCGACAACAGCGCGGTCCGACTGCGTGAGATCGCACTCTCTCCAAATATCAACGATCGTCGGATCTTCAGCAACCGCCGCAGTTTCGCCCTGGAAGTGTTCAACTCGGAATTCACGCAGAATACGAAGGGGATCCTCGCGATCGCCATCGACGATCTCGAAGTGGATGAATCCGATTTCACGCAGAACTTCGAAGAAGCGATCGATCTGCTGAACGTCGTCTCCGCGGAGATCACGGAATCGGAATTCACCAATAACCAGGCAATTCCTGATCCGGCTACCTTTGGAGCGGTGCAAGCGGCGACGATTCGGTCTCGGATGACGCTGGCTCTCAACTCGGACAATTCCAGTATTGAGAACACACCGACCTTCTACGATCTGGTGGTCGGAGCCCGGACACCTGACTTCGTCGATCCAACCGCGAATGACGACCAGAACACGTTCGACGAACAGGATTCCCAGTTCTCCATTCTCATGATCAACAACGCGATCGATAACACGATCGGGATTCTTGATACGGGAACGTCCGGATCCGAATTCGGATTCATCGTGAACAACAACGCGTTCGAAAACGACTCCGACATTTTCTTCCAGGGCTTCGTCCAGTACCGGGATGACGCCGGCGGAAACTCGCGGGTCAACATGAACGTGGCCATGAACTCCATGGAGAGCGACGACGACAACCTCGTCGGAACCCTGAACGCAACCGCTCAGGGAGCCATCAGCTTCATTCATAACTCGACGGACACCAACGATGACGACGACATCGTCTTCACCGCGATCGATAACTTCCTGAACCTCGAAGAACAGGATTCGATCGGCTACATGTTCATCGATGAAGGAGATGGCGACGCTTTCATCCTTGTGGATGACACCGATAACGACGGACTGACCGAACTGAACGATCCGATCAATGATCCGCTGGTCGCCGACATCACCGTCGCGAATGGCCCGGTCTTCTTCTTTGACCTCGAAACCGATGCGGATGTCTCGATTCAGAATCTGGAGATCCAGGTTCTCGAAGACTCTGACAACATCACGGGTACCAACACGGCGACCGTCATTGAAGATCAGCGTGTCTTCTTCTTCGACAACGTCTCCGGGATCGCCGACATCGATATCGGAGGCAACACGATCTTCATCGACGACTCCGGTTCGTTCATCGATCCCTTCACCGGCAACCTGTTCCTGGTCAACGATATTCTCGTGACCGAGTTCGACGCCGCCAGTGGCGAGATCACCTTGAACAGCTCGGCGAACAACACCGTGCAGATCAATCCGTCCGGAGCCTTCCTTACGAATCCGAACCTGCTGTTCGACGCCCCGATTGGAGCCGACATCACAGGACAGCTGCAGTTTAACGGCCTGTTCGTTCCGTAAGACCGCCGGAGGGCGGACCTGAGCCGCCTTCCTTCGACTTCTTTCGTTTAATCCCCTGATGATTCCCTCAGTCGCCCAGCAGGAAGAAGACACCAGGAATACACCATGATCAAATGGATTTCTTCTCTCCGGGCTTTGCCGAAAACACACTTCGGGAATAGAGCTATGATCTCATTCTGGACTCGCGGCAGTTCGCGACATCTCACGGCTGAATTGCCAGAATCGACGACGGTCATCGGCCGGCGTCGCACGGGCTGGCATCGCGGCTTCCTGTTCGGCTCCGCGGCCGTCGGTGCGATTTGCCTGTCACTGCTTTCTCCGACCGGTGCTCAGGCTCAGCCCCCTGCTCCCGGGTTCGGCGACAGTTTTGGCAGCAGTCTGCCCTGGGACTCGCGACGTCAATACTACGAACAGCTTCCTGCCGATCGTGGCGGCGTGTACGAAGAAATGTCGCCGATCGATCGCTTCCTGTATCAGGTCGCCGATAACTCCTGGATTCAAATCGACTACATGCTTTGGAATCTCGATCAGTCGAATGATGAGATCATCGGTGAATCGGTCCTGAATGAAGACAAGCCTGACCTGGGATATCTGGCCTTCGATCGGTCGTCCGGGTCTCCCCCCGTCAACGAGATCGGAGCAACGCGACTCGGTTACGCTCCGCGTCTGGGGCTGATCGACTTGAACAGCATGAACGGGATGCGGCTCAAGTATGGTCTGGAAACCCTTGAAGGAACTTTCGAAGCCAGCGCCTGGTGGATCTTTCAGACAAACCGCAGCGGTGCCGCCGGACCGTACGTCCTTCGGAATAACCTGCTGGGCGGAACCGCCCCGACTCCGACCCTCGACCTGGACGGCGTCACGGCAATTCCCCTGCTGCGAAACTCCGCAATTGCCAACAGCGCCCTCATCTTCGATACCTCCTATGCGGTCGACTATGAAACGAGCCTGTTTGGCACTGAGTTCAATTACATCTGGGATGACAAACGCCCCAAGAATGGCTTCCATTTCAAGCACATGCTCGGCTTCCGCTACATGAAGCTCGATGAGCACATGCGACAGACCGGTGTCGACAGCGACGTGACCACCGATGACAACAACAATGAGGTGATCTACTTCCGAACCGCGACCATCGATACCGACACGATCAACCAGATGTATGGCCCGCAGATCGGCGCTCGACTCGAGCTGGTGGACAATCGATTCATTCTCGGTGCCCAGCCAGCCTTCACACTCGCATTCAACCACATCGACGCCAAGCTGAATACGAACGCCCTCTTCACCGGCGACAACCCGTTGACGACCGCGGATGAGTCGACCGATCCGACAGCCGAGAAGTTCTCTCAGGATAAACTGTCGCCGGTTTTAAGTCTGGCCATGTACACGAAGATCAAACTGCAGGAGAACTTCTACCTGTATGCGTCCTGGGATGTTCTTTACATGGACGCCATCGTTCGTCCCGGTGAAGCGGTCGTCTACGATGACGATGGCGACATCACGCCGGACTTGTACCTCGATCCGATTGAAACAAGCGCTCTGATTCAAGGCTTGAGCGTTGGAGCGATCTTCGAGTTCTAGAACATCTTCAGGCTTGTCCTGCAGCCGCAGGGCGAATGGGCGGTAATTGTCCGCAATCCCAGAGCTCCCGCAATCGCCTGCAGTCGAATGATGAATCTGCTCGAGAATGCGATTCATCGCACCCGCTGCGCGATCGTTCTCAATATTCGTTCGGCTGTGAAACGAAAACTCACGCCCCGGCGACCGCTTTCAGTACATCGCCGGTGAATCGTTTTCTCTCCGCCTCTCGGGCTCTCGCAAGCTGCGCGAACCGCCTGCGAACGTGACACACATGGCGTGCCAGTCTCGCTAAAAAATCGCGGCTTGACCTCGTTCCAATCAAATTGGGATTTCTGCCCAGAACTCCTGATAGTCGGTCTTGAAAATGGGATTTTTGCCCATTAAATTGGACCGTGTAATGAGCACGCCATTCGGGAAATGGCCAAGAGTCATGATTGAAACTGCTTCGGAATGAGCGAGCCCATTATCACTGGCGAATTCAAGCGGACGATTGACGATCGACATCGACTTTCGCTTCCCCCCGAGTTTGCCTCGGCAATTACTGACGAGCACGGCGAAACGATCGTCGTGAAGGAGCGATATGGATGTCTGAGTCTCTGGTCTGCGGCGAAGTGGCAAAACCGGCTCGATCAGGGGGTCGAGATCATTCGCCAGAAGATTGCGGCTGGTCGCCTCGAACAGCGATGGGGCGAAGTGCAACGGCTTGGTCGACTGCTTTCTACCCGCCAGACCTCGGTGAAGCTGGCGAATCGTTCCCGGCTTTTAATTCCTGAAGGCTTTCGGAATTTTCTGAATGTGGCGCCCAACCAGGATGTGGTGGTTGTGGGAGCCGTGGTTTGCGTCGAGGTCTGGAGTCAGGAAGCCTGGCTCGAAACGCTTAAAGACGACATGCCTGAATTCAATGGACTCTTCAAGGAGTTGAGTTCCTAAGCACACACTTTCGAGATGCTTTCCGGGTCAGGACTGGCGAGGCGTAGCTCACTCAGCGAAACAGAGTTGCACTCAATATTCCCAAGGACGGGCCCAATGCACGGATGCAGGAGATCACACTCCACTGGCCCGGAAGGCTTTTTTCTCGAAGCGCAAACGGCATCGCAGCCGCACTTGCCGCTCTTTCTCCACTAGTGCATGATGAACGGGTCTGCCCCGCTGCCTCTTTTCCGGAGGATCTGTTCATGTCACGCAACCGCTCGCTGCGTTTCCTCTCTCTCGCGGCCGTTCTTCTGCTGAATGCCATCTCTGTCCAACCTCTGCCCGGACAGAATACGGATGTGGAATTCCTGCCCAAATCGGACTGGGCCGAAATTCGCGTCGTCGACGCCGCGACCGGCCGGGGCATCCCGCTCGTCGAACTTCGCACAGTCAACGAACAACTCTTCGTCACCGACAACTGCGGTCGCGTCGCCTTTCGGGAGCCCGGGCTGATGGGTGAAGAGGTATTCTTCTTCATTCACAGCCATGGGTATCAATCCCCGCGAGATGGCTTCGGCATGGAAGGTGTTCGTGTCACGCCGCGTGTCGGCGAGCCGGTCGAGATTCCACTTCAAAGAACTCAGCTCGCCCGCAGGGTCTGTCGTCTCACTGGAGAAGGCCGCTTCCGCGATACGCTACTGCTTGGATACGAACGTCCGCTGCCAGAAAGTGAACATCCCGGGAAGGTCGCCGGACAGGATTCGATTCAACCGGTGATCTACAAAGATCGCATCTACCACTTCTGGGGCGACACGCAGCGGATAAGTTATCCCCTCGGTTTGTTCCGCATGGCCGGAGCAACCACGCCGCTTCCAGAACCGGGTCAGGAAATCTCCGTCGAACACGGCTTGCCCTACGACTACTTCACTGATGAGAAAACCGGTTTCGCTCGCGCGATGATGCCGCTTCCTGAACGACCGGAAGGTGTCGTCTGGGTGGAAAGCGTTTTCGTCGTTCCCGATGCTTCGGGACGCGAACGCATGGTCGGGCACTATTCGCGTCGAAAGAACCTGAGCACTGAGCTGGAACAGGGCATTGCCGTCTTCAACGACGAGCAGCAGATCTTCGAACCTGCTATTCAACTCCCGTTGACCGAAACCTGGCGGAAGCCGACCGGGCATCCCATCGTCATCGAAGAGGAAGGCACCCGCTGGCTTGTCTTTGGCAGCCCCTGCCCCAATGTTCGTGTTCCTGCTCGTTACGAAGATGTTCTCAATCCCGGCCGTTACGAAGCCTTTACCTGTGTCTCACCGGAAGGCGCTGGTAGTGCTGCCGAAATCACGCCTCATCAATGGCGCTGGCAGCAGGAACTCCCTCCGGTTGACTCGGCTCGCGAACTTGAATGGACCGAAGCCGGAACCATCGAGCCGGACGACACACGCTTCCTGCCGCGGAACATCGATGATCCTTCCGAACTCGTTCGGCTGCATCGGGGAACGGTGCACTGGAACGAGTTCCGGCAGAGGTGGATTCTCATCGCCGGTCAATTGAACGGCACGACCTCGCATCTCGGCGAGATCTGGTATTCCGAGTCCGACCATCCGACCGGACCTTTCCGATATGCGAAGAAAATCGTCACGCATGACCGTCAGACCTTTTACAACGTCTGTCATCATCCGTTTCTCGATCGCGATGGCGGAGCAACGATCTACTTCGAAGGCACCTACACCAGCGACTTCTCCGGCAACCCGCAAAAGACGCCGCGATACAACTACAACCAGATCCTCTACGAACTCGATTTGACCAACCCCAGGCTGCATTCGGTGCCGACAGCCGTCGAGAGCAAACTTCCCTGGATCGAGCCGAGCGCGGATAACACCCACTTCGTCGAAGCCGGAACCGATCGCCCGTTCTTCGTCTGGGGCGTGAATTACGATCACGATGGTCCGGGCCGCCTGATTGAGGATTACTGGATCGACGAATGGAAGACGGTCGAGGAAGACTTCGCTGAGATCGCTGACCTCGGCGCGAATGTCGTTCGCATTCATCTGCAGGTCGGCCGTTTCATGAAGTCGCCCGACGAGCCGAATCAGGAGAATCTCGACCAGCTGAGGAAGCTGCTCGAACTGGCCGAGCGAAATCGGCTCTATCTCGATCTCACCGGACTTGGCTGCTACCACAAGCAGGACATCCCTGCGTGGTACACGGAAATGGGAGAAGCCGACCGCTGGGACGTGCAGGCCCGGTTCTGGACTGCTGTTGCGTCTGTCTGCAAAGACAGTCCGGCTGTCTTCTGCTACGACCTGATGAACGAGCCGGTCGTCTCTGGCAAGCCGGAAGATGGCTGGCTCGCCGGCGAACTGGGTGGCAAACACTTCGTACAGCGGCTCACTCTCACCCCGGGGGATCGCACCGCTCAGGAGATTGCGAAGGCCTGGGTGAAGAAACTGACTGATGCGATTCGCGAAGTCGACGACCGACACATGATTACCGTCGGCGTCATCCCCTGGGCGCACGTGTTCAAGAACGCTAAACCGCTGTTCTATTCACCCGAAGTCAGCGAGCCGCTCGATTTCGTCAGCGTGCACTTCTATCCCAAAGCGGGGGAAGTCGAAGCCGCACTGGCTGCACTCAAGGTCTACGAGATCGGCAAGCCGTTGATCGTCGAAGAGATCTTCCCGCTCAAGTCGAGCCTCGAAGAAGTGAAGACCTTCATCGACGAATCCCGCAGTTATTGCGATGGCTACGTCAGCTTCTACTGGGGGAAGACCATCGAAGAGAATCGAGCCGGGGGCGATATGCAGGGAGCCATCCTCGCCAGCTGGCTGGAACAGTTCCGCGAACACGGCCGGGAGATCCGAAACGAGAATAAGCCGCAGTAACCGGGCGGCTGGTCCGCGAGGAAATCAGCGAGAGACGAGAGAATCTTTGATCCGAAGCGTTTGAGTCCCCGTATCCATTTTGCCCGGAAGAATCTGCTTCCGCAAAAAAGATACTCGGCTCATCTCTCCGTTTCGGAAATTCAAATGCTCGGACTCCTTCTCTCCGCCGCGCTTCTGGGAACCATCATCTCCGTGATGGAGGAAGACGAGTTTCCGGGCTGGCTGGTCATGATCGCGTGCATCGCGGCGACTCTGGTTCCAATGATCATTCTCGATGCCGTTCTCGGGCCTTCGTTTTATCTCGTCGCGCTGGCTGCTGGGGCCGTGTGTGGTGGTCTGGCGATCTCGGCGTTGTGCGGAATGACGGTGAAGCGAGCCGGGATTGCCGTTGGAATCTTTCTGGCGATCCAGTTCGTCCTTTCCCTGCTGCTGCGGCTTGCGTTCTCTTCAGGCTTTTGAGGTCCCGCCAAATTCGCAAAAACGGCCCCTCTTCGGACACCTCCTGCCTGCCTATAATGGCCTGTTACGCCTCGAATTAACGGGTGGGAAGGATTGCATGGACGTGCGCGAGAAGCTGGCGATTCTGGCCGATGCCGCCAAGTACGATGCTTCCTGCGCCAGTAGCGGTTCGAAAAGCACGCGGCAGGGAAGCAAACTCGGCAGCACCGAGGGAATGGGGATCTGTCACAGCTACACCCCCGATGGTCGCTGTGTTTCGCTGCTCAAAATCCTGCTGACTAATTACTGCATTTACGACTGCCAGTACTGCGTGAACCGCATTTCGAGCGACACGCCGCGGGCGCGCTTTGCCGTCGACGAAGTTGTCTCGCTCACGCTTGAGTTCTACCGCAGAAACTACATCGAAGGACTCTTTCTCAGTTCGGGAATCATCCAGAACTCGAACTACACGATGGAACAGCTCACGCTCGTCGCGAAGAAACTGCGCGAAGAGCATCAGTTCGGCGGATACATCCATCTCAAGACGATCCCGAACGCTTCTCCTGAGCTGATTCAGGAAGCCGGACTGTGGGCCGATCGCCTCAGCGTCAATATCGAGCTGCCGACCGAAAACGATCTGCATCAGCTCGCCCCCGAAAAGAAGAAGCCCGAGATCGTGCAGTCGATGTCTGGTATTCGTGAGAAGATCGACGAGTTCAAAGCCGACCGGAAAGAAGGCTTCAAAGCTCCCCGCTTCGCTCCTGCCGGTCAGAGCACGCAGATGATTGTTGGAGCCACGCCGACGTCCGATCAGGAGATCCTGGAGACTGCGACCGAACTGTATACCGGTCAGAATTTGCGGCGTGTTTACTACTCCGCTTACAGTCCGATTCCGCACGCCGACGCCCGGCTGCCCGCTCAGTCGCCGCCGCTGGTTCGCGAGCATCGTTTGTATCAGGCGGACTGGCTGATGCGGTTTTACGGCTTCTCGTCGGAAGAGATCGTGACGGAAGCCGATCGCAATCTGGCGCTCGATATCGATCCCAAACTCGCCTGGGCACTTGCCAACCGGCATTTCTTCCCCGTCGATGTCAATCGAGCCTCCCGCGAAGAACTGCTTCGCGTTCCCGGCATGGGTGTTCGTTCGGTTGATCGCATCCTGCAGGTTCGGCGTTACCGCCAGCTGCGGAGTGAAGATCTGAAGAAGCTTCGCGTCGCCTGGAAGCGGACACGGGTCTTTGTGCAGACGGCGGACCGAAATCCCGGCCTGCTCAATCTGGAGAAGCTGAACCTGCGGCAACAGCTTCGGCCTCAGAAACAACTTCTGCTGTTCGACGCGGCTGCCTCGGCGACCACGGGCGAGGTGTAGTCGTGCCGCTGCATGCTATTGAAACGTTCGAAGAATGGCGAGACTCCGCGCGAGAACTGATCACCACCGGCGTGCCGCCCGAGGATGTCTCGTGGACGGCCTCGGCGCAGTCGTTGTTCTCTTCACAGAATCCGACTTCAACGCAGCGGAGTGGAACAAAGAACTTTTCGGTGCCGCCGGAGTTCATCGAACGCGCTCGCGTGGTCGCCTGCCATCAGGACCAGGGACGCTGGGAACTGCTGTACCGAATTCTCTGGCGGCTGACTCACGGCGAGCGGCATCTGCTGAAAGACCCCGCGGATGATGACATCGCGCGATTTCAGCGAATGCATAAAGCCGTGACGCGCGACGTGCACAAAATGAAGGCCTTCGTCCGGTTTCGGAGGGTTATTGTCGACGAGGGCGAGCAGTTCATCGCCTGGCATCGGCCCGATCATCGGATTGTTGGGCTGGCAGCCCCGTTCTTTGCCCGCCGGTTCCCGACGATGAACTGGACGATTCTCACCCCCGAAGAATCCGTGACCTGGGATCAGCAGGATCTGAAATTCGGCCCGGGCGTTCCCGCATCCGAAGCTCCGGAAGGGGATGTTTTGGAAGATCTGTGGAAGACGTATTACGTTTCCACGTTCAATCCGGCTCGGATTAAAATCAACGCCATGAAAAGGGAGATGCCGGTCCGCCACTGGCCAACGCTTCCCGAAACTGCCCTGATCCCCGAGATGCTGGAACAGGCGGGCCAGCGGGTCACGCAGATGATGAATTCGCGGGAGGGGTTCGACACCACGGCCGCGAGTTTCTTCCCGGACGAAATGACGTGGGAAAACGTGGCGGCCGCCGCGTCGCGCTGTCAGGCCTGTCATCTGCATGAACATGCCACGCAGACTGTGTTCGGGACCGGGGCGACGAACGCAGGGATTGTTCTCGTTGGAGAGCAGCCCGGCGATCGCGAAGACATCGAAGGGGAACCGTTCGTAGGACCGGCCGGACAATTGCTCGATGAGGCTCTCGAGAATGCGAAGATCGATCGCACGACGGTCTACATCACGAATGTCGTCAAGCACTTCAAGTTCACGGAAAAAGGAAAGCGGCGGCTGCATCAGAAGCCGAATGCGCGGGAGATCAGCGCGTGTCGCCCCTGGCTGGAGGCGGAACTGGAGATCCTGAAGCCGTCCGCGCTCGTTCTGCTGGGAGCGACTGCTGCCCAGGCCCTGCTGGGGCGGGATTTTCGGATTACGCGGCAGCGGGGGCAGATCGTGAAATCGGAATGGTGCGACCGCACGGTCGCCACGTGGCATCCGGCGGCAATTCTTCGCATGCCGGATGAAGTTCGTCGCCGGCAGATGACGGAGGACCTGATTCTCGATCTCGCCACGGTTCACGGACGATGAAAACGAAGGCAGGTCGCTGCATCTTTTTGCACGACGCATGAATTGAAGCGTAAGACGGAGAGACCTGCACGCACGTCTTGCGGAATTTCAGGGCCTTTTCGATTTTTGACTTTCCCCTTAGTTGACGGAACTACCGGGGCCTTTATTCTCACAGGATCAGGCATAAGCTTGAGCACTGCGCTGAATGAGAAGGAATTGCAGCGAGTGCAGTCCACTATCAACGTCGCGACATCCCCTGAAAGCGACTCGGAGCATTCCATGGCGATGGAGATCGTAGTCCCGGCTGTAGGTGAATCGATTTCGGAAGTCCAGATCGGCGAATGGTACATTCCCGAGGGCAAATGGGTCGCAACCGACACCGATATCGTGGGACTCGAAACGGATAAGGCCACCTTCGACGTTCCTGCACCGGCAGGTGGCAAGATCACCCGGATCTTGAAGAAGGCGGGAGAACGGGCAGCCGTTGGCGATGTCATCGGCTACTTTGAAGAAGTCGCGGCTCCCGAAGGGCAGGACTCTGGTTCGTCCAGTAAGTCTTCCGGTGCGAAGAAAGAAGAAGCCCCTGCTCGTCCAGCCGCATCTTCCGGCAACTCTTCGTCCTCGTCTGGCGATTCGAAGGTCATGCCGGCTGCGTCGCGAGAACTCGCCCAGCGTGGCATGGACGCAGGTCAGGTTTCCCCGACCGGCCCCGGCGGACGCATGCTCAAGGAAGACGTCATTCGTACCGCCGAACAGGGCTCGCAGTCTGGCTCTGTAACCTCTCAGCCGATGCGTTCGGAAGATGTCATTCCGCTCAGTCCGATTCGTCGTCGCATTGCAGAACGCCTTGTTTCCGCTCAACACGAAGCGGCTCTGCTCACGACATTCAACGAGATCGACATGTCGGGCGTCATGGCCCTACGGAATCAGTACAAAGACGAGTTCCAGAAGAAATACGACATCAAGCTCGGCTTCATGTCCTTCTTTGTGAAGGCTGTGGTCGATGCCCTGAATCAGGTGCCGCAGGTCGGGGCTCAGCTCAAAGACAACAAACTCGTTTATCGCAACTACTACGATATCGGGATCGCCGTCGGCGGTGGGAAGGGACTGGTTGTTCCTGTGCTCCGCAACGTGGAACGGATGAGCTTTGCCGAAATCGAACTGGCCATCGCCGACTTCGCCCGCCGTGCCAAGGACAACAAGGTCACGCTGGAAGAACTTGAAGGCGGTACGTTCACGATTACGAACGGCGGCATCTACGGCTCGCTGCTTTCGACCCCGATTGTGAATCCTCCTCAGAGCGGCGTGCTTGGCATGCACGGCATCTTCGATCGTCCGATCGCCCTCAACGGCGAAGTCGTGATTCGCCCGATGATGTACGTCGCCCTCACTTACGATCACCGCGTGGTCGATGGTCGCGAAGCCGTGACCTTCCTGAAACGCATCAAGGACGTGATCGAAGCTCCCGCCCGAATGCTGATGGAGATTTGAACTCCGTCGGCTGTAACTCTCACCTCCGCTGCGACGCCTGTTGATTATGAGTACCACCTTCGATCTGATCGTCATCGGGGCCGGCCCCGGCGGATATGTCGCGGCCATTCGTGCGGCTCAACTCGGGTTGAACGTCGCCTGCATCGAGAAAGAGAAAGCACTCGGCGGAACCTGCCTTCGCGTCGGCTGCATTCCGAGTAAGGCCCTCCTCGAATCGAGCGAGCTTTACGAAGAAGCAAAAAGCCATTTCAGCAGCCGAGGTATTAACGTCGGCAAGCTCGATCTCGACCTGCAGAAGATGCTCGGACAGAAGAACGAGACCGTCACCACGCTGACGCGCGGCATCGACGGGCTGTTCAAGAAAAACAAAGTCACCCGATTCCAGGGGCACGCCACCTTCCAGAGTCCGGACAAGCTCGTCGTCCGCTCCAGCAGCGGTACCGAAGAACTGGCCGCGAAGAAGTATCTGATCGCGACTGGCAGCATGCCGGCGACCCTGCCCGGCGTGGTTCTGGATGGCGATCGCGTGATCACGAGTACCGAAGCTCTCGAGTTCGAGAAGGTTCCGGAAAAGCTGGTCGTCATCGGCGGCGGAGCCATTGGCCTCGAAATGGGCACCGTCTGGCGGCGGCTCGGTTCCGACGTCACCGTGCTCGAATACCTCGACCGCATCCTCCCCGGCATGGATGGCGAGCTCGCCAAGCAGGCCCTCAAGATCTACAAGGCCCAGGGGCTGAAGTTCCAGCTCGGGGCGAAAGTCACCGGCGTCACCGTGAACCGCAAGAACTGCGACGTGCACGTGGACGGAGCAGACGACATTCGTTGCGATCGCGTGCTCGTTTCGGTCGGCCGCAAGCCGAATACCGAAAATCTCGGTCTCGAAGAAGTCGGAATTCAGACGGACAAACGCGGCTTCATTCAGGTCAACGAGCACTATGAAACCTCGACGCCCGGCGTTTTTGCCATTGGCGATGTCATCGGCGGGGCGATGCTGGCTCACAAAGCCGAAGAAGAAGGCATCGCCTGCGTCGAACGGATCGTGACCGGCTACGGCCATGTGAACTACAACGCCATCCCGGCCATCGTTTACACGACTCCGGAAGTAGCCTCGGTTGGTATGACCGAAGAACAGCTGACTGAGAAGAAGATCGAATACCGGTCCGGCTCCTTCCCGTTCGCCGCCAACGGTCGGGCCCGTGCCATCGGTCACGCGGAAGGGATGGTCAAGATCCTCGCCGACAAGAAAACCGATCGCATCCTGGGCGCTCACATCATCGGCCCGCACGCCGGCGATCTGATTGCCGAAGTCGCAGTCGCGATCGAGTTCCACGCGAGCAGCGAAGATCTCGCCCGCTGCTGCCACGCGCACCCGACCCTCGCCGAAGCGGTCAAAGAAGCCGCCCTCGCCGTCGACAAACGCGCCATCCACTTCTAGGCGAGTCCACTCCTGCAGGGTCCGCTGTGCGGACGCGGAATGGACCTGGCTTACCGTTGGATTCTCTCGGTGCTTTGCGGCCCAGTCCTGAGGGGTGCCGTTATTGAGGCACAGGACGTCTCCTCTTCGGTAAACGCACAATACACGTCCGCGGAGCGGCCCCTACCTGGTGAATTCGCGGGTGATTTGCCGGGAGCGGTGGAAGAAGGCTTCGTCGAGGTGGTCGTGGATGCGGTCTTCGGTCAGCATCATTCCGACGATGCCGCCGGGGGGCTCGAATTCGATTCGATCCACCAGTTTCGTTTCCGTGTCCGAGACCGGGACAAACTGGTGGGTATGGATCCACTTCGGCACCGGGCCTTTGACCAGTTCTTCGACGAACATGTCGGGCCGGTTGAACATCGTGATCTGATGAGTCACTTTCTGGACGATGCCGAACGTCTGCACGGCGAACTCGAACGTCACGCCGTTCTCGAACTCCTGAGGCACGTCGATGAACTTCAGTCCCATCTGCGGCGGGCTGATCTTCAGCAGGTTCGCGGGACGAATGAAGAACTCAAACACCTCGCTGACCGGAGCAGGGACGACGAGATCGTTCGCAAAAATGGGCATGAGACATCCAGAATAGACGCAGAATCGTTGAGCAGGAGATTTTGTTCTCTCCCCTCGTTTTATGGCGGAAATGAGAAACCGGCAAGTGCCGATTTCCCGAGTGTTTACTTTATGGTGTAACCGTTCCGTCCGCGAAAGATACAGCGTTACAGGTCAATCAACGTTCATTCGCGGACATACAGTGGAGCGATCCGCTCTAGAAGAGGCGGTTGTACCCGTTGAGAGCCGCCACGCGATAGGCTTCCGCCATCGTGGGATAATTGAACGTGGTGTTCATGAAATACTTCAGGCTGTTGGCCGATCCCTGCTGCGACATGATCGCCTGGCCGATGTGAATGATCTCGCTGGCGTTGGCTCCGAAGCAGTGAATGCCGAGGATCTCCAGCGTCTCGCGATGGAACAGCAGCTTAAGCATGCCGACCGTTTGCCCGGTGATCTGGGCACGGGCGATGCTCTTGAACATGGAATGGCCCACTTCGTAGGGGATTCGAGCTTCGGTGAGGTCGCGTTCGGTCTGTCCGATCGAGCTGATCTCCGGACTCGTGTAGATCCCTGACGGGATGTCCTGAATCATCGCGCGATCGGCATGGCCGTTGATGTAGTGACTCGCCGCGTAGCGTCCCTGCACGTAAGCCGCGGAGGCCAGGGAGGGGGGCCCAATGACATCGCCGACGGCGTAGATGTGATCGTGCTTGGTCTGGAAATCGCCGTTGATCTCGATCTGCCCCCGCTTGTTGGGAACGATGTCGATGTTTTCAAGCCCCATGTCGTTGCTGTTGCCCTGTCGACCGGCGGCCCAGAGCAGGCAATCGGTCTTCAGCATCTTGCCCGACTGCAGATGCAAAATCACACCATCGTCACGAGGTTCGACCCGTTCAAAATTTTCGCGATGGCGAATGAGCACTCCGCGATCCCGCAGGTGATAACTGAGGGCGTCGATGATCTCGTCGTCGAGGAATTCGAGCAGTTTGTCGCGGCCGTTGACCAGGTTCACCTTGCAGCCAAGGTTGCGGAACATCGAAGCGTATTCGCAGCCGATCACCCCGGCTCCGTAGATGGTGATCGAAGTCGGCGTGTAGTTCATCGTCAGCACGGTATCGCTGTCGTACACGCGAGGATGGTCGAAGTCGACCGATTCCGGACGAAACGGGCGAGACCCCGTGGCAATCATGAAGCCGCCGGCGGTAATCCGCTGGCAACCGCCGTTCTGCTCGCAGACTTCGATGGTGTGCTCATCGATGAAGCTGGCATGTCCGTGCAGGAGCGTGACACGATTGCGGCTGTAGAAACCCTGCCGCATATCGACCTGCTTGGCAATAACGGTTTCGGCACTGCGACGCATCTCCGGGAAGCCAAGTTTGACCGAAAGCCCGAGATCCTTGGTGAAGGCAGAGGAATTGAGCTCCGTCATCCGGAAGATCGAATGCCGCAGTGCTTTACTTGGAATCGTGCCCCAGTGGGTGCAGCCCCCGCCGATGAGATCGTATTTCTCGATGACGCCAACGCTCTTACCTTCCTTGGCGGCCTGCATCGCGGCCCCTTCGCCACCCGGCCCCGTGCCGATGACCACGACATCGTAATCGTACATGTACTCCATCCTCGGTAAGTAGATCGTTGCACGTGATTCACGCAGTCCGCCCGACTCACTCCAGAGCCAGACATCCGGACTGCCGCCACAATTGCCAGCGCAGCCTCAGCTTAGGGGAGCAGCGGAAACGCGACAAGGGAGATTCAACCCGGCGGGAGTTTCCATCCTCACGCTCCGATCACGGAGCCGGTCCGTTATCAGGAAGGAATGATTAAAAGGACTGCAGCGATCGTGGCGGCCAATCTTTCTCATGAAAAATCGGAGCGCGTATATATGAGGGTTTTCCCGCAGAATTTGTTCACCTCCCGGCAGATTTTCAACCTACAGTTGATTGTTGAATCGCTAACTCGTCACTCATTGGAAGTTGAGGACATCTCATGGACTGGCTCGATTCCTGTACGGATATTCTGCAAGAGGGAGAGGGGGAATCCCTTCCGCCGAAGTTCAAGCTCCCCGTGCTGCCGACGGCGATTACTGAGTTCGCCAAACGATCGAACGATCCCGAGGTGACGTCCGGTCAGCTCGCGAAGATTCTCGAATCCGATTCCGGCCTGACCGCTGATATTCTTCAACTGGTCAACTCCAGCACCAATGGACTGCGGTGTACGGTTTCGTCGGTCAAGCAGGCGATCAGTCTGCTGGGATTCAAGAAGGTGCAGTCGTTCGTGCTCACCGTCGGTGCGAAGCGGGCCATGTCCCGCTGTGATTCGAAACTGATCAACCTCACTCATTTCTGGTCGACGAATCTCGAGCGAGCACTGCTCGCCCGGGAAGTGGCTGGTCTGCTTCGTGTCGACAAGGAAATGGCGTTCGCCGGGGCGATGCTGCAGGACTTCCTTCTCCCGGCTCTGACTTCAGAACTGCTGGACATTTACGCGACCTACAGTGATCGACGGGCCCATAAAGCAAAAACGCTGGTGGAGTTCGAACAGCGGCGATTCGGCTGGAACCATGCCAAGGCAACCGCCCATGTCGCGTGGAGATGGAACTTCCCTGACGAGATCGTCTGTGGCATCTACCATCATCATCGCGGCGTTTCGATTCTGCTCGATCGCGACTTCGCTCAGACGACCGTGGCAGCCGTGGCCATTTCATCGCTGCTGCCGGATACGCTGGGACAGACGCCGAACGGCCTCGACTCCTTAATCGAACTCCAGGAACACTGGCCGCAATTCGATCTCGACCAGATCGCGGAGCGAATCTCTTTGGGATTCTACGAGATGGGTGGGCATCAGACCTATCACATGACCTTGGCAAAACGACTCGAAAGAATGCAGTCCCGGACGAAGGCGACCTGCTGATCGAAATCTCAAAGTGACACTCGAAGACCTGCGGAACGGCTATGGCGACGACGGACATCTCGTGGACAGCGATCGTTGAGGAAGAGTTGGCGGACCTGGCTTTTGCCGAATTGCCCGCCACGATGAAATTACCTGCGCTGCCTGTCGCCGTGACGGAGTTCATGCAGAAATCGAAGCTGCCGGACACCTCGTTAAAAGAGCTGGCCGCCATCGTCGAATCTGACTCTGGTCTGACGCTTGAACTGCTGCGGCACGTGAATTCTTCGGCAGTCGGTCTCCGCCATCGAGCCAGCTCCGTTCAACAGGCCCTGGCGTTACTGGGGCAACGACAGGCGACCATTTTTATGGTCACCACCGGAATGCAGGCTGCAGTGCGTGCCCGCCAGTCCAAGCTGATTCACCAGGGCTGCTTCTGGAATGCCTGCATGCAGAAGGCGCTGTTTTCCAAGGAAGTCGCCAAACTTCTCGGAGCCGATGAAGACATGGCGTTTGCCGGAGGGCTGCTGCAGGACTTTCTGCTTCCGGTCATCACCAACGACCATTTCGACGACTACGTGCAGTACGTCGAAACACGAAATACGCAGCCGCAACTTCTTACCGATTACGAACGTCGCCAGTTCGGCTGGGATCATGCTCTGGCGGGAGCCTGCCTGGCCAACCGCTGGCATCTTCCCGAAGAACTCGTCTGCGGCGTCCTGATGCATCATCGCGGACTGCACATGCTGGTCGAACCCCGACTCCGACGAACCTCGGTCACAGCCGTGGCGATCGCCTCGCTACTGCCCGATCAGCTGCGGCAGAACTTCACCGGACTTGAGCAACTCGTCCTGCTGCAGCAGAAGTGGCCGGCCTTCGATCTCGATGCGATCGTCAATCGCGTCGACGAACTGCACCGCAAATCGGGGCTGCCGATCAAGAATGATTTCCCGCTGGCTCGCCGCTGCCGTTCCGCCATCGAACGCCAGCACGAAATCTGCGACGGCATCCTGAAAATGAACGTCGCCTCGGCTTAACGTGAACCGTGCCAGCGGAGTAGCGTCTCCCGGCATGATCGACGCGGCTTGCGACTGGACGTCCTCTTCACTGCCGCTGTTCGACCTTGAACGGTTGCTTCACAGGGAACGCACATTTACTGGGATACGGCTGCACCTATCCCAGCCTACGCGCCAGGCAGCTAGAGAACTCGATGCCGCATGCCCACGTGGGCGTGGGCATGCGGACTGAACCGTATTGTTAGTTGCCGCCGCCGGTCTGGAGTTGCGAGGCGGCGAGGCCAAAGAGAGCCGATTCGAGCAGGTTGCGTTCGATGAACGCCCCCACGGCTTCGAGGCGCTTGTATCGCAGCATGACGATATCGCCCGGTTGAATCAGCACACGTTCCGACGGATCTTCCAAGGCTTTGTACAAGTCGACTTTAATCGGGACCTGTCCTCCGCCCGGAAGTTGCCTGAGGATAATCACGTTGCTGGCCGAGATGGTGACATCGCCATTGATGGCCGAAACGCCGCCGACCTGACGCGAGACCGACTGCTGGTTTTGCCCCTGAGCAATCGCAATTGCCCCGAGAACGTCGAGATCGTAATCGCGCGGCAGTGTGTACTGCCCGCCGCCGAGGAGTCCACCGGTGTAGAAGATCTCGGTTTCGCGGGATTCAATGAAGACGATATCGCCATCCTGCAGAATCACATCCTGGGGGCGAATGTGAGGCTGCTCGCCCGGCTTCAGTCGAACCGGAATCTTGATGATTTCATGATTGTTCATGGTCGGATCGTTCGGATCGAAGTTCATGCCCGACGGCAGTTGATCCCAAGGGATATCGTCCATGAAATGCGGCATTTCGACCGGCCCACTCATTTCCGGCTGCCAGTTCTGCGAAGGCATGTGACCGTAGTTCATCTGAGGAGGCATCGGCGGTTGCTGCATCGGATAGGGCTGCTGGACCGGTGCCTGGTACGGAGCGGCCATCGGCGGCATCGCCTGAGTCTGAGGGGCGTTCTGCCCGGCCCAGTTCTGTTGCGGCACGAAGGTCGGCTCCGGCATGACTTCTGGAGCAGGAGCCTGCCCCGGCGGGTTCGACGGAGCAGCGGGTGCTCCCCAGCGATAATTTCCGCTCTGCGGCTGCAGCGATCGCATTTCCGAATCGCTTAGTGCAGGAACTGACGGAGCCCGGAGATCGGCCGGGCCGCTCGGCTGCGGTGTTCGCAGGACCGGCTCTTCATCGATCGACTGCATACTCGCCCGCAGCGTTTCTCCGCGGCTGGATGACGGCAGATTCTGAACCGTGACCGGCGGCATCTGGTAAGGCTGCCCGTGCTGATGGTTCACCGTTTGGACGCGCGGTGCATTTCCAGGCTGATGGCTGGCCAGGATAATGCCGCCGTGGTTCGCCCGAGGGTTCGTTTGCGACATCGGCATCGGTCCGCCGAAGTTCTGCGGAGGACCAAATCCCGTCGGCGGGCCATACTGCGGCTGCGTCCCGTATGGAGGACAATTCATCGCCTGATGGCCATGACGGCGGCGGACGATGTAGATCGTGTTCTCGGCATCGAGCCCTGGAAGCCCGCCGGTTTTGGCGAGCGCGTGCAGGACATCGTTCTTGTAGACCGGAAGGTAAACAACCTGACCGCTACCACGTTTCGACTGGCCCAGGTTAATCGAAAGTCCCTGGGCAAACTGATTGCCCCCAACGCCGCCGGTTTCCTGTCGCAGCACGAGAACCTTGTACTGGCGGGGCCGCTGCAGCGAGACAATGATGCGGTCCTGTCCCGGCTGGAGAATCTGGCGTTCGACGGTGTAAATGCGGCGGAGGGTGTCTTCGACCTGACGGATGGTCATGCCGCGAACGGGAATGGAGCCGATCATCGGGAGCGAGAGAGTTCCATCGTCGCGGATCGTGAACGGATAGCCGATCGCGGGGGGTAATTCGGGATCGGTCGGCACACTGATAGGCGGCGCCTGCCCCGGATTGCCAAGCACGCCTTCGATGTAGACGCCGAGCACATCACCAGCGTCAACCAGATGCTGCCGCGGCGGTGTCTGGCCGAGCAGCGACAGGTCAATCGTCGACTCGTTGCTGCGCGATTCGCCCATCATTTCTGGAGAGAGGCACTGAGCCGGGATTCCATCGATAGGCCGAAAGGCTGCGCAGCCGCTGCTGAAGATCAGAAGAGAAAGTCCGATCCACCGGAGCTTATGAACGATCACCGAATAGTGCATGACGTTCTGTCATCCTTGACTGATTTCTCCGCCCAAGTGGCCGGGGCGGCGAAGTCTGTGAAGCGAACAATCCGTTGTTCACCGTTTTCCTGTTGAATCAGGACTCCCCGGCCGAGCCAATCCCGCGTGCGCAAAATCAGACCTTCCGACCCCGGAGCCCCGTATCTTTATCGGACACACTGCCAGTCCACTGAGGGAGAAATGCAGACCGGGGAACCGTTGTATCCCGATCAGGCGGCAAGACCCGCAGAAACACCCCAGTTCGCCTATCCCTCCAGGAAATGGAGCCTGCCTCCTGCGATTCCAGTCGACTCGGATTCGGGCCGAATCAGTTTCTCCATGTTCTCTCTGACGCAGCACGGTCCTATAATCCCGGCATGGAAGAGAATCTGGAGAATGAACCCGATCAGTCAGACCCGGCGCCGGAAATGGATTCCGGTCCAGTCGCCGCACGGGAGAAGGTCCGCAAGTTCCCGACGACTCCCGGCGTGTACCTGATGAAGGATGGCGAAGACCGCGTAATTTACGTCGGGAAGGCGGTCAATCTGCGCAGCCGGGCGGGAAGCTATTTTCTCAAGGCAGCTCAAACCGAGCGGCGGACGGCTGACCTGGTCCGCGAGATCGTCGATATCGACTATCTGCCGACCGATACCGAAGTCGACGCCCTGCTCCTCGAAGCCCGGCTTATCAAAGATATTCAGCCGCGTTACAACACCGAGCTCAAAGACGACAAGACGTTCCCCTACCTCGAGATCACGACTCGGGAGGACTTTCCCCGCGTCGAGTTCACACGGTCGCCGCAGCTGAAAGGGACGAAACTTTACGGTCCTTTCACGAGTGCGAGTCAGCTGCGAGAAACGATTACCGTGCTGCAGAAGATCTTCCGCTTCCGCACCTGCTCGCTCGACATCGAAGAAGATGACGAACGCTGGCGATGGTTCCGCCCCTGTCTGCTGGCGAGCATTAAACAGTGCACCGCCCCCTGCAATTTGCGGATCAGCAAAGAGGATTACCGGAAGGACATTCAAAAGCTGCGGCTGTTTCTCGACGGGCAGCGGACGAAGCTGTTTCGGGATTTGGAGAAGGAGATGCAGGAGGCATCGAAGAATCTTCAGTTCGAGAAGGCGGCTGCACTGCGAGATCAGCTGCAGTCGCTGAAGTCGATTGAGCTGCGGGGCGAAATCGATACGCATCAGCAGCCGGAAGTGTTCTACATCGATCCCAAGAAAGGGATGGCCGGACTGAAGAAGATCCTCAACCTGCCCGAAATTCCCCGCAGGATCGAGGGGATGGATATCGCCCATCTGCAGGGCGGCGAGACGGTCGCTTCCCTGGTGCAGTTCATCGACGGACTCCCCTTCAAGCACGGGTATCGACGTTATCGCATCAAAGGCGTGGAAGGGGTCGACGACTTCGCCTCGATGCGTGAGGTCGTTTCACGCCGCCTGCGAGGTCTGCAGCAGAAAGGGGAATCGTTCCCCGATATTCTGCTAATCGATGGCGGCAAGGGGCAGCTGAACGCGGCTCTCCAGGCGATGCGGGCGATTGATATCGAGCCGCCGATGACGATCTCGCTGGCCAAACGCGAAGAAGAGATTTACGTGCCGGGCGAGTCGGAACCAAAGCGAGTCTCGCGGCACTCCTACGGACTGCGGCTGCTGCAGTACGTTCGCGACGAAGCCCACCGCTTCGCTCAGCACTACCATCATATTCTGCGAAGGAAGTCGACGTTCGATGAGTGAGCAGCCTGCGGACAATCTCCCCCGACCAGGCTACGATCCTCATGAGGAACGCCTGACGTCGCGCGACTGGACGTTTCTCGGCTATCTGGTCGGGCTGACGTTCGTGTCACTGATCGTGATTCTGATTGTGATCGCATCGCTGTTCCGGACAAATCCGAACTTCAACAACTTCCCCAAAGAAGCCCCGGAACCGTCTCGAGTCGCTCCAGTGGACTCCTAAACGGTTGGCTCAGACGCGTGCGTCTGGATGGCAGAGCCACAAGAGGTCGGTCACCGACATTCCTCTTACGAAATCCTCCTCCTGCAAAATAGTGGGGCGGGTGCTTCTTCAGCGGTCTACAGCCGCTTCCTGTGACTTCGTCACCCAGACGTACACGTCTGGGCCATCCCAAGATCGGAGTGCGATGACTTGCAGGCTGGGATACTTCGCGGGTGGCCCGTCCGGCACGGGCGGGTGACGAAGTCACAAGACGTCGCGTCATAGACGATGGCTGTATGCAAGGACCGGACGATTCCAATACAACACGCGGATGGCGCTGCCTCTTGTCGCTAACGCGACCCGCCCGCTGCTGCGGACGGGCCACCCTGTCCATCTGGACCTGATACGTGTGGAATACGGCTTCTCCTATCCCAGCCTACCTGACCTGAAAACATGTGACCGCAACGAATTAAATCGTTTTGCTCATGCGTTCGGCGAGGCGGGTGAGGGCGGAGCTGATATCGTCGGGCTGGAGGTGGACGTTCAGCAGGCTGAAGGCGTCTTCGTTAGCGACGGAGGCTTTGAGGGCCTGGTCGAGTTCGGATTCGGTGTGGACTTCGAACCCCCAGCCGCCGCCGAGCAGATCGGGCAGGCGATGGTACTCCCAGTTCAGAATATCGTTGAACGGGCCTTCGTGCAGGAAGCGTTCGGTCGTGTAGCCCTTGTTGTTGAGGACAACGACGATCGGATTGAAGCTGTGCCGGAGAATGGTCGAGAGTTCGAGACAGGTCATCTGGAAAGCCCCGTCTCCCACGAGCACGATTGGCCGGAGTTTTTCGTTGGCGACCTGCACGCCGAGCGCAGCGGGAATGGCGAAGCCCATCGACGTGTAGTAAGCCGGGCTGAGAAACTCGGTGTGCTGATGGATAACCAGATCCGAGGCTCCGAACAGCGAGTCTCCGACATCGGCCACGACGACCATGTCGTCGGAGAGGAGCTGGTTGATTCGCTGGAAGAGTCGCTTCGTGGTGACCGGCTTCTTCTCTTCCGGCTTGAACGGTTCGGCGGCCGGCAGCGGTTTGGGCATGGGCCGTTTTGTGATCTTCATCGGTGCCGAGGCGAGTGATTCGAGGAAGTCATCGAGCCGGACATCGTGGAAGTGATGGTAGCCGATTCGCAGCTGTTCGCTGGTCGCGTAGATACACTTCTGCGGATCGAGATGAGCCGTGTAGATGCCGAGGTTGATGTCGGTCATGAAGGTGCCGGCGAGAACGACGCAGTCGCTGTCTTCGACATACTTCGTGACTGCTTCTCGACCCATAGCTCCTTCATACACGCCGAGATAAAGCGGATGCCGTTCGCTGATGACCGACTTGCCGAGCAGCGTGGCGGAGACCGGAATCGAGTGCTTCTCGATGAACTTGAGCAGCGTTTCGCGGAGTCCGAAACGGTGAACTTCAACGCCGGCAATGACAACCGGCTTCTTCGCTTTGGAGAGTCGATCGGACGCTTCTTCGATGGCGGCTTTCAACGCGAGTGGATTGCTGACGTAGTCTTCCACCGGCGAGGGGTTCGGCGAAAGGGGTTTGGACTTCACCCGGTCGCGCGGGAGTTCGAGATAGACAGGCCGCTTGTAACGGGCGGCTGCGGCAAAGCAGCGGTCGATCTCGCGGAAAGCGGTTAAGGGATCATCAAGCGATGCGGTGGCAACGGTGATTTTCTCGAAGACTTCCCGCTGGGTCTGGAAATCGCGAACGCGGTGATGCAGCAGCGGATCGTTGCGGCGTTCTTCCATGCCGGGAGCGCCGCTGATGACGACGACCGGGGACTTTTCCGCGTACGCACCAGCGATTGAGTTGCAGAGACTGAGGCCGCCGACGCAGTAGGTAACGCAGACCGCTCCCATGCCGTTGACTCGGGCGTAGGCATCGGCTGCGTAGCCGGCACAGTCTTCGCGAGTGGTGCCGATGACGCGGATCGGACTTTCTTCGAGCAGACTGTAGAAATTCAGCACGAAGTCGCCGGGGATGCCAAAGACGTCGCGGATGCCGCTGTCCTGGAGCTTGGCGATGAGATAGGAGCCGATCGAAGGGACGGCTGCGTTCTGCCCGACGGATGCGGGCCGGGCGGTGCTCTGTGCCTCCGCCTTTTTCTTGCGGGCGGAAACGGACGCTGAAACCTGAGACGACTGCGACGAACGAGACGGCATGACTGCCTCCTGATGTTCGGGCCGGGGGAAGACTCCGCGTGTGGGTATTATACGCAGTCCCAGGTTTCGGGACAGATGAAAGTGCTGGGGGGTGGGGATGCGGATTGTTAAGAATTCAGCAAATCGCAACAGGTTGAGGACATCAGTGGGTGGCCCGGCCTTCTGGCCGGGTCGCATCAGCGACAAGAGGCCGCATCATGTTCGATCATTAAAATCGGAGCGTGTTTCGCTGAAAACTCCCGCATGGCGCAGCCTCTTGTGACTGCGTCACCCGGCCAGGAGGCCGGGCCACCCTTTTCTCAGCGACTGGCAATCGGAATGGCAAACTTTTATTCTGGAGGGTCGACACCCGTTTCCTGAATCGAGACGCGAAAGGCTCCCGCTGATGCGCTGTTTATATCTGCTTCTGTTCACTTTTTCTGTGTTGGCCGTGGCGGGTGTTCCGTCTGCTGAGGCTCAGGTTGAAAAGCCGAATGTGATCTTCATTCTCACGGACGATCAGCGGGACGACACGCTGAGCTGCGAAGGGCATCCCTTTCTGAAGACGCCGCATATTGATCGGCTGGCCGACGAAGGGGTGCGGTTCGCGAACGCATTTATCACGACCTCACTCTGCTCGCCGAGCCGGGCGTCGTATCTGTCCGGGGTTTATGCCAACACGCATGGGGTGGTCGACAACTTCACCGATTACCCGCGTGATCTCGACAGCTTCCCCAAGCGGCTGCAGCAGGCGGGTTACAAAACCGGCTACATCGGCAAGTGGCACATGGGTGAAGATGACGACTCGAAGCGGCCCGGTTTCGATTACTGGGTCACCCACAAGGGCCAGGGCAATTACTACGACACCGAGTTCAATGTCGATGGCGATCGCAAAGTCGTGAAGGGTTACTACACGAACGTGGTGACCGACATGGCGGTCGACTGGCTGAAGAAGCAGAAGAAGAACGAGCCGTATCTGCTGATTCTGGGACACAAGGCGCCCCACACGCCGTTCACGCCGGAGAAGAAGTACGAGCACATCTTTGACGATATCGAAGTCTGCTATCCGCGGTCGGCCTTCAATCTGGAAGGCAAGCCGAAGTGGATCGAACAGCGGCTCGATACGTGGCACGGCATCTACGGCCCGCTTTATGGATTCCGCAAGGACTTTCCGGATCGTTCGGCTGCAGCGGTGGTCGATTTCGAGAAGTTCGTGCTGAACTATCTGGCGTCGATCAAGTCGGTCGATGACAGCGTGGGACGGATTTACGAGTTGCTGAAGCAACGGAATGAACTCGACAATACGGTGATCGTGTTCGCTGGCGACAACGGGATGTTCCTGGGCGAACACGGGATGTCGGACAAGCGGGCGATGCATGAGCCGAGTATTCGGGTGCCGTTGATTGTCCGGTATCCGCGTTTTGCGAAGCCGGGCTCGGTGCTGACTCAACAGGTGTTGAACATCGACCTGGCTCCGAGCATCGTGGAACTCTGTTCCGCCGAGCCAATGGAGAACATTCACGGTATGTCCTGGGTGCCGCTGCTCGAAGGGAAGTCGAAAGACTGGCGCGATGCGTGGTACTACGAGTACAACTACGAGAAGCAGTTCCCCTACACACCGAACGTGCGGGGCATTCGCACCGATCGCTGGAAGTACATGCGGTATCCGCACGGGGACGGTTCAGAAGACCGGCACATGGCCGAGCTGTACGACCTGAAGAACGATCCCGGGGAGCTGAACAACCTGATCGAGAAGCCGGAGCACAAGGAGCTGATCGCCAAACTTCGCACCCGCCTCGACGAGCTGATCGAAGAAACGGGCGGCAAATCCTGGGACACGCTGCCCATGGACGAAGGCATCAAAACCGAACTGCCCGACGCCAAGATTCGGTAACTAACGCCGGGAAACGGGTGCCATGCCCACGCTTGCGTGGGCATGCTCGGTTCGATGGGACTGGACTGTTTTCAATTTCAACGAGTCGATCACAACCGGCACTGGCGGAGCCAGTGGCACCCGAATTTGGGTGATTCTTCCGTTGAGCCTGTGAGTTCGAAGGGCCCTTGAGCGAGGCACTGGCGAGACGCCAGTGGCACCCCGCGAAGTCGTCCCTGGCAAGTTCGGGCCGATGATTCAACACGCTGAAGATTCCCACGGCTTCGCCGCCCTGATAGACGAGCTGTCAGAGGCACGCCGGCAGAGCTCTGTCTCTATCAATGAGCGTGACATTCGGACGCATCGCGATGACGAAGTGGCTCGGCTGCCTTCTGGTTCTCGTGCTGAGCTGGTTTGCGATGGAAGCCGTGCATGAGATGGGGCATGTGCTGCATGCCGTGATTTCCGGCGGGACGGTGCAGTCGGTTTCGGTGCCTTTGTGGGGGATTTCCTGCACGCATGTGGAACCGAATCCGCATCGCGCATTTGTGGTGTGGGGTGGCCCGGTCTGGGGAGTGCTTCTGCCGGTGTTGCTGTGGGGTGCCGTCCAGTGGGGGAAACGGGGTTCGGTGACGGCTCGGGTGCTGATGTACTTTGCCGGGTTCTGCTGTCTGGCGAATGGAGCTTATCTCGGGATCGGCTGGGTGGACCACGTAGGAGACGCCGGGGATCTGCTGCGGGAGGGTGTTGCACCGGGGTGGCTGATGCTGTTCGGAGGGTTGAGCTCATCCGGTGGGCTGTGGCTCTGGCATCTGCTGACGCTGGAACTCCGGACCAGGAACCTTTGAAGAAAAGTGTGCCACTGGCTCCGCCAGTGCGGTGTACCAATTCCCGTCGCTCTCAGATTTGCACTGGCAGAGCCAGTGCCACCCAAATGTTAGTGATTCCGCCATTGAGCCTGGGAGCTTGAAGGGTCCTTGAGAGAAGCACTGGCGAGACGCCAGTGGCACCCAGGGGGGCTCAGACCCGGTCGTGCGGAAGAGCACTGGCGGAACGCCAGCGGGAACCGGCTGCCTCTCGGGGATTCTCAGGACACTGGCTTAAAATCGTTGCGGGCAGCTTTATGCCTGCGAAGAAGATCATTATGCTGGGTCTTCTACGCGGGAGAGGTCATTTTGTCATCACTTGAGGTTGATATGCGGGTAAGAGGGATTCGCGGAGCGATTTCTGCTGAGGACAATACGCGCGAGGCGATTCTGGAAGCGACGCACGTTCTGCTGAAGGAAGTTCTTTCCGCCAACCAGATTACCGAGTACGACGACGTCGTCTCGGCTGTTTTTACGACCTCGCCGGACCTGACCGCCTGCTTTCCGGCGGAAGCGGCTCGCGTGCTGGGGATGAACGAAGTCCCCCTGCTCTGTGCCTCGGAAATCGCCGTTCCGGGAGCCCTGCCGAACTGTATTCGCGTGCTGCTGCATGTGAACACAACGAAATCACAGAAGGAAATCCGGCATATCTACCTGCGGGAAGCGGCCCGGCTGCGGCCGGATATGACGAGTGCTCAGTAGGCTCTTGAAATAGGGATGCCTCGGTGAGAAAACACTGCCGGGCAAGCCAGTAGTGGCACCCCTTAGGGTTTTCCCGCAGGCGATTCCGCCGGGCCTGACGGTTGAAATTCGTCTTGGTCGGTTTTTCGCCTCCTGCTAACATTCGGCCCGTTTTACCCACGGAAGGGATTGCGGAGCCGTAGCAGTGAAAATTCGAAGTCGCTTTCTGACCCTGATGGTCGCTTCTTTCTGCGTTCTGACGCTGAAACTCCTCTACGCAACCTGCCGGATCGAGCGCTGCGAGAAGATTCCCGGCACGACGCCGTACGCCGGGAATTACAAAGACCGGCCTGAACGGTTCCTCTACTGCATCTGGCACGACATCCTGCTGATGGCCATTTTCTGCGGCAAGCCGGAGCATATGGCGGCTCTGGTGAGTCGGCATCAGGATGGCAGCTATCTGGCCGATCTGCTGAAAATGGTCGGTCTTGTTCCAATTCGCGGATCGAGCAGCAAAGGCGGGTCTCAGGCCGTGAGAAAGTGCCTGGAAGCAGCCGCGGCGTATCACATTTCCATCACGCCGGATGGGCCTCGTGGTCCGCGCCATAAGATGAAGCATGGAATCGTGTATCTGGCGTCGCAGTCGGGGCGCGGCATTGTGCCGGTGACATCCCGGGCCCGGCAGTACTGGCGGATCCAGGGCAAATGGACCGACATGCTGATCCCGAAGCCGTTCACAAAGGTCGTGATCGCGACCGATGATCCGATCTTCGTGCCGCCGAATTTGTCGAGCCAGCAGCTCGAGCCGTACGTGAAGCAGATCGAACAGACGATGCACTCTCTGGAAGAGCGCATCGATCGGCTAGTGCATCCCGAGAACTGGGTCGACACGCCGGATGCCACTGCTCCGATTTCACGGGCAGCCTGAAGCAGTCTTTCTCAGAAGGTAAGATGGCGGCCGACGACGAGCGGGACGTAATTCACGCGGGGCTGATGCTCCATCAATCGCGACAGCCAGCGATGATCCATCCCCCGCTTTCGAGGTTCTCGATCCCAGGGTACGCGACGGGCCAGTTGGGTCCGAACGCAGAGGCACATGGTATCGATGTCGCCGGGACGAACCTGCCCGGTCCACTCCCGTGGCAGAGTGAGGTATCGGCGATGAGTCACTGACCAGTGTTCGGTCCGAACGATCCCGATGTCGAACCCGAACGCTGCAGCGTAGGCGGTTGTGAGGGCGTGCGGTTCATAGATGTTGTCGTCGTCCCAGAAGCAGACGTATTCTCCGCCGGCCTGTTCGATGCCGAAATCCTTTGCCGCGACGCCGAAGCAGCCCCGATGTTCCGGCAGCGACAGAAAGCGGCTCAATGTCGGTTCGACGAGCGCAGCGGAGGTGACATCGGGACCATCGGAGACAACGAGATGTTCGATCCGCAGGTTGCCAAGCGACTGCGTTCGCAGCTGCCGGAGCAGACAGGCGAGATGTTTCGGTCTCTGCCAGGTGTTGGTGATCACAGTCAGATCGATCTTCGAAGCGGTCACGCAGGAATCTCCTGAAGCACTGATGTTGAAACGAGCTTCTACTGATGTCGAACCGGTTGCGCCGACGAGGTTCCCCGAAACCAGCAATTGCAGAAGAGGCTGTGAGCACGGTACAATCGAGCCTGATCGACAAGGTTCGCGAAGCGAGACGTTCGTATTGCGTCCTGCTTGTTCGGTCCTGCCGAGTTGACGAGGAACATCCAACAGGGGAAGACGTGGCTTTCTTGCGTGTGGTACAGGGAGGACGTCCCGGTGAATTGCATGAGTTGACCGGGGAACGCATCGTTCTCGGTCGACATCCGAGTTGTGAAGTCATCCTGGATAATGCGGCTATCAGTCGTCAGCATGCTCGTCTCATTCACCAGAACACACACTTCCTGCTGGAAGATCTGGGGAGCCGCAACGGAACCTACGTGAACGGGAAAGCGGTGACGTCGACGCGGAAAATCGCCAACCGCGACCGCATCCGCATCTGCGATATTGTGCTTGAGTACCTGGAAGAGCTTCCGCTGATGGAAGCTACAGTCGCGGGTGAGCTCTCCTACAACGAATCGCTGCAGCCGAACGCGGCGGGCCAGATTACGATCGACCACGAGAATCCGGAACTGGAGTCTTCGTCCTCGATCATCACGACGATTTCAGCCAAAGCGCTGGGGCATCGGCTCGATGTCCGGCCCGAAGCCAAGCTGCGGGCGATTATCGAACTCACCCGGTTGTTCAGCCGCACCTTTCAACTTGAAACGGTCATGAAGAAGACGCTGGAGTGTCTGTTCCGGCTGTTCCCTCAATCCGAACTGGGACTCGTGCTGCTGATCGATCCGCAGACGAAAGAACCGGTCGTCCGGGCCGCTCGCGATAAAGATGGCGAGACGTCGCTCGATCAGAAGGTAAGCTCCACGGTGATCCAGCAGGCTCTCGACAGCCATGCCGCGATTTTGAGCGAGGATCTGGGCGACGATACGCGTTTTCGCGAGAGTGAATCGGCGTCGCTGCTTGAGATTCGTTCGATCCTCTGTTCACCGTTAACCGGCGGCGAGGGCATGTCGTTCGGGGCGATCCAGCTGACGACGAAGGATCTTCGCAAGCCGTTCAATCAGGAAGACCTGGACCTGTTTGTAAGCGTAACGGCTCAGGCCGCGCTGGCGATTGAGAATGCGCATATGCATTCGGAGATGGTGCATCGTCGGGAAATGGAACGGGATCTGGAGGTTGCGACCCAGATTCAGCTCGGCTTTCTGCCGAACAAGAAGCCGTCGATTCTCGGCTTTGAGTTTTGCCATTTCTATCAGGCCGCCCAGCAGGTGGGGGGCGACTATTTCGACTATGTCCGCTTCCCGGATGGGCGGCTCGCGATCGCCGTGGGCGACGTCTCCGGGAAAGGGGTCCCAGCCGCCCTGTTGATGGCCCGGCTGTGCTCAGCAGTGCGGTATCATCTTGTGGCTCAGAAAACTGTCGGCGAAGCCCTCGCTCAACTGAACCGGGAAATGCTCGACAGTGGCCTCGGGTTCCGCTTTATCACGCTGGCTGTGATTATCGTGGAGCCCGGGACCAACGACGTGATTCTCGCCAACGCCGGCCATTTGCCGCCGGTGCTGCATTACGCCGATCAGAGTGAATGCCTCGAAGGCGATTTCGCCGGGCTTCCGCTCGGTGTCAGTGCCGAGGCGGAGTACAGCCAGCGGACGGTGACTCTCAAAAAGGGAGCCTCTCTGCTGCTCTACACCGATGGAATCACCGAGACGGACAATGGCGAGGGAGAACTCTATGGCCGGGAACGTCTGCTGAAAGCGCGGCCCGATAAGAACTTCTCAGCCGAAGATTTGATCAACTACGTGCTCAACGACACGATCGACTTCGGAGATGGACAGCCTCAACGCGACGATCGGTGCGTGGTCGCGATCAAGTACACGGGGTAGTTCGCAGCTGCGGTACTCTCGAGAGCAGCCTCAGGCCGGCATTGAACCGCTACGGGTTCTCGCGGACTGCGGACGAGATCCGGATCATAGTATGGCCGAGTTCGGAGATGCGCTGCTCGATTCCCTCATCGGAGATGCGGGCTTCATCGAAAGCGGCTCCGGTGGCGTAGACGAACTTCGGCAGAATGAAGCAGCGGAAGTCGAGCATCAGGCTGTTGGCGAGTCCCATGATGGACATGTAGCTGCTCGTGCCACCCGCCGCGCAAAGAAATCCGATCACCTTCTCCTGCCAGTTCTGGCCGGTCAGTTCAATCAGGTTCTTGAGAGCGGAGTTGACCCCGTAGTTGTAAATCGGGCAGGCAATGAGAATGCCCTCGGCTTCGAGAATTTTGGTGGCCAATGTTTTCACATTGGGATCGCCATAGGCTCCTTCGGCATCGCAGAACGGAAGCGGGTAGTCGCGGAGGTTGATCAATTCGACTTCGCGTCCGAGGGAATGCAGGCTCCGCTCGGCCGCTTCAGCGAGCACGAGACTCTTGCTGGTCGACTTCAGACTGCAGGCGATGACGAGATACATCTGATTGCTCCGTGGGGGATATCGTAGCCGCTTCGCCGGGTGTAAGCGGTCAGTGTTTGTGCTTTCTCAGACGGCTGTCTGAATTCGAACCGACACCTGAAGAACGGGTTTCGTCGCGAAGAACCCGTTCTGCGCTGTCTCTGCAGGGGATCATAGCGCACTCCGGGACCGCTCTCAAGTAGCCCTTCCTTCCTGACCGGGCGCACCGGTCCAGCGATGGTTAGAGAACGGGGTGGGAAGGAGCGACGGAAATGGAAATTGATCTCAATCAAATCGGGGCGTTTATCGGCGATCACGGACTGGCGTTGTTCCTGGTGATCGGGACGGCGCTGGTGATGGTCTACGGACTGTGGAAGCCGCCGGCCTGGATTCAGCTGCCGATTCAGCAGTGGCTGTTGAAGAAGCTGGAGGCAATTGAGCGGGAGACGCAGGCGCAGGAGTTGATCGCCGATTCCACTCAGGCGATCTCGCGAACCGCCGAGGAGATCCGTGAAGCGCTGCGGACTCAGGAACGACGGATCGAGGAGATCGCCCATCACACCGGCCGCGGGTCGCAGTGGCTGGATGACTGGGGGGAGTTCGTGCGGGAAATGTTTCAGCGACAGTTTGATCAGCAATGAAGAAGGAAAACGAATGTTGTACGGCAAGGGAAGTTCAAGAGCTTACGAACTGGACCAGAACGATGTCTGGAATCTGGTGGTCACGTCGGGGCTGTCGGCTCTGATTGTCTTCGTGGGAAATCTGGCGGGGGCGCTACCAAGTCTGGAAACCAAGAATGGAGCGATCTCGCTGATTCTGACCGGAATCATCGGTCCGGCTCTGGTCACGCTGAAAGAATGGTTGAGTGATCATGCTGCCGGTCGCTAGGGGAATGGGAACGATTATGTATGCCACGCTCGGCGTGCTGGCAGGCATGGCCTACGAACGAAGCGGACTGCACTGGATGACGCTGCTTTATCTGACCTTGCTGACCAGTCTGCCGGTGATGACTTGGACGGCGAACGCCATTCAGCGAACGGTCCGGGCATGGTTGCTGGCGAGATTGAATCGGCTGCTGGACGAACTGGCGGAGCAGCGACGGAAGGAGAACGGACATGCGTGAGAGTCTACTGCTGCTACTGACATTAGGAATGGCCGGATGCCTTCCGCCGATCGAGCGAGACGATTCGGAACGGGAGCCGGCGGATGCGGAGCAGGCGATGATTCGCGAGGTCTTCGATGAGTATCAACGGGAGTTGCGTTCTTTGCTACTGGACGTGGCCTCAAAGCTGGAGAGAGGAGAGCTGCGAACGGAGCTGGAGACGAATCGCTTAATTCAGGAGCAGTCGAGAACGGTTCGTGAAGAGGCGTTTCAGCTGCTCAATGAAGACGCGGCTCGCATTGGGGGCGAGAACTGGTCGGCCGAGCGGGCAGCGGCGTACTGGAAGAAACAGGGAGAAGCGTTGTGAGTGAAGGTTCTGTGGGACGGGCTCTGGGATGGCGGGCTGATCGGGAAGATAAGTCTTTCCTGTATGGCCGATCGACTCGGTTCGAATATCTGCCGATGTCCGAGCTGCCGGAACGGGTTGATCCGCGTGGCAAGATCGGCGTGAAAGATCAGGGCCAGGTGGGAGCGTGCAGCGGGTTCTCCCGGTCCTACTGCATGGAAGCGCTGTCGAACGGGATTGGCGGTGAAGGAATTCAATTCTCGCCGATGTTCGCGTATCTGTCGGGGCAGAAGGAAGACAATCTGCTCGGCGGCGACAGCGGGGCGACGATCAGCGGGGGAATCAAGGCGTCGCGGAAGTACGGAAACTGTCCCGATGCTCTGTTCCCGTTTCCGGGTCGTTATGTGACGCGGATTCCTGACGCATGCTGGCCGGCGGCGGAGAAGCATCAGCTGTTGGCGCATGCTCCGGTTTCGTCCGCCGAGGAATGTCGGCAGGCGATCGGGTCCGGGTATCCGGTTTACCTGGGAATTATGTGGGATCGATCAATGGATGCTCCGGTGATCGATCGGTATCGGGTTGGAGGCGGCGGAGGCGGGCACGCGGTCTGTCTGCTCGGGTACGACGGCGATTACCTGCTGATGCTCAACAGCTGGGGGCCAGGCTGGGGGGATCGAGGCTGGGCCCGCTGGCACATGCGGGCAGTCGACTCGATGATCCGCTCGTCCTTCTCGGAGTTCTTTATCGTCTCGGAAATTGAACAGCCACACCCGCGGACGTGGAACTACGAATCCATGCCGCTTCTGGGCTGAATGAAGGAAGGACCAGAACGATGAGAAGGATGTTGATCATCACCTGCCTGATTTGCGGGAGCGGACAGGGCTTCGCAGCCGAGGTTCGACCGACCGGGCAGGTGGTGATGCGGACGGCTGGGAACTGCCTGGCGTGCGAGCGGTTTGAAGCCGAAGTGATTCCGCGGCTGGTGGAGTCGGGCTGGCGTGTCGGCTCCGGGGTGGAGAACCATTTGCGGATCGAGCAGGTCCGGGCGGGAATCGTGCCGGAGTTCATAGTCTACCGCGAAGGAGAAGTCGTCTCGCGCTGGACGGGGTTCCTGTCGCATCGACAGTTCCTCGACTGGATGAGCCGGTGCTTTCCCGCCCAGACAGCAAAGTCAGCGGACGAAGAGCGGTGGAACTATCAGCAGGAAGGGTTGCTTCAATAATGCAAGTGTTTCGTTTCGCGTTTGAAGAGTTGCTCTGCGTGGCGGAATACCGTGTTCGACGGTGGAATGTGCCCGACAGCGATCTGCAGAAACTGGTCGGACTCGCTGTGCGGCTGCGGCTGAGCAATCCAGAAATGAGTCGGGATGAGTTCAGGCAGCAACTGAACGAGCAGCGGAGGCGATGTCGCCTGTTTCCGGGTGTCGGGAATCTGATCCTACAGGCGATCGTCAGTCGGATCGTGTCCCTGGTGATCGAGTGGATGCTCGATGAGTTGCAGAAAGAATCTCTGCTGAAGCTGACCGGGGAGGCGTACGAGCTTCCTGAGGTCGTGACTTGATTTGAACCGGTTCACGAAAAAAGCCCGCAACAGAAGGAAAACCTTCCCGTTGCGGGCTTTTTTTAGAGCCGCCGATGTGACTCGAACACACGACCCATGCTTTACGAAAGCATTGCTCTACCAACTGAGCTACGGCGGCGATGTGTGGAAAGTGTATTCACGACGCTGTGAATTGCAAGTTCAATGACGCCGCGGGGCTTCGATCTCCCTGTATTGTGGGACAGGCGACTGGTAAAATCGAGGAAAAATCACCGCACCTCAACTGCGCTGCCGCGTTCCAGATGCTCCAGAGGGATCACAAAATGCAGAATCCGTCGTATAAAATCGTTCCCGACCAGTCCGAACTCGACTCGATTGAACGGGATCTGAAGTTCTACCCGAGCCCGACCACGTCCCCCAAAACGCTCACGCCGGAGCAAATCGAGCATTACAACCGTGAAGGGTACATTCGTCCGATCACGATCTACAGTCCGTCCGAAATCGACGAAATTCGTGCCTATTTCGACCGCCTGCTCGACAACGTGATGAAGGAGGGGGGCGACAGTTACTCCATCAGTTCGGCTCATCTGAAATACGGCCCGGTCTGGGACATGCTGCACGACAGGCGGATTGTCGACTGCGTGGCCGACCTGCTGGGTGAAGATGTCGTCGGCTGGGGCTCCCATTTCTTCTGCAAGATGCCCCACGACGGCAAACAGGTCGCCTGGCACCAGGATTCGAGCTACTGGCCGCTGACGCCGAGCAAGGCTCTGACAGTTTGGCTCGCGATCGACGATGTCGATGCGGAAAATGGACCCATGAAGTTCATCGCCGGTTCGCACCATCATGGTCATATGACCTACCGCCCGAGCGATTCTCACGAGCACAACGTGCTGAATCAGACAATCGACAATCCTGAACAATACGGAACAGTTGTGGAGAATCATCTGAAAGCCGGACAGATTTCCATGCACTCCGATCTGCTGCTGCACGGCTCGGACGCCAACGACTCCGACCGTCGGCGATGCGCACTTACGATTCGCTATGCAGCGGCCGACGTGCGGGCTCATTTGGGATGGAATGGTAAGGGTGTACAGGTTCGGGGGAGCGATCCGAGTGGCCACTGGGCCAACAATCCGCGTCCCGATCGGGAGATTTAACGGTCAGACCCGGGAAAACCGCCTCGCGGACACATAAAAGTGTCTGGATACTTGCGGAGATGAGGGGGGAGTCATCAGAATTGGCGCTACCTTTCATTCTTGTCATTTCTTTCTGAAGCGGGTTGTCTATGCGGGTCTTGGTGGGATGGGACGATACCGAGGAAGCTGAACTGCTGAGTCTGTATCTGAACGTAGACGATACAGACGTCGTGGTCGAAACGTGCTGGGACCGTTTCCTCGAACAGGCGCAGACCGGCGGAAACTGGGACGCGTTTCTGATTCAGACCAGCTCCCCGGATTCCGATACGGCGTTTCATTACTTCCAGGAACTCCGCAAAGTCTCGGCCGATCATCCGATCGTCGGGGCGGCCAACCAGGAAGACGTCTATCGAATCGCCCGATTTCTGACGTCGGGCATGCGGAGCTACGTGCTTCGCGATCCGAACAAGGACTACATGTTCCTGCTCCACTCGGCTTTGCAGAGCGGACTCGATGCGGTGCGAGCCGAGCGGGAACGCATGATCGCCATTAAGTTGCGGCAGGAAGTCGATGCCGTCCGCAAGCTGCAGGAATCGATCATTCCCCGGCTGCTGAACGTGCCCGAAGGCTACGCCATTACCGGCCGCTACGAATCGTCCGAAATCAGCGTGATGGGCGGTCTGCCCGTGACCATGGCCGGAGGCGATTACTACAACGCGCTTTCCCTGCCGGACGGAACGATTGCTCTCCTGGTCGGAGATGCGTCCGGCCACGGGATGAAAGCCTGCATGTCGATCATGACATTGCACACGCTGATTCAGATGTTTCCCTCGAAGCGATATCGCGATCCAGCGGTCTTCGTGCGGGACATCAACGACAATCTGTGCCGCCAGGCGGTCGTCAACGACGACGGCGGCTTCATTACGCTGCTCTACGGGATTCTCGACCCGAAAGAGAATACCTTTGAATGGGCGGCAGCCGGACATCCGCTGCCGATCATTCAGTGCCTGAAATCGGGTGAGATCGAGGAACGGGGCTCCACCGATTTTGTCGGCATGCCGCTTGGCATTTGGGAAGAAGCCGAGTACGAGAGTCAGAAGATCGATTTGCCCGAGGCCTGCCGGATGGCTCTGTATACCGACGGGCTGGCCGAAGCATTCGATGATGGGCAGAAAACCCTGGCCGAGTTCGGCGTCTCAGGCATCATGCGTATCATGTGCGAAACGTCGGACCGCACGCTGGATGATACGCTGGCCGCTCTGTTCGATGCGAGCCACGCTCACACCCGTGGACAAGGGCGACACGATGACACGAGCGTCCTGCTGGTACAGCGGGATTGAAGGCTGAACCGTCGTTATTGTGATCGCACTGCTGGGCGAGCCAGCAGTGGCACCCTGATTTCGCTTCCAACTCCAGGGCAGGCTCTCGCCTGCCGATCGCGAACAGCGAAGAAGACGCCTCACGGTCGTTTCGGCATCACGCGTCTGACAGAACTGAGCGCTGCTTGAAGCATGCCCACGCAAGCGTGGGCATGGCACCCTGCGTTCTGGCTTTCGGATCTACTTCTGCGGAACGGGGGCGTCGGTGCGCTGGATGTTGCGGAGGTCGCCCCAGTTTTGAGCGACCCATTCGAGGAGGTCGGATTCGGGAGAGTTGTCGAGTGTGACTGACCGGCGTTGCTCGCGGACCGTCGGCATGGAATTGCAGCGATCGATGATGTACGTCGGACGTGCGCGAACCTGATCGTAAATGCGAGCAGCGTATTCGCCGAGGATGGCAATTCCGATGGAGTTAATCGCTCCGAACAGGGAGACGATCATGGTCGTCGAAGTCCACCCCGGAATGGCGAGTCCGGTGATCATCTTGTGATACAACGAGAAGCCGGCCATGGTGAAGCAGACCAGAAACGAGATCGCACCGATCGCGTAGAACATGGTCAGCGGCACGTGGGAGAATGAGAAGATCGCCGTCTTCGCGAGGCGAAAGAGTCCCTTGAGCGAGACGCGTGGATTATCGTCGTAACGGGCGGCTCGTTCGACAACGACGCCAACCTGTCGAAAGCCCGCCCAGCTGCGCAGACCGGGGAGATACCGATCGCACTCGGGAAGTCGGTTGATGGCGTCGACGACGGCTCGGTCCATCAGGCTGAAGTTTCCGGCATCGAGTGGGATGCGGACATTGGAGACGGCATTCAGCACGCGGTAAAACGAGTTGAACAGGAACTGCTTCCAGAGCTGTTCCTTCCGCTTCGTTCGGACGGCATAAACGATGTCGTTCCCTTCGCACCACGCCTGCAGAAACTCGGCCAGAGCGTGAGGATCATCCTGCAGATCGGAATCCATCAGGATAACGGCATCCCCCTTTGCCTGGGCCATGCCCGCCTGAACGGCCGCCTGATGACCAAAGTTTCGGGAGAGGTGAACCGCAATCACCCCTTCCTGCGTCGAACTGATCTGATCGAGCAGCTCGCCACTACCATCGCTGGAGCCGTCGTTGACAAAAACGATCTCGTGATTCCAGCCGCCCTGTTGAAGGACGCCGGTGATTCGCTCCACCAGAGTCTCCAGCACTTCACGTTCGTTAAAAACGGGAAGTACCACGGAGATGAATGAGGCTTCCGGTGATCGAAGAGGCTTACTGGCCATGGGAGACCCTTTCGACCGAAGCAAGCGGGCGTGACAGATTCGATGCCTCTTCAACCCTATTCTTTGAGAAGACTCCTGCTACGGAAAGACCGCAGGGAATGTTCACGAAGCGGCTGCAGGCCCGTTCGAACGATGCACAGCCGAGCAGAAGCTGATTCACGAGAGGACTGACGCGAGGGAACTCGGCGGACTTGCCTTGCGGGCGCAGCTTCTGCCAGGTGCGGACTCCGACCGCGGCTGGAAGTGTGAAGGAGTTCCAGTGAGTCAACTGCAGTGTCTTGAACCCGGCTGCAGCTGTCTGCTGTTCCAGTCGCCGACTGGTATAGCGGCGGTAATGCCCGAGAGCTTCATCCCAGGTTCCGAACAGCCACTGATAAGCGGGCACGGTCAGCAGAAGTTTGCCTTCGGGTCTGAGCACGCGGGAGGCATGTTGCAGCACGGTGACAGGATCTTCGACATGTTCAATCACATCGAGCAGAACAATGGCGTCGGCCGAGTCGGCTGCGAACGGCCAGGGCTGTCCCAGGTCGTGAACGTGAACATCGTCGATGCCCCGCTGTTTTCCGTAGGCGACCGCTTCGGGCATGATGTCGAGACCGGCCACGTCGTAGCCAAGATCGCGGAACGCGACCAGATTCCCGGCCGATCCAATTCCGCCTTCAATCACCCGACCCGGTGCGGGAACGTACTGCTGCAACCAGCGGGTGACCCACTCGCGCTTGGCGATATGCCACCAGTAGGTCTGCTCCAGTTGCGAGAGCTCGTGCAGATGAGCCACTTCCATGAGTCGTTCCATCCTCAATGACTGCGAGATTCCTCCGTGTTGCGAAAAGGCAACGCGTATTCAACCGATAGCTCAGAATCACCTGCGTCCTGCCGGAAATGTGGAAGAAAGCAGGAGTACCCAGGACCTTCAGAGAGGCTTTGCTGACTCTGCAGATCGTGAGGATTGTTCGGGCGAACGTTTCAGTGTTCTCCCTTGAGAAAATTGTGGTGAAAGTCCGTAGAGGTCGCGAAACGTGAGCTATGTTCGAGTGTTGTCTTTCCGCAACCTGTCTAATTGTTCCATGAGGCTCGGATGTGAATTCGAACATACGCTCCTATGGGCTGGTCCCCTGGATGCTGCTGGGATTGCTGCTGATCGTCAGCGTACCGCTGATGCTCTGCATGCCACTCACGGCTGATCCGGCATTGTACGACCTTCAGGCCGAAACCGTGCTCGAAGGCGGGGTTCTGTACCGCGATATCGTGGAACCGAATCTGCCCGGCATCGTCTGGGCGCATATTGCCGTGCGCAGTCTGTTCGGCTGGTCGGAATATGCACTCAAGAGTGTCGACCTGGTGATTGTCGGCCTGATCACCCTGATTCTCTGTCTCTGGTACCGCGATGTCACCAGAACGGAATCGGGGCCTCCGGTGACCGAGCGTGTCTTTATGGCGCTCATGCTTCTCTGGTTCTATTTCGGCACATCGGAATGGTGCCATTGTCAGCGTGATACGTGGATGTTTCTTCCTGCTCTCCTGGCCCTGCTCCTGCGGCGGCGGCAAATCGAGCGACAGGATAACGACGCGTCCGGAGCCTCCATCTTCAGATGGGGCTTTGTTGAAGGTCTGGTCTGGGCGACTGGCTTCTGGATCAAACCGTTCATCGCCATTCCTGCTCTGGCCGCGATGCTTCTCGGCTGGATTCTCGTGCGGAACAAATCCCGGATCGGGACCGACATCGCCGGCGTTCTCTGCGGAGGGCTGGTGATTGGCGGTCTGGGTACCGGCTGGCTGATCACTTCCGGCACATGGCCTCACTTCTGGGAAATGGCCATTGAATGGAACCCGACATACTTTGAAGTGGGCCGCGAACGCTGGACCTGGGATCGACTCTGGAGACAGCAGCTCCGCTTCTACCCGTTCACGCTCGCTCATCTGATCGCCCTGCCTGTCGCGGTTAAGGCATTGATTCAGTGCCGACGGCCGGCGGACGATAACGATCGCCTCAGCGATACGCTGCTCTCCGCGGTCTATCTCGGCTGGCTGTTTCAGACCTTCTTCCTGCAACATCTGTTCGACTACATTCATGTGCCTGAAGTGATGCTGGCTCTGACCCTGGCAATACGAGCCGTCAGCGGCAGTCTCGACTTCCGCATCGTCTCGCAGGACAGCGTGAAAGCAGGGACCTGCATGCGAGCTCCGCTGGCGGGAATCTGCGTACTGCTGGCGATGGCGTTCAGCCCGGCCACCGACTGGAGTCGCATTCAGCACTGGAAGGCCTGTTTGACAGAAGGCAGTACGCCAGCCGTGAAAACGGGGCTGCAGCATTTCCCGTTACCAGACTGGACCGAACTCCAGCCGGCTCTCGACTTCCTGCGTCAACAGGAGTTGAACGATGGCGAACTGACCATCCACAACGTCTATGTGGTTCACGCGTATCGGGAACTCAATCTGAAACCATCCACGCGGTTCGTTTATCTCGACGTCCTGACACGGGTCTTCCGTGATCATCAGGACGAGATTGTCGAGAGCCTGGATCGCTCGGGACATCGATTTATTCTGAGCAGTCTGCTGGAGAACGGGATGACTCCGGATCAGTACAGGGATCGAACCGGCGCACACGCTCTGCCGGAAGCGTTCCCCCAGGACCATCTGAATGAATTCCCCTATCAGCATCCTGTGGTATTCCGCAGTGGGCAATATGTGATTCACGAAGTCCAGGGCTCGGCTGCTCCGTTGAACCCGGCGTTCTCTCCGCTGGCTTCCGTTTCCCGGGACTGAGGCAAGCGAAGCCCTGCAATCGTTAGAACCGATTCAACCCGAACAAGCCACCCATTGTCCCCCCTCCGCCGTGTCGTTTGCGAGGAAGGGGATTGACAAAACAGTCCAGCAACCCGTTACCGTGGATAAACGTTCCACGCTTCTACGTCGCTGCAATGTCCACCCACGCTCGGTCTCGCGAGCTACAAATGACGAAGAGTCATCATGAGCAATGTCACCCTGGAAGCGAAGCATCCCGGCGAGATGATCGTTCCGGTCTATCGACAGGAACAGGAGCTCGGAGACATCGTCGCCTACAGCCACGGCGAAGCCTCGAACTGTGATTACGAGACCATCGAGGCAAAGTGGGTCAGCCAGCTGCATCTTTCGTTGCCGCGGGAAAACGTGCATTGCCTCTCTCTTCAGACCCGCTTCGCCAAGCGAACGCTTGACCTGTTCGTGGCCAGCACTCTACTGGTTCTGCTGTCACCGATCATGCTGCTGACAGCAATCGCGGTGAAAGTCACTTCCCCCGGCCCGGCCATCTTCCGTCAGAAACGAGTCGGTCTCAATCTTCGTAAGAACCGCCCCGATCGCCGACAGCAGGAATTGGGCCCGCCCGACGAACTGGGCGAACGTCGTCGGGCCGATTCGGATCGTCGGACCAAAGCCAAGTACGGACGCGAGTTCACGCTCTATAAGTTTCGCACCATGCGAACCGATGCCGAGAAGAACGGGGCGCAGTTCGCTCAGAAGAACGATCCCCGCGTCACGCCGCTGGGCCGCTTCATGCGGAAGACCCGGCTGGATGAACTCCCTCAACTGTGGAACGTGATCCGCGGGGAAATGTCGATGGTTGGCCCTCGTCCGGAACGACCGGAATTCATCGCCGGCCTCTCCGAAGAAATCCCGAACTACGTGCAGCGTCTGGGACTGAAGCCCGGCCTGACCGGACTGGCACAGATCGAGAACGGCTACGACAACAACACCGAAAGCTTCCGCCGCAAAGTCGTCTACGATCTGCTCTATCTGCAGAACTGCTGCCTCTGGAACGACATCAAAATCCTGTTCCGCACGATCCGTGTCGTGATGACGGGCAGCGGAGCGCTCTAAGCACTGCTCGCAGTTACCCGCGAATGCAGGATAGACCCGACGTGTACGTCTGGGTGACGAAGTCACGAGAAGCTGATGTCCATCGTTACGATAAGACTGCAGACTCCTCTCGTGTGAAGCGGGCAGTTCAGAAAGAGCACAGCGCGTAGCGCCGTTCTGTGGCTCTGCCACTCAGACGCACCTTCGCTCCCGTTGGTTGGCATCCGATGCCGTAGCGTTCTATAACAGGTCTTTCGTTCTGAACTGCCGAGGACCTGCCGTGACTGCTGACTCATCGACTCCCCTGCTCTCCTGGAGATTCGGACGCCGCGATTATCAGCTCGGCCGCGAGCCGCTGATTATGGGGATCGTGAACGTCACGCCGGACAGCTTTTCGGACGGCGGGAACTTTCTGCAGACCGAGGCCGCCGTCGAGCATGCGTTGCGTCTCGTCGACGAAGGAGCCGATATCCTCGACATTGGTGGAGAATCGACGCGGCCCAAAGCAGCACCGGTCACTCTTGAAGACGAGCTGGCGCGCGTGGTCCCGGTCATCAGGCAACTGGCTGGACGGATTTCGATTCCGATTTCGATCGATACCACGAAAGCAGAAGTCGCTCGGCAAAGCCTCGCGGCGGGAGCGGAGATCGTAAACGACATCTCGGGCCTGACCTTCGACGACGACATGCCCCGTGTTTGCAGGGAGACGGGAGCCGGGGTGGTCTGCATGCACATTCAGGGGACACCGCAAACGATGCAGGACAATCCCCATTACGAAGACTGCGTGGCTGAGATCGATGCATGGCTGCAGGATCGTCTCTCCACCATGGAGCAGCGGGGCATTCTGTCGGAACGAGTCGTGCTCGACCCGGGCATCGGCTTCGGGAAGACCGCCCAGCACAATCTGGAAATCCTGTCGTCCATAGCCGCCATCCGCAGCAAGGGGCGGCCCGTGCTCATCGGCCATTCCCGCAAGAGCTTCCTGAAGAAGCTGCTCAATCGCGACATGGAAGAGCGACTCGCCGGCACCCTCGGCGTCTCCATTGCCCTGGCCGAGCAGCACACCGATATCCTTCGCGTCCACGATGTCGCCGCTGTGAAAGACGCCCTGCTCGCCTGGCAGACGATTCGCAACGCCGTGAAAACCTCCCAACCCGAAACGTCAGTGAGGGCCCCGCACCAGTAGGCTAACGCGGGTGGCCCCTCCGCCTCAGCGGGCGCGTCGCGAAAGCGACAAGAGGCTGCGCCATCCGTGTGTTGAAATGGAATCGTCGGGTCTTGAAACAAGCTCGCTCAGGGTGCGGCCTCTTGTGACTTCGTCACCCGCCCGGCCACCCAATCGATTCCAGCCCTCACTTAATTGGACTTACGGATTTCATCCAGGAGCGGCGTGAGACCGGGGACGAATTCGTTGAAGGCGCGGGCGCGGTGGCTGATGCTTTTCTTGACGACGGGCGAGAGTTCGCCGAAGGTCTTGCCGTATTCGCGGATCAGGAAGTACGGGTCGTAACCGAAGCCGTTCGTGCCTCGGGGTTCGCGAATGATGACGCCGTTGCAGTAGCGTTCGACGTTCAGGCGAATCGTTCCGGTCGGATCGGCCAGCGCGACGTGGCAGGTGTAATGCGCCCCCCGTTTCGCGTCGGGGACACCTTCGAGCTGTTTCTGCAGATGCAGATTGTTCGATTCGTCGGTCGCACCTTCGCCGCTGAAGCGGGCGGAGTAGATGCCGGGGGCTCCCTTGAGAGCATCCACCGAAAGACCGCTGTCTTCGCCGATCGCCCAGTGGCCGGTCTGGCGAGCGACCTGGGAGGCTTTCTTCTCGGCGTTGGCCTTGAAGCTGTCGCCGTCCTCGTCCACTTCCGTTGCCGAGGGAAACTCGGAAACCGGTCGGACTGAGACGCCGACGCCTTTCAGCAGAACTTCAATTTCGGCGGCCTTCCTGGGATTGCGGCTCGCCAGCACGATTACGGGCTGCTCCGTCACGACTTCTCCTCTTCGTCGTTGTCTTCAACTCAGTTCGATTTCAGCGGGATGATATCGACCGGCGTGAACTGATCGATCCAGCTGGCATCCAGCACGAGGCCCGGATGCTTGTACTGAAAATCGCCGGTTCCCCGTCGATCCACTTCCTCAGCAATGTACTGTTCCCAGCGTCCGGATGGTAATCGAATGAGGTTCGGATTGGCGAGCACACCCTCTCTGCGACGGGCCCGCCAGAGGAAGTTCTTGCCTTCCAGTTTCTCGTCGAGCAGTTGCAGGAATCGCTGGGCCAGATCGGCATCGGGCAGCGAATCGACTTCGACGAGGAAGTCATACCGCGGATGCTGATGTTCAAGTCGCCGAGCCACGGCGGTGAACAGCCCAAGCTCGATGCCCAGATCGGCAGCCGTGTCGTGGGCCGCTTCGATGATTTGATGCTCGGTCAGCTTCTCTCCTTCGAGATCGCCAACTCGCGTTCCCTTCTGAATGAACTCGAGCAGTGGAGCTTTCCCAACGAAGCCGCGGCACCGAACGATATCGCCGATACTGAAGCGGAAGTACCCGGCCGACGTCGTCATCAGCAGATAGTAATCCTCCCCTTCGGTCAGTTCATGCCCTTCGACGACTTCGGGATGGTCTTTTCCGGCTTCGGCGACCGGCATGTATTCATAGAATCCCGAAACAAGGGACGGCACGCCGCGAGGCTCGGTATCTTCGATTGGAATGGTATGGCGACCTTCGCTTGAAACGAGTCCCATGTCCCGCAACGGCGACCCGCCGAAGTATTCGTGAAGATATCGAGACTGATAACCAGCCGTGCCTCCGAGCCAGCAGCTGATAACCGGCTCGTTCCAGTAGTCGCGGGGCAGCAGCCGACCGGTGCGATTCACGATCGCTTCGAGTTGCTGGGCCGCAAGCGGATTCGGACGCCCGATACGCCGAGCCAGCAGTTCCCGAAGCGAATTCGGAATTTCAAAACGATTCGTGAGTCCGCCATCGCGAAAATCGCGAATGAGGTCTTCCTTGTACTGATCGCCGATCTCGGCCAGACGAATGAGCGTGCCCGGATTCATCAGGAGAATCCAGCCGATTCGCTCGGTGACAGTCAGACGCAATGCGGTGTAATAACGAACCTCCGGATCTTTGATGTCGTTCAGATCACTCGGAACGGCATAGAAGGGTCGCAGTAGTGGATTCTGCACGCGGGCCAAAAGCGCGCTGACCATGCTGATCGAGTATCCGCCCGAGGTCTTTCCCATCTCCCAGATGCCGGCCATCTGGAGAACTTTGTCGCCGATATGCGAAGGGTGGTCGGCGAAGTATTTCATCCCCCAGATCGCCCACGCCTGTTTCAATTCCTTGAGCCAGACATTGGTAACCGGGTTGAGTTTGGGCGTCCCACTACTGCCGGTCGTGATCGTGAACCGCTGCAACTTTTCGTGAGCGGGAATCAGAGCTTCCGTCCGGCCGGCGGCGACCGCATCGATGTAGGGTGCGAAGTAGGCGTATTCCGAAACCGGAACCTGGCGACGGAAATCGGCCAGCGTTCGGATCTCAGCGAAGCCATGCTTGCGTCCGAACTCGGTGTCCCTGCAACTGCGGACCCGCTTCATCAACCAGTCCTGCTGTTGCTGAGGTGCATTGAGCAGCTTCTTATGGAACTGGCCATACTGCCACGAATTGGCCAGTTGGAGTCCGGGCCGAAGGGCAACAGGAATCTGGGCACTGATCAGTTGAGAAAACATGAGACCAAGCTGAAGCTAGCGTCGCGATGAAGCTCCAGCGTGACCGAATTCAGCGCCAGAGCAGGTGCGTCGGGGAACGGCTGGGGATTTCCCGGTTCAGACTCACCCATTGAAGTATAAGGTGGGAATCGGCCGGTCTGGGTACGAAATGATGACACCACATTAGAGAAGCAGGGACATCTCCGGTGCGAACCTTAACTGTGAGGATTGCGCCGTTCGCAACCATTGTGCGAAGAGCAGCGTTCATTAACGCCGACGCCGCTCGCGACTCGAGCCGGTCCGTTACAATGAGATCGAAGATGCCGACTTTGCCGGAGAATCGCGCCACCCAGTCGAGAAGATGAAAGTTGACGAACCCTTCAACCACGCCGGCCCGCTCCAGCACCAGAGTCGTGACCAGCGAACTTCCCAGTAACTGATGGCGGAGTGATTCCTCGTCCCAGTCGAGTGACAAAACCATCCCGGCGGTCTGCTCGCGAATCAGTGCCGCACACTGGGGAATATCCTGTTCGGTGGCGGGACGAACGCATGACTCGAGCTGACCCGGTTTCGGAATTCGCGTGAGCGGGAAGGACATTCGGGCCAGCCAGCCTTCCGAGGGCTTCAATGCCCAGCGGCCCATCGCCCACGGATCGAGCAAACGTATCCACAGCCCGACGGTTCGATTGAACTTTCTCGGGCTCCCGTTCACTTTTTTCGGCTGCTCGGCCAGAGAGTGACGCGAGCCAAAGTAGCGGTAGCTGACAATCAGATCGTTCTTCTCGTCCTGAAGTCGCCGTACACGATCTCGATCCAGCAGCGTGGCCAGCCCGCGACCGCGGTATTCCGGATCGATCGTCATCCAGCTCCAGAGCGAGCCACGGATTTGTTCGTCGCGAACGCGAAAGGGAAAGCTCGTTCCCAGCAGTGTGGCGATGAGCCGGTCATCGTCGTAAGCGGCGATCATATGCCGGCGGGAACCGGGAGCATCCCAGCGCATCTGCCAGCGGAAGAAATCGCCGTGCCAGTCGGGATAGACCATCCGCCCCTGATAGGAATCTCTCCAGACAGGCGTGATGAACTCGGCCAGAGCTTCTGGCGTCCCCTGAAAATCATCGAGTCGGATCATGATGGCTGCTTCACCACGAACCTCGCCGCAGCTATCGTCCGTCTCATTCAAGTTCAGTGAGAGAACGAACGTCGAAGGAGACGGAAACCCTGCCTCCTTCGTTCGCTGTTCCGTCAAGCAGAACGGCTCTCAGCCGTCCCCTTGCTTCAATTACGGCAGTTCGCGAATACGGATGTTACGCCAGCGGATCTCGTGTCCATCTTCTTTGAAGCTGTGGACCTGCAGGGCGATGAATCCTTCTCCGGTCATATCATCTTTCAGATCGGCAGCCGGCACGCCGTTCAGGAACGTCTTGATCGAATCGCCGTTGGCGACGATGCGGAACTCGTTCCATTCGCCCGGCTTGAACGCCTTGCGAGCCGCTTCGTTGTTGGCCAGATTGTTCAGCCAGCCACGACGGCCTTCATCGTAGATGCCGCCGGTCCAGGCGCGAGGCGAAGGATCGATTTCGACCTGATAACCGTGCACGCGGCCTTCCTTAACGGTGGTCGACTTTTCCTTACCGTCGACGGTCCAGGTATAAGTCTTTGGCTCGTCGTACATATTGCTGCGAATCTGCACGCCGGAATTGAGCGTTTCGTCCGGCAGGAATTCGAGGATCAGCTCGAAGTTGTCGTAATCCTTCGCCGTTGTCAGGAAGCTGTTCGGCGTTCCCTTTTTGCTGGTGCCAATAATCTGCCCGTCCTCGACGCGATACTCGGCTTCGCCGCCCTTCTGAACCCAGCCGTCCAGCGTTTCACCGTCGAACAGCGGCTTGAAGTCATCAGCCGCAACCACGGCCGAACTTGCTCCGAATACCAGTACTCCCAGCACCAGACACGTGAGGCGCATCATCAGTCTCTTCCTCTCGAATTGCAGATCTCGATAGAACGTCCCGTCGGCAGCAGGCCGCCAGATCTCGTGGCCGGAACATCCGCCGCACGGTTACGGAACTTCAGGATTCCTGCCTATCTTCAGCGATTCCACCGCACGCGTCAATCACCCTGCCCGGTTCTCTCGGCAATCGGTCATTACAGCCCGTCGATATACCGTAAGAACTCGACCTCGAGCTTCTGGACGGTTGTTCCGAAGGACTCTTCGAAATCGCGGAGCCGTTCGGCAGCCGTGTATTCGCCGACTGTTTCTCGCCGGGCGATTCGCTGCATGTAATTGGCATAGTCGGTTTTGCGGCGTTCCATCAGAAAGAACGACAAGGCCCATGCCTCACTGTAGGCATCGAGCGGACGGGTCGAGAAATCGATATCGGTGGTGATCAGATCGTACAGTGCCCCGTCGGCTCGGCGATCCCTGGCATAATTCCCGAACCAGACGTATCGTTCCCGATTAACTCTCTGAATCGCCGAATTGGACCGCATCGCGCCCCGCATGTCCGGATGCTCAAAGACGGTCGCCAATCCTTCGACCACCCACTTGGGAGTCTCACCGAGCCGAGAATGCAGGCCGACATTAAAGGCAATCTGATGCGTCGCCTCATGCACAAGCGTCTCCTTCAATCCTGAATCGCCTCCCACGCGGGCCACGATGCTGGAGGTCGAAGGAATCAGAGATTCGGCGGAAGCAATGGATGTCTGTGGATCGTACAGGGCGACGCGGTTCGTCTTCCGGTGATAATAACCGGCCAGTCCCGGGACAGCCCGCACGCCATCTCCAGCGGCGTAGTTCACAAACTGTTCGTGATCCGGAAACACAACCGCCACCATCGGAAACTCGGGAGTCGGCAGATCGAATCCCCGGACCGAGAAGTGACTGCGAAACTCCCGGTAAAACTGATCGAGCACTTCACCGTAATGGTCGGCATTCCCCTCAGTAGCGACCACGAGATACTTGCTGGTCCCCTTAATTTCGAACTCGGCTCCGAATTCACGACGCAGTTCAGAACGCATTTCGACTGCACTCAGCGGCGAAAACGGCTGATCGAGCACCCGGAAACCTGTCACCTGATTCACTTCGATCTGTGTCAATCGCCCGTTTCGTTCGAGCAGCAGACATTCGCGGGCGTTGTGATGCACGAGTCGTCCGACGTGAAGGGATTCCCCCACGCCGACCTCGATCATTGGCTCCTCCGCCTTCAGCGTGGTTGCCCCCAGCCCGATCCCCAGGATGACGGTCATCAGTCTGGTCCAGGTTGTCATGAGCTCCCGTATCATCGCTTTCGCCTCCGCTCAGCCGCCCGCCTCGTGTCTCTAGAATTCGGCCGCCTGCATGTGCGCAGTTGTCCGTGCTGAAACCATAGCTTGCGCCCGTCCAGCGGCTCCCGATTTTCCGCCGGGCGGCGAGCTTTTTCCGACGATCGCCCGCGGATGTTGCCGAAATGCATCATCACCCGTCGCCCGTCCGCCATCGCCAGGAAACGTCTTGTCCCGAAAGTGTTTCTGCCCCTAGAATTCCTGCAGAATCTCTTCATCAGACATCGTTCCCACGAGGTCGTCTCATGCTCCCTCGCGTTCGCATTTCCATTTCGTGCCTGCTGGTCATTGCCACGGCAATCGGTTCAATCCTGCTGCCGGCCTCTCCGGGCATTTCCCTCTTCGCCCAGGATTTCACCTCCGACGAACCGCTGCACACCGATGTGAAGTTCGAACTGCTCCTCTCGCGCGAGCGGACGAACGGGCTGGCGGGACAGCAGTGGGCCGAAATTTTTCGTGAGCTCAATGTTCCGGTCCGGGTGCGGCAACCGTTGTTCAACGACAAATCAGGCATCGAACAGCAGACATTCGGCACAACCCGCCGCGTGACCGCGACCGGCCTGCTCGATCATGGAGGAGATATCGTCTTCCCGGACCGCCGCTTCTCGCGAAACGAAGTCGCGAAGCTGCGGGAATGGATCGAGGAACTCAAAACCTATGGAGCACAGGGAGCCCCGACCGGCCAGCCGTTGTGGGGGATGACTCAGGCCGAGTTCGATGTTCTCCACGCAGCCATGCAGAAGCCGGTCGAAACCGCGACCAGAGACCTGGATCTCACCGCTGCCATCGTGGCACTGGAACTTCCTGAGAAATATCCGCTGAAGTTTTCCGAAGCCGCCAAGGCACAGATTGGCCCGGTCGATGAGATCGCCGCCGTTAAGAACGATGTCACTGGCTTCGCTAAAGGGACCGCGTTCGCTCTTCTGCTCCGCGAATACGGCGTCGCCTTCGCCCCGAAGCGACTGCCGGATGAATCGGTCATTCTGCACGTGGAAACCGCTGATGAAATTGATCGCGCCTGGCCGATCGGCTGGGATCCTGACTCCCTCGGCCTGTCGCGATTGCAGCTGGCCCGCGATTTCTTCCTCCCGACCGCCATTGAAATCGACAAAATGACCATGACGCAGATGCTCGACGAGTGCCGTGAAACCACGAAACTCCCGGTGCTGATCGATGGCCTGGCCCTCGATTCGCTCAATTACGATTTTAACCGCATCGTCGTCGACTACCCCCGACGCCGAACCTCCTGGAGCCTGGCCCTCCGCACTCTGGTCGGGAAGCTGCAGCTTTCGCAGGAACTCCGCGTCGACGAAAACAACAAGCCGTTCGTCTGGATTACGCGTTTTCAGAACGACAGGACCGAGGCGACCTCCCAGCGATAACCCGGTTTGCGGCGGCGAAAACGAGTTTCAACGAACCTGTCTGCCTCGGGGTTGTCAGACAGGAAACGGGTCAATAAAATGCCCCGACTGATGGCGTGAGCTCCGGAGAATTCCGGGGATTCCTCCCATCACAGCCCGGTGGTGTAATGGTAGCACAACGGATTTTGATTCCGTTAGTCTGGGTTCGAGCCCCGGCCGGGCTTTTCTGCAACCTCTGACTCCGCAATGTCTTGCGTTGAGTCGATTGCCCCAGGGCTGCTGTTTCATCCGGGGTGTTAGCCGAGACCGTCCGCAGGCATTTTGCGTTCTATCTAGCGAAGATGCTCTGTAGTGATTTTCTTTCGTGCCCAGTAATTAGTGGTCCCGGATCGTCCTCTCGGACCATTTGCAATCTCTAGATGAGGTTACCTTGCAGCTATCGGCCCACAGCTTCAGCAAACATCTTTGCAAGTTCTTCTACAGAGCTGGTGGTGGAGTTCAGTGCCACTTTGTCAGCCAATGATGGACTTTGTCTCATCACGTCTGATTTCGTTACTCTGTGCCACAACGGCAGAATGACCTTGTGTCCCTCCATCTCGCGCTGAACAAGTCCGTCGAGTTCGTACTGCGGCCAATTTTTCTGGAAGAATGAAGGTGATAACACCACGATCCCGAACTTCGATTTCATTAAACCCGCATCGATGCTTCGTCTCAGCGAGTCGCCAACCGTCAGCTGGAATTCGTCGTACCAGACTTGGACTTCGAGATTCACTAACGCGTCTGCCAGCGGTCGAACGATTTCTTCTTTGTCTTCCGTCGCATGCGAAATAAACACGTCGTATTCCGTAGCACCGACTGGCGTTTCCCGGACATCTTCAATTGCTCTTCGTTGCTGAGCTTCATCGAACAGAGTTTTCTGAACGACCTGTTGGCGTAGTTTTTCATTCATCTGCTCCAACGCCTCCGTCAATTTATTCTGTTCCTGATAGAGATTGTTTGTTGTACCAGCAATCATGAACTCAATTTGAGACAGATCGTTTTGACACTTATTAATCATCTGATCCGTTCTGGCGAGTGCCGCCTCTTTCCCCTCATATCGGGCACGAGTACTTCCCAAGTAACCGGGACTGTTGAGTTCGGCGGTCAATCTTACTCTGTCTGCATTATGAGACGCTAAGAGTCGACTAACTTCAGACCGCTTCAGCTGCAGACGTCTTATTTCTTCCTGCCAGTACAACACGGTCTTCCGGATCTTCGATGGATCTGATGGTTCACTCGTCAGAGTCTTATCTGGCATGCCTTCTCCTCCCCATACTTCTCACGAAATCCCGTCTGGGGTACCTACGAGGTCCAACCTAGCTTACCGCGAGATGCACGTTTGAGACCACTCTCGACCTGAGTTTCACCACCGTTTGCTCCTGCGAGATCCTGCTCCGTTTCTCGCTCACGCTTGCCTGCTATACTGGGACTTTTCCGCGACCGCATTCGCGGCTCTTCGAATTCCAGTCCTGCTCGCCGCAGATGGTGATTGTACGTCAATGGCTGATTCTTCTTCCGCCGGTTCCACGCCCGCTGCCCCGGAACGTGCTTCCTTTTCCCTGAAGCCCTGGCAATCGCTGCTGCTCGCCTTCGGTTGGCTGGCCGCATTCTTTCTGATGTTCTATTCGCAGGTCCTGCCCAACGCTCAGGCCCTGCCCGATGGAACCAAATGGAATCGCTGGATGGTCTGGCAGTACGTGCCGGAGATTCTCCTCGATGACTTCCTGCCGGTTCGCGATGCCGACTCGCCCCCGGCCGGGCTGAAGTTTCTGCCGCAGCGAATTCCGTTTCTGGCGATCGCCGCCTCGATCTATCTGCTTGCTTACTGTTTCGGCACCGGGCTATTCCATGCCCTCGGCCTCAAAATCAAAGCGACCGGACGGGCCGAATGGCATACGCTCAGCATTGCCACCGGACTGTCGCTACTGTCGCTCGTCACTCTCGGACTCGGTCTGGCGGGGTTATTGACTCGGCTCGTGTTTCTGCTCGCCTACCTGCTGATTCTCATCTTCTGGGCCGCGATGCATGCTCGCTCCAACGGCAGTGTTTCCGCCTGGTATGGGCGGATGAAATCCTGGGCGATGCTCCAGTCGCACAAATGGTCTCAACGCGAGTGGACGATCACATCGCCCCGCTTGTGGACGATCATTGTCGTGGTGCCATTCCTGATTGCGATCTTCCTCGGCGGGATGCTTCCCTCGACTGACTTCGACGTGAAGGAGTACCACTTTGGCGGCCCCAAGGAATACTTCCTCGCCGGGCAGATTCAGATGCTGCCGCACAACGTCTACACCAGCTTTCCGTTCCTCACCGAAATGCTCACCCTCACCGGCATGGTGCTGATGGGCGACTGGTACTGGGGAGCAGTCGCCGGCAAAGCGATTCTGATGGGCTTCGCCCCGCTGACTGCCATGATCGTCTATACGATTCTCCGCCGCTGGTCCACTCCTGTAGCCGGCTACCTGGGAGCGATCATCTTCCTCACGATCCCATGGACCTATCGCATTTCGATCATCGCCTACACCGAAGGGGGACTCTGCCTTTACGTAGCCGCGACATTACTGGCGACGCTGATTGCCGTCGATCTGCTCAAGAAAAAGCCGAAGCCGAATCGCTGGTTGTTCGTGACCGGACTGCTCGCGGGCAGTGCGATCGCCTGCAAGTACCCCGGATTGATCTCCGTGACAGTGCCGATCTCACTGTTCCTGCTGGCCGCTTACGCGGTCGCGGTCCGAAACGGCAAACGGACGAATCGAGACCTGCTGCTCGGAGCCGGAGCGTTCGTGCTTGGCACGGTGGTCACGTTCGGGCCGTGGATGGCGAAGAATCTCGTCGAAACCGGCAATCCGGTGTATCCGCTCGCTTATTCGATCTTCGGGGGAGCCGACTGGGATGCCGAGCTGAACGAGAAATGGAAAGCCGCCCATAGTCCGAATCAGCATCGGATCACCCATCTGTTCGCGAGCATCTTCGATGTCTTCGCCGTGAACGACTGGCAGTCGCCACTCGTCGCCGGTTTCGGTCTGATTGGCCTTATCATCGGTTACCGCGAGCGTTCAATTCGCTGGGTCGGAATCTATCTCGCCTGGCTGCTCTTCTCCTGGTGGCTGCTGACGCATCGCATCGACCGCTTCTGGGTGCCGCTGCTTCCGGTCGCCGCCTGTCTTGCGGGCTACGGAGCGTGGTGGCTGTTCCAGCGAACGAAACTCGGCGTGATCGTCTTTCTGGTTCCGGCCCTGATCTACAACTTCGCGTTCATCACGACCGGACTTTCCGGCTACAACGCGTACGTCACCGATCTGAACGCAGTGCGAAAGATCACGGCCAACATCACATCGCCCGAAGTCGTCTTTCTGAACGAACTGATGAAGAACGAAGAGGGAGCCGTCCTCAGCGTCGGTGAAGCCGAGCTGTTCGATGCGACCTTCCCGTATCATTACAACACGGTGTTCGACCGATCGCTGTTCGCCGAATGGACGGGAGTTGTCGATCGCGACCAGCCCGAAGGAGACTGGAAGAATCGACCCGCAGCGGAGATCCGGGAGATCTTCAATGAGCACAACATTCGCTACGTGCTCGTGAACTGGCAGGAGATTCTGCGGTATCGCACGTCGTACAAGTACACCGACTTTGTGACGCCCGATCGCTTTGCCGCGTTACAGGACATGGGCATTCTCGGCTCCGCTCTTCCGAACACGCCATTCATGCGCGACTACCAGTCGCTGTCGGACACCGAACAGCAGGAAATCGAACGCTGGGCGCCCGAGTTGATCTCCGAGTTCAACGGACAGAAGATCTTCATCACCACGCAGGTCTTTCCGGTGCTGGCCGAGTAAGCAGACTTCAGGACCGCGCATAAAAAAGCACGATCCGGCTTGAGGAACCGGACCGCGCTCATACGAAGGAGGTCTACTCTGCAGGTGTGCTCTTATGCGGCTTACTTATCTGCGTCGCCGTTCCGTCCGCGTAATATGCCGCGTTTCAGTTGAGAACTCGATCCTGTGCGGACACACGGTAGAGCGATCCGCTCTATTCGGGACGGACGTAGCCGAGTTCCCGGATGACTTCATAAAGTTCGTCGTAAGTGACGAACCGCCGACGGTGTCGGAGTTTGTACTGGTCGACAGCGTTCGCCAGCTCGGCCACTTCCGGCCGGGCATGCTCACGGGAATCGCCGAACTGGCGGCGATCCGGCCCATTGTAATTCTCGGTGCGGTCTCCACTGCGTCGATCCAGGATCTGTTCCTGGGAACCAAAGACTGTTGCCATGTTCCACCTCTCCGCTAATCGCTGAACTCGCAGGTCCCATACCTGCCCGGTTGTTTGGACTCTGACCCATTCAAAACTAGGTCGAGAAATCACGCCCTGCCGTCAGGCGGTCTGAAAATCGAAAGAAAGCGAAACTGATTGCACACTACAAAGCGGCAACCGATACAACCCGAAAAAACCGATCCCGATTTGTACCGGCATCAATTCCCATACGACTGCAGCAGCGCATGAGAATGCTTCTAGTGCCAGAGCAGCCGGTCTTCATCGAGGTTGATCGAAACCGGTTCCAGTCGCTTCCCGCCACGAGGCTGCGGGATAATCAGTGCGGTAATCTCCGGATGCCGCTCGCAATACGCCAGCGATTCTTCCAGCGGCAGAACATAGAACGCGGTCGATAACGCATCGGCGACGGCAGCCGAGGGAGCCGTGACAACCGTACTCAGAATATGATCGACCGGCCAGCCGGTGCGGGGATCAAAAATATGCCCGTAGCGTTTCCCCTCATGGCGAAAGAACTGCACGCCGCTCCCGCTTGCGGAGAAGGCTCGGTCTTCCAGCATGAACGTCGCAAGACGCTTCTGTGGAAACAGAGGATGCCGAATGCCAACTGGCCAGCCCCCCGCCTTTCGATGCGACCCTCGCGCAACGATGCTGCTGTGCCCGCCGTGAATCAGACAGTTCGTCAGCTCTTCCTGATCCAGAAACGCAGCGATTTTATCGAGGGCGAACCCTTTGCCGATGCCGCTCAGATCGAGTCCCATCTTCGGCTCGTCCAGCTTCAGCGTCAGCAGCGTGCGATCGAGCAGGACCTTCGTGTAGTCACTGGAGTGGACGGATTCATCAACATCGCTCTGCGCTGGCACCTCTCCCCTGGCCCGGCAGTCCCGCCACAGCAGGTTGAGAGCCCGGGCAGCCGGCGTGAACGCCCCCTGCGTTTCTTCGGCAAGCTGCAGCGAGAGTTCGAGTAGCTCGAACAGCTCCTCATCGACCGCACAGGGCTCATGAATCGCCTCGCGATTGAGCCGCATCAGTTCGCTCTGCTCGCGATAGACAGTAAGTTGATCTTCCACCGGATGCACAAAGTCGAGTGCATCCGAGGCGGTAATGGTCTGCCGACGATCGTCCGACGGATTCAGGATGATCGAGAACTCACAGGCCATGGCCCGTGTCGTAAGCCGAACGGTATCCGCAGAGGAGAACGCGGCTGCTTTCTCGTCGCGGGCGAGCGCATCGGCGAGTTCCTGGCCGTGGCGTTCCATCGAATGACGAATTGCCCGGCCCGAAAGCAGATCGCGTCTGCTCGGCTTCAAATGTTTGTCCCGATCCTCATCGGCCATGAAGAATTCTGTCCATCGGTTCTCTGAGTGATGCCAATCAAATCCGCTGGGAATTGAAGGGCATTCTCCAATTTGATCTTCAGGGGCAATTGTAACAATGCCTCGGGCCGCGATAATGCTGAAGAGACGTCCGTCCTGCAAAACGTATGTCAGGACAGGTTCGCACACTCCGCCCGCCTTCCGTTTGAACACCCTGAATTCATGACTGAGCCGAATAACCAGCGTCCCATCCAGGAGATTCTCATCTATCCCGATGGGCGGACCGTTCCGGTGAAGGATGTCGAACCGCGACGCCCGCCGCGAAAGCAGCGGCCGGTGCACACGGTTTACCTCTGGTCGATCGGACTGTTCGTCGCCACCTGTCTGTCGACCTGGTGGGTGGGCGAACGGCGTTACGATAACGGCTTCGGCTACATGATTCCCGTGATGGCGATTCTGCTTGCCCACGAGATGGGTCACTATCTCGTCTCGCTGTTCTATCGCGTCCCGGCGACGCCTCCGTTCTTTCTGCCCATGCCCTTCTCTCCGCTCGGCACTTTTGGAGCGGTCATCGTGAAACCTGGAGGCGGCGAGGACCGGAAGAAGCTGTTCGACATCGCCATCGCCGGCCCGCTCGCGGGGCTGGTGGTCGCGATTCCGGTCTGTGTTTACGGTGCGTTGACAGCCGAACCGGTTCCCCGCCACGATCTGACGCCCGATCAGTACCAGTTCATGGCTCCGCCATTAATGTACTGGATTGTTAAACTTGTTCGAGGTGACTGGGATCCGAACATGGCGATGGAGAGTGCGATTCTCGACGCCGGCTGGGTTGGGATTTTCATCACCGCTCTGAACCTGATTCCGATTGGTCAGCTCGACGGTGGTCATATTCTGTACGCCCTGCTGCGAAAACGGGCTCACATGGTTGCCGGCGCGCTCATTTTCGGAGCCCTGGCTTACATGTTCCTGTCGGGCAACCTGTCGTTCATGCTGATGCTGCTGCTGATCATTATGATGGGGCCGTATCATCCCCCGACAGCGGATGACTATGTTCCGCTGGGGTGGTTCCGCATCATCCTTGGCTGCATCACGCTGCCGTTTATCTTCATCGGTTTCACTCCGACTCCGATCGCAGTCGGCGGCTGAGTTCGAACAATCGGGCCGCCCGGGGCAGCACCGTGCCGCAGTGCTTGCAGTACAAGGCATCGGTCTCATGCTGATGCAGATCGCAATGCGTACAGGGCACATCGAGATGCCGCCCCGTCTTCGAAGCATGAATGACTTCGACGGAAAAAACGCCCGTCGGGACGATGATAATGCCATAGCCGAGAATCATCGCGACAGCCGCCAGCGTCTGCCCGACAACCGTCTGCGGGGCGATGTCTCCGTAACCAACCGTGGTCATGGTCACGATGGCCCAGTAAACACTCTTCGGGATACTGGTGAAGCCATTCTTCGGCCCTTCGATCAGATACATCGCCGATCCCATGATCAGGATCAGCGTCATCACGACGAGCAGGAAGACGAGAATCTTGCTCTGCGTCGCTCGGAAAGCGATCCAGAGATACTGGGACTCCTTCAAACAGTGTGCAATCTTGAGCACACGGAAGACCCGCAGCAATCGCAGAGCCCGAATCACCAGCAGCGACTGGGTGCCTGCAAAGAAGATCGCCGCGTATGTCGGAATGATCGACATCAAATCGACGATGCCAAAAAAGCTGCGCGCGTAGCGGACCGGCCGTTCGACACAACTGAGCCGCAACAGATACTCAATCGTGAACAGAATCGTGAAGAACCATTCGAGTCCCAGAAAATAGAATCCAAAGCGGGCCTGCAGGCTGGAGACGCTTTCCAGCACGACAGTCGCCACGGAAATCAGAATCGCGACCAGCAGAGCAACATCGAAGTAACGCCCGGCTGGTGTATCGACGCCGAAGATGATTTCGTTGAGTTTCTTCTGCCAAGGCGATAACGTGCGCCCGCCAAGGAACGGGTCGTGGTCGATGTCCATCGGGATGCGTTCCCGACGGTTCAAGGCTTCTTCAGGATCGATTTCGGTCTGCTCAGGTTCGGTAGTCACGGCTCAGTGAGATGCCTTCAGAAATTCCAGGGTGTAGCAGTCTGCAGGTTTCACCTGTCCGCTCTCGATCAGTTCCAGTTCTTCGAGTTGCTCAACCAGCGACTGCCAGCGTTCGGGGGCCATTGCTCCGGTAAACTCGCCATCTTCATTCAGGCAGAGTGGCTTCAGCTTTTCGAACCCGGCGTTCATCACCGCGACCGGCATCTCGGGATTGGCCTGTTGAATCTGTTCATGAACTGGCTGCGGGTCGGCGAGATAATCTTTCCAGCCGGCGATCGACGCTTCAACAAACTTCCGAACGAGCTCCGGATCCTTCTCGATCATAGATTCCGAAGTTATCAGCACACTTGAGTAGGGATCGAAGCCCAGCTCGGAAACCATCAGCGCTCGCGTCTTCACCCCCTGCTCGGCCGCCACAATCGGCTCGCTGAAGACATACCCCTGCTGAGCGAACTTCGGATCTTCCAGAAATTGCCCCAGCGACCCGGTACTGCGGACGATCTTCACGCCTTCGAGCGGCAGCTTCTTTCGCAGAAAATGCGAAAACGCAGGGGCATCGCTCATCGCCAGCGTCACGTTCTTCAACTGATCGAACGACTCGATGCCGGATGATTCATGCACCACGATGCATCGCGGCGAATGCTGAAGCGGAGCCATCAGCCCGACTACCGGAGCCTGCTGAGCCCGACCGAGGACAATGCGGTCGGCATTGGAGATGCCGAAAGTCACGCGGTCAGAGGCGACCCGCTGAATGACCGGACTGTCGGGACCGCCGGGGAGGATCTCGACGTCGAGTCCGACATCGCTGTAGTAGCACTTGGAAAGAGCAGCGTAGAATCCCCCATGCTCGGCTTCGGGAAGCCAGTTCAACGCCAGGGTCACCGGGGTCAGCGTGAACTCGGAGTGATCGGCCGCCGATTCGCTGATTCCCAAATCCCCGGCGGGTTGGGGAACCTCGCCCGAGCAGGAGCAGAGGCAAAGCAGGAGAGCGAGACCAGACAGCGTTCGCAGCAGTCGCATAGCGGGCATCCCGATTGAGAGTCAGCGGAGAGTGACTCCCAAACGATACAGTCTGCATAACCGCTGCGAAACCCAGAAGACGTTCCGCCCCGCCCGCCCGGAACGGCAACCGGCCCAATTGCGACCTATGCTTTCAGGAGACGAACTCTCGGGCGCTCGCGCGAATCATCCTTCCCGCATCTTTCAACCAGGCCCCTGGCGATGCTCAACACACTCTGGACGAACATCTGCTTTTACGCCGACTTCTACTACACCTTCGCCCTGCGCTGGTGGTCGAATATCTCTCCGGCCGAATACGGCATGGTCCTGATCGGCGTCGGCGTTTTCGGCTGGGTCCTCATGAAATCCGCCAGCCGGAAGTAAAGCGGTGTTCGCTCGCCCCCGTAGGGAGAGGGCTCGGGTGATGGGGGAATGCGGGTGACATGCTCCACGAGCCGTTGATTCTCACCTGAATGGAGGGGGTAGACCCGTTTGATTCAACCAGCGTGGCGAAGCCCCAAGAGGTTTCACTTCGACGCCTGAGCTATAACGTGTTGTATCACGGAAAGAGGAGACCTCCCGCCGCCTGCGTCGGCCCCGGTAACCGACATGTTCCGGCGGAACGACACCCCACGGTGCACAGCTTCTTCCTGTGACTTCGTCACCCAGAGGTGCACGTCTGGGCCATCCCTGCTTGCCGCTTTACGCGGAAAGGGCTTCGACGGCTTCTTCGCGGGTGTCGTAGTAAGGCCAGAGCTTGAACAGGCTCATGTTTCGCAGCACTTCGAGCATGTACGGGCTGGCGGAGCAGATGGCGACCTTGCCGCCGCGGATCTTCTTTTCCCGTCCCAGCAGGATCAGGGAGCCGATGAACTCTGAGCCGAAGTAGTCCATCTTGTGCAGGTCGATAATCAGCATCGGTGCCTGGGCATCGGCCACCATGGTTCGGACCGTGTTCGTCTCCATCTGCAAATCGGCATAGCGAAAACTCGCCCCCTGACCGGCGGGAGTTACGTAAATGCACGGAGGGTCTTTTTCGACTTCGAAAATGCGGAGATGTCGAGCCATAACGACCAGTTAACCAGAGGGGAAGATGCGTAAAACACTTGCTGATAACGGATTCCGTGCCGCGATGCAAGCAGAAACGATCGGATCGCCACGAAGTTCCAGCGATCCCGTCCGCTCCCGGCGGCTCTCTACCGCTGGCGGTTCAGATCGACACACGCCAGTCCGCCATCGGCACCCCGGCAATAGACATAGCCATTGCAGAGGACCGGCATCGTCCAGCACTGCTCGTCGAGGACTTCGAGCCGTCCCAGTTCCCGGAATTCGTCCGAGCGCATCTCCGCCAGCAGCAGTTCGCCCTGGTCGCTCAGAATGATGAGATGCTCCTGCGTTGCCATCAGGGCTCCGCAGCCAAGATCGCGAACCGTCCAGGCGGTTTCGCCCGTATCCCAGTTCACACAGTTCAGTGTCACCGTGCGGCGATTGTGCGAATTACCGTCGAACCCGTAGAGCCAGCCGTCTTTCTCGACGCAGGAATTCATGTGATTCCGCATCGATTTGTTCTGCCACTGGACGGCCAGTTCTTTGCCATTGAAATCGAGCACGCCACAGCCGACGTTGTACCCCGTTGAGACGAACAGCTCGCCATTCTTCCACATCGGAGTGGTTGAATTCGTATCGTATGGCGATTCCCAGGGGTAGAAGCAGACTTCTTTTGTCTTGCTCAGATCGACGACCGAAACGCCTTCATTATTCAGAGCGGCGGCGAAGGGCTTACCCTGGAAGTCGAAGAGCTCAGGCGTGCCATAACCGGGCATGCGGGCAGCTGTTTTCCAGGTCAGCTTCCCGGTTTCCTTGTCGATGGCGAAGACACTGCCGGCTTCGAGGATGATCTCGTTCCCCCGCACGATCGGAGAGCAGGTCAGTCCCCACTCCGGCAGCGGCAGATCGAGTTCTTTGCGAATGTCGAATACCCAGACAACCTTCCCGGTCGCCGCTTCGAGCTTACGCACTTCCCCTTCGCGGCTGTTGACGTAAACGTAGTCGCCGTCGATGGTTGGAGTCGCCCCGGGCCCCCCTTTGTGGAGATGGTCCAGCAGGGCACACGGGTAAGACAGATGCCAGAGCAGCTTGCCGGTCACGGCATCGAGGCACCAGACGGTTTCTTCTTCGTTCCCTTCGCGATGCCCCATCGTGAAGAGGCGTCCGTTCGCCACGCTGACAGCGCTGTAACCGGTTCCGACGTTGTACCGCCAGACAATGGGCGGCATGCCGAGAAAGACACTCGGATCGAGCGTTTCCCGGGAAATGGCATCACGATTCGGGCCGCGCCAGTGAGGCCAGGTGGCCGTTCCGGGGGCGGGAGCGGGCTCCTTCTCCGCTTTGGAGGACGAAATCGCCTCAGAAGCGTCTGAAGTTCCCGTAAGAACGAGCGGATCTTCCTTGCCGCAACCGCTGGCTGTCGCCAGGGCGAGGACGGACAATCCCATAAGCACTGATCGAGATCTCAAAGAGAGACTCCTGCCCTGTCAGGGCTTCCAATAAGGGGATGCGAGAACGGCAATGCACTCCATCGACGTGCTGAACGTGTTCCCGGATCCAAGGTTGTCTGATATGACCGCATTCGCAGGAAACGAAAGAAACAGGCCCGTAAGCTGAGTGTAATTCTGGCGTGTCGGCGTGATGGGCCGACGTCTCAGGGAGTGGCCTGAAGGCGATACAAATCTGTTTTTGTTCGCAGGAAAAGAGCCTTTCCGACCGGGGCAGGCGTCGCCATGCAACCCTGATCGAGCTGATTTTCCGCGACGATCGTCAGCGTCTCTCCGGGAGCCACGACCGTCGTCTTTCCGTCTTCGTCGCAGAAGTAAATATGCCCACCTGCATAGATGGGGGAAGCGGAGAACGTGCCTCCAATGCGTTCCTGCCACAATAATTCGCCCGTCGAGGCGTCGAGGCAAGAGGCAAGTCCGATCTTGTCCGCAATTGTGTAAATTCGGCCGTCAATCAACAGTTGAGAAGGCTTCGACGGCATCGTCCGGTTCTGTTCCCAGACAATATGGCTCTCCGTCACATTGCCCTGAGCCCCTTCCGGATTGATCGCGATCAGGCTCCCTTTGCCGAAGCCGGTTCCGATGAAAATCGATTTGCCGTCGAACAGCGGGCGATTCGCCGTCGAATGCTGTTCGTAACGGACATACCAGAGTTCTTCGCCGGTCCGCGGATCGTAGGCCATCGTCGCTTTGGCATACGGGCTGATCAGCACATCCTGTCCGCCAATCTCGAAGATGGCCGGCGTGCCGTAGGCTTTCTTCTGATCACCGTCGTCGGTTTCGAACAGATCCGGACGATCTTTCTTCCAGATCGTTTCGCCGGTCTGCTTGTCGAGAGCCACGATGTACTGGTAATCGAAGCCGTCGTAGTGAATGAAGAGCATGTTCTGGTAGATGATGGGAGACGACCCCGGCCCGCGCCAGTGATGGCAGGGGAAATCGCGGCGTTCCCAGTACTTCTCCAGCGTCTGAGTGTTCAGACAGCAGGTCCCATAGCTGCCGAAATGCACGTAAATGCGATCCCCTTCGATCACCGGCGTGCACGAGGCGTAGCTGTTGGTGACGTGAATCTCCCGGGGCTCCTCGTTTGTGAACAGCAGCTTATCGTGCAGGATCTTGCCGCTCTCGGCGTCGACACAGACGATAAACATCTCCTTGCCGTCTTCCGAAGCGGTCGTCAGCCAGACCTTGCCATCGGCGACAACCGGGGATGACCAGCCTTTGCCGTGAATGGCGGTCTTCCAGGCCACGTTCTCGGTTTCGCTCCACTTTTCGGGTGGATCGGCTTCCGGGGCGATGCCGGTTCCGTTCGGGCCGCGGAACTCGGTCCAGCCCTCAGCAGCGAACAACGAGCCGGGCAGCAGCAACGCGAACGTCAGAATCAGAGCCAGGCGGCCCATCGGACTCAGGGAGCAGCGAACCTGCGCCGGATGTGGTCGGAAGGTTTCAAGCATTGGACTCAGTGTCTCCTCAGCGGAAATTGAACGGCCCCATTGTAGCGAGATGAATTTTTCGCGTTAAATGGGAATCTGTTCCGATTTTCAAATATCAATGGAGTCGCTTACGTCCATTCTTTGACGTTTTTCCGGGCGAAACCACACTGAACACTTGACACCATCCGGAGGCAGATCGCCCTACTCCTGCTCATCCAGCTTCTCTTTCAGAGCCGCGTACAGCGCTTCGAGCGATTGCGGGATCACCTTTGTATCCCCCAGCACCGGCATGAAATTCGTGTCGCCATTCCAGCGGGGGACGATGTGCCAGTGCAAATGGCCCGGAAGCCCTGCTCCGGCAACATGCCCGAGATTCAGCCCGACATTAAAGCCATCGGGATTGATCACGCTTCGGAGCAGTTTCGTCATTTTAACGAGCATTGCCTGACATTCGGCCTGCACGTCGACCGGGATCTCTTCGATATCCCCCAGATGCTGTTGAGGAGCGATCAGCAGGTGCCCGTTGTTGTAGGGGTAGCGGTTAAAGACGACGAACGTCTTTTCTCCCCGGAGTAATACGAAGTTTTCGGCATCGTCTGAGGGAGATTCCCGATACTGGCAAAGAAAGCACGGCTTCTCGCCTTTTGGGGTGTTAGACTTCTTTTCCGAGGGCTCGTCCTTCGCCACGTAGGACAATCGCCATGGCGCCCAGATCGTTTCCAGTGACATCCTGAATCTCCTATGATCATCGGAATGAATTCCAGGTCATTCCCGAGCAAAAAACGGCTACATCATGCAAGTGACTATAACGGCTGTTGGACCTGATAATCGAGGGCTCGCCGATCCCATCGTCCACTACGTCACCGGAGCCGGGGCGAACATCTTCGAAATCCAGATGTACGACCGCGATTCCGAGCATCTGTTCGCCATGATGCTGCGTCTCGACTGGCCCACCGAAGTCGAACCGGTCGATGTCCTTCGCAAGCGTCTCGACGAAATCGGCCGACTCAAAGGACTCTCGATCCGCACCTGGGCTCGTGACGAACATCAGCGACCGCCTCGCCTGGCGATCTGCACCACCTATCGCCCGGAGATCTCGCTCGCTCTGCTTCGCAACATTCGCGATGGCCGCCTTAAAGCTCAGGCAGCTGTGATGCTGGGGAACCGCGAAGCCTGCCGCAACGTCGCCGAGCAGTTCGAAGTGCCCTGGGAAAGCATCGGCGACGGCAACGGCACGCCCGATAACGACAAGTTCGTCGAGATCCTCGATCGCTACGAAGTCGACTACATTATCCTCGCCCGCTACATGCAGATTCTTCCTCCCCGGCTCTGCTGGGAGTTCGCAGGCGGACGCATCATCAATCTGCATCACGGGCTGCTCCCGTCGTTCCCGGGATTCCGCCCGTATCACGACGCCTACAGCCACCACATGCTCACCTACGGAGCGACGGCTCACTTCATCGTCCCCGAACTCGACGCCGGCAATCAGATCATCAACCAGACCGCCTTCACGGTTCTGCCCGGAACCCCCTTGAATGACATCATTCGTCAGGGAGAATCGGATAATGAGCCGACATGTCTTGTTGAAGCCGTGCGGCGTGTGGTCGATCGCGAAGTCGAACTGCACTTCCATCGGGTCGTCCGAACTGCTCGCTCCTGAACCTTCTGACTCCCGAAACGGCTCCGAACGTTATACAGTGAAAGGGAGCATACCCTCTCTGTCCGTATCGACGAGCCAGCCGCCAGGGGCGTCATGAAGCCGAACCGACTTCCCATCACCGTGATCTGGGCCATCGTCATCGCAACGGCGATCCCGACACTGATGTGGCTGCTCGGCTGGGGACTCGATTACTCCCAGAAGACACTGCAGGCCCGGGCGATTGGCGAAGAAACCCCGGCCGCCTACGTGGTGCAGCACTATCTCATCGGTCGGGCACTGCACACGATTCTGGAGTGGACCGCGGTCTGCATTGGACTGATGACCGGGGTGCTTTCCTTCGTGCACTTCCGCCTGAAGCACGACGTCACCACGCCGATCATTGGCACCGCCCTCTTTTTCTCAGCCATGCTCGATGCCTGCGATATCCTCGCCGCCGATGGAATCATCCCCGGCGTCACGAATCTGGATGCGTTTCTGCCCTTCACCTGGGCGGCATCACGAACCTTTAACGTCGCGATTCTGGCAGCCGGCACCCTTCCCTTTCTGATCCGCAGACGACCGCCGACCCGTCCCCAGTCGACCGGTGAGACGCGATTCCTGTTTCTCATCGCCGGCCTGTTCGGACTGGTCGCCTACCTCATCATCCAGGTGGCGATCGCCTTCCCGATCCCCGATTCACTCTACCCCGAGCTTGTCGTCCCGCGTCCCTGGGAACTGATTCCCCTGCTCTTCTGGCTGGTACTCGGGACGATCGTACTGCCACGATTTCATCACAAGTTTCCCAACATCTTCTCACACAGCCTGATGTGGTGTGCCCTCCCCGCGACGCTCCTGCATGTCGTCGCCGGACTCGGTTCCCGAGAGTTATTCGATGCCAACTTCTTCAACGCCTACCTGTTGAAGATCATCGCGTACTGCACGCCGTTGATTGGACTGCTGCTCGATTACAAGAATGCCTATCGAGCCGAGGTCGAGTTGGAGAAAACCGCTTCCAAACTCGAAGCGGCTCGTCAGATCGCTGAGAGCCTGCTGCCCGCCGATCATCCCGAAGTTCGCGGCATCGACGCAGCCGGGGTCTCGTTTGCCTCCGAAGCCGTCGGCGGCGACTTCTACGACTATCTGGAATTGTCCGACGGTCGCTTTGGCTTCGTCGTCAGTGATGTCAGCGGCCACGATCTGGCGGCTTCCCTGCTGGCCGCTCAAGCTCGCGCGTACCTGCGAGCGTACGTGACATCCCATTCCGATCTGACCGACGTCATGACCCGGCTCAACGAGTCGCTCGTCGAAGACACGAAGCATCGTCGCTTCGTCACCATGTTCGTCGGCGCGATCGACACCAGCCTCGCGGGCTTCGAATACGTCGCCGCGGGCCACCAGGGCTTTCTCATTCGAGCAAATGGAAAAGTGGAAGTGCTCGATTCCAACTGCCTGCCGATCGGAATGACCATAGAGAACCCGATTCAGGTCACCCACACCAGTCGCCTCCATCGCGGCGACACCGTGCTGATCGTGACCGATGGCATCACCGAAGCCCTCTCCCCCTCCGGAGAACAGTACGGCATCCAGCGGCTGCTCGATCTGATTTGCGTCGAACATGAACGCGACGTCCACGAGATCGCCGAACTGCTCTACACCGACGTCACCCGCTTCTGCGCTCACATCCGTCCGGTCGATGACGTCACAATCCTGCTGCTCCGCTGGCTCGATGAAGCAGCTCCCTGATCGCTGGCTTTTTGCCGCTTCGGTACGTCAGTTGCGGTCTTCGTTTCCTGGAATGAACGCGTCCCGATGCCCCGTGCCTCGGAGATACGCAGACTTTATGAAAGGAGAACCGCCATGCAATCGCTCGAAACCACGCAGCTGGAGCGGATGATCGACAACAACGAAGATTTCCTGCTCGTGAACACCCTGTCTGAAGAGGATTTTGCCCAGACCGAAATCCCCGGCTCGGTCAATATCCCGCAAAACGATGCCGACTTCGCTGATAACGTCGAATCAACCGCTGGCGGCAAAGACAAACCGATCGTCGTCTACTGCGCCAGCCAGCAGTGCCAGTCTTCAACGAAAGCAGCCGAGAAACTCGAACGAGCCGGCTTCGAAACGGTGTACGACTACGAAGGCGGTGCCAAAGCGTGGACGGAATCCGGCAATGTGTTAGCCGTACCGGAAGAAGTCGAAAGGACGTAAACGGTCGGACAAGATCAACGAGCAGTTTGATGGCTCAGCCGTCAGGCTGCTCTTTGTATGGACGAATCTACGATCGCGAAGTAAGCCATACGTCAGCTTGGAATTGCCGGCTTGAGGCTGTTGTTGGACAGCCTGTTGATCTCTTTCGCGGTGTTGGCGTCCAGGTAGTACAGAATCATCCCCTGTCCGTTGTCCTTGGAATAGAACCGGCAGCCATCGCGCTCGATGTCATCCATCACATAGGACAGGGTCATCATGTCGGCCCAGTCATCATTGACTTCGACAGGCCAGTCTCGATGGCGGCCATCGAGCGTATACTTGAGCCAGGCCTCGCCAGTGTCCAAGTCGACGGAGTCGGAGACATCGGTGATCAGATCCGGTTGACCGGCAACCTCGCAGAGTCGCTTGACGATCCGGACATAATCTCCGGTTCCCTCAATGCACTCGGGGTCAAAGGCCCAGACACGGGAACAGACCGGGCGTCCCCGGCTCGCGTTCCACCTCGGCTCCCAGGATAAACAGCACCAGGTCGAACGGCTTCTCCTCGTACGCTTCCCGTTGAAATGAGTAGAGGAGGTCATCGACGGTCACGCCATCGTTCAGCCTGATTCCACAAGCGGCAAGCTTCTCCAGTTGTTCTTCGAGCGTCATCGTCTCCGAACCTCGTGGACCGGCGGGTGCAGACTTGCTGGAGAAGGCGCGGAACAAACGTCGGAACATCGCTGAGGTCTGACTTTCTAACGTCGCGGTACCCGGTCATCGCCGTAAAAAAAAGGATTCGAAGACGTTGTTTCAAAGTAATCGAGTTAAGTCGGCCGCATTGCGGCCTGAGTGCCTGCAGGTCCGGAGCGCTGAAAACGTTCGTACGGTCAGAGCCAGCACCACCCGCATTCGCAATGATCGTTTAGTTAACCAGGAATGTCCGCACAATCGAGCCCCTCGGAGAGGGTACCGCCTATCTGAATGGAGTGGCCCCAGAAGAGATCGCCGTCATTGTGCCAGAATTCAAATCCGCCGTCAGCGTAGACGCAAATGGCTTCCAACGTCATTTGATTCTTGAATTGGTCAGGCGTGAATTCCGTCTCGTCATCTCCAAGCCAGCTGTCGTTCTTAAGTGGAAGGAGTTCTTCCACCGCATAATCGATCACCCGTTGATGCCAGTTGGATTCGTTATCCCAAAGGGTGTAGGCAACGGCAAGAGCCTGGAGTAATTCGTCTTCTGTTTCAGCATTCACATTCAGGTCGATGAGTTTGCCGTTCCACCTTGCAGTCCCTGCGTACCACCTTATGGATCGATCGAAAGTAAGGGGCCCAAAACGTCTGTCAGAGTGAATGACTGGTTTTTGAAGTTCCGCCAAACAGGAATGCAGTTCAGTGTCGTCCGAAACGGCCCCAAGGAACTCTTCGAGCTGTCCTTGAGGACTGCCAAAAACATTGTCTTCCGTGACACGTGCCCGGACCTTGATGACCGTTTCTGAATCGATGGTTTCCTGAAACGCCTTTAGCTCCTCATCAGTGACCCGACGACGAAGCATGAGTGATTCGGTCCGGACAGGATCGGTGCCGACTCGCCAGGCGTCCAAGGTAAGGAGCAGCGACCAGAACTCCTGTCCGCGTGCCTTGCCTCCACTAACGCCACTGGCACTAACGACGCCGGATAACTCACACACCGGAGAAGCTGACAGTTCATCGTAGAGCTGATCCTCTCGGCGTTCTGCATCAGCGAAGATGTCATCCACTGGCCTATGCTCCCAAAGCTGTCGATCATTCGGTCGCCGCAAGCGATCTTCATCTTGACCGAAGACGACCCGGCATTTTCTCGTGCCTCTGCCAGCTCGTCCGTTTCATCTCACGTCTGGTGCAGCAAATCGTCTGGAGACTCAGCATACCTTGGAGTCCCCAACTCGGCGAGTAGTTCGTCGGGGTAGGCCGAAGGGTCGGAGGTCCGATGGAAGATCGGTGTCGTTTCATCGGAGTAGAAGATCAGGACGTTGTCGAGTTGGAGCAGCTGGAACAGGCGGCTCAGAAAATCGCCGTGACGAATCGGGCGGGCGATCGTGAGCCCTTTCACCGAACCGATGGAGGGAGCATCGCAACCGCAGAAGATGTCCACATAGTCGTCGGGATCGGAGAACCGAACATTCAGATAATTGTGATCCGCGTTCCAAGTTGTTCCCGGCGCGTCGAAGATCGCACGAATCTCCTCGAACGGCAGCGGATGGACATCGCCGTTCCGGTAGTTCATTACGAAGGCTTCAATGCTCATACGGTATCCAAGATCGAAAACGGGGCAGATGGTGAGATGAGATTCTCGAATGGCCTCGGGGGGTTAGACGGCCGCACTGGCAGAGCCAGTGCCACACAGCCGAGATACCGACAGTATTCTTCAGAGCAGTGAGCCAGCCAAAGTTGTACCTGATTCCGTTCGGCATTCAAAAAGTTGCCGTAACGCTGGCTAGGCTCGCCGTACTGGCTCAAGCGTTTGTTCTGCTTCTTGATTCTGGATTGTGTGCAGTATCCCACGGATCGTGTGGAAGGCAAAGGCAGACGCTTGTGATCCACTTCGTTCTACTTCGTCTTCCGGACCTGAGTTTTGGCCCTCTCGTTGATACGACAACAGTAATTGTTCGGCCTTCCACGGAAGAAGGAATTGTTGCAAACCAACTTCCTGGGAGTTGGGCCGTAAACTCGAGGTCAGCGTGTGAGAGTTGCCGTTCAAGTGTTCCAGTGACGACCCGGAGACCGCCAACTGTCATCTCGCCCCGAAACGAGTGCTGAGTTGGATGGACTGCAAGGCGTGTATCAAACACGAAATTCATCGCTTGAATCTGGTGCGTGTAGTGATGTTCATTCAGGGTCACACCTTTGGTGTCGTAATAGTGACATTGATTGTTCCGGTAGCCAATCGGAGCAGCCGTATCGGAGCCGTCGACAATGCGATCGGGGATTCCAAGGAGAGCGTGAAACTGAGAAGTCGGTCCGGAAGTGCCAAGACGCGTGTCATTTACCGACGCACCACCGCGGTGTATTGAGACGTTCAAAGTAGAAGGATGCATTGAGATATTGCCTGCACCAGAACTTGTCGATTTCTCATTCATACTCTCTGAGAGTACTCCCAGCTCTTGTAAACCACCAAAGGTAAAGCTTAACCAACAGATTGATTGAGATGCAGTGCGAGTGAATTCAGTGACATCGTGCCTCAATCAAAAAAGGGATCCCGGAGCACCTCCGAGATCCCTCAATCATTCATTCAAAAAACGCTCTTAGTATTCGCGTTTCGTCTTCAGGCCCGGCATGGGGATGGGGTAGTTGCCGTTCTTGTCCTTCATCAGCGGGGCATCGCCGTCGAGGGTCAGTTCGGCGACCTGCGGGGCGAACTCGTGATCGCAGTTCATGATTTCGTCGAGGGTGATGGTCCGGCCGGTGTGGCAGGACATGCGACCCATCGAGGTGACTGCGGAGGCCATGACGCCGCGTTCGACTTCGTTGTATTCCTTGTCGTTGCGGATGGCGGACATCAGGTGTTCCCATTCGAGCTGATACGGGTTCGGCTCCTTGCGGCCGAATTCCCATTTCAGATCGCTGTCGACGAAGTTCTGCCCCTTGTAGATGCGGCACTTCGCCGGATGGTGAGCCGAGGTCGAAATCACAGCCGAGCCCTTGGTGCCGTGAGCGTAGCTGGCGAATTCCTTATCGCAGCCCGGCATCGTGCGGCCTTCCAGGAACATCTTCGAACCATCGGCGAAGGTGTACTCCACCGAGTAGTTGTCGAAGTTCTGGTCGACATACTTGCCGCGATAGTGACGTCCGCCCGACCCCTTGGCCTGAACCGGCCACGCATCTTTCATCCAGCACGATTCATCGATGTTGTGAATCAGGAAGTCGCTGTAGGCACCGCCGCTCAGCCAGAGGAATCCATGGAAGTTCTTGACCTGATACATCAGCTCGCTCATGTCATCGCCGTGGGGCGGAGCGAAGGCGGAACCGGTCGGACCTGCCTGACGGTAAGCCCGCAGCAGGACGATGTCGCCGATCTCCCCATTCTTAATGCGGTCGTGCAGTTCGCCGCGAGCTTCGCAGTGGCGGCACATCAGGCCGACGCCGACCTTCAGGTTCTTGTCCTTGGCCAGCTCGTTGAGTTCGAGCATCTTGCGGCTCGTCGGGCCATCGACGGTCACCGGCTTCTCCATGAAGACGTTGAGGCCCTTGTCGATGGCGTACTTGTAGTGCACCCAGCGGAAGGCGGGCGGGGTGGTCAGAATCACGACATCGCCCGGCTTCAGGCAGTTCATGGCTTTCTGGTAACCATCGAAACCGATGAACTTGCGGTCTTCCGGCACGTCCATCTTGTCGCTGTAGCGACCATTGAGGGCGTTGTAGCTCTGGCTCATTCGGTTCTCGAACACGTCGGCCATGGCGACCAGCTTGACGGGCCCCTGCTGGGTTTCCAGAGCGTTGGCGGCTGCTCCGGTGCCGCGTCCGCCGCAACCAACCAGAGCGACCTGAATGGTCTCGTTGCCGGCTGCGAACGCGCGGGTCGAGATGCCGCTGGCGGCGACCACGGCTCCGACAGTCGCGGAAGTCTTGAGGAGATCACGTCGAGAAAATGCGGAAGACTCCGTCATGATTTGTCCTTGCTGAGGAAGAGGGAGAATGATTTGCGCAGGTCGTTGAACCATCTTCAACACAGATCGTGCGATCTGTCACACCCGTTCACGGCATCCGCCGGGAGGCAGACGAAACAGGCGCACCGACACTGTGACAGGACATTTCGAGGCGTATCCATATCAACAGAGTTTGATCTAACTTTACCCACCGACATCATTTATTCCAAGTACGCAGGTGCAATCGGAGCCCTGACTTGAGAATTTTTCGCCCCCCCTTCACAATGCCCCGCAGGTGCGGCAGCCACGCTCTGCAAAGCGGCTGCCTACACGCCACTCTCTGCACATTGATCCAGCATTCCACAAGGCCTTGCGATGAACCTGCACGATCTGACTCGGGAACTTCAGCGGAAAAACGAATCCAAGATTGTGATGCTCGTCGCCGATGGACTGGGCGGTCTCCCACAGCAGCCGGGCGGACTGACCGAACTCGAATCCGCAAAGACTCCCAATCTCGACGCGCTCGCCAAGAAGGGGACCCTCGGACTGAGCACTCCGGTTCTTCCCGGCGTCACCCCGGGCAGCGGACCTGGACACCTGGGATTGTTCGGCTACGACCCGCTCGTTTACAACATCGGCCGCGGCGTGCTGGAAGCCCTCGGCATCGATTTTGAACTCGGCCCCAAGGACGTCGCCATTCGCGGCAACTACTGCAGCCTCGACGAAAAGGGCAACATCTCCGATCGCCGGGCTGGCCGCATCGGCAGCGATGTTGGAGCCAAACTCTGCGAGAAGCTCGACAAGATCGAGATCCCCGGCGTCGAAGTCTTCGTGCGTCACGTGAAAGAATATCGTCTGGTCATCGTCTTCCGCGGCGAAGGACTCGGCGGCGATGTGGCTGATACCGATCCGCAGCGGACTGGCGTCGCTCCGCTCGAACCGACTGCCAAGGCTGCTGGTTCCGAGAAGACCGTCGAAATCGCCAGGGAATTCCTGAAGCAGGCTCGCGAAGTTCTGAAGGACGACTTCCCGGCCAACTTCCTCACGCTTCGCGGCATCGCCAAGAAGCCGGAGATTCCGACTTACGAAGAAGTTTACGGCACCCGCTCGGCGGCCATCGCGGTTTACCCGATGTATCGCGGCCTGGCTCGCCTCGTTGGTATGGACGTGCTCGACGCCGGTCAGACGCTGGACGATCAGTGCAATCGCCTCGAAGCCGCCTGGAACGATTACGACTTCTTTTTCATGCATTTCAAATATACCGATTCGACCGGTGAAGACGGCAACTTCGCCAAGAAGGTCGAACGGATTGAAGAGCTCGACGCGGCCGTGCCGCGGATTACGGCTCTGAACCCGGATGTGCTCATCGTCACCGGCGATCACAGCACGCCGAGCATGATGAAGTCCCACAGCTGGCACCCCGTGCCAACGCTCATCAGCGCCGACACCTGCCGCTACGACGCCTGCGAGACCTTCGGGGAATCGAGTTGTCTGAAGGGGGGACTGGGGCAATTTGAGGCAAAATACCTGATGTCGTTAGCTTTAGCCCATGCCGGACGACTGGAAAAATACGGCGCGTGATCGAAAACTGGGCCTCGAACGCTGTAAAAAGTCCTTGTCCACAATTCTGTGCAGGCATAGACTTTAGAGAGGTAGCAGCGTTCGCCGCCCCGCTAATGGAGCGAAGACCGGGGATGTTCGCTGTGCAGAGTGAGTCATAGCGACCGCAAGAATGGAGCTGCCGTCCTATCCCCTTTCCCTTTGGCCCCTGTGATATCGGCAGCAATGGCTTTAACGGAAGCGGATCGCGAACTGATCAAAAACTGCCTGCAGCGCAAGCCCGCTGCATGGCAGAGGTTCATCAACCGCTTCGTCGGCGTCTTCGTTCACGCCATCCGCCACACCGCGGAATGCCACAGCTACCCGCTCAACGATGCTGACGTCGATGAGATCTCCGCCGAGATCCTGGCCACAATTGTCGCCAACGAGTTTCAGACACTCCGACTGTTCCGCGGCAAGAGTTCGCTGGCCACTTACCTGGCTGTGATCTCGCGTCGCGTCGCGGTGAAAGAGATCGCCAAACGTCGCAAGCAGTCGGCACCGCCCGCCAGGGCCGCGAAAAAACAGCCCGCGACCGATCACAGCGGCGAAGCCGAAGTGCTGACCCGCGACCAGCTCGACTACCTGATCAAATCGCTGTCCGATCAGGAAGCCAACATCGTCCGCGCGTATCATCTGGACGGCAAGAGCTACAAAGAAATCAGCTCGCTCTACGGCGTCCCTGAAAACAGCATCGGCCCCGTCCTCAGCCGTGCCCGCGAATACATGCGCCGCATGGCGTAGCGGCCCGACGGGCCTCAACCGTGCCGGGCCAAAGCCGACTCGCTTCCTTGTCCTACCCGACCTTATCCACGGTCGCGGCGATCTCAGCGAAGTCCGTTTTCAGCGACTGATACAGATTCCTGTAGTGTGGGTAGTAGCTGTTGTAGACCTTGCGGGTTTTACCATCCGGCTTGAGTTCCGAGACAACCGAGATCGTCTGCTGACAGGCTTCGACCACGTTCTTGTAGGCTCCCGTTCCAGCAGCCGCCAGCAGTGCGACACCGTAAGCCGGGCCTTCTTCGGCGTTGATGGTCACGACCGTCTTGCCGTAAATATCGGCCTGCATCTGGCGCCAGAACTCACTGCGGGCTCCGCCGCCGGAGAGTCGCACCTGTCGCACGGGGATCTCCATTTCCTGGATGATCTCGAGCGTATCCCGCATTGCGTACGTGGCCCCTTCCATGATCGATCGGACGAGATGCCCGCGACCGTGCCGGAGGCTCAAGCCAATCCAGCAGCCCCGGGCATGCGGATCGGCATGCGGCGTCCGTTCCCCGGTCAGATACGGCAGGAAGAAGAGCCCCTCGCAACCCGTGCCGACTTCCTTCGCCTGTTCGGTGAGCAGTTCATACGGATCGACCTTTTGCTTCTTCGCCGCCTGAACTTCGGCCTGACCAAGCTGGTTGCGATACCATTGCAGCGAACCGGCAGCGGAGAGGACGCAGCCCATCACATGCCACTGATTTCGCACAGCATGGCAGAAGGTATGCACGCGGCCCTGCGGATCGACCTGCATCGCATCGCTGTGCGCGAAGACGACGCCGGAGGTTCCCATCGTCGCCGAAACAACACCTGATTTCACGATGCCGTTGCCAATTGCCCCGGCCGCCTGATCGCCGCCGCCTCCGACAACCGGGATTCCTTCCGGAAGTCCCAACGCTTCGGCAGCTGCAGCGGAGAGTTTCCCGGTGATATCTTCCGATTCGTAGACCTTCGGAAGAATGCTCGCATCGAGGTCGAGCTTGGAAATCAGGGCGTCGCTCCACTTCCGTTTGGCGACATCGAGCAGCAGGGTGCCGGACGCATCGCTCACTTCGGTCGCGAACTCGCCGGTCAGACAGAAGCGAACGTAATCTTTCGGGAGTAGAACCTGCACGACTTTGTCGAACTTCTTCGGCTCGTTGTTTCGCAGCCAGAGGATCTTCGGAGCGGTGAACCCGGTGAGAGCCGGATTGGCGACCATGTCGATCAGCTTTTTCCGCCCGCCGGCTCGCTTCTCGATTTCCGCACACTCGGCGACCGTCCGCTGATCGTTCCAGAGCAGAGCCGGACGAATGACTTCGGACTTCTTGTCGAGGAACACGGAGCCGTGCATCTGCCCGGAGAGACCGATCCCCTTCACCTCGGCCGGCTTGATTTTGCCCTGCTTGAGAACGGCTCGAACGCCCTTAATCGAGGCGGCCCACCAGTCGGCGGGATCCTGTTCCGACCAGCCCGGACGCGGATTTGACAGCGGGTAATCAAACGTCGATGTAGCGAGAATCTCGCCCGATTCGCGCATTGCCAGGGTTTTCGTGCCACTTGTTCCGATGTCGATGCCGAGAAATACGCTCACGTTGACTCCTGGACGAGCTGAAATTGCGTTGAGAACCCGCGATTGCGGCGTGGAGAATCGCCAAAGCGATCCGTGAAGAATGAAGACATGCACCGATGCCGATTCGATGGTCAATTTAGCTGGACCGACTTCCGGACGCTACTGATCACGACCGTGGCTCTACTTCCTTGACGCTCGTGCCTATAATCGACTATTCCCCTGACAGACAGGAACTCGGGCTGACGGGTCATACCCGATCTGATACAGTCCGGAGATCGAACAAAACGTACACCCTCGACGAGCCATGCCGTGAAGGAGCAGCCCGCATGTCATCCATGCCATTCCTCCCTGAAGCCAGGGACTATCAACTGGCGAGCACGCAGAATTCCTCAGGCGGTTACACCCGTCAGCGCCAAATGGGCATTGGCGATCTGCTGCTGGAAAACCGCATCATCTTCCTCGATGGAGCGATCCACGACGCCAGCGCCAACCTGATTGTGATGAAGCTGCTCTACCTGCAGTCGGAAAACCGGCATCAGGACGTGCACCTTTATATCAACTCGCCCGGCGGCTCGGTCACCGCGACGCTGGCCATTTACGACACAATGCAGTTCCTCGACTGCGATGTCGCCACCTACTGTGTCGGTCTGGCCGCCAGTGGCGGAGCGATCCTGATGGCCGGCGGAGCCAAGGGCAAACGATACTGCCTGCCACACTCGAAGATGATGATTCACCAGCCGTTCGGACAGGTCGGCGGACAGGTCTCCGACATCGAGATCCAGGCCAAGGAAATCATCGACACCCGGGAAACTCTCAACGAGATCCTGGCGAACCACACCGGGCAGCCGATCGACGTGATTGCCCGCGATACGGAACGCGACCGCTACCTCAAGGCTAAGGAAGCCAAGGAGTACGGGCTGGTCGACGAAGTTGTCGAGAAGATCAAAAAGACCAAGTCGGAACCCGGCAAATAATGCCCCGGACGAACGTTCGGAAAGTGTCCTTAACGATTGGCACCGGTTCTTAACGAGACAATTCAAGCAGGATTGAGAAATACCATGACAACTCTGGTTCCTTATGTGGTGGAGAAGAATGGCCGCGAAGAGCGGGCCATGGATATCTACAGCCGTCTGCTCAAAGACCGCATCATCTTCCTCGGCACCCAGGTCAACGACACGATTTCCAACAGCATCGTGGCTCAGCTGCTTTACCTGCAGTTCGAAGACCCCAAGTCCGACGTGCACCTTTACATCAACTCGCCCGGTGGCTCGATTACCGCCGGGATGGCCATTTACGACACGATGCAGTTCATCAGCTGCGATGTCGCCACCTACTGCATGGGGCAGGCCGCCAGTATGGGAGCCGTGCTCCTGACCGCGGGTGCCCCGGGCAAGCGTTACGCCCTGCCGAACAGCCGCGTGATGATTCACCAGCCGCTTGCCGGCATGGAAGGAACGGCTGCCGAGCTCGAGATTCACGCTCGGGAAGTGCTCAAGGTGAAGCGTCGCATGAACGAGATTCTGCAGAAGCACACCGGCCGCACGCTCGATGAGATCGAACGTGATACCGACCGCGATAAGTTCCTCTCGGCTGAAGAGTCGAAGGAATACGGTCTGGTCGACAAGATCCTCGAAAAGCTGCCGATGCCCGAGAAATAAGACGATGAACCACAGCCTCCGGCAACAAAGCCGGAGGCTGCTTTTCTGCTCCCCCGGCTGTCATGGATGACGCGATGCCTGGTCTTTCACGATTGCTTATTCTCTGTCTGCTCTGTGGCTGCGGTGCCAGCCGCCATACAGAACTGCTGGAGTCCCGTCTCCGCGAGCACGAAGAACGGCTGCATCAGCTTTCTCAGCAGCTGGAACGCTCGGAGAATGAACTGGCGATCTCCCGCAAAGAAGCCAACGATCTGCGGACCCAGCTCGCCGGCACCGGTCAGCCCGTCCTTCAACCCGAACAGGCGCAAGTGCTTTATCGTCTTTCCGGCCTGAAAATCGATCAGCTGCAATCGGCCATTCTCCCGGCCAGCGAGAGCGATCAACGTCTGCTCAATGTTGTGATCACTCCGGTGGACCAATACGGCGAAGCACTGAAGATCCCCGGGAATCTTCAACTCCAGCTGCTCGATGAATCGACCGAGCTGGCCCGCTTCGATATCGGGGCAGCCGAACTGGCCGAGAACTGGTCGACCGGGTGGGTGACCTCCGGCTATGTAATTCAGCTTCCCATTGAAGCTTCGCTGCTGACTTCGTCTCACGTGAATGTCGTGGCCACGCTGAAATCGCTCGATGGCCGTGAGTTCTCGCATCAGGCTCGCCTGGAAACCGGAGTCTCCGGCGGAGCCATCGAACAGGTTTCGTTTGAAGAAATGCCGACAGAGCCGCCGACGGTTGAAGCGAAGGTTCCGCCGCCGCGAGATCCGGTTTCTGCTCCCTCGCCGGAGGAATCGATGATCGTTCGTCCGCAGAACGAGCGGATCGATACCTCGGACCGACGTACGACTGATGAATTTCCCGTTTATCGCTGATCAAGCTGCCCGAAGAATTGGTGGGGACTGGCCGATTTCGGTCGCCCCGATCGCGAATCTGGCTTGTACTGCAGAGGTCGAGGGGATAGCCTTTGATTTGACGACCACAGCCCCGGACCGGCGAGATGCTCCGCCCTGTGAGTCCATCTTTATTCATGAATGAGGTCAACTACCGAGGTGGTCCCACCGATCATCCAAGTCGCCGTCGGCGTCTGTCTATTCCTTCTCTCTCTGACGTTTCACAGCCTTCGCGAATACAGTCGAAGCCGCCTCGAATCCATCTGCAAGCAGTACAAGAAGGAACAGCGACTCGGCCATATTCTTCGTCGCGACGAAGCTGCTACGTTCACGGCAGAGCTTCTGTTTCTGGCCAGCCTGTTTGCGTTCTGCATGGTTCGTGTCGCGGGCGATTCCACGCCACTCGGCTACACGATCACAGCCGTAAACGTCTTCGTCTTCGGCTTCCTGCTGCCTAAAGCGATCGGACAGGTTGGCGGAGAGATGTTCGTCTTCATCACCTGGCCGCTGATTGCCGCGGCCACCTGGTGCTTCTCGCCCGTGGTTATGCTGGCCAGTTCGCTCGACACGCTGTTCCATCGCATGGCGGGCCGCATTACTCCCAACGATAACGATCCGACACTCATCTCCGAAGAGTTACGGACCGTGATCGACGAAGGTGAACGTGAAGGGGTGATCGAATCCTCTGCCGGACGGATTATCCAGCGGCTGATGGAGATTCAGCACGAAGACGTGACCGCGGTGATGACGCCGCGAACCGATATGGTCTGCATTCAGGTCGACACTCCGATTCCGCAGGTCCGGCAACAGCTGATCGACGCCGGGCACTCGCGCGTTCCCGTGTTTCGGGACTCGCACGATGACCTCGTCGGAATCCTTTACGCCAAGGACCTGCTTCAGCAACTCGGCAACTCGAACGAGGAAGACATCATCCTCATCGATATCCTGCGTGACCCGCTCTATGTGCCGGAATCGACGCGGATTGAATCGCTGCTCGAACGCATGCGGGGCGAACACGTCCACATGGCTATCGTCCTCGACGAGTACGGCGGCGTCGTCGGTCTGGTGACGATGGAAGATATCCTCGAAGAAATCGTCGGCGATATCGAAGACGAGTTCGACAAGGAGCACGAAGAAGAGATCAAGCAGGTGCGGCCCGGTACGGTCGATGTCGACGCCCGTGTCCACATTGATGACCTCAACGAACAGTTCGCCTTTGAACTGCCGGAAAACGAAGACTACGAAACAATCGGCGGTTTCGTCTTCACCCAACTCGGCAAGATCCCCACCAAGGGGGAAACTCTGACCTGGCAAAACCTGCGGGTCACGATCCTCGAAGCCGACAAACGCAAACTCATCAAGCTCCGCATCGAACGGGATGAGACCATCCCGGTGACGGCGTAGAGCAGCTCCCCGCGGCCGACGCCAGCACGGTCTTGCAGGCTGAGACAGGCAAATGGGAGGCCCGTCCGCCATTGCAGGCGGGTCGCGAAAGCGACATGAGGCCGCGCCATCCGCGATGTGAACAGGAATCGTCCGGTCTTCACAAGAAGCTCGCTGATGGTGCGGCCTTTCGTGACTTCGTCACGCGCCCGTGCCGGACGGGCCACCCGACAATTCTGGCGCGGCTCACGCATTTGCTGGGATACGCCTGACAGCTTTCCCAGCCTACTGGCTACCGGGGTCAACGCAGAAGAAGAACATGAGCTCTCTCTGCAGGGGTGGCCCCGAAAGATTCTTTCGGGGCGGCGCAGCCGCAGGAGAACGGGATTGGACGCTGGGAATCACTGAACTGTGGAGAGCTTGCACAGCGGTGGACCTCAGGCCGTATTCTCTGTCAGACTGCATCCTCCCACGGCTTCGCCGCCCTGATAGCGGAGCTATCGGGCCACCCCCATTGCCTCGCAGTTCTGTACGTAGTTGTCCGGCCTTTCCCGGCAAATATGCTACCGTTCTTCTCGAACGGGCAGGCAAACCATGATCGTTGCAGCAAGGTTGAGGAGGAGGGCGATGCCGTTCAGGGCTTCCGTGAGTTGATGATAGAACGGAAACGTGTGCGGACGCGGGGAGCCGAGTGGCGTCAGCATCTCAACAAGTTGCGAGTAGACAAGCAGGTAGTCGCCGGTGAGGACCAGGAAGGCCGTTGCCGAAAGTGCGGCGCACGTCAGACAGCGCCAGCTTCGGTCAATTAGAACGCAGTAGAGTCCCGCGGACACGGCTGCCAGGCCGAGCATCGAGAGCGAGAACGCGTAATACAGCGGAAAGCGAATCAGCACGAGTTGGTCGAGGACGATCGATTCGAACTTCGCACTGAGGATTTCCTGAACCGTGATCAGGACGAACAGGGACGCCGCTCCTGACCAGCCGGCCGTGCAGAGTCTCCAGACGAGCAGAAGAGTCGCTTTCACAAATCGGGGTGACTTCACAGCTGGGTTCGACATACGGAAAGGGACGCCGGGAAATCAGCGATAGAGAGGAGCTGAAATGCTGCTGGCGCTTCGCGGCTGATTGGCGAAAGCATTGCTGCGGATCGAGGGCTGCGACTGCGGAAAATCCTTCTCCGCGAGCAGTCGAGGTCGGAACGCGACCAGAATCATCAGTGGCAGATACCAGAGCAGATACACGCCGCCCAGCTGCGGATACCAGAACTGAGTCGCCACAATGATTGCCGCGCTGTACGAGAGCAGGACTTCGAGATTCTTCTTCCATGGCCACGCGGTCAGGGTGATCACCAGAATCAGGAAGGCGACCATGACCGGGATGCGATAGGCCGGATGCAGGCTGTTCCAGAATCCCCGTTCATTGGGAGCGCCGTCGAAGCTCAGCACGCGGAAATCGATGCGGTTGATCGTCTGCTGCGTAAAGGCGTACGCGTCGGCGGAAATGAGCGCCACGGTCCCGACCAGCACTGCGGCCACAATCGCGACGCCGAGGAAGAACCGGATCGATCTCCTCCAGCCAAAGAACGACGCCCAGATGGGCAGCAGAAAGACCGGGAAGAACATCGAACCGCACGCGAAGCCCATCAGCACGCCGGCCGTCAACGGGCGGTTGTAACAGATGAGCGCCCAGAGAATGAAGGCGCACGGAAGGACCTGATTCACTTCGCCGACCACGAACGACGTACAGGGAATTAACAGGTAGAGGGTGGCCATCGCCAGCCCCTGTGTGCGGTCCTTGAAATGGCTGCGGCCAATCCAGAATAAACCGAAGACAATCGCCAGATGGGCCAGAATGGCGACGATTCGAGCCGCCGTTTCTTCGACAATCCCGAAGTGGAGATTCGAAGCTCCCCGCCCGCGATCGGCCAGAAACTGCCGCGATGTGGCAACCGCTGGCATCGCCAGCAGTGAAGCGGTCGGCCCGGCAGTCACTTCTTCGGACGAGGGATTCACGTCCCCGGTGCGGTCAATCGGAATCCGCTCGGTCGACTCGCGCGCCCCCTGCTGGGTTGCCGCGTTCAGGATTCGCTCGCCGTGAAGAACAGTAGTGACCGATCCCGGGGGAGCCGGTCGGGTGATCGCCTCGGTCATCAGAAACGCGAGCGCACAAATCCCCAGAAACGTAATGCCGGGTGTGCTCAGGTTGGGTTCGAGACGGCTGCGTTTGGTGAGATGTCGATCGAGTAACAGACGCACCAGGCAGAGAGCCGTGACTACAAACAGCCAGGCGTTTCCGATGGCATAGCTCGATTCATCCCGCACCATCAGCAGGCCGGGGGACAGCGAAAGCAGCAGAAGGATATCGAAGTTCCGCAACGACCAGAGCCGCCGGAATCGATAGAAGACAGCGATAATCAGCATGGCTGACAAATAGAGCCAGGCTGTATGGCTGACATAATAACCGGATAGAATCGCATCCATAGATGATGAACTTCGGCCGGGGATGGCGTCGGGAGAATCTCTCGTGATGCTGAATTGGCCAGTCCGTTGACAGCTCCGGATGGGCGCACCGTGTCTGCGGGCCCCCGTGTCCGATCACGTATCGTACCAGAAAACGACGCGCAGCCAAAACAAAATCCAGCCGGAACTGGTGGAGATTCAACGGGTTACTGTTTCTTTATACGACAGTTTCCCCGGTGAACATCCAGCTGGACATCGCGATCGCCACATGGAAGAGCGTCGGCCTGAGACGGTAGAACCGTTCCCTCCCGAACGCTCGTCGTCACCGTAACAATCGGCCTTAGACGGGGACCGCGATGGTGGAAAGCATGCTCCGAATGATGCTGGCAGCTCGTTCGCGGTTGGTTTCGCGGAGGATTCCCCCCACAACCACTCGGTGCGCGAAGACGGGCACGGCGAGCTCTTTCACATCGTCGGGAACGACGTAATCGCGGCCGTTGACGTAGGCGTACGCCTGGAGGGCATGCATCATGGTAATGGCCCCCCGTGTGCTGATTCCGAGCGACAACTCATCGTGATCGCGGGTCGCGTGAACGATTTGCAGCACATAATCGTGGATGCTGTCGTCCATTCGGACCTCACGGACTTCATCCTGAATCGTAAGCAGCTGCTCGATGTTCATCGCCGGTTTCAGATCGTTCACCGGTTCCCCAAGTCGGTGTGTCCGCAGAACTTCCCGCTCGACATCCATTGACGGATAACCAATTTCGATGCGAAGCATGAACCGGTCGAGCTGGTTCTCGGGAAGCGGGTAGGTACCTTCGAATTCGTGCGGATTCTGGGTCGCGAGCACGAAGAAGGGCCGCTCGAGTTTGTGGGTCTTTCCGTCGATCGAAACCTGGAACTCGCTCATCGCTTCCAGCAGCGCACTTTGCGTTCGCGGCGTCGTCCGGTTGATTTCGTCCGCGAGTAGGACGTTCGTGAAGATGGGACCTTCACGGAATTCGAACTCACCCGACCCCGGCAGGTAGATGCTCGTTCCGAGGATATCGCTGGGGAGCATGTCGGGAGTGAACTGCAGCCGCTTGTAGTTCCCGTGAAGACTCAAAGCGAGAGCTTTGGCGAGCGAGGTCTTGCCAACCCCGGGAGCATCTTCCACGAGGAGATGTCCCTGGGCGATGAGTGCCGTAACCGCGAGCCGAACCGCTTTGTCTTTCCCCAGAAGAACCTGGCTGACGTTGGAAATCAGCTGTTCAATCGCCGTCTCGTTCGAACTGTTCACTCGACTCTCCGCTGGTTCCGCTCGTGTCGTTTCCTGATCGCAGCCCCTGGACTTCCGGCCTGCTTCTTCATGCTAGTACGCATGGAAACGGCGAAAAGCGAATTCTCTGGCGAAGTCGACAAGAATTTTTGAGGGACTGATCAGTCATTGAAGCAGCCAGAGTGGTTCAGGCTGCCGTAGGCGAGTTTAACACTAACGAGAACGGATTTCGTTCGTCAAAGCATCCCGGGGCGGAATTGCCGAGGATTTCACATTCCACCGGACTGATGCGTTCCGATTCTGCGAACGGATTTGTTCCGGCGAGCAGCGGCTCCCTATTTGAAGAGATCGTCGTCGTCTTCGTTCTCGTCGGTCAGTTCGAACTCGTCGAACTCTTCGCTGAACTCATCGGAAGCAATTTCAGCGGTTTCGTAGTTCGAGCTCGAATCGATTTCGTCGTCGGAAGCGAAGTCTTCCGCGGTGAAGTCGTCGTCATCGTCGAAGCCGCCCGCATCGAGTTCATCGTCACTGGCAAATTCGCTGTCCGCGGCGACTTCGTCGTCGCTCATGAACTCTTCTTCGGCTCCCGAAAGCTCAAGATCTTCCCGCGACTCTTTGGTCACGGCGACCATTTTCGGTTCTGATCGGGCAAAGATGGCAATTCCGAAAGGAGCCAGCACGCTCATCAGACAGGCTGCAAAGCCCGCGCCCAGCGGAACCCAGAACATCGCACCGCGATCCTCAACGACCGGCAGGCCGATCGTGACGAGCAGAAAGCCGAGGTAGCCGGCCAGTGCAGCCGGAATCAGCGAAATCAGAAATGCGCTCCACTTGCCCATGAAACCATCATTCCCTGGAGTGCGGTATCGTTCTAAGACATGTTCCGTGCCCGTCTTCGGGCAAACCGATTATGACGAGGATCGACAGCGGAAGCACGTCCGATTGATAACGATCGGGCAAAATCCGATGTTCTGCAAAGAATCCCGGGATCGTAGCGATTGTGCCAGATCCCCCGCGAGCCTCGAACGCACAGTGCTCCCGGTTCCTCCAGGTATCCCCAAACGGGATGACTCAGACGCGTGCGTCTGAGTGGTAAAGCCACAAGAGATCGGTCACCGACTCTGCTGGTCGTTTCCTGTCTGCGTACGTTGGAGACCCGCTTCCTGTCGCTGGTGAGACTCAGACGTGCACGTCTGAGCCAACCCCTTTTGGAAGTCGGCTCGAACGTGAGCGATCAGGAGAGTGCCACTGGCTCTGTCAGTGTATTCGCTGCATCGCCCCGCCGAACATGCCCACTGGCAGAGCCAGTGGCACACGCGGGAGCGACATTCGGTTTACTTCAGCCCCTTCAGGACCGTGTCGATGGTGCCACGCAGCACGTTGGCCGAGTTCTGCAGGCCCATGCGTTCTTTCGGCCACAGTTCGATTTCGACATGACCCAGCACGCCGACGCGTCCGACGACGGTCGGGACCGAGATGCTGACGTCCCGCAGGCCGTAGGCTCCGGTCTGCAGCGACGAGACCGGCAGGACCCGCTTCTGATTCAGAGCGATACTGTGAACCACTTCGGCGATCGAGACACCGACGGCGAAGCCGGCTCCGCCCTTCTTTTTAATCACTTCGGCTCCACTGCCGCGAGTCTTCTTTTCGACTTCGCTGATCAGTGTCGAGGTCACGGTCGGCCATTTGTCGAGCGGCAGGCCGGCGATTTGGGCAGCCGACCAGACCGGCACCATGCTGTCGCCGTGCTCACCGAGAATGAGTGTCTGAACCTGAGTGGCTGGAACGTCGATCCGCTGAGCCAGCATTCCGCGGAGGCGAGCCGTATCGAGCACGGTGCCGAGTCCGAGGACCTGATGGGCGGGAAGTCCGAGTTCCTGAATCGCCAGGTAAGTCAGCACGTCGACCGGGTTGGAAACGACGAAGACGATGGCGTCCTTCTTCATGCCGGTCTTCTTGAGATCGGCCAGAATGTTGCGGAACAGAGCCACGTTGCGATTGATCAGATCGAGCCGGCTTTCATCCGGCTTCCGACGCAGACCAGCCGTGATGACGATGACATCGGCATCCTTCGACAGTTCCGGGCCGCCGTAAGTGAAAGTCTGATCGGCCATGAAGGCAGCTCCGTGGATCAGGTCGAGAGCCTGCCCTTCCACGAGATCCTGGTTCACGTCGACGAGGGCGATGTCGCGGACAATGCCGCCGGCCTGCAGAGCAAACGCCGCACAGGAGCCAACCAGCCCCCCTCCACCAATGATGCTGACTTTCATGAATAACCTCGTATCAATCGCAGATAGGTCTGTCGGATATGTATTGAAGATGAACTGGATGGCACAGAGATTCATCTCTGTGTTGCAATGCAACAGGAGGCTGGGCAACAACGTCGAACGTTCTTTCACCGATTCCTTTGAGCTGGCGTCGATTGAATCGGCCAACTTCAGTCTGCAACCGGTCGCTCAAGACAAGCCTCTTGTGACTTCGTCACCCAGAGATAAATCTCTGGGCCATCCTGTTGTTCTCCCGTCGATGGGAATCGCATGCCCACGCGAGCGTGGGCATGGCACCCCGTTTTGATTACTTGCCGTTGAGGGAGGCGAGGACCTGGTCGGTGATCATTTTGACCAGCTCGTCCATGCCGACATCGCTGTCCTTCTTCGCCCCGTTGTTCAGGCTGCAGGCCCCGTTGCTGCTGCCGTTATTCTGAGCGTAGGAAGGAGCCTTCAGGTAACCGGGATAGTCCGGAGCCTTCTCAAATGCACGCTGAACCGGAGTGTCGGCTTCTTTGTAACCTTCGCGGAAGGCACTGTTGCCACACAGGTCACAGTCTTCGTTGTGGAAGCGGGGATCGTCGAAGCCAAGTCGCTTCTTCAGGTCGATCAGCTCACGGCTCTTCTGTTCGTTGAGGTACGTGATGCCGCCGATCTGCTTGGCCAGAATCAGGATGCGGCAGTAGGCATCGAGAATCTCGGTCTTCCAGTAGGCTTCTTCCAGCGTCTTGCCGAAGCTGACGGTGCCGTGGTTGGTCAGGATGATCGTGTTCGTGGCCTTCAGGAACGGCACGACCGTGCTGGCGAATTCGTTTCCGCCCGGCGTTTCGTAAGGAGCCAAAGGGACTTCGCCCATGAAGACTTCGACTTCCGGCAGCACGCACTGCGGGATGGCTTCGCGGGCGACAGCGAACGCCGTCGCGTGGGGCGGATGGCAGTGGACGACAGCCTTCACGTCCGGTCGCTCTTTCATGATAGCCAGGTGCAGCAGGATTTCGCTGGTTCGCTTCCGCTTGCCGGCGATCTGTCCACCTTCCATGTCGACGGCACAGATGTCATCCGGCGTCATGAAACCTTTGCAGATCATCGTGGGGGAGCAGAGCACTTCGTTCTCGCCGACGCGGATCGAAATGTTGCCATCGTTGGCGGCTGCGAAGCCCTTGTCGTAGACGCGGCGACCGATTTCGCAGATCTCTTCTTTGAGCTTGCGATCGTTGATGCCACTGTTCCAGCGATTTTCCATGATTCTCTCCATCGGACTCCACTCAAGAGGAGCCGCTGTTCAAAAAGGTTGCGTGAATCGTTTTGAATTCGATAAGCCGCGAGGGATTCAGCGGCGGTTACTTCAGTTCATCTCTCAGTTCGTCGATGATGGCGGCGTTGTAGCCATCGATCGGTTTCTGTTCCGGATAAAACGGAGCAGAGGCTTCCGGTCCCTCGGCGATTGCGACCAGCGTTCCATTGCCGGCTCCCAGCTCATCGTAGATGACGAACGGCTCATCCCGTTTCGCATCCGGATCGTTCAGGTTGTCGAGAGTGAAAGGAACCACGAGCCGCCACGAAGCTCCCCGCAACTGCGGATGCCAGGTCGACAAGGTCACCTTTCCGACGATTTCTCCGACTCGCATGATTCGATCCTGTTGTTGTTCGTCTCATCCTTGGGGTGGCCCGGCCGTTTTCGGCCGGGTCGCGGAGCGACAAGAGGCCGCTCGTTGACATTCCACCAGATTGTTCGTTCCCACGCACATGGCGCGGCTTCTTGTGACTTCGTCACCCGGCCGGTACGGCCGGGCCACCCTTCGTCGTTCGTCTCAACTCGTCTGCAGAGCCCGGAAGATCGTTCGATAGTCGATGAAACTCAGCCCGTTGCAGGGAAGGCAAATCACGTTGGCCTTCAGTTCTGCCATGGCCGGGATGTCTTTCACCGAATTGATCGCGACTCCGCGAACCTGTTCACTCCGGTTGACCAGGCAACAGGCCGTGGCGACGCGATCGGTACAGATCACAAAACCGTGGGCTCCGCCTCGAGCCAGTTCGTGCCGGGCCGTCTCGGCGGCCGCTTCGGTGGAATCGCTCGATTCCTGCGACCAGCCGAATGTTGAATTCTTCTGCAGATTCGCCAGCGATGACTTCAACGTGTCCCCCGCGGAGACAATCAGGCCCCGCCATTTGGTGGCCGCCGGGGCCGACTTCGCTTTTCCCGATGATCGCTGATGAATCTGAATCTTCTTTTCCCGCAGATAATCCCGGGCGGCCGGGGTGATGATCGCACCAGCCGGAATGGACAGGGACGCTGCAGGTTTCACTTTCTGGGCGAGCAGATCGGCGGTGATGACCCGGTCGGTCAACAGCTGCGAGTGGTCGCCATTTTGTTCGGGCTTCGGAACGACTGGACCGTGTTTCGACACAGCGTGGCCCCGCTGCTGGAGTTCAGCCAGCACGTTACCCACGATGGATTCGATATCGACGTTGTTCCAGTTCATTCCGTACTTCAATCTTCAATGCCAATGATGGCGTACCGCACCGGAGAGGCATCGGTTTGCATGATGTCCTTCACCGCTGCCCCGTCCGTAGTCAGCAGCACGGTGTCGCCCACGCTGGATCCCAGATTGTCAATGGCCAGCATCGGAAACCCATCCGGCGAACCGTCGACCATCAACGGCTGCACCAGTAGCAGTCGCCACCCTTTGAGGGCAGGTGCCTTCACCGTGGCAGTCGCTTTTCCGTGGACGCGGGCCAGTTGCATGAGAGTTGTTCGTTCTATTTAACTTCGTATCCTTCGCCCCCTCGGGGGAGAAGGTGCCCGAAGGGCGGATGAGGGGGACGATCAACCGTCGACTCACCCTCTTTATTCGCGGGGAGGCCCTGATAGCTCGGCTATCAGGGCGGCGAAGCCGTGGGAGAACGCTTTTCGACGCCGTCTCCGGGCTCCAGGTCAGTTCCTATAACTCGCGGGCACCGCAGCCTCCTGCGGCTACGCCGCCCCGAAAGGATCTTTCGGGGCTACCCTTCGGTGTTCCCGTGTGTTGCTTTAGATGACTCGCAGGTCGTCCACCAGAGTGCACCGACGCTGGCGGGTGAAGGTCAGCGGGTTGGTGACCCCTTCTCCGGTTGGCGTGGCGATGCTGAAGGACAGGTAGCCTTCGCCGCCCAGGCCGAGGCCGGCGGGAGAAGCACCGTTCTTGATGAACAGAGTCGTGTCCATCCGGCGTCCCATGATCGACATGCGGCGGACGTTGCGGGTGTGAATCAGGCTCGTGTGCTTGAAGCCGTGTTCGTACTTCTCGCAGAGGTCGACACCATGTTCCCAGTCGCGGCAGCGAACGATCGGCACGAAAGGCATCATCTGCTCTTCCGGGACGAACGGGTTGTTTTCATCGGTTTCGCCGAACAGCAGCGGAGTCGATTCTGGCAGCGAGATTCCGATCTGCTGAGCCAGGAACGAGGCATGCTTGCCGACCAGATCACGGTTCAGGTGATAATGGTCATCGGCGTTCTCGGGTGGGCTGAAAGCCGTCTTGCTGAGCTGGTCCACCTGAGAGGAGTTGAGTCGCTTGGCTCCGGCTCGGTCCATGGCGGCCATGAATTCGTTGAAGACCGACTCGACGACGAAGACTTCCTTCTCGCCGATGCAGAGCAGGTTGTTGTCGTATCCGCCGCCGGCGATGATCGAACGGGCAGCGTTGTCGAGGTCAGCCGTTTCGTCGACGAGAACCGGCGGATTCCCCGGACCAGCGACGATGGCCTTCTTCCGGCTCGCCATGGCAGCGCGGGCGACGCCCGGTCCCCCGGTCACGCAGAGCACTTTGACATCGCGGTGTGCGAAGATCCGCTCGGCAGATTCCAGGGTTGGCTCGGAAACGATGTTGATGATGTTCTGCAAACCGGTCGCGGCGTAGATGGCCCGGTTGAAGCGGCGAACCCCTTCGCAGGCGATCTTCTTGCCGCTCGGGTGTGGGTTGACGACCATCGTATTACCGGCGGCAACCATGTTGATGACATTGCCAGCCAGAGTCGGCAGCGAGTGAGTGACTGGAGTGATGGCTCCGATGACGCCGAACGGAGCGTATTCGACAACGGTCAGACCGTGATCGCCGCTCATGGCGTCGGACTTCAGCCATTCAACGCCCGGCACCTTCTTGATGATCTGCAGCTTCTCGATTTTGTGTTCGAGGCGGCCGACCTTGGTTTCTTCGAATTCGAGGCGGCCGAGTTCTTCCGCCTGATCGTTGCAGATCCGTTTGACGATCTCGACGATCTTGGCCCGGGCTTCCATCGTCGACTTCTGCAGAGCTTCGAAGCCTTCGTGGGCGGCGGCAATCGCCTGGTCGGTATCGGTGAAGACACCCCAGTCGCCGTTCTGACGTTCCGACTTCGCGGGAGCCTTGCCATTCTGCTTCTGCAGCTGTGCCAGCACTTCCTGGACAACCGTGCGAATTGTGGCTTCGGTGTTCTGCATCGAAAAGAATCCTTGTCGTTATGTGGATCGCCGGAAAGTCACGGCGTGCTTACTGATTCCAGTTCTCGAATTGTCCCATCTCGCGACGATGCCGAATCCAGCTGTCAATTCGAGCGGGCAGTGGCAGCAGGATGATCATCACCAGCACGAGTGCGGCGGCGATCAACAGCGACCATTGAGTCCCTTCGATGAAAACGGCGACCAGATTTCCAAAGGCTGCTCCTTCGAGCAACGCGAACTGGATGATCGTTTTCGTTTGAAAAATCCCGAGATACGTCATGTAGTCGGGTTGTTGTCCGTCTCGTGATTTCTCGGCTTCCTGCGTTCGCACAACCAACGAAGGAACCACCGTGGAGGCCATCAGACACAACAGTGCCATTCCGGCCATCACATACGAAACCAGAGGTTCGCCCTGAGGCGGCTTCTTGTCTCCGATCAGAATCGTCACCGCCGCAAAGAACACCACGCCCATAATCATGCCGAAGGTGATGATCAGGATCGTCTGTTTGACGTTCTTTGCCTGGGGTGAGTTCTGCTCGTCCATCACTCCTCCTCTGTCTTGTCATAGATCAGAGATTCGTGCACCGAGACCTTGTCGACGATGCCGATTACCGCGGCATCAATCGGCAGTTTCTTGGTCTGTTCGGTGTAGCGGGCACTTGACCCCTGGACACACAGAACGATTTCTCCCACACCGGCCCCGACGGTATCGACCACGATGAACGTCCGACCGGTCGACTTCAGTGTGTCTTTGGTCTGTTCATCGACGCGGAGTGGCTCGACGACGAACAGTTTCTGGCCGACCATCGAGTCGACTTTGTGCGTCGAAACAATGCTGCCAGTGATTCGTCCAATGAACATGTTCGCGTCTCCGAAATACCTGAGAACCGTCTACTCGTGTGTGCCACTGGCCTGGCCAGGACACTTCTGAATTCTGCACTGGCCAAGCCAGTGCCACCCATCCGTGATTTCGCCGGGTGCCACTGCTGGCGGGTCCAGCAGTGCTTCCTTCCTATCCGTTGTTGATCAACTGCAGTGACTGTCGGGCCACCACCAGCTCTTCGTTCGTGGGGATGATCCACACGTCGATCCTGCTGTCGGCTGCCGCCAGTGAACCTTCCTTGCCGCGACCGGCTGCATTCTTGTCGGCATCGAGTTTCAGGCCGGCCCATTCGAATCCCGCACAAACGTGCTCGCGAATGTACTGGCTGTTCTCGCCGATGCCGCCGGTGAAGACGATCGCATCGATCCCTTCCAGGACAGCCATGTAAGCCCCGATGTAGTGGCGGATATTGGCGACGTACACATCGAGAGCCCGCTGGGCTCCTTCATGTCCGTTGCCAGCCGCCTCTTCCAGGTCTCGGGCATCGCTGCTCAGTCCGCCGCTCAGTCCGAACAGTCCGCCCTTCTTACTGAGATCGGCCAGCAGCTCTTCGAGAGACTTGCCGGTCGACTTCATGAGAAGTGGCAGTGCGAACGCGTCGAAGTCGCCCACCCGATTGTTCTGCGGCAGTCCGGTCTGCGGAGTCATGCCCATGGTCGTGGCATGAGATTGTCCGCCTTTCTGTGCACACAGAGAGCTGGAGCCCCCGAGGTGACAGGAGACGATCTTCAGGTCCTCGCGTCCGAGCAGTTCCGCGGCTCGCTGGCCGATGAACCGGTGGCTGGCTCCGTGGAACCCCCACCGCTGGATGGCGTAATCCTCTTTCCATTCGTGCGGCACGGCGTACAGCCGGTTGGCTTCCGGAATCGTTTCGTGGAACCCGGTTTCGAGGGCAGCCACGAGCGGCATGTTCGGAAAGGCCGACTGCAGTTCCCGCATCGCTTTCACGTACGGAGGATTGTGAGCCGGAGCGACATCGGACAAAGCCTCCATCGTCTCCAACAGTTCGTCGTTGACTCGGCGAACCCCACTCAGTTTTCCGGCGAACACGGCTTTGAAGCCGATGGCCGCCACTTCCTCGACCGACTTGAGACACCCGGTCTCAGAATCAGTCAGCTGTTCCAGGCAAATCTGCACGGCGGTGGCATGGTCAGGCACAACCTGATTCCGCTCCGCCTTATGCGATCCGATCTCGACGACGCAGCAGCTCTCTGCACCAGGCTGACCGATTCGATCGATCCCGCCGCGTGCGAGCTGTGCTTCGGTTTCCATATCGAACAGCCGGTACTTGAAGCTGGTCGATCCCAGATTGGCCACGAGGATTTTCATGAGGTTCTTCCTTGATGAGACAACGTATACGTTCGCAACGACAGACGGGTTTACTTCTTGATGAAGTAGTCCATCAGGTCGCCCTGGGGACGAGGAATCACGTGAGCCGAAACGAGTTCGCCAACGCGAGAAGCAGCTTCTGCACCGGCATCGACGGCGGCACGAACCGAACCGACATCGCCGCGAATCACGGTCGTCACGAAGGCTCCGCCGATCTGGATCTGTTCGACCAGAGAGACGTTAGCCGCTTTCAACATGGCATCGGAAGCTTCGATCTGAGCGATCAGACCTTTGGTTTCCACCATTCCAATTGCATCGCCATTCATAGGGATAAACTCCGGGGATTAATCTTTTTCAGTATCTTTAAACGTGAGCGGCTCCTTCCGCGAAGGGCCGGAATCTTCAGCTATTTCGAGGCCGAACCGGACGACTTGCGAACCGGAAGAACGGCAGCCAGTTCTTCGTGCGGACGAGGAATGACCTGTACGCTGACGACTTCACCGATCTTGCTGGCGGCAGCGGCACCGGCGTCGATGGCGGCTTTGACGGCAGCGACATCGCCGACGACGAAGGCGGTGACCAGACCGCTACCGACTTTGTCCCAGCCAATCATCTGAACGTTGGCGGCTTTCAGCATTGCATCAGCGGCTTCGATCAGACAGATCAGGCCCTTAGTCTCGATCATGCCCAGAGCTTCCATCACTTTTGCCATTTGTTGTTACTCCCCATAGGAAAAAAGATTGATCAGGCCAGGCCTGAAGTTGGTTTCCATCATCTGCAGGGCAGGCTCCTGCCTGCCGTATTCAGTGTTGCTTCTGTCCCTTCGCCCCCTTGGGGGAGCCCCTTTGTCGCTCTGCCCGAGGCAGAGGTGCCCGAAGGGCGGATGAGGCGGTGATGAACCAGCGGTGTTCCATTCAATTTGGATTTAACAGCTTGTGGAGCAAGTCACCCGCATTTCCCCCTCACCCTAACCCTCTCCCCCAGGGGGGCGAGGGAATTCGTATCCTCAGTGCTTACAAGCACATGGTTCGGTTTTGAGCAGTTCGACCTTCGTCGCCGCTTCGAGATTCAGGCAGTTGCCTTCGTCCGTATCGATGTGCACTTCCAGTTTGATGCCTTTGCCGGCTCGGACGGCGACGTCTTCCAGAACGGTCGTGCAGCCCGGGGATTCGACCCGCAGCTTCATCATGTCTTTGTCTTTGACGCCGTAGTATTCGAGGTCTTCCGGTCCCATGTGCACGTGACGCATGGCTCGAATCACGCCCTGCTTCAATTCGACGACCCCCTTCGGGCCCATCAGAATGCAGCCGGGAGTCCCTTCGATATCGCCACTGATGCGAACGGGCAGATCGATGCCGAGCGAGATGCCATCGGTGAAGGCGAGTTCAACCTGCGAATCATCGCGGCACGGTCCGAGGACACGGACGTTGTTGAGCACACGGCGGCGGGGACCGATCACAGAGAGCGTTTCCTCGGCGGCGTAGTAGCCGTCCTGATAGAGCGGCTTCATTTCGGTCAGTGTCGCTCCCGGGCCGAAGAGAATCTCGACGTGTTCCTGGGTGAGATGAATGTGGCGAGCCGAGATGTTGACGACCAGCGGATTCGGCTGGCCGGCCGGCTTCACGGGAGTCTCCGACTTCGGAGCTCCATTGGACTGAGGAGCGCCGTTCAACTGCGACTCCAGAACCCGGCGGACAATCTGTTCAACATCGCTGCGCTGAAGTGTTGCTGTCATCTGTCTCACTTTGTTAGTTATCTGTCGATCAAGCTCCACTCACGTGTGCCACTGGCTCGGCCAGTGGGGCTTCGGGAGCTCTTCGTTGCACTGGCGGAGCCAGTGGCACACGATTCATGACCAACCCTGGTTCATAGCCCTGCCCTTGAAGTGGAAGCACTCCGACAGGGTGGCACAGACATTCCTGTCTGTGCGTTATTCGACGTTGAGTTATTTGCGGCTCCGCCGCTATTCGACGAGCGTGAGGTTCACGCCGGCCGATTTCATGATGTCCTGCCAGTGCGGGTCGAGGCAGCTGTCGACGAACAGGCGGTCGGGCCGACTCAGTTCGCAGACTCTGGCGAGGGCGTTGCGGCCGAACTTGCCGTGATCGGCGGCCACGATGACCTCTTCGGCTGTCTCCAGCATTTTCTGCTCGGCTTCCACCAGCAGCGTGTTGCTGTTGAACATCCCCTCTTCGGTGATGCCTCCCACACTCATAATCAGTCGTTGCACCCGAATCGTGCTCAGCGCCTGAACCGCCAGCGGTCCCAGAGCCACGCCCGTTTTCGGATACAGGTAGCCCCCGATCAGAATCAGTTCGATCTGCGGAGCGTTAATGAGAAGCTGAGCGATCGGCAGGGAGTTGGTCACGATCTGCAGCGGCATCGACACCAGATGGCGAGCCACTTCGAGCGTTGTCGTTCCGCCGTCGAGCAGAATCGACTCTCCCGGCTGCACCAGAGCGGCGACAGCCCTGCCAATCTTCTGCTTCTCGGAAAGTCCTCGTGTTGTTCGGTCTTCAAAAGTCGTCAGCGATTCGCCGCTGTAAGCGATCCCGCCACGGGTCCGCCGGATCTGACCGGTTCTGTCAAGAACTTCCAGATCCCGTCGAATTGTTGACTCGCTGGCGTCCGTCGCCTCGATGAGTTGCTGAAGGGTGGCAAACCCATTTCTCTCAGCAAAATCAAGGATTATGGCTCTTCTCTGATCCACCAGCACCAGTTCGTTCCTTCACAATCGGTCAATTGACGCCGAATTATGCCCTCAACTTCCGCCATATTCAATCATAACGGATCATGTTGATGCAAAATTCATCAAAAGTGATTGCGCAGGAGGGGTAATGCTGGAAAAATAGCACACAACCTCAGCCTGGGAGGGCTAAGCTGGGATTTCCGGCCGATTTGCAGCCGATCGATGAGCCGAAAGACAGAGGATGCCACCTCTGTCTGCGATGCCGGCCGGCGGATTTTTCCTCAAGTTCCGGGCTTCGACTTGCGCTTCAGAACGAGGAAATAGCCTTCCGTGGGATCGTCGAGCAGTTCCCACTCCTCTGGCGACTCCTGCAATTCGCGGATCTGCTCCGGCGTGCGGATTTCGCTGTAGGGATGCCGGGTGTCGATCACAATATATTCCGTGTCTTCGGGAACATTGGTCGTATTGCCGGCCACGCGACGTTTGTAGCCGCTGTAATCGTAAGATCGTTCGTAATGCGTAAATCGCGGATGAATGAAATCGGTGGACGCCACACGGGCCGTCTTCGGAATCGTCCCCTCCACTCGCGACCACATCTCAGCTCGCTTGTCGGGCACGTAAAGCGTTCGCCAGTGCCATTGGGAACCGGTATCCCAGAATGCGACGCCGAGCGGAGACATTGAAAACCAGATCGCCGTGCCGAGGCTGCAGCAAAACGCGAACCGGGCTCGCCGAGTTGCAAGGCTGGCATCAACGGTTTGGGTTTCTTCTTCGCTGGCCTTCCGGAACTTCCATCTTCCCTGAACCAAGCCCCCGGCTGCTGCCCAGAAAAGAAGTGGAACGAGCGGGGCATGAAAATGGTGGCGTGGATCCTGAGCGAGTTCATTCAGGCAGAGCAGCACGAACATCGGCAGACAGCTCAACAGCCGAGCGGGCGATCGCAGCGGCAGGAACGCAACGGGCAGCAGAATCGCCAGGGCATAGTTCAACGTGTTAATCGTCGCCAATTCCTGGATGAGCAGCAGCGGGTTAGTCAGCATCGTCCAGATGATTTCGGTGGTCGACGAGCCGAACTTCGAGAAGTAGCCGGCGTAATGCACCTCGACTCCACTGCGGAACCAGCGAATCGCTTTCAGAGCTGCCAGCAGATAACCCGGCCCGATGATCAGACAGGCGAGGCCAAAGCGGCTGGCTGCCGTTTTGAGTTTCCACGGCTGCTCGCGAATCGACATCGCCAGCAAAGACAGCCCGATCGAAAAGACGACGATGGCGTAGTCCTCTTTACACGTCAGCGTTAGTGCCAGGAGTAAAGCCGCCCAGCTGTAGTGCTTTCGTTCAAGTTGATCGAGTGCGAACAGAACGAGCGGAATGCCGAAGGCAATTGGCCGGAAGGTCTTCAGGTCGATCGCGATATCGAGAAACTGCATCGGGAAGTAGCAGAGATACGCTGCACTTAAAAGGAGCGCCGCCCGCTGACTGCCGCCCGAACGCAGAGCCAGCCAGTAAACGGGAATCGCTCCCGACGCCAGAGCCAGCGATTCGCACAGCTCCATATATAACTGAGACGGCCAGAGCACATACAACGGCAGCAGGAACAGATGCACGAACTGAATGTGCTCGCCCCAGAAAAGTCCCTGATCGAGATAACTGCGGAACCCCTTGCCGTGCAGTACATTCCAGAGGTGCTCCTCATACATGGCCGAGTCGCCGTGCGGCAGCCGGAGGTTAAACCAGAGCCCCCAGTTCATGGACGTATAAATCAGGACGTAGATCCCCATAAAAAGGAGAACCGCGAGCGACACCCGGCAATTCGGCTTTCCGGCTTCTTCCTCTCCCGATCTCGCGGGGAACAATGCGGTAGCCATTTCATAGAAGCAGCCGGACATCGTCAGCGCAATCCAGAACGGAACGGTTGCCTGCAACAGTGTGGCCAGTCCCATGAACTGACCAACCAGCGCAACCACCCACAGAAGCCCCCACAATCCGGAGAGGCCGAACCAGATCAGCAGGCGGGGCAGACGGGCGAATTGTTTGCGGACGATCAGCAGGCCAGCCGGAATTGCCATGGCGACGATCGACCAGATCAGACAGACCAGAAACGAAACCCGCAGCGAGCGGGAACCATCGCCGGCGTCGGTCCATTCTCCCGCCAGAAGTCGCTCGGCTCCCCATTGACTGGCTGTCGGACTGAAGAACGAGCCCCGCAAAGCCGGTGTTTCCGCGATAATCTGTAGCGAATTGGCAAGCAGAAGGACGGTCAGCAGGCCTGCAATCCCCATAAATACAGGGAGTTGCGAGGGAACTTCTTTTCTCGTGTCCGGGGAGTGGGTATCATTCATGAAGTTGATCACAAGAGTATTCTGCCGGCGGGAAACCGGGACAGCTGCGAAGCGTGTCCGTCTAGAAGCGAGTCGGCCTGATCTGTTTCGCCCCTGAATTCAGGGGAGGAAGAGACGGATCAGTGTCTCCGAGCTGAGGTGTTTCGTTGTCAGATCCTAAACCAACCAGTCAGACGTGTGTCGGCGTCGGCTCCTGGATTGTCAGTACGGCTCACGCATTTCGTCAAGCGCTCGAATGCGAACTGGCTCATCAGGGGGTGACCTTCCGCCAATGGGAGGTGCTCCGGCACCTCAATGCCGATGGCGAACAGCCGCAGTCTGATCTGGCTGAGAAGATGGGGCTCGAAGCTCAAACACTGGCCGGAATTCTTTCCCGGATGGAGCGCGATGGCTGGCTAATCCGTCAGCACTGCAGTGAAGATCGTCGCCGCAAGCTCATCAGTCCGAGCAAGAAAGCCGAACGCATCTGGCACGACATGCAGGCGTGCTGCGAGCGGGTGAAGGATCGGGCGATCCTGAATCTGGGTGACGCCGAACTGGCTCAACTCGAAAGCACCTGCGAGAAGATTCGCGAGAATCTCGCCCGCGACTGCACCGAGTTCGGGCATCTCCCTCACGACCTGTATCACATCAAAGAGAACCAGGCCGAGGAAGAGCAACGCTCCGAGAGCATGGAAGACACCAAAGTCGATTTCAACGACACGCTGGCTCCGACGCGTACTCCCCGCCAGTAAACGTAAAGAGGGTCACGATGGAACGCCGCCTCCGCTCTGCACTGAAGTCGACCTTTCTCCTGCTTGCGATCACACTGCTGGCCATACAACATTGTGCCGCTCAATTGCCGAAGCCGGTCAGCAAGTTCACCGATGCAGAAGGTACCGTCGCTTCTCTGGCGTTCAGCCCGGACAGTCAACAGCTGTTGATTGGCGGTTACGGCCAGATCGCTATTGTCGATGTCGGGAAGAAAGAGGTCAGCAGAACGATCGAGAAGCTGCGGGGCGATCTCACCGCTCTGCAGTTTTCGCCGGATGGAAAGCAGATTCTCGCCGGTGTTTATCAGGCCGTTCTGCTGATCGACGCTGAAACGGGTGAGACCGTTCACACACTCAAGCATCACCGGGGACAGGTCACCGGGGCGGCGTTCATCTCTGAAAACGAAATTGCCAGTGGCTCCGATGACGGAACAGTCGCCCGCTGGGAACTGAAAGACGGACAATGGACTCTTGCAGCCGAGCAGGAGTTCGATGAACCGGTCATGGAACTGGCCGTCGACGCGGCGGCGGATCAGGTTCTTCTCGCCATTGGAGATGACACACGCGTGACCCGCCCGGGAACCGTGGCCGTGCTCGATCTGAAATCGCTGAAGGTGGCCCAGGAACACAAGATTCACAAGTCGGCTGCCATCGCTGTCGCCCCTGTCCCGGGAAGTCCGCTCGTACTCTCGGGGGCGTACGATGAAGTCATCATTGTCACCGACGTCGAACAGCAGAAGCAGACAGGGATCTTTAAAGGGCATTCACGCCCCGTCAACTGCATCGCGGTTCTGCCGGAGCGGGGACTTGTCCTTTCTGGCAGCGGCGGTCGCTACAAAGAGAAGAACGACCTGATTCTCTGGGAACTGAGCAGTGGCGGCATCATCATGAAGGTCGAACCACACGCCGGTAAGGTGACCGCTGTCGCCGTTTCCCCGGATGAAAAGTGGATGGCCACCGGTGGTCAGGACGAAGCGACGATCCTCTGGGATCTGACGCGGCTCGATGCTGCTCCCGCTGATCAGCCCGAGTAGTTCGACACTAACGCTGCCTCACGTGTGAGGTCGTCCCCCGCTCTGCCGGAGCAACTTCTGGAACGGCTTAGATGCCAAGGGGAGTCGCCTCGATCTCCTGCACGGAGAACCCGGTGCCATTCAGCAGTCGCGACATGTGAACCGCAGTTCGCGATGGATCGCCCCTACTCGCATATCCATTGCATCGACATCGAAGGACTCATCCTGCGTCTGCATGGCTTCGAGCACATCCAGAGCCGCTCCGGAACCCAGGATCAACATGCGTGCGATAGGCCGACCGGTGTTCGTCTACGCGAACGCCCGCTCGACGCTGGCCTTCATTTTGGCCAGGCCGGTCTGAATCACTTCGACCGGCGGCTGGGCGAAGTAGGTCTCGTTGAAGAGTTCGAGCGACAGCACCCCGGAGAATCCGGTGCTGTGCAATGCCTGCAGGATAGACTTCATCGGGGCATCGCCATCGCCCGGATAGACGCGATCGGAATCCTTCATCTCTTCGCGTGGAATCGACAGCGGATAGTCGTTCACGTGGAAGATGTTAATGGCTTCGCAGGAGAGCAGTCGCAGCGAATTGAAGTCTGACCCGCCGCGATACAGATGATAGATATCGGGCAGAATGGCGGCATGCGGATGATTGGCCGCCATCGCGACATAAGCCGCCTGCGGCAGCTTTGAGAGGTTCCTGCTCGATCCCCAGATCTCAAGCTGAGGAATCACGTCCATCGACACGCCCAGATCGAGCAGAGCCGCATAGCGTTCGGCCAGCACATCGAGCTCGATCAGGTCGTAGTCCCCCCGATTGATTCCGGCGGGCGGTGCGGCGATGCGACTGCTGCCGAGCTGCTTGAGCATGTCCATTTCGCGTTTGGCCTGCTCGAAGCCCGCCTTGCGGTCAGCATCGTCATTCACGCCCCAGCGGGGAAAACCGATGGCCGATTCGACCTGCAGACCGTGATCATCCAGCCGCTTACGAAGATCGGCCAGTGTTCCACCCGAGTTGACATAGGTTTCGATCTCGCCGATCCACGGTTCGATCCCGTCATAGCCGGCGTCCGCCACCATGTCAATCAGTTCGGGCAGCGGACGTTTGGCTTTGCGAACGCAGCTCGTATTGAAGCAGTAACGAAACTTGGGCACGCCGGATGACTTTGCACCAGCATCCTTCGCCAGCACGCTCGAACCCTGAGTCAGACCAGCTGCAGCCGTGGCAGCGAGACCGGTGGAGAGAAAACCGCGACGCGAGATCAGGCTCATGCGAACTTCGCTTTCATCGGAAGGACAGGCGTTGGCCCGCCGCTGGTGGGTGTGAATCGGGTGGAGTCAGGCAGGTCGATTCGTATCGGAACAGGTCGTCCCGGTTGACTCCACTGCAGTCATGCCCGGCAGGCGGGAGCCTGCCCGACACTTTTAGAGTGTCCCGGCTCCTCGGTCGAAGGCTTCCAGATCTCGCGAGTACAACGCGAGCGTAGTCTGGATGGTCTCGCGACCGATCTGCCAGTTGGGATCATCATCAGTATATTTGCTGCAGTGATCAAGCATCAGGCGGTGCAGAAACTTGAACAGATGCCGGGGGACCCGCAGTTTTCCGAACGTGTCGATCAGCATGTCTTTGGACACGCTCTCATCGAACAGCTTCGGAATCACGACCGGATTGCTGGGGTCTTCCGAGCAGGCTTTGAGGCGGTCATTGGTCATGTCGTACAACGCCTGTCCGCTCCACGCGAGTGACAGAATCAGGTTCTGCTTATCGAGACGGCTGCGTTCGTAGAAATCGCGGCCCTGCTTCTGCAGATACGGAGCCATGTCGGCCGGGAGCAGCATCTTGAAGCCGAAGCCGGGATGCTTGAGGAACTTGTTGTCGAACATCGGCCAGACCAGATCCTTCATCCGTTCAGCCGAGCCGTTGATCAGATGCGGTTCATCGACCCGGTCCATGAGCACTACGATGTGATTGAAGCCAAGCGTTTTGAGCACCGACTGGAACTTGGCGAGCAGTTCATAACGGTCATCACTGCGATTCCGGCTCGGGATCGGCTGGCCGATCAGTTCCTGACTCGGGAAGTGACCGAGAATCTTGCGCAGCGAATTCGGCAGTCGATCGATCACACGAATCTGCCGGGCGACATCCCACGAATTCCAGGCCAGCCGCATCAGCTTCCAGAGCTGAGGCGACCAGACCAGCAGCAGAGCGATGACGACCCACCAGAAGTAGTTCGTAAACAGCTGCTGCCAGAATGCGACTCCCAGAACGACCGCCGTGCCGAGGATTCCGGCTGCCAGGAGTTTCCAGCTGCCGATGTTGTTGTATTTCAGCTTCCGACGCAGCGCCAGCCAGCGACGCAGTGGTGATTCCTCGAAAGAACGATCGTAGAACGCAGCGAGCAGCAACAGATCGCGTTTCTCATTCCGCGTCAGGTTCGTCAACTGCTCTTCGGAGATCGCGACGGCCGGGTCGGTTTCCGATTTGTAGTTCAGCACACGGTCGACCATTTTGGTGACGCCGATGACCAGGATGGCATCCATGTGATCCCAGAGTCGCCATTTCTTCAGCATCTTCTCCGGCTGCCGGTTCCGGCCGAGCATCCGTTCGCGAAAGTTATCGAGGAACGGATTGAAGTCGTCGTACTCGATGATGAAGGAACGTTCGAGCGGCGTGGTGCGATTGTGCGCACGGAGTTCATTCCGCATCTGCATGCGGAGCGCCGTCTTGCCGCTCCCCTTCTCGCCGAAGACCACAGAGGTCGACGGGTGATCGGGGTGACCGTAAATCTTGTCCCATCCCGGATGGTGGACGCCATTCACACAATGGTCGGCGAAAACGTGGTCGGTGCTGGCATCCTCCTGCGAGAAAGGATTAGTCTTGATGCCATGATGCTCCATCAACTGGGTGATCTTCATAATTCTTTCCACAAGAATATCTGAACGCCGTGGCCAGTCTGGCCGGTGCGTATTCTGTCACAGCTGCGAAAATTCCGTGCCCCGTCGATCGTATGAACAACGGATCGGGAGGTCCGGAGAGCGTCCATACCTTCCTCCCGGGAGGCTTTGGATGAGCCGTCAAAGTCCTCAGTATCGTCAAACCGGGAAAAGGAGGCAAGTTTGCCGGAGTCGGCGGTTTGATTGCGGCTGTTTCCGCGTTCTGCGACACTCTCGAATACCGTGTGAGGACAGAGTGCACCAGCGATTGAGATGATCCTCCCTGGGTGGCACTGGCTCCGCCAGTGCTGGTCCCAAAGTGTTAAAGCCTGAAATCGCACTGGCAGAGCCAGTGGCACTCCCCTTCTCTGCGGTGAAATTGACCTGCGTCGGGATGCATGTCTCGTCATAGATGTCCCAGAATCGACTTCACCCATCAAGCGTCGGGTAGCACTGGCTCCGCCAGTGCTGGTTCGACAGCGCTGAATCCCGAAAAAGCACTGGCGGAGCCAGTGGCACTCACCCTTTCCACAAATCGATTCCGGACGTTTGCCCCTTTCCCTTTACCGACAGGCCTTCGCCATGCTTCGCTCGCTTTTCTGTCTGGTGTTCTTCGGACTCCTGCTCGCGACTCCATTTTCGGCCACCGCTCAGTCGAAGAAGCCAGCTGTGAGTAAAGAATTCAGCTGGGTGAATCCGATTCCATCACGGCTCCAGCACGAACGGCTCGAACATCACACGTTCACCAGCCCTTCGATGAAGCAGGACGTTGGCTACTGCATTTATCTGCCGGAAGCCTATCAGCAGGCGAAAAACGCTCGCTTTCCGGTCATCTACTATCTGCATGGTGGGCGTCCCGGTTCGGAAACAAAGTCGATTCAGCTGGTCTCGATCATCGACGAGCACATCTCCGCCGGCACGATTCCACCGATGATTTACGTCTTCGTTAACGGCGGCCCGGTCAGCCATTACAACATGCCGAACCGTCCGGAGGCTCAGGGAGCCGACGTCTTCGTCAAAGAACTGATCCCTCATATCGACGCCACCTACCGCACCGTCGCGAAGCGGGAAGGACGTGGCATCGAAGGTTTTTCTCAGGGTGGTCGCGGCACGACACGCATTATGTTCCGGCATCCGGAGTTGTTCGTCTCGGCTGCTCCCGGAGGATCGGGATATGCGACCGAGAAGCGAATCAGCGAGAACGACGGCTTCGAGAATCCGAAGCTGCAGTTCGGCCCGGGCGACAACACCTGGGACCTGGCCCGTGCAGCCGCGAAAGGTTCCCGGGAGTTGCCACGAATCCTCGTGCACGTCGGCACCAAAGACTTCAACTACGAAGCCAATCTCGAATACATGGACCTGCTGGAAGAGCTGAATATCCCCTTCGAAAAGCTGATCGTCCCCGACGTACCGCACAGCGCAAAGGGAATCTACGAAAAAGAAGGCCTGGTCCTGCTGAAGTTCCACGCCGAGAATTTTCGGAAGTCCGGAGCCATCCAGTAGTTCTCCACCGATCCCAACCCGAAGCGTGAGAGAGGGCGGAATGCGTGAGCGACGTCCCTCTCCCTCACTTACGCTTCGGGTTGGGATTGCAGCAGTCGATTCCAGGTGATCCCCCGCACGAAGAAAGACACCATGTCTGAAGTCGTTCCATCCCGGTCTTCCGCTGACGAACGAGCCATCTGGCGGATTCTCGATGCCGCCGCCAATCGTCTGCGCGAGGGCCTGCGGGTCGTCGAGGACTTAGTGCGGTTCCAGCGGAACGATCCCCGCATCAGCGGTCAGCTGAAGCAGTTGAGGCACGACTTTCAGTCCGCCTGGAGTCAGCTCGACGCCCGACAGCTGGTCGCGAATCGCGATACTCCGGGCGATGTCGGGACGACGATCTCGACAACGGCAGAGCGTTCGCGGGCAACGCTGCAGGATGTGGTTGCCGCCAACTGCAAGCGGGTGGAGGAATCGCTGCGGACTCTGGAAGAGTTCTCCAAGCTGATTTCGCCAGCCGTCTCGGCTCAGATTGAGCAACTGCGATATCGCTTCTACTCAATCGAGCAAAGCATCCTGCTCTGGAATCGCCGGCACGAATTGCTGGCGAAGGCTTCGATCTACTTTCTGCTGACGGAAAGCACATGTACTCGCGGCTGGCAAGACACGGCTCGCGAAGCAGTCGCGGCGGGCGTGGACGTGATCCAGCTGCGGGAAAAGTCGCTGGACGACGGCGAGCTGCTCGAACGAGCCCGCTGGGTCCGGGAAATCACGGCGGGAACGGAAACGCTGTTCATCATGAACGACCGGCTCGATCTTGCCTTGCTCGCCGATGCCGATGGCGTGCATGTCGGGCAGGAAGAGTTGCCTCCCCGCGCCGTCCGGCAGTTGCTGGGAGCAGATCGGCTGATCGGTGTCTCGACGCACGACATCGAGCAGGCTCGGAAGGCGGTTGCCGAGGGAGCCGACTATCTGGGGGTCGGCCCCGTTTTCGCTTCCGGAACGAAAACGTTCAACCAGTTTGCCGGGCCGGAGTTCGTTCAGCAGACCGCGGAGATTGATCTCCCCTGGTTCGCAATTGGCGGGATTGGGCTCGAAACGCTGCCTCGAGCCGTGGAAGCGGGTGCAAAACGAGTCGCGGTCTGTCAGGTGCTCAGTCAGTCGGCCGATTTCTCGAAGACGGTCGAAAAAATGCGAAATCTTCTGCGGGCCGGGAACAATTCGACGACCGACAACGTCTAAAAGACATGGTTGTAACGGGGCAGTCGTGCCACTGATCCCGATTTTTCCGTCGCGAGTTGGGGATTCCCCTCCAGATCGGACTTGCCCGGTCCGGATCGGCAACGGCAAGATACACCGTGGTTGGGAATTCGATGGATCGAAGTCCGCTAATTTGTTTACGTTGCGTTGATTGCAACGTATAATCGCAACGGGCCGATTCCAGGTCTGGATCATGAGACATCGTTTCGAAATCCCATCTATACTTGCGATGTTGCCTGACTGGTCCGTTATCCTGAAGCTGATCACAAAGACGCAATTCATTGCACATCGAGCGGGATGTCATCATTCCGCGGTTCCGCTGTCATGCGGACGCATTCGCTGAAAAGAGTTGAGGAATACTATGCCTGAAACGCGAGCTGTCTGGGGAATTGAGATCGGTCAGGCGGGCTTGAAGGCCATCAAGCTCCGTTACGCCGAGGCTGCCCATCAGGTTGTTGCCGTCGGTTTCGATTACATCCCCCACGCAAAAATTCTCAGCCAGCCGGACGCAATTCCCGACGAACTGATCAACGAAGCGATCACCAAGTTCCTGTCCCGCAACAAACTGGAAGGGGACATCATTGCAGTCGGTCTGCCGGCTCAGTCCTCGCTGGCCCGATTCATCCAGCTGCCTCCGGTCGAAGCCGGCAAGGTCAAGGAAATCGTCAAGTACGAAGCCAAGCAGCAGATCCCCTTCCCGCTGGAAGACGTGATCTGGGACTACCAGCAGATGGGCGGCGGCGATGAAGCCGGCGGCTTCATGATCGATGCCGAGGTCGGCATCTTCGCCATGAAGCGTGACCAGGTCATGCATCAGCTGCGTCCGTTCCAGAACAACAAGATCGAAATCGAGCTGATGCAGATCGCGCCGCTGGCGCTCTTCTCGTATCTGTCGTTCGATCAGCTCGGCATTCGTCCCGGCGACGAAGGAGCCCCGGTTGCCGACGAGCACACCGCCGTGCTCGACATGGGAGCCGATCAGTCGACCATCATGGTCACCAACGGCGAGAAGATCTGGATCCGCAACATCCCGATCGGCGGTAACCACTTCACTCGGGCGTTGACGAAGGAAATGAAACTGACCTTCGCCAAGGCCGAGCACCTGAAGTGCAACGCAACCAAATCACCGGACCCGAAGGCGGTCTTCCAGGCCCTCAAGCCGGTCTTCAACGATTATCTGTCTGAAGTGCAGCGATCGCTCGGTTACTTCGGCAGCGTTTCCAAAGGCGAGGAGATCAAGAAGATCGTCGGCTGCGGAAACGGGTTCCGCATGGCCGGTTTGCAGAAGTTCCTCGAACAGAACCTTGAGATCCCGGTCGAACGAGCCGAAGAATTCAAGCAGCTCGTGGGCACATCGGTTCTGGAAGCTCAGCTGTTCCGCGACAACGTGATGACCTTCACCGTCGCCTACGGTCTGGCGATTCAGGCGATGGGCCTCTCGACCGCGGAAACGACTCTGCTTCCGCCCGAGATTGCCCGTGCCCGTGAGATTCGACGGAAGAAACCGTGGGCCGCGATCACGGCTGCCACGTTGCTGACCGGGCTGGCCCTGTCGACGATCGGCACGGCGAACGCCTGGCGGACCGTTCACACCGAGCCCTGGGATCGAACGCTGTCTCAGTCGCAACAGTTGCAGCAAACCTGGGGGGGATACAAAAGCTCCTACGATACCGCCACGGGGCGTTACAACTCCGCCAAAGCGGTCGGCGCCACTCTGGTTGAGGGCATGAAAGACACGATCTGGCTTGAGTTCTACAAGTCGATCAGCGAATGTCTGCCTCGAGATATTGGAGCGGCCCTCGATGAAGACAATATCGAGTATCGCAACCGGGTCCTGATCAAAGCGATCACGATGGAGAACTCCGACGACCTGGCCGGCTGGTACGAGGGGTTGAGCAGTCACTATGTCGATCTCAGTCGCGAAGCCGCCGAGTCGGCCGGACTGCAGGAAATGCCGGCTCCGGAAGGGGAAGGCTACATCGTCACGCTCAATGGAGAACACTACCATCACATTCCGGATAAGCCGGAAACTGATCAGGGAATTAACTACCTGCTCGACCGGGTGATCCCGGCGCTGCAGTCGTGGACCTATCAGCAGGAAGATGGTCCCCGGGTCGATGTGCGTCGAATGGGAATCACCAATCCGGTGGTCACCATGGCGAAACAACAGATCGTCAATCTGGAGCAGCGAAGCAAGAATCTGCGCCAGAAGCCCCGGATTAACGTGATTGACCCGCGGACGAATCCTCAGAACACCTTCAATCCGCTCATGGAAGAAGGCAGCCCGCCGGACATGGGATACGAAGGGGGACAGGTTCAGCCCGGGAAGCGGCCCGTCGATCTGCGGGAAGTTCACCAGACGCTGTTCAAGATTCAGTTCGTCTGGAAACCGATTCCGGAAGAGGAACGTCTCGAAGCCGATCCGCTGGCTCCAGCCGATGCCGAAGCGAGCGGAGAAGACGGCACGGATGCCTCGGGCACCTGAGTCACCCGGTCAAACAGTTGTAGAATTCAAGAGTTTCTGAAAACGTCTTTTGACAACCGAAGAGTCCAGCCATGGATAAATTGAAACCGGTTATTGAGCACCACTTCTGGATCGTGTGCGGTGTCGTGCTGATCCTGCCGCTGGTCGGATGGTGGCCCGCCGTGGGACAGTTCAACGCCGAACGCGAGCAAAAAATCTCTGAGATCGAAACGGCGTTCTCGCAGGTTCCAAATGGACCGCAGCCAAACGAATCCTGGAGCGTCGGCGTGAACAAGATCGCCGAAGTGACCGAAGAGAAGAACGCTCAGGAGCGTTACGACCTCTGGCGTCGGCAGGAAAAGATGATGACCTGGCCGAATCGGATCAGTCGCGATCTGCGTCCGACGAGTTACATGGGCGAAATCCCCTCCAAAGCCCGCGTCATCTACCGCAACGGCTATCTGATCGATGTTAAGAACCTCTGGAAAACGGTTGACCCGTTTGATCCCCAAACCGGGAAAGGAACCGTGGTCTTCCCGGAAGCCGTTCTGCCGCGAGTGACCTTCGGGGACTTGCCGCCGACGACCGAAGAAGTCTGGGAAGCCCAGGAGGATCTCTGGCTGCTTCAGTCCCTCCTCAAGTCAATTCGCTCGGCCAATTCCGACGCCAATACACTTGTCGACTCGCTCGTACGGAAAGTCAGTGTGCTCAAGCTCGTCGGCGGCGAAGGGAACTATCCCGACGCTGAACCGGTTGCCGCTGATGAATACGGCATGAGCGACGAATACGGCATGGACGAATACTCCGATCTCGGCATGGATCCGGGAATGGATCCATCGTTTGGCGAAGGCATGGCCGCTGCTCCGACTTCGGCTGCGTTCGATCCGTCCGATGAATTTGGCGTCGAGCAGGGTCGCTACATCGACTACGAAGACGGCACCGTGTTCAAGAAGCGGGGTTTCTATATGGAAGCCGTGATCGAACATCAGCGATTGCCGGAACTGCTGGTCGAGCTGACCAACGGCGACTGGCCGGTTTCGATTGTCCGCGTACAGATGGCTCAGACCTCTTCGGCCAGCACGTTGCTCGGAAATCAGGGCGAATACCAGAATGAATACAGTTCTGGAGGCAACCCCTTCTCCGGCGAGATGACCGAAGACCCGTCGCTCTACAACGATGGCGGATCGGGTTATGACGGCGGAACGGCTGCCCCCGGACTGGTCGGCGGAACGCCGGAGAACCTGGCTCTCGCCAAGGCCGCTACGTCGGGTCCCTCTCTGGCCCAGGTCGCGATCAGCGGCATGATCTTCATTTACAATCCGGTTGAGCCACCGGCTGTCACGACCAAGGAAGCGCCGGCGACACCAGCCGCGGCTCCAGCCACGACCGATGTGGCAGATCCGACGACGACCAGCGATGCCCCGGCCACCACGGACGATGTTCCTCTGCCTCCCGTCGACGACCTCGACGCCCCGGAAATGGAGGCCCCGGAAGAACCTGGTCTGGAAACACCGGACGTTCCTGCCGACGAACTGACGCTGGAAACGCCTGCCGAAACACCGGCCCCCGAGACTCCGGCACCGGAGACCCCCGAAACCGAAACTCCGGAAGCACCGGCGCTCCAGTAACCATCGAACCGGCATTACCACAGTTCACCGAACTCGATAGACAGGCGACTCAGATCTCAGGAGTCGATCAAGATGGCAAATATGAAAGCAGCATTCTCCGGCGACAACATCAAACGCTTCTTCTTGAAGCACACCGAAAAGCTGATTTTCGGTCTGGTCTGCCTTTTTGTTCTGCTGACTCTCGTTGGCACGCAGTGGTCGACCTTCCAGCGCACGCCGGCGGAACTGGAGCAGAACCTCCAGAGTGCCGAACGGATGATCGCGACCTCGGTCTGGACCGAGGAGGAGAAAGCCAAATTTCCTCCGGTGGAAGTCGACGAGGAAGTGAACCAGATGCTGGCCGGAATTAACCCGGGGCCTTACGCACTCGGAACGGAAGTGATGTTCAATCCGACCGGCCGCGATGACCCGCGACGTGAGCCGGAGTTTGTCGCCGTGGCCGACGTGATTGCCGAATCGGGTCGGACAATTTTGGCCCAGAGTACTGATCCGGTTCTGCCGGAAGAAGAAACGTCGTCCGCAAAACCAGCCGTGGCCGACGCCCCGGTCACTCCCGATGCCCCGGATGATCTGGGCCTCGACGATGTGGCGGATCGGTCGTCCATCGCCCCTCAGATTGGCGACGACATGATGGGGGAAGAGAACCCGTACGGAGCCGGCGGCTACTATGAGGAATACACCGTCAGCGATTCCTATGACGACATGATCATGGAAGATTACAGCGGCGAAGGTGGCGAAATGGGTATGGGATTGCCGTCCAATGTGAAGGGCGTCCCGGTCCGGTATGTCTCCGTTCGCGGCGTGTTCAATCTTCGCCGGCAGGTGGTCAACTACAGTCGAGCTCTCAGTATTCCGGAAACGGAAGCCGAGCGGCTCGTTGAATTCCTTGACTTCAAGCTCGAACGTCAGAAAGCGGATTCTCCGAAAGGCCCCTGGGATGGAGAGTGGGAGCCGGTCGACGTGGAAGTCGCGCTGGACTATCTGAATCAGACAGTGGACTTCGATCCCGATGTCGTTTCATCCGGGGTTCGGAACCCGGTCATCACCATGCCACTTCCCGCTCGTCTGATCGGCGTCTGGCGAAACAAGGTGAACCATCCGAAGGTGAAGAACTTCGAACTTTCTCCTGAAGAGATCGAAGCCGAGCAGGCGCTGAATCGCAAGATTCTCGACGAGATGGCCAAGAAGAACCAGAAGATCAAACAGCTGGCCACGGCCAAGGGTTTCAATCGGGTGCAGGTGGACGTGACTCAGCTGCAGCAGGATTACCTGATGAACACCGACGCCCGCCAGCTGACCAAGACCTTCGAAACGGAGTTCAAGGGAACCCCGAAAGAGGTTCGCGAGAAACTGATTCAGAAGATCAAGGCTCAGGTGACTGCCGCCGGGAACCTGGTGCTGTTCCGCTACATCGATTTCGACCTCGAAGCAGGCAAGTCGTACCGGTATCGCGTCAGCCTCGTACTGCGAAACCCGAACTACGACCAGCCAATCGATCAGGTGGTCGAACCTTCGGTCGCGATGGGACAGATCCGCGAAACGCCGATGAGCGAAGCCAGCAACGTGGCCACGGTCTCTCCGGACTATGCGTACTTCGTTTCCCGCGTTTCCCCGCCGCGAGGCATCAACAACGAGATGGCCGACATGACCGTCTTCCAGTGGTACGAATCGGGAACGATGATCAAGAGCAACCTCACGATGGAACCTGGTGACTTCATCGGAGGGACCGCGAAGACTCACGTCCTCCGTCCAGCTGAGTTGAAGTACGAGCAGGAGAATGTCGTCTTCAAAACCGACGATCTGATGGTCGATGCACTCGTGGTCGACAAGCTCGACTACAATCTGCACAGCGACCTCAAGCTGCCGAATACGCTTACCCGAGGCGATGTCGGAGTGACGGCCGAGGTGCTTGTGGTCGATGCCGATGGCAAGTTGAACGTGCTCGATCCGTTCTCGACGGCAGGGACCAAGAAATCCTATGAAGACTACTACGTGGCTGAAAAAGGACCGTTTGACAAGATCAAGGACGCTGCGAACAAGCGCAGCTCGGGAATGAGCGAACTCGATGCCCTGCTGGGCGAAGGTTCCGGAATGGATTACGAAATGGAAATGATGATGGAAATGGACGCGGGGGCATCCCGTCTCCGTGGCCGCCGTCGTAATCCGAGCCGACGTGGCGGAGCCATGAGCGGATCGTCTTCGGCCATGCCGTAATGAAAATTCAGGAGTGAGGCCCGAGGGTCCACTCCTGCTGACCAATAAAAAGAGACGCCCGGCTGGTCTGGCCGGGCGTCTCTTTTTTCGATGACAGTCGGATTGGATCAGCCGGTTGACCGGCTTGCACTACCGATCTGATGGATGCGAATACGTTTCTTCCAGGTCATTAATCCGATTGACCTGGATCTCGTGCTCCCGTTCGAGTCGCTCGATCACTCCGTCCGGCAGCCGGCAGCGGAAGACCGCATGCGAATCGGTGTAGGTCGTATTCTCGATCTCGGTCAGCCGCCCCAGAATCGCCGGCAGTTTGCCATCGGCGACGGAAGCTGTGATGTCGACCGTGCTGAACTTCCGGCTCAGCTCGTCGATCACTGCCTGCCGTAAAGTCGTCAGCCCTTCACCTGTGACCGCACTCACGCTGATTGCATCGCGGAACTTATGCCGCACGATGTCGTACCAGCTGCGATCCTCAATCGGCTCGGTCGGATGCCCGTCGGTATCGCCGAAGAACTGCTCGTGACCGGGAACCCGATCGACCTTGTTCAGCACGAGAATCGTTCGCTTCTTCCCGGCTCCAATCTCTTCGAGCACGGATTCCACGGTCTCAATATGCTTCATCGCTTCGGGGTTACTGGCGTCGACCACGTGCAGCAGCAGATCGGCCTGCAGCGCTTCTTCCAAGGTCGATTTGAAGGACGCCACCAGATGGTGAGGCAGATCCCGCACGAATCCGACGGTATCGCTCAGCAGGATGTCGCCCCACTTGGGGATACTCCACCGCCGCGTTTTGGTATCGAGCGTGGCGAACAGCTGGTTGGCGATGTAAACCTCGGAACCGGTCAGCGCCTGCATCAGCGTACTCTTGCCGGCGTTGGTGTAGCCGACGAGGGAAACGGTGAAGTGCTCGTTGCGGGAGGCGACAAGCCGCTCGCGACGTTTCTCAACGCTCTCCAGTTTCTTCCGCAGTTCCGAAACTCGCTTATCGAGCATTCGGCGGTCGAGTTCGAGCTGCTTTTCCCCCGGACCGCGCCCGCTGCCAATCCCCCCTTCGATACGTTCAAGGTGGGTCCACATCCGCTTCAATCGCGGACGCATGTAGAGCAGCTGAGCGAGTTCGACCTGCAGCTTGGCCTCATACGTTCGCGCATGCGTGGCGAAGATATCGAGAATCACCTCGCTGCGATCGACCACGATCGACTTGACTGCGGCTTCGATGTTCTTCCCCTGCGAGGGAGACAGACTGTTATCGAAGATGGCCAGCTCGGCGTCGTTCCGCTCCATGAGCAGTCGAAGCTCTTCGATCTTCCCCTTGCCGAGGAACGTGGCGGGATCGGGAGAATCGCGGAGCTGCACGAGGCGCCCGACGATTTCGCAGCCAGCCGTCTCGGCCAGACCGGCCAGCTCATCCAGAGCATGTTCTTTCTGAGCGGCAGAGATCCCAGGTTCAAACAGGCCGACGAGCACCGCTCGCTGGGCCTGGACTTTCAACGTGTCCCGTAATGGTTGACTCAAATTCATTCCCTTCAGGAATGCTCGTATTTCATAGAAGAACGCGGCAATCGAGCAGGATTCTGAGAAGACGAACGCCCCTCAAACTCCAACCTCCATTGTAAGCCCGGAACGTACCGGGACAATTCGCGACCACGAAATTTAGACGAGCGGAATCATCGGGAACGAATCTCCTCTGGACAGACGGCAAGTGAAACGGGGCTTTGTTGTGGTACGAGAGACACGGGAAGCGGGAGAAGGTTCGCGATTAATCTGCGACATTCACAAGGATTCGATCAAATGGATGGCACAGAGATTCATCTCTGTGTTGCCACACAACAGGAGGCCTGTCTTCAACCCTCACCTCACAAAGGGGTACCCCGGTTGATTCAACCGGGGTGGCGAAGCCACAAGAGATCGCACTCGACGTCTGAAATCGTCCGTCCAGCATCACGGGAAGGGAGTCCTCGTGCCCACGGCGGCGGCAATCACGTCTATCGTCCAAATACCGCCAGCTGCGGCAGGTGATCACTCAACGCATACGATGCTGGATCATCCACATTCACGCGGAATGCTCCTTCGAACAGCGGACGTGATTCGCGAATCTGTTTCGCGATCGGGCCGGTGGCCATCACGTAATCGATGCGATACTCCGGGCGGTCAGCTTTGATGGTCAGCCCTTCTCCAGTCCCGACCTCCGCAAACGTATCGACCCAGCCGGCGTCGAGCCACATCTTGTATTCCTCGCTGTCGGGGCCATGATTCAGATCACCGATCAGCAGCATGGAACGTCCGGCGTCGAGGTCCGACTTCATCGACTTCAGCATGGCTCGCACTTCTTTGAGCCGCACGGTCGGATCGGCTCCCGGGAAGAGATGAGCCGAGTGGACAACCAGCGGCTCGCCATCCGGCAGTTGCACCACGCCGCGTCCCCAGTGCCGGGTAAACAGATCCTTCGGACGTTCGTACCCGAGCGGAGCGTTCGCGGATTCGGTGATCTCGAATTTGCTGAGCAGAGTCCCCGGCCAGTTCCCGCCACTCGGAAAACGAACGTGATTCATCCCGAGATACCCGGCCACTTCCTTCGCGAGTTCTTCGCTCGGCGATTCCGAGAAGTTGATGATATCCGGCTCGTACAACGCCAGCTCCATCGCGAGCCGCCTCGCCATCTGCCCCTGCTTCACGGCCTTCTTTGCCAACGCGCGATCATCCGGCCAGCCCTTGCAGACGTAAACGTTGTAAGCAATCACCCGCAGTGATTGTGGCGTGCCTTCCTTACCGAAGACGGGCAACGTCGCGGCCGAGATCCCGGCTGCTCCCAGAGCGGTACAGAACTGACGTCGAGAGAGATTCATGGGAGGCTCCTTCACGGTAGGGGATGGTCTCGCCGATTGTCTCACGATTCGGCACCGGAGTCTATCGACGGGCGGTGTGGGCGGGCTCGGATGGCTGCGTTTTAATGAGTCCCAGCTCGTAAAGATGCGATTCGCTCCAGAACGATTCCTGCAAACTCGGATTCATCGTCAAACCGAAATGGCGGGTGGCCCGTCTGCATTTCGTGTATTACAGCGGCGTAAAGCCGGAACTTTTCATCTTCGCTTTGCTTGTTCTTGGATTTGTGAAGACTTCCGAGTCCAATCTTGACCCACTCTTTCGCAGCATTGGCATACAGAGACCAGCCGTAGTCCGTCGTCATTCCGGTCACGACCTCATAGTAAGATGGTCCAACGTTGGGGTACTGATCCAGTTGCCTTAGAAAGAACTCACGTTTTTCGATCTTCGTCATCGAACGGAAATGTTCCCGAACTCCTTCCCTGAGGATGAGCTCATCTTCCTCGTGCTGCGAAAGTCGTTCATGGGCCTGAAGTTTCTTTCGATCTGGATCATCGTCCTCCGCATCTCTGTGAACATCTCTGATCACCACATTGAAGAACCAGGAGAAGGAGAGAAACGAAAAACAGCAAATCGCCCCAAACACGAGGCCCATCTTCGCTGAAGGAATGATAAAGGAGAGGATGAGGAAGCCAGTCATTAATGCGATTACCCAGGGACGGGCCTTCCGCATTAGATAAGCAATTGACTGCATCCATATCAGCAGCTTCGTCATCGGTTGTTCCTTTCATCTCTAAGTCCTGACTTCGGTTGCTGCGACGCGTTATCCTTGCGACGAAGTCGCATCTCGCCCAAGATACATGAGCTGCTCTCCTGCCGAAACAATCCCCGCTTCAACTCGCCGGCAAGGTTCTCACAATGTCGATTCAACCGCCCACGATTGCCGATGTTCATGCGGCTCTCCCCATCCTCCGGCGTCATCTTTCTCCGGTGCCGCTTATTCGTTCGTGGCGGCTGGAGCAGGAACTGGGACTCCCTCCGCATCGGCGGGTCTGGCTGAAGGATTATGGCTGGACGCCGGTCGGGTCCTTCAAGCTGATGGGAGCCCTGAACTGGATGGCGGCGAACGCGGAGCGGATTGGCGATCGGCCTGTCGCGGCTCATTCCTCAGGGAACTTCGCGTCGGGAATTTCGTTCGCCGGCTCGCGCTATGGCAAGCGGGTCATCGTCGTGATGCCCGATACGGCTCCCAGGGTGAAGTTCGATCGCACTCGTTCCTTTGGAGCCGAGGTCCGCACGTATAACATCGCCACCGATCACGAAACCGGCGAGCGCGACCGGCTGACGCGGCAGATCGCCGAGGAAGAGCAGGCGGTTCAGGCCTCACCCTACGATGATCCTTACGTCATCGCCGGCAATGGCGTCGGCGGGCTGGAGATCGTCGATGAACTGCGGCGACAGGAACGAACACTGTCGCACTTCCTCTGCCCGGTCAGCGGCGGTGGACTCATGGCCGGTCTGGCTCTGGCGATTGCCGACGGCTGCCCCGATGCAGCCATCATTGGTGTCGAACCCACGGAAGCCGACGACTTCATTCGCTCTCTCGCAGCCGGGGAGCGCGTCCGGCTCGATCGCCCGAAGAGCATCTGCGACGGCCTCCTCTCCTACGATGTCGGCGAATACAACTGGCCCGTTCTCAAGCAGCACGTCACCACCGCCTGCACCGTTCCCGATGAAGAAACCTGCCAGGCGATGCGCTGGCTCTACGAAGCCCACGGCTTGAGAACCGAACCGTCCGGAGCGATCGCCGTTGCCGCCGCGTTGAAAGGGAAGGTGTCGCTGGAAGGTGACGGAGATGTGGTGCTGGTCATCAGCGGAAGAAATGTGGACGAGGATGCGTTTCGCGGGTGGATCGGGGAAGCGTAAGACCACTCGATTCCATCGATGAAGACAACAGGGATGGTCCGGAGGTTTACCTCCGGATTGCGAAGCAACAAGCAGGCGGGCGACCATCGTTCGGAAAATCGGAAGCGATGGTGAAGTTATTCGGCCGTTCACAATCGCGGAGTTCTCCGGCAGTGCAGAAGCGAGCGGCAGACTGCTTGTGACTGCGTCACCCGGAGGTAAACCTCCGGGCCATCCTTTCGCGGGAACGCACCTCGTGATTGCCAATCAGATCAACTCGGGTAGATCGACTCAACTATGAAAGTATGCATCATCGGAGCCTCCGGGAAACTGGGACGATACATGGTTCAGCATTGTCTGGATCGGGGCTTCGAGGTGGTCGGGGTCTGTCGGCCGAAGAGTGTGGACAAACTGGAGGCGTTTCGGGATCAGATCCGGATTGAGCCGGGGGCCACGAATGATCGCGATGTCATCCGACGAGCCGTGGCGGGCTGCGAGGGTGTGCTGACGGTGCTCGTGCCGTGGGGTGTGAACGACTATGCGTCCGGGACTGCTCAGGCGGTACTCGATTACGCCGAGCCGGACGCCCGGCTCATCTTTTCCTGCGGCTGGCACATTTCGAAGGACGGCCAGGACATCTATTCGCGAAAGTTTCTGATGCTGCTGAAAGTCGCCGGCTGGATCGCCCGGACGTTGCGGCTGGTCGACATCGACAATCAGGTCGAAGCCTGCCGCCGCATCTTTGCCAGTCCTCTCCAGTGGACCGTCGTTCGCGGCAGCGACCTTGAAGAAGGTGAAAGCGAAGGCCTGCCCGTCTGGAGCGAGCACATCGGCGATCCCATCCTCGCCAGCAACCGCACCCGCCGCATTGACTTCGCACTGTTCATTGTCGACGCCCTGACCAACGACACCCTCATCCACGAAGCCCCGGCGATTGTCAGCTGCCAGTCGGAATCAGCCCTTGCCCATGCGGCTCAGCCGGCTTCGTAAGCAAAGCGATCCTGGGTGCCATGCCCACGCTCGCGTGGGCATGCCTGTCCTGTGCGTTCATCCGCCGAGCAACGTTCCGCCGACATCGTCGAATCCAGATAACGAAGGCACAAGATGCCGAGCAATCGGAATGAGATCGTCCTCGCCGATCGCCCATGTCCGCGCACTCGACCATCTCCAGTCAATCGCCCGGTTACATAGTCGCCGTCTTTCCGGGTTCTCATGCACGTATCGAATCTTCTCATGAAGATCCCGCACCGAACGAAGATTGCGATCGTATCCTCCACCGCGCTGCCAGAATCGATAAAACGTCCGGCCACTTGGTTGCGTATCCTTCAGCTGCTCCAGAAACTCCGGGGAGTTGTCCTTCAACCAGAGTAGAGCTCGCTTGGAAACCGACTGTTTCAGCGTGGTAAGGATCGAGGAGACCTTGGTGTCACCGACCGGGACCAGAATCAGGTGCACGTGTTCCGGCATAATTACCCATGCCAGCAGATGAAATCGGTCCTTCTTCAGTCCCAGTCTCAGCGCGTCAACCATCCACATCCGGGAGCGATCGCGATTCAGCAGGGGTAATCGCTGAAAGCAGGAGAAGGTGAGGAAGTGGACATCCCCCGGTTCACCGAAACTCTTGCGGCGTTTGCGGTGCGGGAGAGTCATGGACCAGTCACCTGAATTTGAAGAACAAAGGACAGCCGGGTGCCATGCCCACGCTTGCGTGGGCATGCTTTTCTGACCGAGGAATCCTTCTCAAGTCACACCCATTTCGTCAGAGAACACCTGAAGATTATTTCCGGAGGGGAGTCGAACGAATCGCCGGACGTCGGGTGAATCCTCCTATTGCCTGCGGTAGTCTTTCGTGCTTGTCACGCGCATTGCATGCCCACGCAAGCGTGGGCATGGCACCCGCAACGGACAGGACATCATACGGTCTTTGTGTTCACTGCTCCACCGCCCCCTGCGACACGTTGCCGCTCTGGGTGAACTTCGGTGTTTTGCGAAGTGTCGAATGTCCGATAGGGGCTGTAATTCGTGCAGAAAACGGCCCTGGAGGCTCGTTTTGACTTCCCCTTCTCAAAATTTTTGGTGCCCACTACAATTGCTGGACAACTGGGAAGAACCGGTAATCCGCGGCGGTTGGCAGCGGGCCGGGCCCGGGTTGGACAGCATTTTCACGCGGATGGGCCGGCGGCTCCCGCGATCGCGGTTTGTTTTCACACTGCTTTGCAAGCGAAAGACGAAGGATCGATGGCCGATACCGATCAGAAAGTTTCCACGGACTCCCTCTCAAAAATGGAAGGGATCAAGGCCGCATCGAACCAGTTGCGGGGAACCATTGGCGAAGAGCTGCAGACCAGCGAGGACAGCTTCTCCAGCGATGCCGCCCAGCTGCTGAAGTTTCACGGCACCTATCAGCAGGACAATCGCGATCTGCGGAATCGGAAAGACGAAGAGGGCAACCGGCTCGGCAAGGCCTTCAGCTGCATGATCCGCACGGGCCCTCCGGGCGGTAAGCTGACCGCCGATCAGTTCCTCACCGAGCTCGATCTGGCCGACAAATACGGCGAAGGAACGCTGCGGCTTACCACACGCCAGGCCCTGCAGCTGCACAGTGTGCTCAAGACCGATCTGCAGAAAACGATCCACGAGATCACCCGTGTCAAACTGAATTCCTACGCGGCCTGCGGCGACGTGAACCGCAACGTGATGTGCAACCCGGCTCCGTACAAGAACAACCCGGTGCTGGAGCAGATGCAGGAAACGACCGACGCGCTGGCCGCTCACCTGAAGCCGCGTTCGACCGCGTATTTCGATTTCTGGGTCACCGATCCAGATGGCGAAAAGCAGAAGGTCGCCGAGTTCAAGCCGGTTGAGGAGCCGATTTACGGCGAGACCTACCTGCCGCGTAAGTTCAAGATTGGCGTCGCACTGCCGGAAGACAATCACATCGATGTCCTGACGCAGGACCTCGGGTTCGTGGCCATCGTCGAGAACGACGCCGTCATCGGATACGACGTTTACGTGGGTGGCGGCATGGGCCGCACGCCGGCCAAAAAGGAAACCTATCCCGCGCTGGGCAAGCCGATGGCTTTTGTCGTGCCGGGCGAAGTCTGTGCCGTGGCGGAAGCCGTGGTGAAGGTCCAGCGCGACTTCGGAAACCGGGAAGATCGCAAGGTCGCCCGCATGAAGTATCTGGTCGACAACTGGGGCATTGAAAAGTTCCGCGATAAGGTCGCCGAGTACTACGGCAAGCCGCTGGCCCCCGTCAAAGGTGCCCTGATTACGGGTGTCGACGATTACATGGGCTGGCGGGAACAGGGGGACGGCAAGCTGTTCCTCGGTATCAACATTGAGAACGGCCGCATCAAGGATGAAGGTTCCCTGCGAATCAAAACCGGTCTGCGGGAAGTCCTCAACAAGTACAAGATGCCGATCCGCCTGACCGCTCTGCAGTCGATGATCCTCTGCGACATCGACCCGGCCGATAAGGACGAAATCTCCCGAATCCTGACCCAGAACGGCATTAAGCTGGCCGAAGATTACACGCTGACCCGCCGGTTCTCGATCGCCTGTCCCGCTCTGCCAATGTGCGGCCTGGCGGTGACGGAGTCCGAACGCGTGATGCCATCGCTGCTCGATGAGATCGAAGCCGAACTGGCACGACAGGGACTCGAAGGGGAACGGATCAGCATCCACATGACCGGTTGCCCGAATGGCTGTGCCCGGCCTTATACACCAGATATCGGTCTGGTCGGACGAGCCGTGAACAAGTACACGCTGTTCCTCGGCGGGAACGCGCTGGGAACTCGACTGGCCTTCCTCTACAAGGACATGGTCAAGTTCGAAGAGATCGTGCCGACGCTGGCTCCGATCTTTGCCTACTACAAAGAAGCCCGGAACGAAGGGGAATCGTTCGGCGACTTCTGCGATCGCAAAGGTCTGGATGATCTGGAAAATCGCTCGGCCGCAGCCGCCTGAGTCGACAAACAGCGATGAAACGGCAAGAAGCCGCGGGGAAACCTGCGGCTTCTTCGCGTTATGGACGGAAGCCTGTCGATGAGAACCCGAAGCCGGTAGACTGGTTTTCGGCCCCGCAGGCCTCCTGTCTGACCTACAAATAAGACTTCCCGGGGGCCTGCACGACGACTTTGAATCGACAATTGAAAGCTGCGGTATGACGACGACTCTGATTCGCAATGCGACCTGTGTGCTCCCGGACCGGCTGCATCAAACCGATGTGCTGTTGCGGAATGGAAAGATCGAGCTCGATCCGGCCGTGCATGTCGAAGCCGATGAAGTGATCGATGCCACCGGGCTGCATCTGATCCCCGGCGTCATCGACGATCAGGTCCACTTCCGCGACCCCGGGCTGACACACAAGGAAGATCTGCACACCGGCTCCCGAGCCTGTGCGGCGGGCGGAGTCACGACCTTTCTGGAGATGCCGAACACGAAGCCTTCGACAACGAGCGTGCAGGCACTGCACGAGAAGCTCGAACTGGCCTCGACCAAGTCGATCGTCAACTATGGATTCTACATCGGTGCCACGCCCGACAATGTGCAGGAACTGCAGCGGGCGGAACGGACGCCGGGAATCAAAATCTTCATCGGCTCCAGCACAGGCAATCTGCTGGTCGATGAGCAGAAGGCTCTCGAGCGGATCTTCGCGGAAACGAATCTGCCGATCTGTGCGCACTGCGAAGATGAAACCACCGTACGGGCGAATGCCGCGAAGCTCGATGGCGGGAAGACGTTTACCGATCATTCCAAAATTCGCGACCACGAAGCAGCCATCATCGCCACGCGGCGGGCGATGGATCTGGCGATCAAGTATCACCACCACTTCCATGTGCTGCATGTTTCGACCGCGGCTGAGTGTGATTTGCTCTATGCCTATTTCGCGAGCCTCAGTCAGATTAGCGACAGTGTCATCTCGGCCGAGGTCTGCCCGCATCATCTGCTGTTCAACGTCGAGGACTACGAACGCCTCGGCTCGCTGGTGCAGATGAATCCTTCGATCAAGAACAAAGAGGACAACGCCCGGCTGTGGCAGGCGCTCAAGGAATCGACGATCGAAGTCATCGCGACCGATCATGCTCCGCATACGATGGAAGAAAAACAGCAGCCGTATCCGCAGTCGCCATCGGGACTGCCGGCCGTCGAAAACTCGCTGGCGCTGATGCTGAATGCCGTGAACCAGGGCAAGCTCCCGCTCGAACGAGTCATCGACGCAATGACGGCCGCACCGGCCCGCATCTGGAAGATCGACAACAAGGGCCAGTTGAAGCAGGGCTTCGATGCCGACGTGGTGCTGGTCGACATGAACCTGACGAAGACCGTGCTCAACGAGAACCAGCAGACCAAGAGCGCCTGGTCGCCGTGGCACGGCGTCGAGCTGACCGGATGGCCGGTGAAGACCTGGTGTATGGGTGAACTGGTTTACGATGGCGCGAAAGTGAATACCGAACACCGCGGCCGGGAAGCGACCTTCCGCGGCCAGTCTGATTGACCACACTTCAGGGAGAACGGACGTGATGAAGGCATTACTGACCGCAGTGGCATTGATCACAGGGATGTTCTCCACGGCAGCAGCCGAAGAGGGCTCGATCGATTTGATTGAGCAGGTTGATCCCGCGAAGAATCGGGTTGTCGGCGACTGGCAGAAGTCGGGCGGCGAACTCAAAGTCGCTGCGGCGACGGGAGCGAGACTTGTTCTTCCTTGGGAGCCGGTCGCGGAATACGACTTCGAAATCGAGTTCACACGGGAATCGGGCAGCAATTCGATCGCACTGATGTTCGTCGCCGGCGGACATCAGGCCACCTTCGACATCGATGGCTGGGGTGAGCATCTTGCAGGGATTCAGAACATCGCCGGCCAGACGATGCGTAACAATTCCACTCGAGTTGGTGGGATCGCAATCGAAAACGGACGACGCTACACCGCAGCCGTGCGAGTGCGGAAGGATCGCGTCGAAGCCGTCCTCGACGGCCAGGTCATCGCCACGTACGAGGGAGATGGTTCGAACCTTTCCATGGTCAATCTCTGGGATTTGCGGAAGGAGAATGTGCTCGGCCTTGGTGCCTGGGACAGCGCGACCACGTTTCACGTCGTCCGCGTCCGTCCGCTTTCCGAAGAATCTCAGCCAGGGAATCGGCCGGCGATGGTTTCAACAACCCCTGCTCCCGCGAATCCTCCGGCGAACGCGCCGCGACGCCGAGAATCTCGGGCGGCTCAGGATGACATTTCTTCGTTGAGCGACGAGTTCGAGAATCCCGCCACGCTGAGAAACTGGTCGCGGGTCTTTGAAACCGAGCGGATGGGAGCCGACCAGCTGAGCCAGTTCGACATCAATCGAACGCGTTCCGGCTGGATGACGATGGTTCCGCATGCCAGTTCGTGGTATCAGGACTATCGCGGCGTGCTTGTGTACAAAGAGGTCTCAGGCGACTTCGTCATTACGACGCGAGTGAATGCGATGAACAGGGCACAGAACGGTCCGCCGCGAAGTTCGTACTCGCTGGCCGGAATCATGATCCGCACGCCTCGCGAGGTCACGCCGCAGACGTGGCGACCGGGCGGGGAGAATTACATCTTCCTTTCGCTCGGAGCGGCGACGCGACCGGGGCAGTTTGCGTTCGAAGTAAAAACGACGATTAACAGCCGCTCGAACCTGCAGGTGACGCCGACCTCAACGTCGACGGCCTTGATTCAGGTGATTCGTGTCGGACAGGATTTCGCCCTGCTGAAGAAGGAAGGCAGTCAGCCGTGGACGGTGCACCAGCGATATTCCCGGCCTGACATGCCGGAGACTCTACAAGTCGGGCTGACTGTCTATACTGACTACAGCACGGTTTCGCGGATGCAGCCACCGCAGCACAACACGCAGGTGATTCGCGGCGGCAATCCCGATCTGCACGCTTCGTTCGACTTCGTACGATATCGCCGACCGGAGCTGCCAGACGACATGCAGGGACGCTCCATCGCGAACCCGCAGCAGGTCGACGATCAGCAACTGCTGGAAGCCTTCGGCGACAACGCGGCTGGGGAATGATCAAACCGGTCGAGCAGGCTCCCGCCTGCGGGGCACTCCTGAAGAATGCCAAGTCTGTGAGCAATCTCACCTCACAGTCACCTCAAAACATATACAACGAATTGCAGGCAGGAACCTGTCCGACGGGTTGCGAGCCCTCCAATTGAACGAAATCAGGAGAACGTTTTGTCAGATATTAAGCAGCGATTTCGGCACGGACTGGAAGTGAGTCGAGCCGCGACCGACAAGATTCTTGACGAGATCACCAACCCTGAAGACTGGGTCCGTCGCCCTGCCCCGGGGACGAATCATGCGTTGTGGATCGCCGGGCATCTCGCCGTGGTCGATGGCCGCCTGTCGCGATTCGTCAGCCGTGAGTACAAGTGCGACCTTTCGAAGTATCTCCCGATCTTCGCGAAGAGCACGACGCCGATGGACAACCTGTCGGACTATCCGCCAATCGACGAAGTTCGTCAGCTGATGCGCGATATGCGAGCGATGTTTCTTCGGGCCCTTGAGGAATGCCCCGAGGAGCGATTCGTCGAGCCGACGCCCGACGGGGTCCCGCCGTTCTTCAAGAATGTCGGACACGTCTTCCAGATGGCGGCCTGGCACGAGGGAATCCACACCGGCCAGCTGTCAATCATTCACCGCATCCTCGGCAACCGTCCGCTGACCGATCGCGGGTAGATTCTTTGGATAGCTCTTCCAATGGGGTAGCCCCGGTTGATTCAACCGGGGTGGCGCGGAACACGGGATCTATGAATCAATTGCCCGTGGAGCATGGCACCCGCGTTTCCCCCTCACCCTAACCCTCTCCCCCAGGGGGGCGAGGGGACTTACTTACCGGGGCTACTTACAAACCCAGCCTGCATGCTGGTCTGCATAATGACTGGCGAAGCCGGTGGCTCTCTTCGTTTTTGAAGTTACGAATCATGCTTGATCTGCTTGTTGTTGCGACTCATCCTGATGATGCCGAGATCAGTGTCGGCGGCACGATTGTGAAGGCGATCGCCGAAGGGTTGCAGGTCGGGGTGCTCGATCTGACCAGCGGCGAGCCGACGCCGCATGGGACGGATGAACTGCGGAAGAAGGAGACCGCCGCGGCAACAAAGATTCTGGGAGTCCACTGGCGTGACAACCTTGGTCTGCCGAATCGCAAACTTGAGGACACACTGGAAGCACGGCGGGCGCTGACGAACGTATTCCGTACGCAGCGTCCCAGGATGATTCTGGCTCCCTGGCCGGAAGACGCTCACCCGGATCACGTCCGCGCCAGTCAGCTGTGTGATGATGCCCGCTTCTGGTCGAAGCTGTCGCGAACCGATCTGGAAGGCGATCCGTACTGGCCGCCGCAGATGCTCTATTACTTCAGCGTCCATTTGCGAATTCACCCGAAGCCGAGCGTCGTGATCGACATCAGCGACTTCATCGACCAGAAGATGGCGGCGATTGAGTGCTTTGAATCGCAGGTGAAGATCGGCCGCGATCCGTCGTTCCCGACTCCGCTCGATGACGTCCGCGATCGAGCCCGTTACTGGGGCTGGTCGATTCACTCTGCTTACGGGGAGCCGCTGCTCTCACGCGAGGAAATCCGCATTTCTTCGGTGAAAGGACTGTTCTGATTGTGCGGTCTGAAGGACCGCCGATTGAGAGCCGATCGTTTTCCGAGAAATTGCACGTCCCCCCGGGCTGACGCGACTCGCTGGGATTGAAGGGCCTGTTGCGCAGTGGTTTCCGGCCGGACATCTTGCCGGTTCCGTTTTTCGGAGACGGAAATCCTGTTGAAGGGGCGTCTGGAATCGCAGATACTCGAGATATGGCATAATGAATGCAAATGTTTCGAACTGTCGACTCCGAGGCCGAATTGCGGGCGACAGTCGTGACTAGATTCAGGAATACAGTGTGATGTTCAACACGCCAGGAAAGTCAGTTCTTCAACTTCTCTGTGTGACGGCGATTGGCCTGATGCCCCTCGCCGCCGTGCAGGCTCAATCGGATTCCGATCGGTTCCGCAACCGTCTGAAAGACCGTGCCGAAGAGAAACCGGCTCCCCGGGATCAGCCCTCCAAAGGGCTGTGGTATGACGAGCGGACGAATCGCTGGGTTTACAATGAACCAAGTTACCAGCCGGTCCCCCCCGGGTATGGTCCGGTTCTCACGCCGCCAGCGACGGGCCCCGTCTTTCCGGGCGGGCCGGGCTTTGCCGATGAGTATGATCCTCCCGATTTCGACTGGGGTACCGCGAAGCCGGCTCCGATTCCCAATCCGAGTCCGACTCTTCCGCCTCAGCAGGGCTATTACCCCAACGACCCGGGGCGACCTCGTTACGATTTCGATAACCGCTATCAGCGACTGGCGGACAGCTTCCGTTCGGAGTTGAACTACCTGTATGCACTTTCGAGCCGCGAGAACATGACGCGGGAACATCAGCAGCTGCTGCAGGAGGCTCGGACGCATGCGGCTCACTTCGCGGATCTCATCATTCAGGGGGGCGATTACAACCGCGTTCGGGCGGAGTACTCGGCCTTCGATGAAGCCTGGCATCCGGCCGCTTACCTGTTTGCGGAAGGTCAGTTCTCCAATCGAACCCTCGCCGTCGTACAGTCAATCAATCAGCTCGACAATCTGTTTCATGCCGAGATGAATTTCGAGCAGGCCGACGTCTATAACCGCAACGAAGTCGCCGAGCTGGCAGGCCGGCTGGTTCAGATGACCGAACGCCTGGCCGATGAAGTCCGTCGTGGAAGTCTGCCGCGGTTCCAGCCGGGACGAGCCGTGGAGCAACTCGCTCGCGAGGCGCAGCGGTTTTCCCAGACCGTTCGCCGTGATGGCGATCATAATGATGTGGTCGATTCTTTTCGGAAGGTCGATGCCCACTGGGCGGATGTCAGCAACGCGATCTACAGATCCGATCTGATGTACCGCGACTGGCAGACTGGTCGAATGATCCACCAGATCGTCCATGATCTCCGTCATGAACTGCGGATCGCTCCCCAACAGCAGCAGCCGACCCAACTGGGACGCCTCATCAGCGAGCTGCAGGGCCAGGCACAAACGATCCTGCAACTGGTCCGCGAGCAGGGAGGGCGTCGCAATGAGTACAACGCCTGGATGTTCGCCCAGGATTGTCACGATCTGGAACTGGCGCTTTCGAGCAGTCAGGCCAGCTTCCACCGGCAGGTTCGCCAAACCCTCGATTCCTGGGCCGCCATCCGGGGTGGCCTCGACGGACATCAGTTCGTCCAGCCGATCCGTGACACCGAACAGAACCTGCGGGTTCTTGAGCGGTTCGCGAATTAATAGAGGTTGCGTTCGACCATCAGGTCGTCGTGACAAGTTCTCGCTCTTCAGCTGGCTTCGATGTCCGGGACATCTGAGCCAGCTGATTCCGTTTTCGGGAGCGGCGTCGCCGCCACCACATCAGAACTCCCGTCGTGTACAGAGCGGCGGGCGTTAAACCACTGAATAATACGAGCCAGCGGCCGACCAGACCGAAGGCTTCGCCGCTGTGCAACGGAAATTGCCAGGCGAGTAATGTATCGGCGGCCGTAAACTGACGAGGATCGCGAATCGTAAGGACCTCTCCACTGTACTGATCGAGAAAAACCTGCGTTCTGCCGAAGGACTTCTGGACCTCCCCTGCCTGACGAAACGCAACTTCATAAGTTCCCGCCTCATCTTCCGGGGGATGCAGATGATCGAAGATTGCGTCGGGAAACTGTCGCTGGGCGATCGCGATCGCCTCGTCCGCGGTGATTGGAAGCCGTTCGGCTTCTTCTCCTGATTTCAAATCGTGGGGGTGTTCTGTTTCCTCCGAGAAGGCCGTGAAGATCGGCTTGACGTATTGCGGGAACTCCATGTAAACGCCGGTGAACGCGAGCACGAACAGAAACGCCGTGCTTACGATGCCGACTGTCTTGTGCAGATCGTAATTGAAACGGGCTCCCTTTCGCACGGCAAAGGCGGCTCGCCAGCTGTTCATCCAGAGTGGCCACCACAGGTAGACTCCTGTTGCGACCGAGATCATGAGGATCAAACCGCAGAAGCCGACGATCACACCGCCGATCCATCCGGCAACGAGTCGGAAATGCAGCCGGTAGATCCAGGACATCAGATCCTCGCCCCAGGTCCGTTCTCCCTTAACTTCGGCGGTGTAGGGATCAACGTAGACGGCGGTGAATTTCGGGTCACCCTTTGTACCGGTCGAAAACCAGACCGACCAGACTCCATTCTCAACACGCGGGCGAGTCACGGACATCGCGTTTCCGGATCGCGATTGTTCGGCTGCGTCGATCACGGCCTGAAGGCTCTGTCGCGAACCGCTTCCCTGGGTTAACAGGAGTTCCGGATTCAACCATTCATCGATGGCATGGTCAAAAACGAGAACGCTGCCCGTGAGGCCAATCAAGACCAGCAACAGTCCGACCGTCAGGCCGAGCCAACGGTGTGCCTTCAGCCAGAGCGTGCGCAGTCGGAAACGCGAACCAGTCGAAGGAGTGCTGCCTGCCTGCCTGATCGTCGAATTCATCGGTTGCTAGTTTCCCATCTCTGGCCCGGGAGGCAATTTCTTTGACTTGCTGGCTTTGTCGCTGTCCAGAACAGTGGCTCCCTCAATGACGATCGGGGGGAGTACGTTTTCTCCCTCGACAATGGAGACCTTCCATTCCGATTGGTCCGGGTTGGAATACGCGTTGTTGAGCCGATCCGCCATGGACGGGGAATTCACATCCGGCGACCAGCGAACCGTGACCGCGTACTCTCCGGCGGGGGCTCCGTCGCCGGCTTCATACGTCGTAAGCGTAAAGGTTCCGTCTTCCTTAACGAGCGCCCACGGCCGCGAGTCGCGGACATCGGTGGCTTCTCCTGTCGGATGAAGCTGGACGTAGGCCCCGACTGGTGGTTCTCCATTAATGGTGATCGATCCACGAGCCGGCCAGGTCTCGGCCTGCCAGTCTTCTCCACCACAGCCGAGGCACAACGGGCAAAGCGCGATCCCCAGAAGGAGCCAGCCCCGTACGAAGGCGGCTCCGGGATTGGTCAGAATATCTTGACAGACCATCTTTAGAACTCTCCGACAACTTCAGAACCATTGATCGAAGTCAGAGCACTGAGTGTGTTCAGGTCGATGTTTTCACTGAGAAAACGGACAGACCCGTCTGCCAGGCAGAACTGCACGCCGCCTGTATGGAAGGAAAAGGAAGCCCCATACAGATTGCTGACATTGATCACCTGGTTGCCGACGTAGTAGTCCACAGTCGGGGGACCGCCCGCCGGGTCGATAGTGACCTGGAAGTTGTAAAGCCAGCCGGAGTTGAAGTGTCCGGCCCAGCTGCGGTATTCGCCGGTCCAGCCGGCCGGAGCCGTGGTCGTCTGGTTGCCGACGTAGAGCGAAGCACGCCCAGCCGACTCGTACAGCATCATGGTATTGGTCAGGCCGTCGGTCACGTCGCGAAAGCGGCGGAACTGGTTCTGATCGAACATCGAATTGCCCGGGGCGGGATCGGTCAGCCAGCCGGTGTCACTGCGAAGATACGTGTAGTCGGAAGTCTGGAACCCGCTGGTCGGTTCGGGATCACCCGATCCCGGAGTCGACGGACACAGGTAAGCGGCCGGCATCAGCGTGGCCATATCGGCGTTGTTCGCATGATCCCAGCGAACGTTGTAATCGAAGAGCTCTTCCGTATTGCCCGCTTCCAGAAATGGAAGGATGGACACGTTAATATGTGCGGTTTGAGTCGCATCGGACCAGAGCCCGTCCCAGTCGGCCCAGGCAGGAGCAAGACGATTGTGAGTGTCGTGGTAGTTGTGGATCGCCAGTCCGACCTGCTTCAGATTGTTCTTGCAGGAAGACCGCCGAGCGGCCTCGCGGGCCTGCTGAACGGCTGGCAGCAGTAATGCAACCAGAATAGCGATGATCGCAATCACGACCAGAAGTTCGATAAGAGTAAATGCTCGACGCAGTCGATTTGGCGTACGGTCAGGCATGGATTCACCTTTTGTGCAAGGAGGAAAGGCTCGGCCACCACGGCGGGAACAGCTCCGGGCGGCGGAACAAAACGGCGGGGCTGTTGGAACAGCTGATGCGATTGAGACTCAGTCTCAACTTGGTTCCGCAGTTTAGTCTGCGTTCTGACCGATTGCAACGGAGGAGGAAGAAACTTCTGGGGCACGAAGAAATCGCACCGCGCATAAAGAAAGGCGGCGAGAATTACCTCGCCGCCTTTGCGATCTCGAAGGCTTTCACCCTCGGATCCAGTGCCCCCACAAGGACTTGAACCTTGAACCTACTGATTAAGAGTCAGTTGCTCTGCCAATTGAGCTATAGGGGCGTGTTTGTCGCGGCTGCGTGCCGGACGTTTCGAATTCTACAGGCACAGGCCTGAAAAGCAAGCAACCCTCGACGGACACGCCGGACCGTCGCCCAGTTCGCGTCCGCACAGACCGATTCTGTCGAATTCAGGGGGCGCGCAGTCCTAATGAGTCAGGGAAACCCGGCTGCGGCTCCGCCGAATCAGTCGATTCGGGCAGGACATCGATGCGATAGGACTCATTCTGGAAGACCGGTTCGCTTTCGAACAGATACGCATTTCGAGCGACCAGATAGGTGGCTCCCGTCAGGTCCCGCAGACGGGCGAGCTCTTCCCGGGAGATGAAGCTGTCAGCGTAAGTCTCGGTTCTCCAGTTGGCCATTACCGTCAGCCGTTCGTTCCATTCGAGAATGCCCCGCGCATCTTGAGGACAGTCTTTGAACGTCACGTACTCGGCTCGGTGGGCGTACCATTTGAAGGCCCAGCCGCTTCGGGGGGTGGCGAACAGAGTATCGGGCGGCGTCTCTGTTCGGGCCCAATCGCAGGCTTCGTACCAGTCGGAAAGGCGCGGGGGCGGGAGCCGGGACGGATTCCGGTCGCGGAACGGAAACGACATGCCCAGCAGGAAGATCGCCGTCGAGAACAGAGCAAGCGTCACGTTCGAGGCCCGTGAGGCCCAGCGGACTGTCATCGCCGCGGCGATCAGACTGAAGAAGACCGGGACCATCATGTCGTACAGCCGGAACGGATAGAACTTCAGCAGTTTCGCCCGCAGAGCCAGAGCCGGCATTTCGTTCGGCTCGGTGAACCTCAGTCCAATTAGAATTCCCACAAAAGCGACCAGAGCCGAGGCGAACATCAGCCCGAGCAGCAATCTCCAGCCTTCGATCCGATCGCCGCCGTTTCGCAGTCGCTGATACCCGGCGACTGCCAGAATCATCAGCCCCAGATAGATGATGTAATTCAGCGGCTTGAACTGCATCGGGTCGAGATGATGCTTCAGGCGGAAGAAGACCTGCAGATAATCCCCCGCGAATCGATCGGCCGGCGAGGCGGAATCGAAAATGATGCCGAGAGCCGGGATCATCCCGGGCAACGAGGCGACGATCATCAGCCCGATCGGCAGGAGAGTTTTCTTCGCGATGAGACCAAGCTGATTTCGCTGCTGATAGAGCACCAGAAGGGCACTCAGCACCAGACAACCCGTCAGCCAGATGCCTACGAGCGGGTGAAAGGCGATCGCGAGCCCCATCAGAATTCCGGCCGCGTTCCAGCGTTGCTTTAGAAAGCAGCCGAGACTCCAGAAGCCGAGGCCATACGAGAAAACCTTCGATTCCGTGCCGCCAATCACCCATTCGCCGGAGAAGTTCACCACTGCCTGAAGCAGCAGGAAGATCGAGAGGGACAGGAACGGAGCAACGCGATGCGGCAGCAGAGCCCCCGTCATCCGAACCCAGCCGACTGCGAAGATCAGTAGAGAAACGAGCCGGGCGATGAGCGCAGTTGTTCCCAGCGACAGGAACTGTGTCATCCAGCCGACGGTGAAATAGTAGACCCAGTGCGGATTCGAGGAGGCGAGGAAGAAGTCGTTCGCACACCAGGTTGGATCCCAGAAGTGCCGGGCCTTGCAGAGATAGTGAGGTTCGTTCACCGACGGGATCGGCGAGCGCAGCAGTGACCAGAGAATCAACAGCCCCCACAAAACGACGATCGCCAGCCAGTGCGACGACTGACTGGCGGAATCGTGATTCGTTTCTGACACCGGTGAAGAGCTGAGGTCGGCCACGGTAAAGGTCACTGTTTCAGTGTGAGACCAGCGGGACGCTCGAGAACGCGTAAGCGTGTCCGATTACTTCTTCTTCGCTTTAGCAGCCGACTTTTTGGCGGCTTTCTTCGCAGTGGCTTTGGCGGCTGGCTTGGCAGCCTTCTTGGTGGTCGTCTTCTTGGCTGCAGCCTTGGTCGACTTCTTCGTGCTCTTTTTGCTCGACTTTTTCTTCGCCGGCTTGCCGTCTCCGAAGATGCGATCCCAGCCCTTTGAAAACTCAGGGGTCGCACCGGTTCTGATAATTGGTCCGCTCATTCAACCGTCCTCTGTGTCTGTCTTCTAAATCTTGCAGCGGCATCCGTCGTAGATGCCGGAAAGTCTGTGATTTCATGCAGGAGCCGCACTATTTCAATGCGACAGGGATTTGTCAACCTTGTTCCCCGCGTCACGATGCCTCACAATGCCTGTCGACGATGCGAGACGACTTGAGGAGTCCGCTCTATGCATCCCCGCCAGCCACCCGCCGGCCATTCACCCGGGTTCGCCGACCCGTGCATTCTCACAATCGGCAATCAGCCTTATGGACTTTTACGATTTCAGCGAGGAGCGATTCCTGCAACAGGTGTGGAACTCGGTGTCCATCGCCCGCTCGGTGCCCTATTCGCTGTTCACATTCGGCACCTCCGATCTGGCCTACTATCTGGTGCTGCAGCCGGCCGAAGACTCGGCTCCGGTGAAAGTGCGACGCGGGGAGATCAAGATCACCCGTCCGGTCATCATTCGTCCCGGGGACCAGTCGCCGGAGTTTCAGGACTTTTTCGAATCGGAAGAAGACAGTCAACTCGTGCAATTCCTGATGTCGCGGACGGCGGCCTTCTCCAACCTCCGGCTGGCCAACACGGCCTTGCGGGAAGAGTTGATCAGTGACGAAGTTGAAGAAGTCGTCGACAAACTGAACCGCCGACTCGATCAGGAAGACGAAGACCGCGTCGCGATTCTGGTCGCTCCGGAACGACTCGCCGGCGTCGCCCTCATCCGCTACGCCATGGAACGAATCATCAGCAGTGCTCCGGAAAACCTGACAGAACTCCGGGAGAAGGGGTTTCTGCCGTAACGGTGTAAGCCTGCGAGCCGTCCGATTGGAATGTAGACGGGTGACGACGTCACCACAGGTCGCGTTGTCAGAGATGGTTTCTCGGACGATCGAGCGATTCCAGTTCAATACGCGGATGGCGCCGCCTCCTGTCGCTTTCGCGACCCTCCCGTGCCGGACGGGCCACCCTTCAGGCGCCTTGAAATGGCGGAAAATTTCATCTCGTGAGACATTTCGGTTCTCCCTACAATGGGAGACGCACCCGCGGCTGGCTCGCGGTTTCGAAGCTTTTGGTTGATCAGCAGAGATTGGTATCAGGATGGGAATCCATAATCGGGACTATATTCGCGACGATCCTTCCGGCGGATTTTCCGGCATGGGATCCAGAGGCGGAGACTGGCCGGTCTGGAAGAAACTGATCCTGATTACCGTGATCGCTTTCGTCGGGCAGCTGCTTTTTCCGCTGGTCAACATCTGGTTCGATCTCGCTTCCGAAGCCGTTCTCCAGGGACAGGTCTGGCGACTGCTGACCTACGCGTTCCTCCACGATCCCCGAAATCTGTTTCATCTGCTCTTCAACATGCTGCTGATCTACTTCTTCGGCGGCCGGCTGGAGTCGATGTACGGCAGCAGAGAGTTCGGGCTCTTCTACTGTGTCTCGGCAATCTTCGCCGGGCTTTGTTTTGTGGCCTGGGCGCTCGCCATGACCGGCGGCGGCAGTGCGGTTGGAGCCTCCGGAGCAGCCGTGGCTCTGGTCTTCCTGTATGCCCTGCACTTCCCTCGCGAACAGGTCATGCTCTGGGGACTGATTGCCGTCCAGATGCGCTGGCTGGCCGGGTTCATTCTCGTCATCGACCTGCTTCCGATTCTGTCTGAACTCGGCGGACGGGTCAGCAACGATCAGATCGCCCACATGGCTCACCTGGGCGGTATCCTGTTCGCGTTTCTCTACTACAAGTTCCGCATCCGTCTCGCCCCACTGACAACCGTCTTCGGCTCGGTCAGCTCCAAACGGAATCCTAAACTCAAGATCTATCGGGACGAAGATCCCCAGACGATGGAACAGGAAGTCGACCGCATCCTGCAGAAGATCGCCGAAAAAGGCGAAGCGAGTCTAACAATCAAAGAACGCAAAACGCTAACGCAGGCGAGCGAGCGGTACAAGAACCGCAAGCCATAAAACTGCCCGCGCAAAAGGATGGCACAGAGATTCATCTCTGTGTTGCGCCAGCAACAGGACGCCTGTCTTCAGTGTTCTCGAAAGACTTCGCGCAGCCCGTCCATTGCGAGTTCCTTACCTCGACGGCTATGCCGCCCAGACGTGCACGTCTGGGCCAACCCTTCGGTTGCACTACTCCGTTTTGAACGGGCGGTTCATCAGCGTTTGCGTGGCTTCGAGAGGCGATTTGTCTTCGAAGAGGACGCGGTAGACTTCCTGGGCGATGGGCATTTCGATGTCGTGCTTCTCGGCCAGTTCCATCACGGCCTGAGTGGTTTTCACCCCTTCGGCGACGGAGTCCATTGATTCGAGAATTGAACTCAGCTTCTCGCCCTGCCCGAGTCGTTCGCCAACGAGGCGGTTACGGCCGTACGGGCTGATGCAGGTGGTGATCAGGTCACCGATGCCAGCCAGACCGGCGAACGTCGCGTCCTCGGCTCCGAAGTAAGTCCCGAAGCGGGACATTTCGACGATGCCGCGGGTCATTAGGGCCGACTTGGCGTTGTCACCGAAGCCGAGCCCATCGCAGATCCCGGCAGCGATGGCGATCACGTTCTTCACGGCTCCAGCGATCTCGACACCGATCAGGTCGACATTGGCATACACGCGGAAGCGATCGGTCGCGAAGATGTTCTGCACTCGCTTGGCAAGAGACAGATCCCCACAAGCCGCAACGACAGTGGCGGGAAGACGGCGAGAGATTTCTTCCGCGTGGCTCGGACCGCCAACCGCTACCACGGTTCGGGTTCCCAGCACATCGGTAATGATCTCGCTGGGACGCTGATGCGTTTCCGGCTCGAGTCCCTTAACGACGCTAATCACCGGGCGATTCCGAGTCAGTGATGGAGCGAGCTGTTCGAGTGAACTTCGAAGGAACGCTGACGGGATCGCGACAACAAGGAACTCGGCTCCGTCGACGGCTTCTTCGATGTCGCTGGTAATGCCGATTCGTTCCGGGATGTGCACACCAGCCAGCAGGCGGCGGTTCTCGCGGGTTTGTGAAATCTCTTTGGCAAGGTCGGGACTGCGTAGCCACATGGCGACCTGCTGATCGTTCGATTCATTCAACAGAATCGCGCAGGCCGTTGCCATGGCTCCTCCGCCGAGAATCGCGATTTTCGTGGCCATGTGCAGACTCCTCCCTGTAAACGTGAATTCAATCGATGTGGTCGGCTTGGAAGGCCCTGAACGACTGTCTTGGCCTCTGTTTAACTTATAGATGGTTCCGGAACGGGAAGCAATCCGGAGAAGTGGCCCCTGGGCGGTCCATGCTCTTCTCGAACCCGTCGCCTCTTGACGCAGCAGACGGGCGTGCAGCAGTGGATGTGGCCGACACGAACGAGCTGCAAGGGATTACCTGATCGGCTTGTGCCGAACGCGCGGATTGTGCACGACAATCAGTCTCGGGGAGTCGCGAAGTCTAGTTGTAATGCGGCCTCGAAGGGATGTGTATCAAAATGGAGACAGTTCCGTTTGACAACGAAAACGTGTGTTATGATTTCAACGTAGTCTCTTGAATACCGGTTGAGTTTTCACACTTTTTGGGCTGCATCTGCCCGGGTTTGAGCTCAATATCAATTAACAGATGGACCAGTGAACGCGGCTGACGCCGGGGTCACGCTCGGAATCGAAGGCCGACGATGGATCAGATTCAGCCAATCGTATTTCTCGTTGCCGTGATTGGTTACACACTCGCCGCGGCAATCTGGGATCAGAAGTTTTACAAGATTCCCAACAAACTCACGCTGCCGATGTTCTTCGCCGGCTGGGTTTATCAGGGTGTCTTCGATCAATGGGCCGGCTTGGCAACAGGCGGGCTTGGGTTCCTGGTGGGATTCGGAATCCTGTTTCTGCTGTGGATGGTCGGAACGGCCGGCGGCGGAGACGTGAAACTGTTGGGCGGGTTGTCCGTCTGGATCGGATTCCGCTGGACACTTTACGTCCTCGGCATCAGCACACTGATTGTGATTCTCGTGACCATGGGAATCGTGGTTGCCAACGTGCTGACCGTGGGACCGAAACGAATGAAGAAGAAACTCCTGGCCACCGGGAAACCGGGGAAGGCAGGAGAGAAGCCAGCTGCCGAAACCGTGGAACAGCGGAAGCAGCGACGAATTATGGCCTATGCGTTACCAATCGCCCTGGCCACGTGGGGACTGCTGGCATCCGCCTACTTTGGCAACTGGCCCCCACTCCCGTGGACTTTGACATAACACCGGAAGCAGGCATGACGACACAGCCAAAACGGACAACCCGAAAGGGCTTCACCAGCATGGAACTGGCAATGACATTGCCAATCCTGCTGCTGATGCTGTTCGCGGTCTTCGAGTTCTCGATGCTGTTCTTCGCCCGCGGCACCGTGGTCGAGGCAAGCCGCCTGGGAGCACGAGCGGCGACCCATCCGGGAACCTCAACGGAATACATTGAAGAGTCGGTTCGAGCCGCCCTCGGACCGAAGCTTTCGCGGAATGCGGAAGTGGTGACGGAAATTGGAACCTACGCCGGCGACCCTGTTCTGGTCGTGGTCAAAGTTCCGATGCGAGCCGCCTCGCCGGATATGCTCTGGCCGGTCGGCTTCGGATTGAGAGACAAGTACCTGATTGCAGAAACAGTGATGCAACGGGAGTAGAGTACACAGGGCTTCTTCACCACGGACGTGAAGAAGATTTCGGGCAGGGACGGAATTGTGTGAACGTGCCGTCGAACGGCAACACGCTGGAGACAATGTCCGGCAATCTGATCGGATGATCTTTTTGGAATCGGAGAGGGGATCGTGAGAATTCTAACACCTGCCTTATTGACGCTGCTGATGCTCTTTGTCATCGGCGGACTGGTAGTCTTCTACCTGTTCAAGTCGTTCTTCTGGGTTGAACCAGAACCGGAACGTGCACCGACGACCCGTCTGGTGCCGATGGCCGCCGGCGACATCCCGGCCGGAACCCTGATCACTTCCGAGCACGTCGTGACGGGTCGTCTCGACGAATCGAAGCTCGAACGCGACACGATCCTGAACCGCGATACCGTGGTCGGTCGTTACGCCATGGAAGATATCAAGCAGGCTCAGCCGTTCCGCACCGCTCAGCTGTATGCTCCGAACACGCGTCCGCCGCTCGAGATTAATCCGGGCATGCGAGCCGTGACCATCGGACTGGGCAACAGCACCGATCTGGTCGACGGACTGATCAAGCCGGAAGACTATGTCGACGTGCATCTGTCGATCGCTGATAACGGTGCAGATCCCCGTTATCGCGGCGGCTTCACGATGACCATGTTCAAAGGCGTGCGAGTCCTGGCCATCAACCGGATGACCCAGCAGACCGATCTGTCTCGCGGCAGCAACACGATCACATTCGAACTGACTCCCGAGCAGTCGAACATTCTGCTCGAAGCCAAGAAGCACGGCGAGATCGTGGTGACCTACACCCCGAACGGACCGGGATCTGGCGGAGTAGATGTCGCAGAAGCCGATCGGGCTTACTTCGACGAAATCCTCGGCCTGCCCGAACCCCCGGAACGCGAGAAGCCGTTCCTCACCGAGATCTGGCGTGGCAGTGCCCGCTCGGTCATCGGCTATGGCGACGATCGCGACGACTGGGATGACGACTGGAATGGCGCAACGCCCTGGATTGAAACTCCAGGTTGGGCACCTCCGCGTAACAACGGAAACTGGGGCGGCGGCTACGGTCGTGGCTACGGTGGACGCGGCTGGGGTGGCTATCGTGGAACTCAGATGAGTCCTCCGACGAGCGACAATCCCGAGTTCCAGGGCAACCCGAACGCGGTTCCCGCCACCAACAATCGCGGTCGATTCAACTCGGCCACCTGATCGCGTGAGTTCTCAGTGACGGCCGCCCCACCGGCGGCCGTCACGATCCCCCGCTCTGTTCAACGCATGAGGCGATGTGGACTGCAGCAGGCACACAGAAGTGGACCCCACGGAGGGTGCTGAAAGGCACATGACAAACTCGGCCCGAAGCCGTTCGTTACGGCCATGTCGGGAACAGACTTATCCAAGCAGACAACCACGAGGCGAACGTGAAATCGATCGTACCCCACCAGTTGAAAGACGCACGGCGACGCGGCTCCCTGATGCCCGCCATCGCCTTCGCGCTCCTGGTCGTCGGTGCCGCCTCGGCCCTGGTGATGAACAAACTCTGGCTCGAAGCCGCCGAAGTCGAACTGCAGACCGCAGCCGAAGCTTCCGCACTGGCCGCAGCAAGCGCTTACCTGAGCGACGACATGCTCCGCCCCAGCTTCGACACCGATGATGCTGTTTACAAAGCCAAGGTGCGGGCCGCGGAAGTGGCCTATCTGAATCGTGTCGGCACGCATCCTGTTGAACTCGTCGTGGATGGAGACGACACCGATATCGTCTTCGGTCGACGCGTTCCTGGCGGAGCCGGCGGAGAAACAACATTCCTGCTGACGAACGAGAACCCAACTGTCGTCGAAGTGCGGACTCGCCGGACTCGCGAACAGGGGAATCCCATCACGCTGTTCTATCCCGGCGTGACGGGCGTTTCGACAGCCGATGCGACCATGATCGTGGAAGCCGCATTCAACAACGAGATCGATCACTTCTCAGCCGCCCCTGCCCGTCCGATCCCGGCATTGCCGCTGGCAATTCTGGCTGGCGACCCGACGGGAAAGCGGTCTGATACCTGGGCTGCCATGATCGAAGAGAAGCTCGGAGCAGATCAGTACAGCTACGATGAGATCAACCACGTTGTCGTCGAACAGCCGGATGGAATTCCGGAATTGATTCTGCAGTCGGCTCCCCTCAAGCAGGATCCGCTGCTGTCCAACGTGCAGCTGCTCGACTTCCACAACGACCTGCGAGAAGAAAAGATCAACGGTCAGATCCGCAACGGACTGACGCAGAAAGACCTTCACTTTCTGAACAACCGCCTGCCGGCTCAGTCTCCATTCGAGATGACCGGACTGGGCAATGTCACGACTCCGGTCCAGCTGGCCCTGGAGTCGCAGATCGGACAACAGAGATTGTGTCTGCTCTACAACGCGGCGGAACCGATGACCGTACCGGGTTGGACCACCCTGCAGTGCCAGGGCGTGGTCGCCGTGCGAATCCTGAAGGTTCTGCCCGCTGAAGGCGAGTCGGCCACGATCATTCTGCAGCCAACAGTGATGACGACCAAGACGGCCGTTCCTGCGGAATTTGCCCACCTCCCTGCGACGGGACTGGGTACAATGGCGGATGAGGCCAACGAACCCGTGCTTTATCCGCCTAACCCCTACGTTTACAAATTGTATATCAGTCGATAGGGGACCCGGCGAACTGCCGTCCCATATCTCCCATGTCCTCCTGTCGAGACGACGGGAAGTCCAGGAACTTTTGAGGATTTTTCATCATGGCCTTCGCGACTGACACCGGTTACGACCAGGATTCAAATGCCGAATCGAAACGCGCATTTCAGCAGCTGAAGACTCGTCTGCACCGTCAGATGATTGATGCGATGGACCTGTCCAAAGCTGGCCAGCTGCCCGAGCATGAGCTCCGCAAGCAGCTGCGAGCTCTCGCCGCCCATCTCTGCGACATGCACTCGGCTTACCTTCCGGAATCGGAACGGGAGCAGATGGTCAACGAGATCATGGACGAGATGTACGGCTTCGGTCCGCTCGAACCGTTGATGAACGATCCGGAAGTCAGCGACGTGCTCGTTAACGGAGCCGACACGGTGTTTGTCGAACGCCGCGGCCGCCTCGAACGAACCGATGTTCGCTTCGCCGATGACAACCACCTGCTGCACCTCATCCAGCGACTCGTCGGTCGTGCCGGTCGTCGTATCGACGAAGTTTCGCCGATGGTCGATGCCAAGCTGCCGGACGGTTCGCGTCTGCACGCGGTCATTCCCCCACTGACAAACCGCGGCCCAACGCTGTCGATTCGTCGTTTCAGCTCGGTTGCTGTGGAATTCGAAGACATGGTTCGCAGCCGCTCGCTGACTCGCGAGATGGCCGACTTCCTCATTGCCTGCGTCAAAGGTCGCATGAACATCCTGCTGAGCGGGGGAACGGGTGCCGGTAAGACGACGCTCCTCAACCAGCTGAGCCGCTTCATCCCGCTGACCGAGCGTGTGATTACGATCGAAGAAACTCAGGAACTTCAGCTGCGTCAGGCCGATGTCGTCGGTCTCGAAACGCGACTGCCGAACGTCGAAGGTCGTGGAGCCATCACCCAGCGTGAACTCCTCCGAAACAGTCTGCGTATGCGTCCGGACCGAATCATCGTCGGCGAAGCACGTGGTAGCGAAGTGCTCGACATGCTGCAGGCCATGAACACCGGTCACGACGGTTCGATGAGCACCGTTCACGCCAACGATACCCGCGATGCCCTGGAACGACTCGAGTTGATGATCGCTCTCTCGGGAGCCGATCTCACGCCGGACGTCGCTCGCCGTTACATCGCCTCGGCTCTGCACATTCTGGTGCACGTTTCCCGTCTCAGCACGGGGGAACGAAAAGTGATGCGTATTTCGGAAGTCGCCGGCACCCGTGAAGGGGAATACAACGTGGAAGACATCTTCGTTTATCGCATGACGGGCGTCAGCTCCGATGGCCATGCGGAGGGAGCTTTCTACGCCACCGGATACGAACCGGAATGTATCCGCCGAATGGCAACGGTCGGACACGAAGTGCCGATGGAACTCTTCACCGCCCGCGAACTCATCGCCGGTGGCGAGTACACGATTCACGACCGCCAGAAATAACGAACAACACGAAGGGTGCCACTGGCTCGGCCAGTGCATTCTCGAAAGCGATGGAACGTCGCCAAATAAGTTGGGTGCTGGCAAAGCCAGTGGCACCCGACGGACTGAGACACTCAACGACAGTTGACAGCGGACAGCATGGATTGATCTGACCGGAACGCCGGTCTTCATAAAGAGCAAGAAGGTGCCGCGATGGCCACTGGATATCCACAACGGACAACAATTTCACCCCGGCCGGAGTTTGCCGACATCCTGAAACCTCAGGACCGGTTTGCCGAACCTGGGGGACCACCCAACACCGCGAACAGCCTGAACGGCTGGTTCGACCGGCTGATGGTGCAGTCCGGGGTCGATATCTCGCCAGTCGCGGCTCTCATGTCCTGCATGCTGTTTGCCCTTCTGGTCGGCGGACTGATTTTCGTCATCCTGGAGGACCCGTTGGCAACGGCCATCGGCGTTGTCCTCGGCTTCGGGATTCCGATCGGAATTCTGATGTTCATGCGGACTCGCCGACAGTCGCAGATTCTGAACCAGCTGCCGCCCATGATTGACGAACTGGCACGAGCCGCTCGTACGGGTCGCAGTCTGGATCAATGTCTCGCCATGGTCGCCGAAGATACCCCTGCTCCACTCGGAACCGAGATGGAGCATTGTGTTCGCAAGCTGCAGATGGGCGTGACGATGAACGAAGCCCTTTACGAATTACCGGAGCGAACCGGCGTGAACGGTCTGCGAATTCTCGCGACCGCTCTCAGCGTTCACCAGCAGACCGGGGGAGACCTGGTCCGCGTGCTCGAACGTCTGGCCAAAACACTCCGCGATCGATCGATGTTCCTGGGACGTCTGCGGGCCATCACGGCTGGTAGCCGGGCGACAGCCGTTCTGATGATTCTGCTTCCTCCCGCGATTCTGGTCTTCTTCATCTTCCGGGATCCAACTTATCTCTCGCGACTGATGGCCTCCAACTGGGGCTTCTTCATTACCGTGAGTGGAGTCGTTCTCGAAATCGTGGGAGCCATCTGGATCTGGCGAATCCTCGGGAACACGCAAAACACCTGATACCTCGGAGGCTGCCTCAGACCGGAATTACCAGGCTGGGGCAACTCGAAGCGATATAAGACAGTCAACTCCAGTTCAATCGACACTGACCGGCTTAGCCGACGGATGAACGAAAATGGATATTCAACAATTTCTGCGAGATACGAGCATCGGCGGGGTCACCCTGTTCCAGATTGCGGTCTGGCTTTTCATCGCCGCCAGCGTCCTGCTCGCGATCCTGCTCTTTGTCCGCCTGGTCCGAGCATTCCTTGACACTGGCTCAAAGGACAACCGGAAGCGATCCACGCCGGATCGTCCGCGTGATGACGACAAGCCGTCGCTGGTCCTCTCTTCAGAAGATTCCGCCGTGAATCGCGGCAAGTCGCTTCTGCGAGATGAGTCGACGACAGATCCACTCGCCCCGGCTGTCGATTCCGTGTTCCACGACGAACGTGATGAAGTCGACACGGTGAATCGGTCGGAAACGCAACGGGAGACCCCCGAAAGCACGCGGACCGAAACGCAGCCGGCGGGTCAGGAACAGTTCGTGGTCCGGTCTTCGGAAGCGGCTCACCGTTACACCGACAAGCAACGCAGCTGGACTTCGCGATCGCTCTTCGGCAAGCCGATCACGGGACAACAGGTTGATCTGCCGCGCGTCGAACCGGGCGATGTTCCGTTCGCCGATCGCAGCGACTATCGCTGGGGATCGAACCTGACGCCGACTCTGGCCGCGATGATGCCGGAAACGGAAGAGCGAAAGAAATCGCTCAAGAACGACTTGATGGAAGCGGGGCATTATACGCCTCACGCCTACGAGAACTTCGCCGCCGTGCGATACGTCGCGCTCATCGCACCGATTCTCTTCTTCGGAGCGTTGTTCGTCCTCGGCCCGCCGGCTCTGGAACCCGTCTTCCTGATCCTGCTCGTGGTCGGTGCGATCCTGGGCTGGGCATTGCCTCGAATCTATCTCCGTTCGAAAGCCGCTCAGCGTCGTCGTGAAATCGAACAGGCTCTGCCCGACGTGATCGACCTGCTCAACATGTGCGTGAGCCAGGGCATGACGCTGCGAGCCGCTCTGGGACGAGTTTCGTGGGAAATCTCTGACACTTACCCGGCGATGTCGGAAGAACTGCGGATCGTCGCCCAGCAGGCCGATCTGAGCACGACCGAACATGCGCTGGTGAACCTGAATAACCGCGTCAACGTGCCGGAACTGCATTCACTCTCGACCCTGCTGATTCAGACCGAACGCATGGGAACGAACGTGAGCGACTCGCTGACCGAATACTCGGACGCCATGCGGGCCACCCTGCAGCAGCGAGCCGACCAGAAGGCCAACGCCGCGACCTTCAAACTGCTGTTCCCAACCGTACTCTGCCTGATGCCAGCCGTGTACCTGTTCCTCCTCGGCCCGGCCGTGGTCGAACTCTCCGACTTCTTCGAAGGCGGCGGAATCCAGCAATTCCAGCAGGATGTCGAAGGCGCCCAGGAAGGCCAGCGATTCATCCCGTAAGCTGATCAACGAATGACAAAAAAGCTCACGTCCACACGTGAGCTTTTTTCATGCGCCGGACGAACTCGAAAGAGCCCTGTAGCAGCGGCAGGATGCCGCCGCTACGGCAGTTGTTTACGCGGGGAGTTCCAGACTGCGCCAGCAGTACCAGCTGCCGATGCTCGCGTACGGACTCCACTGCAGCGACAGTTCCTGCATCTTTGCAACGAGCGTCTCTTTCTCGCCGTGGATCTCATACAGATTGCGAATGGCGTTCTGGACTCCCAGATCTCCCGTCGGAAAAACGTCGAGCCGTCCGAGGCTGAAGATGAGAAACATCTGCGCGGTCCAGACGCCGATCCCCTTGATCGCGATCAGTTCGGCGATGACTTCCTCATCTGTCAAATCGTTGAGTCGAGCCAGGTCCGGCTGCCGCCGGCTGCAGTGATCGATCAGATCGCGAACGTACTTCAACTTCTGCCGCGAGAGCCCGGCGGCGAGAAACTGCTCATCACTCACCTGCTCCATTCCCGCCAGCGAAATGCGTCCCGTGCGACTGCAGGCTTTCACTCGGCGGAAAATTGTCCGGGCAGCTGCCGTCGAGATCTGCTGAGAGACGATCGCCCGCAGCAGCATCTCGAGGCGACGACGATTCGGCTTCAAAGTGCAGGGGCCGACTTTCTGAATCAGCCGCCCGAGGACCGGGTCGCGACGCCGCAGATGTCGGAGAGCTGGCTGGTAGTCCACGGTGGTCATCAGAAGTTCCAATGCAGGAGCCGGTGTTTAGGAAGCAGAAGTTCATTGTGGAATAACCGGTACAAACCGCAACGCTACTACCGTCGCTATGCTGCATATGATGCGTTGATTGCATGAAAACTGGGGAATGTGGGTCAAGCTGGCCGCATAAAGCACCGCAAAATGGCGATATTAGGAAGCAGGGAAAGAATGAGTTGCCGTTGCCGGTCGGAGAAGGCGGGGGGACTCGTTAATGGGCACATCCACGTACTTCTGCAGCGACTCACACGTCGCGACGTCAATCTCCGGCGTCTCGTCGCGCTCATGAGACAGCAGAACAAACGGGAATGCTCTGGCGATACACAATCTCAACTCTGTCGATTCGCCTGATGTCGGCTGTGGCACTTGGCCGCCAGTGCGAAGGGAGGACCATACCGTGGCACACAATAAGTTTCAGTTTACTCACTCGGCGCACATCAAACCGAAGCCCCGGCCGAACCTGCTGGCTTCGCGGACCTGGTCGGTGTTGACCGCCGGTCTCGTGTTCGGCTTCCTGGGCATGTACTTCACCGTGACCCGTCCGATGTCGGAACGGATGCGGATGCTCGAATCCGATATCGCGATGATGCAGTCCGATATGCATCAGCTCGTCGGCACCCGCGATGACATCTGGAAAACCAACGATCTGCTGACCGGACTGCGTCAGCAGAAGCGACAGATTGCCGAAGCCGAACTCTCGCTGGCTTCGATTCGCAAGCTTCGCAGTGACGTTCTGGCTCTGACCGCGGGACAGGAGACAGCTTCCGCAACACTGGCCAATCTGGCGGACATGCAGAAAACACTGGCCGAACAGGCTCCTGTGGTGGCTCAGTCGCGGGAAGCTCTGGGAGCCATGATGACTCTGACCGAGCACGTCGTCCGCATCGGCGACTCGGCTGCCAAAGCTCGTCCCAATCTGGTGGCCGCGAACAAAGCCATCGATGACTTCCAGGCTCAGACCAGCCTGATGAGCAATCAGATGGCAGCCGCTTCGGAAACGATCAACGCCGCCGGCGAGGTTCTTAACAGCGTGAATACGCTGACGACCAATATGCTGCAGCAGCAGGAACAGATCGACGCCAGCGAAGCCGTTGTCGCCCGCATCAGCGATCTGCACGACTCCATCGCCAAGCAGGAAGAAACGACCGACGCCGCCAAACAGACCATCGCCAAGATGGCTTCTCTGGAGGAAGAACTGGCTGATCAGGATCCGGTTAAGCTCGAAAAGGCTTCGGCCAATCTGCGGGGCATGGTCGCTATTCAGAACGAACTGTCGACTGATAACAACCGAATCTCGAATGCCGTCGAAACGGTCGAGCTGCTGGAAGACTTCCAGGAAGAGATTCAGCACCAGGCTGCCATGCTGACGGAGATGCGTCGCGATCTGCAGGAAGTGACCGTGCTCAAGATGACCGTGGAACAGACGCTGGCCGTCCTTAAGCCGCTGATTCAACTCTCGGACCTGCGTCGGCTGAGCGATGCCGAAGTTCGCGATGCAGCCCGCGTGATCCTCGATCGCAGGATTGCCGACGGACGCTCGCTGAAAGTCCCGAGCCGAATCGCTGAACACGAAATTCAGTCGCCGATGATTACTCCCTCCGAGAAATCGACTGATGGCCCGATGGTGCCGACGCCGACTGATCTCGAGTAATCTGTAAACGGGAATATCCCCAACAGGCCGTGCACACGACGTGCGCGGCCTGTTTTTGTTTTGCAGCCGAGCGCTTCTTCATCCGAAATGGGATCAGATGCCGCTCACACCATGAACGCGGCGTGAGCAGCAACGTCGATTCCCTCACACCCTTCAGGTTGGGATTCGTTGGCAACAGTGCAGAAGACTCCTGGTTACGACTTCTCCGACAAACCATTAAGGCGGTCGCGGACGTCGCGGTAGTCGTAATCGACGGCGAGGATTTCACCGTAATGATCTTCCGCCCCTTTGAGGTCGCCTTCTTTCTCGAGAATCCGGCCGACCCAGTAATGCACTTCCTTGAAGCGGTCCGGGTAGTCCTCGAAGGAAAGCAGCGGGACCACCTTGAGGAACTGCTTCTTGGCCAGGGTCGGCTTGTTGTCCTTCAGGAAACAGTTCCCGAGTGAAACGAGCGAGTCGACTTCGAGCCGCGGATCCATGCTGGCCTGCTGGTAGAGCGGGATGGCATCGGACCAGCGTTTGAGCACTTTGTACCGTCGAGCCAGCTGATACTTGTGCTGTTTGTTCTGCGGGTACCGCTGCACGAGCACTTCATAGACCTCGATTTCGCGATCGAGCAGCTTGCGGGCAAACCGGGACGCTTTCTTTTGAGCTTCTTCATCGTCCGGCGATTGGGAGGCCGCCAACTTGAGCTTGTCGAGCTGCTGCGACATCTGCTTGAGTTCGAGTTCGTCGATCAGCTCCTGAATATTGCGATCCCCCTTGGACAGCTCGAACGCTTTCTGCAGCGCTTCCCGGGCTTTCTCCAGGTCGCCTTTGTTTTCGTAGAGCTGGGACAACTTCTGATGCAGCTCGACGCTGTTGGGATCTTTTCGGATCTGATGCAACAGGTCGGCTTCCGGGTCCTGTCCCGGAGCATCGGCCTGACCGGGACGCTTGCTGTTGAGGCCGAGCTTATCGGCGATCTCCCGGTCGGACATCACGTCCCGTGTCGTCTCTGCTTCCTCGAACTTGCCTTTCTTGATTGTCGCTTCGAAATGGCAGGCGGTTTTGTTCTGCCGAGCGGTCGAATCCTGCGGATCGAGTTTCATGACCGTATTCCAGGCGTTCGCCGCTTCGGTGAACTGGCCATCGTCCTGGAGCAACTGAGCGAATTCCCGCTGCAGCTTGATATTCTCCGGCTCCCCGGTCGGACCGACGGCCGTTCGATAGGCGAAGATGGCAACGTGGTTATAACCCCGTTCTTTGCAGGCTTCGCCCACGGCCGCATTGAAACCCGCATCCCAGGGGCTCAGTTTGAGGGCTTCTTCGGCGATCTTGTCGACTTCGTCCCATTCGTTCTTCGATTTGGCTCGCGACAGCTTGGAGCGAAGGCCCATCAGCTTGGGCTTCGACATGGCCCCTGCCCCTTTGCCATTGTTGCCGTACTTTTTGAACTCGGCTGCGCGGAGTGATTGCCGGTATGCAAGGTTATCGGGGACCAGGACGGCAGCCTTATGGAACATCTCGACTGCGTAATCGTAGTCTTCATTGCTGACCGCCTTGGAACCACGTTGCCAGCACTGCTTGGCAATCTCTTCAACTCCGCTCATCGTTGTCTGCTTTCTTGGAGGCCCGGACCAGGAACCGCTGTTCTGGAAGCCCGGTTAAACGCATCAGATGGTGACCCCTGAAGTATACGGTGTAGAGGAATCTCTCAGCAACAGGCATTCCGGGAGCGCTCGATGCCTTCCGGTTCCCGCTCGGGGCAAAAGGGTCCTGCCCGTGCAGGGGCGAATGTCCACCGCCGTCAGCTTGTCAGCCGCAGGGCCGGCGGGTAGATTCGACTTCACGATTTACTGTACAGGATACCTGCCCAGGAGAAGGCCATGCAGCCCGGTTCGATCGATCGCCGTCAGTTCCTTCAATTTCTCGCCGCCAGTTCGGCTCTGGCCGCCCTTCCCGCTTCCGCCACGGCCGCTCCTCCGAAGATGAGACTCGGCCTGGTCACCTATCAGTGGGGCAAAGACTGGGATCTCGCCACAATCATCAAGCATTGTGAAGCGGCGGACTTCTCCGGCGTTGAACTGCGATCGACTCACAGGCACGGCGTCGAAATCACGCTCGATGCCGCCGAGCGACGGGAAGTCCGGGCTCAGTTCGCCGACAGTCCTGTCGAATGCGTTGGACCGGGAAGTGCCTGCGAGTATCACTCGGCTGATCCCGAGGTCGTGAGGAAGAACATCGAAGAAACGAAGGAGTTCATCCGACTCTCGCACGACATCGGCGGAACCGGCGTCAAAGTGCGGCCCAACGGATTCCCGAAAGAGGTCTCAAAGGAAAAGACGCTGGAGCAGATCGGCAAGTCGCTTCGAGAAGTCGGGCAGTTTGCAGAAGATCACGGGCAGATCATTCGCCTCGAAGTCCACGGTCGCGGCACCAGTGAACTTCCGCATATCCGAACGATGCTCGATGTCGCCGATCATCCGGCCGTCACCGTCTGCTGGAACTGCAACGGAACCGATCTCGCGGGTGAAGGACTGGAGCATAACTTCAAGCTGGTCCAGGACAGCATCAGCACGGTTCACATTCACGATTTGCGGCACGACAACTATCCCTGGCAGCAACTGTTCGGCTTGCTGAAGGGGATCAATTTCAGCGGCTGGACGCTGATCGAAGACGGCAACGTCCCCGACGACATCCCGGCCGCGATGAAAGAGAACCGCAAACTTTGGGAACAGCTCGCCAGCTGATTCAGGTTCAAGCGTTTTCGTCCCTAACAGCAGACTCGATTTCGGCCTTCATGCTTGGCCTGATAGAGTTTGGCGTCAGCGTACGAAATCAGATCCATATCCGGCTGCAGCGTGTCGGGACTGAGCGACTGCAGGTCGCAGACGCCAAGGCTGATTGAGACGGGAATCTGATGCCCGCTGCCTTCGACCTGCGTCTCCGCGATGACGCGACGGCAGCGTTCTGCGATCACAGCCGCATCGTCGGCATTCGCTTCCGGAATAAGCAGCGCGAACTCTTCGCCGCCGTAACGGGCGAATGTTACGTGCGATTCGATGACATCGCGAATTCGTTGAGCGACAACTCGCAGCACCTGATCGCCGATCAGATGCCCGTAGGTATCGTTGATCGTTTTGAAGTGATCGATGTCGAACAGAATCAGCGAAAGCGGACGATTCGTATTCAACGACCGCTGAGTCTCCCGTTTCAGGATATCGAGGAACGCCCGCTTGTTGGTAATGCGGGTCAGTCCATCCTGCGTCATCATGTCGTAGATCGACTCGTAGTACTGAGCTTCGGTTTCGTCGCTGGAGAGCAGCTTGAAGATGTGGGAGCCGATGGAAACTCGATCGCCGGGTCGCAGTTCGGTGAACTCAATCCGCTCGCCGTTTCGGAAGGTCCCGTTCGTGCTGCCCAGATCTTCGACATAATGCCGCCCGTCCTGAAAACCGATGCGGGCATGCTCTCGCGAGACGGCTTCTTCGTTGAGCACCAGGTCCACCCCCGCGCCCCGTCCGATCTTCAGGCCGTTCTCCGGAATGGTGATCAGTCCGGAGTTAATCTCGACCGGATGAATCTGCAGCAGTTTTCCGATTCCCGAGGTCTTCGAAGCAGGCATGGTGTTCTTGCTCGAAACAGTGGCTTGCCAGACGCTTGTCATGTGATTGGCCCGAATGCTTGAGTGCGAAGTGCGACATCGTCTGGTTCAAACGTATGTTACCGGCTGTGATGCATCGGCGTCTTCGCCTTAAAAGAATTTCCGTCGAAGGCAAGAAATTACGACTATTCGGATTATACGGCTCACTGCACTCAAAGAACGCCGCCTGTTCCATTGAAGTCTGATCACGATTCCATTGAACTGAACATTTGCAGAACACCTGCTCCGCCGATGACCACCGAGAAAGCCCCCCCTATGACCCATCCGATAACAACACGCCTGATCCCCTGTCTCACAGCCACGCTCGCAATCCTGCTCACGCTCGTGCAGCCGATACAAGCCGAAGAACAGGTGACGATGCCGCATCGCAGCTGGCAGGGCATCCCCGGGCTTGAACGCACTGAGAAAGGTCGCGTGTTCGTCTCCTGGTTCACCGGAGGAGCCAAAGAACCTGCGATCGAGAACACCGTGGTTCTGGCCTACAGCGACGACAACGGCCAGTTCTTCACCGAGCCGATGGTCATGGCCGTTCCGGCCAACGAAGCACGCTGCTTCGACCCCACGCTCTGGATCGATCCGCAGGGTCAACTCTGGTACATCTTCAATCGCGGCAGTCGAACAAGAGCGGTGCACGATGTGCATGCTCGGATTTGCACCGACCCCGATGCCAGTCCCCCCGTGTTCGGCCCGGAATTTCGCATCGATCTGGAGACTCCGTATGCCTTCCGGATGAATAAGATCACGGTGTTATCCTCCGGTGAATGGGTGATGCCAGTGACACATGCGCTGGAGCCGATTCACGACTGGTTCGCCGGCCCGAAGCAGGTTCAGGGCGTCGGCATTTCATCCGACGAAGGCAAGACCTGGAGTTTCCACGGCGTTGTTGAAGCTCCGGAATGGGCGCTCGAGTGCATGATTACCGAACTTCGCGACGGACGTCTGTGGATGCTCATCCGAACCGGCAGCGGCGTGTTGTGGGAAAGTTATTCGGATGACAAGGGGCAGACCTGGAGCAAGGGACAGCCAACGGAGATCGCCAGTCCCGGCTCCCGATTCTTTATTCGCCGTCTGGCCTCAGGCAATCTCTTGCTCGTGAACCATCACAACTTCAAAGGCCGCAGCCATCTCACCGCTCAACTGTCGACAGACGATGGCCTCACGTGGAATGAAGGTTTACTGCTCGACGAACGCAGCGGCGTTTCCTATCCGGATGGCGTTGAGGATCGAGACGGTCTGATCTGGATCACCTACGACCGCGACCGGCAGGGCGCCGGCGAGATTCTGTACGCGACGTTTCGCGAGCAGGATGTCGCGGCGGGGAAGAACGTATCTCAGGACGTCCGGCTCAGGCAGGTTGTCAGTACGCTGAAAACGGCAAAGAGACTTCCCGAAAACTGGAACCCGAAACAGGCCGGGGATGCGGTGATGGAGCATCTCGTTCGCGTAACGGCAGCCGAGGTAAAAGGTGCCCACGACAGCGAGTTCGTTTGTGTGGACGATCGGGCCTACATTGTCGCCGAGGTGAACGACACCCGAGCCGGGGAGAGTTCGGCCTGGCCTGAGATCTACTGCACGCTTTCAATCGTGAATCTGAAGACTCTCGAAGTCGAACAGATCCTCCCCGTCGCTCGAGGAGAGCAGGCATTCGACAACGAAACGCTGCCCGTGGGAGCCTGCTTCGTGCCGCGAATTCTGCAGAAGGACAGCCAGACACTTCGCTGCTACTTCGCCAGCGAACAGCCGGGCAAGCGACAGGCTCAAATGTGGTTCCGGGATTTCGATCTGCCGAGTCAACAGTTTGCCGGGACAATTCATAAAGCGAAGCTGAAGACCGCCGCCGGCACCTTCGGCATGCAGCCGCGTTACTTTCACGAGGACGCCGCTCGCCACGGTTTTCAGAAACCGGCCAAAGATTACGGGCTCTACATCTTCGATTCCTTCAAGGAGTTCGACGGCCAGTTGTACGTCGCCCTCAACAACTACCCGGCTCGCCAGAACGCCCTTGCCCGCGTGCACGCCGACCGGACGACGTTCGAAGTGCTCGGTCATTACAACGATCCGCAATCGGCGGCCTTAAGTGAGTCCGCGGTGAACCGACTTCCTGATGGCGAGTGGATGTCGATCTGCCGCAACGACTCCGGCAACTACCACTTCACCTTCAGTCCCGACGGCCGAACCTGGAGCGTGGGACGCGAACTTCCCTTCGTCCCCAACGGAACCGGTTCCAAGCCAACGTTCGACCGCTTTGGCGACCTATACTATCTCGGCTGGCAGGAAGCGACCCGCATCGACGGAGTCAACCGCAGTATCTTCAATGTCGACATCTCCACCGATGGCAGAAACTGGCATCGCAAGTACCGTTTCGAAACGACGAAGTCCTTCCAGTACCCCACCTTCCACGAACATGGGGGTGCGATCTGGCTGAGCGTGACTCAGGGCGACAGTTCCCCGAGCCGCAAGGAACGGATCATGTTCGGAAAGCTGGAAGAACTGACTCCTTCGAAATCAAGCGGGCGATAAACGTCTCGCGAATCTGGCCGAAGGCGTGATGAAAACCCGAACAGTTTCCACCCGGAACGACGATCGGCTTCAACCTCCCTTGAGTTTACGGTATGTTAAATCAGGAAACTGTGATCCGTTTTCGGCCCCGACAGGCAGATTGAGCCGGATCATTCTGAATAACCTCGGCGGCCGGTTTCCCGCCATGAAATAACTTCGATTCTCCAGCACCAGGAATCCCATTATGACTCAGCCCTATCAACCATCCCGTCGGCAGTTTTTGCAGAGTGCCGCCGCAGCCGGAGCCGCCGGCCTGTTTCTGCCGTCCATGAACCGCGCCTTAGGCTACGAATCTCCGAACGAACGTCCCGTCTTCGCCACGATCGGTCTGCGGAACCAGGGCTGGGCGATTACCAGCAAGTCATTCAAGTTCGCCGACTTCGCGGCTCTGGCCGACGTCGATTCCAACGTCCTCGGCGAGAACGTCCAGAAGACGAAAGACAAGCAGGGCAAAGCTCCGGATGCCGTGAAGGATTACCGCGAGATTCTGGATCGACAGGACATCGACGCGGTGATGATCGCCACACCGGATCACTGGCACACCAAGATTGCCGTCGAAGCCATGCTGGCCGGCAAGGATGTCTACTGCGAAAAGCCGCTGACGCTGACCATCGCAGAAGGGAAGCTCATCGAGAAGATCGTGAAGCAGACTGGCCGCGTGTTCCAGGTCGGAACCATGCAGCGGACCGAATCGGGCCAGCGGTTCCTGCAGGCCATCGCACTGATTCGAGCCGGCCGCATCGGCAAGGTGCAGAAAGTGACCTGTGGGATCGGCGGGATGGATGCCTCTCCTGTCATTCCCGAAGCTCCCGTGCCGCAGGGCCTCGACTGGGACTTCTGGCTCGGACCAGCTCCCAAGGTCGCCTACCGGGCACTTCCGGAAATGCGGGAAGGTTACGGCGGAGGGGTGCCGCTTCACAGCAACTGCCATTACGCGTTCCGCAACTGGCACGAGTATTCCGGCGGAAAACTGACCGACTGGGGTGCTCACCATGTCGACATCGCCTGCTGGGCTCTCGGAGCAACTGACACCGGCCCGAGCCGCATTTCTCCGACCGAGTACACGCTGCCGGTCGAGTACAAAGACGGCCACCCGGTTGTCGATGACCAGTACAACGCGGCGACCAAGTTCGAGATCCATGTCGCGATGCCGAACGACGTCCAGATGGTCATTCAGAGTGCCGGCGACAACGGCATTCTGTTCGAGGGCACCGAAGGTCGCTTCTTCGTGAACCGCGGCAAGATCACCGGCAAGCCGGTTGAAGACCTCGCCAGCAATCCCCTTCCGGACGGCGCCATCGAAGAAGTCTATGGCGGCCCGGTCAGCGAGAACCACACCGCCAACTTCATCGAAGCGATGCGGTCCCGCAAGCAGCCGATCTCCGACGTCTGGTCACACAACCGGATGCTCGAAATCTGCCACCTGTCCAACATCGCCATGCGACTCGGCCGGGAACTGCAGTGGGATCCGGAGAAGCGGGAAGTCATCAACGACAGCCAGGCCAACTCCTTCCTGGCTCGCGAAAGCCGTAAGGAATACGAAATCGAGATGTAATCTCGAACTCAAGCAAGCTTGCATGCGGGACGATCGAACTGCGGTCGTCCCGCTTTTTATTTGGCCTTCGGGTTCTTCGGTGTCTCCGAATTCTTCGGCTTCTTTGTTGAGGTTTCCGGCACACTCTCCGCTGAGGCCACGATCATCATCCCCACATACTCGACGTGACCTTCTCCGGTGGTCTCGCGAATTCGCAGGACGATTTCGTCGAAGGTGACCGAGGCCCCGGCAACGACCCCGCTCTTCCCAAGGCGGCTGCGGAGCAGTTCGTCGAGGGTGAGGTCGAGGTTTTTGTCGAGCGTCAGATCGTAGAGCTGCTGCATGTCGCGAACACGAATGGAGCCGCGGAGAGGGAACTCCAGTGACTGCGGCAATGCCGTCTCGTCGTCCCCACGTCGGGAGAAGACTCGATCGACCATCGCGCGGACAGCCGGACGCATAACCACAATAATGTGATCGCCACAGTGAATCGAGTGTCGCCCCTGCGGCGGAATGATCTGGTTGTCGCGGACAATGAGCGCCACGACTACGCCATCAGGAAGGGCAAGATCCTTGACCATTCGTCCTACCGCCCGACAGTCCTGACCGGCGTAGTAGTCGACGATATCCCCATCCACATTCTGCAGCGAGCTGATTTCAAGCATCACCGGAGGCGGGAGCTTACCTTCGACATCGAGCTTGAGCGATCGGGCCACCGTGGGCAGCGTCCACCCCTGAATTAGAGCCGAAACCAGCACGACGAAGAAAACCGTGTCGAACATCGTGGAAGCATCGGGAACCGCGGCCAGCATCGGGAACGTCGCCAGCGTAATCGGCACCGCTCCTTTCAGACCGACCCAGGAGAGAAACACGAGCTCGCGCGGCAGGAATCGGAACGGAGCGAGGGAAATGAACACGGCCAGCGGGCGGGCGATCAGAATCAGCACGAAGGCAATCGCCAGAGCCGGCCCGGCCGACTCAATCAGGCGGCTCGGAAAGCTGAGCAAACCGAGCGTCATGAACATCAGAATCTGACTGATCCACGCGGCTGCATCGTGAAACAACAGAATTCCCCGGTGGAAGATTGGTCGCCGATTGCCAATAACGATGCCGGTGAGATAGACGGACAGGAAGCCGCTTCCCCCCAAGAGGGCAGCCATGCCAAACGAGAACAACGCCAGCGCGGTCGCCATGACCGGATACAAACCGGCTGCCCCCAGGTGGACGTTCTTGAGAATCCAGACGCCGCCATACCCGACCGTCAGCCCGATGATCGCTCCGACCGTGAGCTGCGTGAAGAACATCACAAACAGTTCCCACCCCGGCTCCACGGCATTTGTAATTAACTGAATCAGGCTGACGGTGAGGAAGATCGCCATCGGATCGTTCGAGCCGCTCTCGACTTCGAGCGTGTCGGCGAGCCGCTGGCGAATATTCACGCCACCGGTTCGCAGCACCGAAAACACGGCGGACGCATCAGTCGAGCCGACAATACTCCCCAGCAGCAGCCCCTCCAGAATCGGAATCTTCAGAATCCACGAAGCGGCCAGCCCGGTGATGAGAGCAGTCAGGATCACCCCGACCGTGGCCAGCGTTCCGGCGGGCTTCAATGCAGAAACAATCGACCGAGCCGGGGTCCGCAGTCCGCCATCGAACAGAATGAGACTGAGGGCGACCGTTCCGATGGCGTTGGCGAGCCGATAATTCTCGAACTCGATTCCACCCAGCCCTTCCGATCCCGCGAGCATGCCGACCACGAGAAACAGAAACAGAACGGGAATCCCCATCCGCGTCGAAAACTTGTTCGACGCGATTCCCAGCAGCAACAGAATCCCCGTGATGAGGATAATGGTCTCAATACTCAGCATGCCGTGCTTCCGCTACGTGTCGTCCCTGGCTGTTCGGGTCTCCCTGACTAAGGGATCCTGTCACCTTAATCGATGGGTTCCGTGTGTGGAGAGCGTAGCAGAGGAAGGGCTGAAATGGCGAGGATCATTGGAGAAACGAACCGGCTGCCTGATCGGAAACAGGACAGGGGCGTTCCAACTCTACGACTGAAGCAACCCTGAGACGACCTTCCCCGGCTGGCCATCCAGGAGGCTTTCGAGGCGGCCGTTGCGTTCGAAGGTGAGATGAGCGGGATCGAGCCCGAACAGGTGCAGCAGAGTGGCGTGGTAGTCGAAGTGGTTGACGACGTCTTCGACGGCATGGTGGCCGAATTCATCCGTCGCTCCGAACGTTCCGCCGCGACGGAAGCCGCCGCCGGCGACCCACATCGAGAATCCATACGTATTGTGATCCCGCCCGACTTTGGCCGGCCCGGCGTCGTTCTGGATCACGGGGAGACGGCCCATCTCGCCGCCCCAGTGCACAACCGTGGAATCGAGAAGGCCTCGCTGCTTCAGGTCGGCGACAAGGGCGGCAGACGGCTGATCGGTCATTTTACAGGCCCGGGGGAGCGAGGTTCGAATGGAGCCGTGATGATCCCAGAACTGATTCCGCGTATAAACCTGAACGAAACGGACACCCCGCTCGACCAGTCGCCGGGCGATCAGGCAGCGGCGGCCATACTCATCGGTTTCCTTCTCGCCGATACCGTACATCTTCTGCGTGGCTTCAGTTTCCCGGGACAGATCGAGCGCCTCCGCGGCAGCCGTCTGCATCTGGGCGGCGAGTTCATAGTTCGTGATGCGAGCCTGAAGATCGGTGTTCGACGGATACTGTTGCCGATGCTCCGCGTTCAACTCGCGGACATAGGACAGATAGTTGTCCTGAACCGAGCCACGTCGGGTAGCGGGTGGTTCAAGGTTAAAGATACGGGGCTCCTTGGGCCGAATGACCGTGCCCTGAAACAGCGAGGGCAGCCAGCCGTTCGACCAGTTCAGCACCCCTTCGACCGGAATGCCGCCCGGATCGGGCAACGCCATAAACGCGGGAAGATTATCGGCTTCGTTCCCCAACCCGTAAGTGAGCCAGCTTCCCAGAGCCGGACGCCCCCGTTGAGTACGTCCGGAATTCATCGCATGGATCGACTGGCCATGATTGTTCACGCCGGTATGCATCGACCGGACCACACAGATGTCATCGACGATCTGCGACGTATGAGGAAGCAGTTCGGAAAGCTCCGTGCCACATTCGCCATGAGCCTGAAACTTCCACGGACAGCCGAGCACCTTTGAACTGGCCTGGGCCGCGTTGTCGTATTTAATTGATCCCGGAAAGGCTTCTCCATCCAGTTTGTTAAGCGCAGGCTTGGGATCGAACAGATCGATCTGGCTTGGGCCGCCCTGCATAAACAGGGAGATCATCGCCGTCGCCTGAGGAGGATGATGCGGCTCTCGCTGCTCGAGCGAATCGGGCCGGGGTGTTTCCCCGGGCTTGATCGGCGAAGCAAGCAGGCCGTCACGCTGGAGAAGCGTCGCCAGCGCGAGGGGTGAAAGGCTGAACGTCCCGGCCTGCAGGAACTGTCGTCGATTCGGAATGCGGAAGTCGTTCATGCGAGATCATTCAATGTACAGGAAGCGATTCGAACTGAGCAAAGCCTGACAGAACACACTGAGCGCTTCCCGTGTGACCCGGGCCTCATCCCACTCGGACTGCTGCTTTTTCATCAACTCCTGTTGACCAGTGACAAACGCGACGGCTTTTGCCTGCTCCGATTCAGAAGGTTCAGCCGCGTAGGCGAGTCGCCAGGCATGTTCGATCTGTTGGGGCAGTCCTGCGGGAGCTTCCTGAAGGAGACGTTCGGCAAAGAAGTCGGAGAACTCGACGATGGCGGCACTGTTCATGAAGAAGAGCGACTGTGGCGCCACGGTCGACGAACTGCGGATCTCGCAGTTAGGCGTCATCGCGGGAGCATCGAAGGCTTCGAACATTGAGAACGTGCGCGTGCGGCGGACCTGCACGTAAATACTGCGCCGGAACTCTTCGCCCTTCAAATCGACCTGATCGACCGGCTTGCGTTCCCCATCGAGATTCTCTTCGCCGAGCACGATCTGCCCCACGCTGTCTTCCATCACCGGAATGGGAGCTCCGAATCGCTTATCATTCAGCTTGCCGGTCACGGCCAAAATGGTGTCCCGTAACGTTTCCGATTCCATCCGCTGCAACGGGAAACGGGAATACATCAGGTTGTCGGCATCCGCCGCCAAACCATCGGCTGTCGCCACGGATGACTGCCGATAAGCGGTCGATTTCATGATCACGCGATGCAGATGCTTCACGCTCCACCCGGACGACTGAAACTCAGCCGCGAGCCAGTCGAGCAACTCCGGATGGGTCGGGCGGTCTCCGAGACGACCGAAATCGCCTGGCGTGTTCACAATGCCGCGACCAAAGTGATGCAACCAGATCCGGTTTACAATCACGCGGGCCAGCAGCGGATGCGTACCGTCTGTCAACTGGCGTGCAAACGCGAGACGACGGCCGGTGGTTGGCCTGTCATCGGCGTTGTCAGGTATGTCGGGCCGTCCTTCCAAAATCGAAAGATCGCGAGGAAGCACGGCATCCTTTGGCTGTTCCGGATCACCCCGGTAGAAGACAAACGTCGCAGGGGCACTGCCGGCTGGCTCCTGAAGGGCTCGCACAAAACCTTCGACGGGCTTCTGCTTACGAATCTCAGCCGCTTTCTCCTGATACTCCTTCAGGCGGTCGGCCGTCTGATTGGCTCGCAACTCGGCGACCAGGGCTTCATCCTGTTTCAACTCCGCCGCGGCTTCCGCATTGAACTGAGCCAGCGTGGCCAGGGTCACCTGAACGGCCGGGAACGCAGCCAGAAGTTCGTTCTGCTCCGCGGTGCGTTTCGCCGCATCGGTCGCCAGAGCCGCCTCGACGGCGGAACGCTTCTCTTCCGGCACATCGGCGAGAGCAGCTTTGCGTGTCTCTTCAACAAAGCGGACTTCCTTCTGCTTTCGTTCCGCATCGATTTTTCGGGCCCGGTCGGCGCGGCGGCGATCGTACAGGTACAGCGAGCCTGTGCTGATGCTCGCGACGCTTGGATGCTTTTTCAGCAATGCCTGCTGCTCTGCCGTTCGATCCTTCTTCGCCGTCCTGTAGGCAACGCGAGTCGCATTCCGTTCGTCTTCAGGAATGAGCAGAAGTTCTTCTTCCAGCGTGAGCGTAATGAACTCTTCGGCGTTCGCTGCCCGTTCCTTTTCGACGGCAACCGCCTCGGCTTCGATCTTCTTCGCGGCTTCGCGATCGGCTGCTGTGTAAAGGGAGATCTGTCGCTGCGGCGGCGACTTCCAGCTCTTCCAGTTGAGGGCCGGCTCGAAGACCGACCGCAGCGCGTAGTAATCCGCTTGCGGAATCGGGTCGTAGCGATGGTCGTGACACTGGGCACAATGCATCGTCATCCCGAGCAGCGACGATCCGACAATCTGAATCGTATCGGCGACCACCTGGTTCCGAGCTTCCGTCGCGTTGATTCCGCCGGAAGCCGTTCCATCCGGGGCCATTCGCAGGAAGCCAGTCGCGGTGAGTTGTTCAATCTGCTGTTCGGTCAAATCGCCGCCGGTCCAGTTGGCCAGTTCGTCTCCGGCCAGCTGTTCCTGAATGAACTGATCAAACGGCTTATCGTTCTCGAACGACCGAATCACATAGTCCCGGTATCTCCACGCATGGGGACGAACCCGGTCTTCATCGGTGTAGCCCTCGGAATCGGCGTAGCCGGCCACATCGAGCCAGTGTCGTGCCCAGCGTTCGCCATAATGTGGCGAAGCGAGAAGCTCTTCGATCACCGTGTCCCACCAGTCCGGCGAGGGATCCGCCAGAACGCGGTCGAGCATTTCCGGGGACGGAGGCAGGCCGGTCAAATCGATCGATGCCCGCCGCAGCAGTTTCGCCCGCTCAGCATCTGGAGCAAAGCCGGGATGGTTCGCATCGTTGGCCAGAATCAGCTGGTCAACCGGAGTGCGGACACGCTGTGCAGGATCCGCTTCAGAGACGTCAGGCCGCTCGATCGGCTGGAACGCCCAATAGTTTCGTTCGGCTGACGTGAAGAACGGGCCGTCGCCAATTTCATCCGGCTCTTCTTCGAGAATCTTCGCCCCGTCTTCAATCCACTGGCGGATGGTCTCAATCTCAGCCGGACTGAGCAGCTTGTCTTCTTCGGGAGGCATTTCCCCGGCGTTCATCCGCTGAAGCAGCAGGCTTGCCGCGGCATCGCCCGGGACGATGGCCGTGCCGGAGTCTCCCCCTTTGACAATCAACTTGTGCAGACGTAAGTCGAGCCCCCCTTCGATCTCGCCGAGTTCACCATGACAGTGAAAGCAGTGCTGCTTGAGAAGCGGGCGGACATCGTGTTCCCAGGTAACGTCTGCGGCGGCGACGTCGGGAAGACAGGACACAAGGAGTGTCGCAAAGGCGAGAAAATAATATTGCATAGGGCATGCACTGGCGGGAGGAGTGAGCGCTCAGGCAAGACACACCAATTCACTTGCGTGTTATGCGATCGCAACAACGACCGATAAGGCGAGATTCATATTTGACTTGACGGACGAAGGATTGTCAACGGCGGTATAGTCAGCCAAGGGCCAGGCACACAATTTTCTGCAGTCGCCAGTTCCCCCAAGAGCGGCCTGAATGAATCCTGTCATCGGAGCCGAAGGGGGGGGGTGTACCGGTTTCCCTTAACAGCAACAGCCCGCTGTCGGTTGTCGACAGCGGGCTGTTTGTCCTCTTTCAATTCCGTTGGCAGGAATGTCATTCAGAGCTTACAGGTTATGCAACTGTCCCAGCAGCGATTCGTCGCCGAATGCTTCGAAGCTGGAGGCGGACGGTTGCGGAGCGACGCCGAAGTTTCCGACCTTAACTTCGTTCCACAGGGCCGTTGGCGACCACTGCACGAGATGCTGCGTTACGAAGCGGGTTGGCGTATACTCGGCCGACTGCCAGCGGTTCGCGGCATCGCGGAACAGGATGTCCGCTTTGCCATCGCCGTTGGTGTCGCCCACGCTGATGGTCTGGATTGGTCCGTCGAAGCTCGAACTTCCCCACTTCGAGAACGCGAAGCGTGAGTCGGTCGCATGCGACAGACCCAGCGTCCACTGCTGGCCGATCAGCATCGCAATGTCATCACGCTGATCGCCGTTGAAGTCGCCGACAAGCAGAGCATCCGGATTTCCGGAAAGCGTGGTTGATCGCCAGACCGTGGATTTGAAGGTCGTTCCCTGGGACTCGGCCACCACGAACGAGCGCTGGATCGGATTCGTCAGGCCGGTGAAGACGCCCAGAAGGTCGTCGGCACCATCCCCGTTGAAGTCGCCCACCGAAATGTTCGTGATCGTTCGCGTCGGATCCCACTTCCCGGCCGAACCGCCGTAGCTGAATCTCGTTCCCGCTGCATCGGACTTGGCGACCCACCATTCTCCCTTCGTGTTGAAGATCGCCAGATCATCACCATTCACGCCGTCGAAATTGCCGACGCGGACCGTTCGAATCCCGGAGTAGCTGCCATAGGTGCCGTAATCATCCGCCGAGAAGCCGGTGCCGGTTGACTCGTACACCCACAACCTGGCTTTCGATCCCGACTGATAGACCCCGATCAAATCATCGAGGCCATCGGCATTGAAATCGCCGACTTCAATCGATTTGAAATCTCGGGTTTTCATTTTCATCCAGCGGTTGAAACTCAACGTCCCGTCGGCCGCCACGATGCCGACCTGAACTTCGCCATTTTGCATCAGGTACGCGATGTCTTCCAATCCATCGCCGTTGAAGTCGCCCTGGAAGGATTGCAGGATGTTCCACGCGCTGAATGTCGTGCGGGCGGCCAGTTTCGTCCGATAGGCCCCGTTCTCATCCGGTCGCGACAGCCACAGATTTCCGTTGGTGAACCCAATGAAAGATGACGGCAACGACGATTTCGGAGTGGGAGTCGTCAAAACAATTGACAGGTTGGCAACCGCTTCAGGCCCGGTTCCCAGACTCGGGTCATCCAGTTCCAGGGAGAAGTTGAGAACCGGATTGCTTCGCTGTTGCAGACCGGCATTCGCGATCAGGTAGACCTGATTGCCCGAGATCTCGAAGAGAGCCGCATCGATTCCCGTCACACGCACGTTATTCGTATGCGGCCCGGCATCGGGATCCGAGATCGAGAACTCCGCAACAAGAATGCGACTGGAGTTATTGACGTTTCTCGGCAGCGTTGTCGTGACATTCGTGATCGTGAGCGTCGGACTCTCGTTCACGTCGCTGACAGAAATCGAAAGACTGGCCGAATCGTCGGGAGTCGATCCAATCGCCGCATCATCGACCTGCACGATGACATCGAGAGACGGATTGCTTTCAAAGTCGACCGCAACTCCGGCTCGCAGATACAACACCGAGCCGTCGATCTCGAACAGAGAAGCGTCGCCTCCCGCCAGACTCAGCACATTCGTGCCCAGGCCATCATCCGAAACCACGATGTCCGCCACCTTGATGCGGGCAGTTGTATCGACATTCTCGGGCAGCGAGATGGTCACGTTCTGCAGCGTCACCGTCGGAGCCTCGTTCACGTCGGTCACGCTGATCGACAGCATCGCTGAGTCGTCCGGCGTCGATCCGACTTCGGGATCATCGACTTCCACCGTCACATCGAGAACCGGGTTCGTCTCGAAGTCGACCGTCACGCCGGCACGCAGGAACAATTCCATGCCATCGATTTCGAACAGACCAGCATCAGCCCCCGAGAGACTCAGGACGTTCGTGCCGAGGCCATCGTCGTTAATCACGATGTCCGCGACTTTGATGCGAACAGACGTATCGACATTCTCGAGCAGCGTCGTGGTCACATTCTGCAGCGTCACGGTCGGAGCCGCGTTGCCGGCCGTGACCATAATGGACAGCACTGCCGAATCATTTGGCGAAGGTGCCAACGAGTCATCGTCGACCTCAACCGTCACATCCAGCGACGGGTTACTGTTGAGATCCAGCGTCGTTCCGGCACGCAGGAACAATTCGGTGCCGATAATCTCAAACAGAGCCGCGTCATCGCCGGTCAGGCTCAACACGTTCGTGCCCAGGTTATCGTCGGTAATCACGATGTCGGCAACCTTCACCCTGGCCGTTGTGTCGGTATCTTCAGAAAGCGTCGTCTTCACGTTCTGCAGAGAAACAGTCGGAGCTTCGTTGATGTCGGTCACGATGATTGACAACGTTGCCGTGTCATTCGGCGAAGGAGCGACCTGGCTGTCATCGACGTCGACGTTCACATCCAGCGATGCATTCGTCTCGAAGTCCAGCGCGGCTCCTGCCCACAGATAGAGTTCCATCCCGTCGATCTCGAATAGAGCAGCATCGGCCCCCGAAAGACTCAGCACATTCGTGCCGAGATTGTCGTCCGTAACCACGATGTCGGCCACTTTGATCCGAGCCGTGGTGTCCGTATCTTCCGGCAGCGTTGTGATCACATTCTGCAGCGTTACGGTCGGAGCTTCGTTGACATCTGTCACAGCGATCGACAGCGTCGCCGAATCGTTGGGAGATGGAGCCAGCGAATCGTCATTCACTTCGACGTTCACGTCGAGCGACGCATTGGTCTCGAAGTCGAGAGCCGCCCCGGCCCGCAGGAACAATTCCGTGCCCACGATCTCGAACAGATCGGCATCGGCTCCTGTCAAACTCAGGGTGTTCGTGCCCAGGTCATCGTCGGTGATGACGATATCGGCCACCTTCACCCGAATCGTGGTGTCCGTGTCTTCCGGCAGGCTGGTCGTGATGTTCTGCAGCGATACAGTCGGAGCCTCGTTCACGTCGATCACGGCAATGGTCAGCGGAGCGGAATCGTTCGGCGAGGGTGCAAGTTCGCTGTCGTCCACTTCGACTGTCACATCCAGCAAGGAATTCGTTTCGAAGTCCAGAGCCGTGCCTGCACGGAGGTAAAGCTCCGTACCATCGATCTCGAACAGAGCTGCGTCTGCTCCCGTGAGAGTCAACGTGTTGACTCCCAGCGCATCGTCGCTGACCACGATGTCGGCCACTTTGATGCGAGCCGTCGTATCGGCGTTCTCCGACAGTGTCGGAATGACGTTCTGGAGCGTGATCGTGGGAGGTTCATTCACATCCGTCACGCTGATGGAAAGAACGGCCGTATCATTGGGAGACGGAGCCAGCGAACTGTCGTCGACCTCAACCGTGACGTCGAGCGAATCATTCGTTTCAAAGTCCAGGGCCGCTCCGGCACGCAGGAACAGTTCCGTGCCGACGATCTCGAACAGAGCCGCATCCGGCCCCGTCAGGCTCAGGGTGTTAATGCCCGGCGCGTCGTCAGTGATGACGATATCAGCCACCTTCACCCGAGCCGTGGTATCCGTGTCTTCCGGCAGGCTGGTTGTGATGTTCTGCAACGCAACCGTCGGCGGTTCGTTGACATCGGTCACGGCGATCGACAGCACCACGGTGTCATCCGGCGTTTCGCCGACCTCGGTATCATCGACATGAACCGAGACATCCAGGACCGGATTCGTCTCGAAGTCAATCACGGCTCCAGCGCGGATATACAACGCCGATCCAATGATCTCGAACAGAGCCGCATCGGCTCCCGTCAGGCTCAGTGTGTTCGTGCCGTAGATATCATCGGTGATGACGATATCCGCCACCTTCACAGCCGCTGTCGTATCCAGATTCTCCGGCAGCGACATCGCCACGTTCTGCAACGACACCGTCGGAGGCTCATTGGCATCGAAGCCGTAGACGTCGTAGCCTTCATTGTAATCGTTGGCGGAAATTGGGGCGTGCGAGGCGAACGTCACGATTTGACCATTCGCACTGATCACATGGTTGTGCGCGTTGCCATTGGTCGCGGTTACGCCATCCCCGATATGGCTGACCAGCTGATTGGTTCCCGTGGCAGCCGAATAGCGGTAGATCTCGGCTTCGCCATTGAAGTCGATGACGCCGCTAACTACGTTCGTCGCATAGGACCGGAATGCAATCACACTACCATCGCCGCTGATCACGGCGAGATCTGACCAGCTATTCGTCGTGGTAAGACCGTCTCCGGTATGACTAACGAGCTGATTCGTTCCGGTCGCCGCAGAGTAGCGGTACACGTCTCTCCCAGCTCCGTTCACGTCTGTCACACCAGCCACGAGATCCGTCGCACTGGTTTCATAGGCGATGAAATTCCCATCGGCACTGATCGCTGGCAGATCAGACCCGTCATTTCCCGTGGTGACCCCATCTCCGGTATGACTGACGAGCCGGTTTTCCCCGGTGATTGAGTCATGAAGGTAGATATCGTCACTCGATCCATTCGTATCCGTTACGGTGCTTAGAATATCTGTTGCACGCGTTTGAAATGCGATCTTCGTTCCGTCGGCGTTGATCACAGCCCGGTGAGACCCATCGTCCCCGGTCGTCAGTCCGTCGCCGGTATGACTCACCAACTCGTTGAACCGCTCGTATGAAAACCGGAAGATATCCGCCGCGCCGTTGTTATCGGTGACACCAACGGTAGGATCGGTCGCTTCGCTTACGTACACAACAGCACTGCCATCGCCGCTGATCATCGGGTTATAGGACCGGCCATTCGCCGTCATTAACGTCTCTCCGTGGCGGCTGATGAGGTCGTTGGCTCCCGCTGAGTACCAATAAATATCCGTCGTGCCGTTGTCGTCCTGGACACCACTGTGAATGTTCGTGGCGTAGGTCACGTAGGCAATCACTTCCCCATTCGCACTGATCACCGGGCCAAGCGAAGAAGAGTTCGCAGTCACCATCCCATCGCCGGTGTGGCTGACGAGCTCATTCGTCCCGGTAGCGACTGTGTACCGGAAGATATCCAGTGCCGAGTTGGCATCCGTCACGCCGGCAAGGATGTTCGACGCGTAGGTTGAAAATGCGATCGTGCTCCCGTCGGCACTGATCACAGCCTCGTTCGACGCACCATCCCCAGTCGTCACGCCGTCACCCGTGTGACTGACCAGCGTGATGAGGCCGGTCTGCCGATCGAGCAGGAAGATGTCTTCTCCGTTATTGGTATCGATCTGTCCCGGGACCAGGTTCGTGGCTTTGCTCACGAAGGTGACGTAGCGACCATCGGCACTCACAGACGAGATCGTTGCCCCCGCGGCACGGTTCGGATTTGCCGGATCGACCCTGGAGACCAGCTCGTTAACGTTCGTTGCCGTGATATTGATCACGACATCACGGTCGTCGTTGGCGTCCGTCGAGCCGCCAACGAGGTTGTTCGCATACGTCGGAAACACGATAGCACTTCCGTCCGCGCTGACGACAGGAAACGATGCTCGATCACTTCCGGCAACCAAACCCGTTCCGGTGTGACTGACCAGCTGATTCATTCCGGTTCCGGCGTTGTACCGGAAGACATCGAGCCCCAAATTGTCGTCTGTAACTCCGCCAATGAGATCAGACGCATGAGAAAGATAGGCGATGGTCTGTCCATCGGCACTCATCGAAGGATTATACGATTCACTGTTGCCTGTCGACGTTCCGTCCCCAGTATGGCTCACAAGTTGATTCGTCCCCGTCGCGGCGTTGAAGCGAAAGACATCCGCTGCACTGTTAAAGTCTGACACCCCGCTCACAAGATTGGTTGCCGTTGATTGGTAGGCGACGATCTGTCCGTCCGCGCTGATCACCGCGTTCTCGGAACGAGCGTTGCCCGCGGCGTTCCCGAGTCCCGTATGGCTGACCAGCACATTCGATCCGGTCGCCGAATCATAACGAAAGACGTCATCAACGGTGTTGTTATCGGTCACTCCCGGCACGATGTCAGATGCCCAGCTCTGATACGCCACGACCGTTCCATCAGCGTTAATAACAGCATTGCGTGAATCGCCATTGGCGGTTGTGAACTGGTCCCCGGTATGACTGACGAGTTCACTCTGGCCCGTGACAACCGAGTAGCGGTACACATCTCGTTGGAAGCCGTTCGTATCGACCACGCCGCTGACGAGGTTCGACGCAGCCGATTCAAAGGCAATCGCCGTCCCGTCTGCGCTAATCACCGGTCGATCGGACCAGCTGTTGGCTGCCGTCACGCCATCCCCAATATGACTGACCAGGTGATTGGTTCTGGAACCGGCGACATAGCGGAAGACGTCAATCTGACCATTCGCGTCTGTCGTTCCGGAGGCGAGATCATCGGCCCAACTGACGTAAGCAATTGTTTGCCCATCGGCACTGATGACCGGCAGATAGGCTCCCCCGTTGCCGGTCGTCACTTGATCTCCATTGTGGCTGACGAGTTCGTTCGTACCCGAAGCGACGTCGAAACGAAAGACGTCGTAATAACCATTGGATTCGACCTGACCGGCAATCAGATCGTTGGCCAAGCTTTCGTAAGCGATGGCGCTCCCGTCGGCACTGATGACTGCGCTGCCAGATTCGCCACTGCCGGTGGTCACACCATCGCCCGTGTGACTGACCAGAGTGATCGTTCCAGTCTGGCGATCAAGCAGGAAGACGTCGTCGACCCCGTTGGTATCGACCTGACCGGGAACGATATTCGTCGCGTCGCTGACAAACACAACGTAACGGCCATCGGCACTGACCGAAGGACTGAAGCCACCGGCCGTATCGCCCGGATTAGCGGGATCATTGAACGACAGCAGGTCCACACTCGAAAGCAACGTTCGCGACTCACACAGTTCAACAGAAGCAAATTGGCGGGCCTGTGCTGCCTGACGGGCTTTCCGCCGTCGACTGCCCCGCAACATGGCTTCAAAGATTGCACGCCTCCGTAATGACAACATCCCGACAAGCTGACCCAAAGAATTGAATTGCGCCATAACTCACCTGAAGCCTTTAAAAGACATTGTTCGTGACGCACGATGCGTTCACACCTTAATCCATACCAGACTGCTATTAAGCTGTCACACCCCGGCACATACCCATGCCATATGCTCGCTCATTCCCGAATCTATAACACTCGACTACTTCTCGATGAACAAGGAACGTTACCTCCTGTCACCATTTTATATTTATTAAAACTCGAGGGCGTATAGACCCTGCACGAGGCGCGTAAAGCGATCGCAACGGCGATTGTCGCGTTGTGGCGTTCAAAGGAGAGCGATATCAGGGGAGGTCAACGACCGTGGACCCGAGGCTCCAGAGGGACATCCTGCAGCGAGCTGATGCGTTCCAGCGCATCGGCTGCCGAGATGCCGTTGATGGTCTTGAGGGAGGCGATGCCGCGAAGGACATCGAGGTTTCTAAGCACGCATGGTTCAGGGCAGTTCAGTTCTTCGATTGGCAGGAGGTTGATCGCCGAAAGATCCAGGCTCGGCAGGCCGCCTATGAGCGTCAGCCTTTTCAGGTGGCTCAATCCGCGGATCGCATGAATCGCGTGCACTTCGTCGCCCATGGTGAGCGTTAAGGCGACGAGCTGATCATTCTCAACCGTGTGGCCCACGGTTATCGACGGATCGTTGTTAGCCTGAACCAGCCGGTTAGTCACGGCCTCGAACTGTTCGTTCGCAGGCAGTACGGAAAGCTTTCTGGCGAACTCTTCATAACCGTTCCGACGCCGGTTCATGCCGGCCCAGTATTCTTCGTAGGACTCCCCGTCGCCCCAGGGAGAGGATGATTTCAGATCGAGCATTTCCAGCGCAGTCCGGTCTGCCTGGTGAAACATCCGCACGGTGCAGCCGAGGTCCTGCAGGTTCTGGCAGCGGCCGAGAATAGAATAGTCGTTAAGTAGAGTTCGCCAGCAGCCAAGCTTCACAAGTGGAAAGTTCGGCAACTCCGAGAAGTCGAGGATTCCCGTCTTACTGATATCCAGGAACGAGATCGGCTGCCCCTTAAGAAGCGAGAGATCGGTGAACTGGGTTCCGACGAGATTTACGGTCTGCAGTTGCATTTTTCGCAGCACAGTGAAGTCAGATATCTCTGCGTTGTAGGACACATCAAGCGAGATCAGCGGCAGTCTCGCGAGAGGAGTGAGATCGGTTATCTTGTTGTTGGGGCATTCAATGAGCTGCAGAGGCATCCCCTCAAGGGGCGACAGGTCTTCAACCAGACAGTGCTTGAACGTAATCCCCCCCAGCGGCATTCCGCGAAGCGGCGACAGATCCGACACCTGCAACGAATTCATCCAGAGCCACGTCAGCTTCAGGCCACGCAGCGGAGTCAGGTCCCGCAACGGGCCGGGGGGAGCGTTCTCGTCGCCCTGCAGAATTAAAGATTCCAGCGAGGCGAGGGCCCGCACTGGCCAGATCGTTTCGAGATCTGTCGCCGTCAGGTCAAGAACGGCGACCTTCCCCTCGTGCACTTCGTGCCGAAGATCGCCGCTGAATGCCGGGTTCAACTCCAGCAGTTTCGCCCGAACCCGTGCTACCTGTTCGTCCGGCGGAAACCCTGCAACCTGCTCAAAAAACTCGGTCTGTTCCGGAGAGAAGATCGACTGAGACAAAGTCGGCTTGACCAACTTGGGGGTGCTGTTGATCGTTTTCCCATCGGCAGCCGAGGTCATCACCGGAGTGGACGTTGAGGAGATCTCCACCCTGGCATCGAGTGGCAGATCGATGCGAGTTCGCGAACCGTCGGAATTCAGAATCGTGATCACGATCCCCGCGAACACGGCTGCTCCGATCCCCATCATTCCGAGAAGCACTCCCAGACTCCGCCTGGGCTTCTGGCGGTCCGGCAATGTCACCGGCATCACCGACGTAGCCGACAAGTCATCAGCCTGATTCAGACGATGGAAGATCGTTCGCAGCCGATCCGCGACTTCGCCCGCATCGGCAAAGCGATCTCCGGGATTCTTCGATAGCAGCCGGTGAATGACCTGTTCCAGTTCCGGATCGATCGCGGGATCGAGTTCACGCAGCGGGACAGGAGTGGCATGAGCCACTGCGATCAGAATCGCGGTCAGCGCATTCCCCTGAAACGCGTCGAGTCCCGATACGAGCCGATAGAGCACACTCCCCAGGCTGAAGAGGTCGCAACGGTGGTCGACCGGCAAACCCTGGGCCTGTTCCGGAGCCATGTATCGCGGGGTTCCCAGGACGACACCAGACGTTGTCAGCTCGACATCTTCGGCGCTGTTGCGGACCAGACCGAAGTCGACGATCCGCACGCGGTTGGTTCCCTCCTGCAACCAGATGTTATCCGGCTTGATATCGCGGTGAACCAACCCACGCTCGTGAGCTGCCTGCAGCCCGGCTGCGATCTCCATCCCGATGCGGGTCGCCTCTCCCTGAGGAAGCAGCTTCTCCCGCTTCAGCCGCGACTTCAGCGATTCTCCCTTCAACAGCTGCATCGCGATGAAAGGGACATCATTATCTTCGCCGACCTGATAGATGGTGACGATGTTGTCATGCTCGATAGCCGCGGTCGCCTCGGCTTCTCGCAGAAATCGCGCCCTGGCGTGCTGATCGGCGGCGATCGAAGGTTTCATCGCCTTCAGAGCCACCTGCCGCTTAAGGCGAGGATCTTCGGCCCGGAAAACGACGCCCATCCCGCCGGACCCGAGAACTTCGAGAACCCGGTAACCACCGAGTCGTCCCAGTTCGCCCTCCTGCTCCGCCGGCCGCAGAAAGAAGGTCGCATCTTCCGGCGAGTTCTGCTTAGCCATTTTTTGTTTGGAAGTTGCGGTATCTTCAACCTCGTTGCCAAGCACCGTCTGCTCATCGGTGTCGGCGGAGGGCCGATCCGCAAGGCGGCTCCCCTCCTCGATCAACGCCTGCACAATCCCGGCATCAGCGGGAGCGACTCGACTCGTCTCTCCCCGGGCGACCATCGCTGTCACGTCATCGATCGGAACCAGGGCTTCAGCTGCTTTGGAGCATTTCTCACACTCCAGAACATGCAGTTCGAGATCCCGCGCTCTCTCGCCGACCAACTGGCCATCGAGCAGCGATTCAAGATCATCAGGGTCGGGGCACGAACGAATCATGATCATTTTCTTCAACGTCGAAAGTCGCAGCACACGGAAAGGACTACGCACCGGTCCCGTCAAACATTTCAGAGAATCCGGAGATTCTGCGGCTCAGTCGAGCAGGCCGTCAATCTCCTGACGCAACCGCTTCAGCACGCGACACTTGGCGATCCGGACCGCATTGGCCGAGATCCCCAGCTCCCGCCCGACCTCTTCGGCGGAACGCCCCTCGGCCACGTATTTCCAGCAGGCGTCCCAGTCAATCGGCCGGAACTCCGACTGGATCAGATTGCGAGCCCGCTGGACCAGATAGGCGCGATACTCCACCGCGTCGAACAGGTCGCTGCCGTCGGCCTGGGGAAGCTTTTCGAAGAAGGAGGAGTGGCCGGTCGTCGCACGCAATCGTCGCCGTCGCTCCCAGTCGCGGGCCCGGTTCAACGTGATCGTCTGCAACCAGCCTCGAAACCGCAGAGCCGGGTCATACTCGAACTGCGGCAACTTGACGACCAGCGTCGCCAGAACATCCTGCACCAGATCGGCGGCGTCTTCCGCGGCGAGTCCGTGCTGCCGGGCCCAGTAGAAAATCAGCGGCACATAAAGCTCAACAAACCGCCCCCAGGCAGAGGAAGCCTCTCCCTGTTTCAACCGCTCCAGCAAATTGACTGACGTACTGTCCAAGCAGCAGGCCTATAAGTACACAAAGCAGATGTACACAACACCGAAAGCATACCAAGGAGACAAACGTTTCGCACGTGAACCGAGAAAGTGGGTAGCCACATTGTTTCCCGCCCGATCCTCTCTGCCAACTCAACGAACCCACCGCGGGAACATCACGGCCGAGGGCATGGGACTAATCTTCTGCATCCTTCCCGAGCGAATGAAGCAGCAGCGTCCTTCGGCATGATCACTCAATAAAGTTCCGCCGCCTGCTGACTGGTAATTTTGGAAGCCAGGAACGTGCCCGAGCCCAGCTGCTGTGCCGAGCGAATATCAATGTTGATCCGGCCGTTGAGCGGGATGTCGGGTTCGATGTTGACCAGCTTTGTCGTGAGCAGGAAGCAGTCATCACTCTTCGCGGTCAGCCAATGCACATTGTCCCGGTAATCCGAGATGCTCGACCACGTTCCGGGACCGGATGACGGAGCTTCGACCGTTTGCCGAACAACCAGACTATCTGGCCGATCATCGAGTCGGTCATACAGTCGAACATCAAACTCTCCAGACAGACACAAGAAGGCACTGACCATGTTGGAGTGGCCATGTGGCGGAATGCTGAAGCCTTTCCGAACATAAGCAACTTTGGTGATGAGTGCCTGATGCGGCTCCGGCTTGAGCTCTTTCTCAACATCAGCGGGGCGAATCAACGAGATCGGATGAAACAGCTCTCGTCGGCCGGCTGGCATTTTGTCGAGAATCTTGCCGGCCAGTTGAGGAAAGCCCAGGTGCGTTCTCAGCGGCTCAAGCGGCGTGTCCCTGAAAACACGGTCCATCGTTTCCTGCCACTGAAGTGGAGTACTCCGACTCTTTGAGAGATCATTCGAATTCTTGAAGACCGCCTGAATCCAGGGATTCAGTTCATCGATGGAACTCCCGTCGAGGGCGGCCCCTTCAACAAGACGCTGGAGGGACAATCCAAGCATCGCTCCGGCGACAGTTTGCAACATGCTTCGTCGTGTGGGCATGAGATACTCCTGAGAAACACGTCTTCAACAAACATGACGACACCAGCAGAACACAGCCTCACATTCTTTTGTCAACACAACGTATGGATCTGTCCTCTCGGTCGAAATAAACACCTCAAGATGTTATGTCGCACTAATGTTTCACTCGGGAAGGTAATTAAGAGAAGGGGGCCAACAGAGGGCCCGTTGATGACGTTCAATAGCCACCGGCCCGGTTGCAGTATCGCTGATGGGCAAACTGGTACCGCAACCAACCAGAAACGCCCTGGGCTCCAAGAAAAAAAAGCCACTCACTCTTTCGAGCAAGTGGCTTTTGAGTGGAGGCGGGGGGAATTTCGAAAACTTTTTTGCCCATGCTGTAAATCCTTTAGAGTGATATCCTTACGCTCAGAAAGGAATTCGCCGATCAGTCCGAAACGGAACTGTTTTCAGAACAATCGAAACTAGGTAACCAAGGCCTTTGGGCACGCTCTTTCAGATTTTCGGTCTTTGTTTCGGCTCGTTGGTCATCATGCCACTTTCTCGCAAAAGCACGGCCGACGATGTCGGCGAATTCTTTGGCTGCGTCGGTAAGTGGTGGTGTTGCATACGCGATGGTTGATTCTGCGTTGTTCATATTAGGTTCTCCAAGATTGCTCACAGACTGTCTGTAGACTAATGATGTAGCGATCGGACGGCGTAGGCCGCACGCAAGTGCCTCGCAGGCAACATAAAATAGCTAAGTTTCTCCGCCTATTACACTTGCCGCGTTTTCGACGCTCATTTAGGGCGACCGGACTCCAGTATCTCGATGTCCATACAGACTCCGACATCGAGAAGGTTGCGAAATGTTCATTGGCAGTGTACATCCAGATGGTTGGACACAGGTTGTCTCCATCTGACGATACGCTGCGTCCATCATGACGATTCGCTCGACTTGAAGGACGCGGGCTATGGCGACGCTTCAACTGGAACGACAGTGGCTCATTTTGCGTACATTGACCGTGCGGCGTCACGGGGCCACGGTGAAGGAACTGGCGGAGGAGCACGGGACTTCGCTTAAAACGATCCGCCGGGATCTGGACGCACTGAAAAAGCTGGGCTTCCCTGTCCATGAAAAGGCAGGTGAGTTTGGTCGTAACCATTGGTTTTGCGATCCGCAGCAGAAGTTCGCTCATCTCGGATTCAATATCTCGGAAGTTCTTTCGCTCTATCTGGCCCGGCGGCTGCTGGAACCGCTTGCCGGGACCTATCTCTGGGAGAGCACGCGGACCGCTTTCGCGAAGATTCGGGCCACGCTGACCGAAGAGCAGCAGTCGTATCTCGCCGGACTCGCTCGTGTGTTGCATCCCGTGCATTCACGCACCAGCAACTACGACGGCAAAGAAGAAATGATTGATGATCTGGTTGTCGCGGTCGAAGATCGTCGGATTGTGCGGTTCACTTATCAATCGGCCAATTCCACCGAGCCGCTGACGTACTTCATTCATCCGCTCGGAGTGATTCACTATCAGCAGTCGCTGTATCTAATTGCTTACTCGCAGCATCACGAAGAAATTCGCCACTTCAAAATTGACCGCGTGACTGATGTCGTGCTTCAGGAACTGCGATTCCGCAAGCCTATTGATTTTGAAATGCAGAAGTATCTGCAGCACGCCTTCCGGATCTTTCATGAAGGAGGTGAGCCGCAACGTGTCGTCATTCGCTTTGCCGCCGATGTGCGAGCTTACGTGGAAGAGCACCGCTGGCACCCCAGCCAGGAATTCAGTGTGAGTGCGGACGGTCGTCTTGTCGCCACATTCGAACTGGCCAGCTTCTCGGAACTGAAGAGCTGGATTCTCAGCTTTGGCACGAAAGCGGAAATCGTCGATCCCCCCGAGTGGCGGGACGAACTGATTGCCGAAGTGCGGCAGATGCTTGATCTGTACGAGAGCGAGGAGAGCTGGCGTGGCTGACTTCTATGGACATTCGCTGGCCGGAAAAGATCCGTCTGACTGGGAACCGCTCGAAGATCATTTGCGGCTCGTCACGAAATATGCCGAGTTCTTCGCAGAGAAACTCAACGCCGGTGACTGGGCACGACTTCTCGGTTACTGGCACGACCTCGGGAAGTACGACCCCAGGTTTCAGGATTATCTTCGACGGGAAAACGGCTACCTGACGCATCTCGAAGAAGTCACCAAGGTGAATCACTCAAATTTCGGGGCACAGCAGGCGATTGCTCAGTACACAGGCGGAGATCTGCCACTGGGCTATCTGCTTGCGTATTGCATCTTGGGACATCATGCCGGACTGCCTGACTACAGCGACAGCAATCCGGATCTTCAGAGAGCATCGAGCCTGTCGCGAAGACTTCTGGACGAAACGACTCGTCTGCCGCTCGCGACAATTCCGGAATGGGTTCATCAGAAGCGTGAGCTGAGTCCACCTAGGTTGAATATCGATCAGCCGAGAGCGATGTTTCAGCTCAGTTTCTGGACACGGATGCTTTTCTCGTGTCTCGTTGATGCCGACTATCTCGCCACCGAGCAGTTCATGTCGCCGGAACGCAAGGTGTTGCGCCCCCGAGCGTTTATCGAGTGGAGCGCACTGGAAACTCGATTGAGCACTCTGCTCGAAGCGAAGTCTCAGCAGACGATGCCGCTGGGGCGGATTCGACATGAGATTCTGTCCGCATGCTTGACTGCCGCTGACGAACAGCCTGGCTTCTTTTCACTCACCGTTCCGACGGGTGGAGGAAAGACACTTTCGAGCCTGGCGTTCGCACTGCGGCATCGGCAAACGCACCGTCACGACCGCATCATCTATGCGATTCCGTTCACCAGCATCGTCGAACAGACCGCTGGGGTGTTTCGAGACGTGTTTGGTGATCTTGCGGATGCAGCCGTGCTGGAGCATCATTCCAATGTCGATCCTGAAAACGAACAGTTCTCATCGCGGCTGGCCACTGAGAACTGGGACGCTCCCCTGATCGTCACCACCAACGTGCAGCTGCTGGAGTCGCTGTTCGCCGCGAAGCCCTCGCGTTGCAGGAAGCTGCATCGCATTGCCAACAGTGTGATCATTCTCGATGAAGTCCAGACACTGCAGGTCGAGTTCCTCAAGCCGTGTCTGTACGCGCTGCAGGAACTGGTTACCAACTACGGTTGCACGATCGTACTTTGCACGGCGACGCAGCCGGCTATCGAGCTGCGGGACGGGTTTCCGATCGGCCTTAAAGAAGTCCGTGAGATCATTCCCGATCCGCCCTCGCTCGCCAGGCAGATGCGACGGGTCGAAATCCAGTCGCTTGGACCGATTGAACAAAACGAACTGGTCGAACGCTTGCGTCAGCACGATCAGCTTCTCTGCATCGTGAACTACAAAGCCGATGCCGCGAACCTGTATCGGCTGCTCGATGAAACCGGTGTGCGACAGGGACTGTTTCATCTGAGCACGAACCTTTGTCCGGAGCACCGCTTTCAGAAGCTGAGCGAAATTCGAGAGCGGCTGCGAGCGGGTGAGCCGTGCAGAGTGATCAGCACTCACCTCATCGAAGCCGGTGTCGACGTCGACTTTCCCGTGGTCTATCGCTCACTGGCGGGACTCGACAGCATCGCCCAAGCTGCCGGCCGCTGTAACCGGGAAGGCAAACGCGACTCGGCGGATGTCTTCGTCTTCGAGCCGGCTGGCGAAGGATGGATCAAACCGCGCGATTACCAGAAGCGAACCGCCGAGATCACACAGCGGTTGCTGCTCGATCGACACAGTCCGCTGCATGAACACGGCTGGCTGGCGACAGAAACGTTGACGCAATTCTTCCGCGAAAACTACTGGTCTCACGAAGATTTGTGGGACAAGCACGAAGTCCTCTCTGACGACCAGTTGCGACGTTCTCCCAAAGGTGTCCTGGAGTTCCAGTTCCGCGAGATCACTAGGCGATTTCGGCTGATTGATGACTACCAGACGCCGGTTTTCATTCCCTTCGACGACAAAGCACGGGAGCTGCTCGACCGGTTGCGAAGCAACCTGCTCGATCCGGATCACAAGGCGGCCGGTCTCGAACGCCGTCAACTCCTGCGCCGATTGCAACGTTACGCGGTCGGTGTGAGTGAACCGGCCCTGAATTCGATGAAGAGCCGTGACGTTTCCGTTTTGCTGGATGACCGCGGTGAAGATACCGGCTACTACGAACTCGTCAACGACAACTGTTACCACTTCGAACTCGGCTTTCAAGCTGAGAGCGGAGGAATGCTCAATGAAGCTCAAACGATCTTTTAGGAGGCTGCCACATGACAGACACTTCGATTGCACTCCGAGTCTGGGGTGAATACGCCCTGTTCACAAGACCCGAAATGAAGGTCGAACGGGTTTCGTACGACGTCATCACGCCGTCAGCGGCGCGGGGAGTCCTTGAGGCGATTTACTGGAAGCCGCAGATCCGCTGGGTGGTCGACCGGCTGCATGTGCTCAAGCCGATTCGGACAATGAACATCCGCCGGAATGAGGTCGCCAACAAGATCTCGACCAGTGGCCTGAAGAAGATCATGCAGTCCGGTTCCGGACGACTTGGTACCTATGTCGACGAAGATCGGCAGCAGCGGGCGTCGATCGTGCTGCGGAATGTCGAGTACGTGATCGAAGCCCATTTCGAAATTCTCGATCCCTCGGAGCATCCGAAGAAGCACTACGAGATCGTGAAACGCCGGGCGGAGAAGGGCCAGCATTTCCATCAGCCCTATCTTGGCTGCCGCGAGTTTCCCTGCGATTACGAATGGCTGGCACGGGATGAGATCCCCCGCTGTCCCGACGTTCTCGTCGGTGAAAAAGATCTCGGCTACATGCTGCACGACATCGACTTCGAAAACGACTGCACGGCTCGCTTTTTCCGAGCGGAAATGAAAGACGGCATCATCACGGTGCCGCCTTTTGACGGGAATGAGGTGCGGGCATGATCCTCCAGGCGTTAAATGATCTCTACACACGGCTGGAAAACGAGGCGGATGCCAAAATCGCCCCCTTCGGCTACAGCCCGCAGAAAATCGTGGGAGCGATCGTCATCGACCGCGACGGAAATCTCGTGCAGTTCGCGGATCTCAAGCGAAAGGGAGGCAAGAAGGAACTGCCGCGGATGCTGCAGGTCTGCGGAGGAGCCAAACCATCCGGATCGGGGCTCAATCCGTGTTTTCTGTGGGATAACCCAGCGTATTTACTCGGCTACAGGAGCGGCGCTCGTTTCCTTCAACGCCAACGCCTACGAGTCGTTCAATAAATCGCAGTCTTACAACGCACCAGTCAGTGAGCAGGTCGCGTTTCAATACTGCACCGCCTTGAACTATCTACTTGCCCGTGAGAACAACCGCAGCCTGACGATTGGCGATGCGACCGTGGTCTACTGGTCCGCCGAGCCGACGCATGTCGAAGACGTCCTTTCGGCCATGCTCGCTCCGCCGTCCGAAGCCGAGGATGCCTCGATGCGAAACGCGGTCGCCGAGGATCTGGAGATGATCGCCCAGGGTCTCTTTCCGCCTGAACGCTTTGGCGATCCGGAAACGCCGTTCTATGTGCTGGGACTTTCCCCGAATGCCGCCCGGCTGTCGGTCCGGTTCTGGTATGTGAGCACGCTGAAAGAACTTCTGGAACACCTGCAGCAGCACATGCGCGATCTGCAAATCGTGTTACCTGATGGAGAATTTGAGACTCGTCAGCTTTCTCCGGATGACATCATTGGCGAAACATTGCCCCCATCATCTTCAGGATTTCCTGATCGAAAGAGAGCATCACCTGTACTGGCTGGTGAGATACTGCGAGCAGTTCTCGGAAGCCGACCATTTCCTCCCCAGCTGATGACATTGGTCCAACAGCGGATTCGGCGGGAAGGATGGATCGATCGCGAATCACGGAAGGATTCCTATCGAGGAAGCCATCGCCGAGCGGCGATTCTCAAGTCCTGCGTTAACAGACAACTTCGAAAACATGAAACACGGGAGAAGTATTTAATGACGGTTTCGAGAAACAAGTTGCATCCGCATCCCGCCTATCAATCAGGCCGGCTTCTTGCAGTACTCGCCTTTGCGCAGAATCTTGCTCTCCAGAAAACCAGTTCTGGAGTCGTCCGGAAATATCTCTCCGCCGCGAGTGTTACGCCGGGATTGCATCTTGGTCGGCTTCAGGCACAGGCTGAGATCGGTCATATCCCTAAGTTAAGGACCAAATCCGCAGCTTATATCAGGGACGAAATCAAGCAGATCAACTCTCAGATTCTCGATGAATACCCACTCAGGTTGAATCCTCTGGAGCAAAGTATGTTCATGCTGGGCTTCTATCAGGAGTCTGCAGCACTGGAGAAAGATAAAGCTTCCCTGAAGCATCTCTTGCGGACCGCTCGTGGGGAATGGGTTCGATCCGAAGGCGAACGGCGAGTCGCCAATGCACTGGCAAAACTTCAGTTTGATTACGCCTACGAGCCCTACGCGGTCCTCGATGGAGGCGACCGTTACCCGGATTTCGTCATCCCGGGTGCATTGGAATCAGAAAACGTATTCATCGAATTCTTGGGAATGCAGGGAGACGCTAAATATGACCAAGACTGGGAGGTGAAACTCCAGTCGTATGCGAAACACGGAGTAACCGAAGACGGAGGGGAAAAGGGGCGTTTGATCGTGATTGATGCAAGGCAAACGTCACCCGACGAGGTCCAGATCCTCATGTTGTTGAAGAAGGAACTTCTGCTTTCTGCCTAACCTCATCTTCACTCTGCTCACGGACCCGATACAGCACTATCTACTGAAAGACTCACGCTCATGAACAACCGCTACGACTTCGTTTACCTCTTCGACGTGACTGATGGCAATCCCAACGGCGATCCCGATGCCGGCAATCTTCCCCGTCTCGATGCGGAAACCGGACAGGGGCTGGTGACGGACGTCTGCATCAAACGCAAGATTCGCAACTACGTCGGCGTCACGAAAGGCGAACAGCCCCCTTATGAGATCTACATCAAGGAGAAGGCCGTGCTCAATCAGCAGCACGAGCGGGCCTATCAGGCACTCGACATCGATCCAGATGCCAAGAAGCGAAAATCCAAAGGGGAAGCGAAGGCCGAAGAAGATAAGAGCATTACCCGCTGGATGTGCCAGAACTTCTTCGACATCCGCACCTTCGGAGCCGTGATGACCACTGGTGTGAATGCGGGGCAGGTCCGTGGTCCACTGCAGTTTACCTTCGGACGCAGCATCGATCCGATTATTTCCTCGGAGCATTCCATCACCCGCTGCGCCGTCACCACCGAGAAAGAAGCCGAGAAGCAGCAGGGGGACAACCGCACGATGGGCCGCAAGTTCACCGTGCCCTATGGCCTGTACCGCATGCACGGCTTCATCAACGCCAGCCTCGCCGCTCAGACCGGTTTCGACAGCAACGGCGAAGACCTCGAGCTGCTTTGGGCCGCTCTGGCAAACATGTTCGATCTCGATCGAGCCGCCGCCCGCGGGCAGATGGCTCCGCAGGCATTGATCGTCTTCAAGCACGACAGTCAGCTCGGAAACGCATCGGCGCACAGGCTGTTCGACCGCGTGAAGGTCAGCCGGAGCAACGGCAGCGAAACGCCAGCGCGTACATTCGCGGATTATGTCGTGAAGATCGATGACGCGAATCTGCCCGAGGGCATTTCCATCGAACGGAAGTTCTGATCCGCACCAGACTGAATCACTCCGCCCGGTCAACTGCAGTGGCTGGCCGGGCCGGAGTAACTAGGCGATCGAATCGCAACTCCTGACTCCCGGACGATTTTAATGTCCTACTCCGAAGACGATTTCGTTCCGATCTCGGCGTTGCAGCACCTGCTGTTCTGCCCTCGTCAGTGTGCCCTCATCCACAACGAGCAATCGTGGCTGGAGAATCAACTAACGGCGGAGGGCAGGGTGCTGCATCGCAACGCCGAGAAAGGCAAATCGACCACGCGAGACGGCATACGCATTACCCGCGATCTGCCGCTGCACAGCTTTGAGTGGGGCCTGATCGGCAAGGCTGACATCGTCGAGTTTCATCCACCTGCCGGCCTGACTAAGACCGCAGCACGGCGAACACTCAAGCAGCGAATTGATCAGCATCGAGAGACGTCGCTGGCCGGGTGGACAATCATCCCGGTTGAATACAAACGAGGCCAGCCGAAGAAGGACGACTCGGACCGCGTGCAGCTCTGCGCCCAGGCCCTCTGTCTCGAAGAAATGCTCAGCATTACGATCGTTCAGGGCTACCTATTCTACGGACAGAAACAGCATCGGCATGAAGTGGCATTCGATCCAGAACTGCGTTGCATTACCGCGGACACCATCGGCCGCATGCATCAGCTGATGGAATCGGGTGAGACGCCTCGAGCCGAGTATCAACCGAAGTGCAACAACTGCTCGCTGTACGATCTGTGTTTGCCGAAGACGTTTCAGATGAATTCGGCTCGGGCCTGGCTGGACAGACAACTGTAGTTCTCCTTTCCTCGAACGGGAGTTCCGAATGAAAACGCACCTCAACACCCTGTTCGTGATGACCGAAGGAAGCTATCTCGCCAAAGAAGGAGACACTGTTGCCGTGCGCGTCGACAAGCAGACCAAAGCACGGCTGCCGTTTCATAATTTGGACGGGATCGTTTGTCTGGGCCGCATCGGCTTGAGTCCACAGCTCATGCAGGCCGCCAGCCAGGCTGGGGTTTCTATCTCTTTACTGGACGATCGAGGACGATTTCGAGCCGCGATCCAAGGGTTTACGTCAGGCAACGTTCTACTTCGCCGCCAGCAGTATCGAGCCAGCGATGATCCGGAACTGACGCTTTCGATTGCCCGCAGTGTCGTGCTCGGAAAACTTGCTAACTGCCGGACGGTTCTGCGTCGAGCCATTCGCGACGCGAACTCTCTCGAGCCGCGAGTGCAAATTCTGGAAAAGGCGGCGACTCGGATGAAGATCGGGATTGAAGCCGCTCAACGTGCGACCGCCATCAATCAGCTGCGTGGCATTGAAGGGGAAGCGGCGACGAACTACTTCGGGGCCTTCAACTCTCTGCAGTCCAACTTTCAGAAGATCTTCGCTTTCGAGAAACGGAGCAAGCGACCGCCTCTCGATCCGATCAACTCGCTGATGTCGTTCGTTTACACGATGCTGGCCCACGACCTGCGCTCGGCGTGCGAATCGGTGGGTCTGGATGCAGCCGTCGGGTATCTGCATCGTGATCGCCCAGGTCGTCCGGGACTGGCTCTCGACCTGATCGAAGAGTTCCGCCCCTGGCTGGCGGATCGACTGATCTTTTCGCTCATCAATCGCCAGCAAGTCAACTCCGGCGACTTCAAGGTGCTGGAGAACGGAGCGGTGCTGATGTCACCCGAGGGACGCCGCACCATTATCACCGCCTGGCAACAGCGAAAGTCCGAGGAGATCTTTCATCCGATCGTCAACGAGAAGGTGACAATCGGCATCCTCCCCTTTCTGCAGGCACGGCTGCTGGCCCGCCACCTCCGCGGCGACCTCGACATCTATCCGCCTTTTCTCTGGAAGTAGGTCAATCTCCGATGTATGTGCTCATCACCTACGACATCGCCACCGCAGATGCAGCCGGTCAGAAACGACTGCGTCAGGTCGCGAAAGCATGTGAGAACATGGGCCAGCGCGTCCAGAACTCGGTGTTCGAGATCAAAGCCGATCCGGCCGAATGGACTCTCTTCAAGGCCCGCCTGCTGACGATCGCCGACCTCTCCAAAGACAGCCTGCGTTTTTACTACCTGGGCAAACACTGGGAGAGAAAAGTCGAACATCACGGCTCCAAACCCAGCTTCAACATTGACGGTCCGCTCATTCTTTGAGATCGTCTCACTACGAAGAGTGCGATCCCAATGCGCGCCCGTTCCGGCCGGGAGGTTCGCATTCGCTGTAAATTGCTTCCACACCAACGGATAAGGTATGCTTGCACTTGGCGGTAGCTGGATAACGGTCGCTTCGGCCCCCGGTTCGCGAACCTTGCGATCCAACGTCATTGCGAACAACAACTTCAGCCACCGGCATCGCCCCTCACGCAGGGGCGCGGATTGAAACGATTCGCCGCTGTCCGGCATCACATCGAACGCTTATCGCCCCTCACGCAGGGGCGCGGATTGAAACCAAGAGCAACGCGAACGTTTTCCCACCGCCCGCCATCGCCCCTCACGCAGGGGCGCGGATTGAAACATGGGGTGACTCACGGGAGAGAGTAAGGGTGGCGATCGCCCCTCACGCAGGGGCGCGGATTGAAACATCCCACAGCCCGCCCGCGTTCGTGATCTCCGGAATCGCCCCTCACGCAGGGGCGCGGATTGAAACAGGCCGCATGGGTTGTGGTTCATCGGCGAACAGAATCGCCCCTCACGCAGGGGCGCGGATTGAAACCCTGTTCAGTACGCTTGACTGGTACCCATCGACTGATCGCCCCTCACGCAGGGGCGC